>Ga0210392_10002036_pt1 | contig 10428 bp, 15 predicted proteins | sample IncBWC30OmetaG_FD_161057 | JGI IMG/M metagenome (GOLD analysis project Ga0210392, IMG submission 161057) | Forest soil microbial communities from Barre Woods Harvard Forest LTER site, Petersham, Massachusetts, United States - Inc-BW-C-30-O ...
TTTACCCCCAGTGCTCGCTGCTGGCGGTCATCCAGAAGGATGGATCCTGGGAGATTACCCGTGTCGATTAAGTTGTACGTCTGGCACATCCAAGCCGTCCCAAAGCCACCCGACCTGCCTTGGGACGAGGAGGATCTGGGTGAGGTGGCTTACGAGCCAATTCGGTTCACGCGCCGCAACGGTCGACCTGAACGGCTCGACCCTCAACCCACCCTGGAAGCCGCGCGCCTTGCGTGCGGCGACCCCACCGCGGAGCTGCTGTGATGCCGCGCAAAAATGAATGGGCCCAACGCTACGGCGCCAAGCGCAAAGCGATCGATCGCCAAATCCTGGCCGAGGCAGAGGCGGCTATAGACCTCGAGGCCTCGGCCGAGGCTCATACAGCCAAAACTCAGGAAAGGCCGCCAGCGGTCAATTCTGTGGCTAGCAGCGAGCTGCAGCGGTGGATCGATCGCGAGATGGGCGAACAGCTCGCTTTCGAACGGCAAAAGCGCGCGAGTCTCGAATGAATCTCGATCGGCTCATTGCGCAACTGGTGCGCGCCGCCGAATGGCAACTGATGCGCCGCTCGCCGACCTGGATGCTCCTGGCGATCGTCGGCGGCGCGTTCGCCTATGCGATCCTGAAAGGCCACTGACGTCCTCTTGAAAATTAGGACTGCAAAGGTATATTATGTCGATGACCAACGTGACCCCCGAATACAAGACCCTCCTCTACCGCACCAAGCGCCGCGCCAGGAAAGACGGCCTGACCGCCGACGAGCGCGTGGCGATTAACGTGTTCTGGCGTGAAGGCGTCCGGATTCCGATCCTCGCCAAGGTGTTCAAGGTCAGCAAGAACACGATTTACTACAAGGCGCTGACGGGCGAGGCGGATTCCTATCCCAACTCCAACCGCTCGAATTCGGCCAAGGAAACCAACGAGCTGATCGAGAGCCTCGGGGTCGAAGAGGCGCGCAAGCAATTTATCACCGAGAAAATGCAGCTCGCAGTCGAAGCGGAGATGTCCCGCGAAGCCAAACGAAGGACGAGGAAAAATGCCACACCTGACAATCAATGAATTGCTCGACGCCGGCGCCGAGCACGCCCGCCAGATTCTGGTCGGCAAAGAGGGCGCCGAAATGATGCCGACTTGGCACATTCAGACGCCCGAGGGCGAGCCCGACCTCATCGCCGCGACGCCATGGGGCGGCGACAAAGAGAAGCAAATACTGGTCTTCGCCATACGCCAATTGCTGCGCGACAAGAAGGCCGAGAGCTACAGTTTCATGTCGGAGGCCTGGTCGGCGACTGAGGACGCCAATCACCCGAATCCGCTCATGCCGCGTGACCGCGAGGACAAGCGCGAGGTGGTGATCATCAACGCCTACGACCGACTCGGGTTTGGCGCGATGCGGGTTTACGAGATCAAGCGCGGTGATGACGGGATTGTCACTGAGCTGGTCATGGATCCGCCGCTGGATGGGTTCACCGGCCGCCTCGCCAATTTGTTTGCGGACGAGGATTCACAGGCGGCCTGATTTGTGATTCATCCTATGGATGACTCAAGATCAGATCCGCAACCGCAACGAAGCCATTAGGCGCGCCTGGGACTGCCCTCTGAGGCGCGCCCTCATGTCCAGGCTCAAACGGGAGCGCCCCCATGCCAGACACGCCCAGCGCGGCCCAGATGGCCGTTTCCGAGCACGCCCTGTCGGTTCTGCAGATCCAGGATAACGCAGCGCGCCGCGGCGCGCTGTGCCTCTGGACCATTTACGACCATCCGAGGGATTATCCGCAGGGGATCTGCGCGCGGCGCCACGAGCTGGCCGGCGGCAAGTCAACGCCGACCGAGCACCTCCTGGTCGGCGAGCTGGGATTCCTGCGCGCCATTTTCCGCGAAGCGAAGCTGGTCTGCATCTGTCGCCAGGAGAACGACGACAAGCCGATAGTCGAAACCTGGATCTAGTGGAGGGAACAATGACCCTGATCGAGTGGTGGGCTCAGCGGACCCCGCATTTCCGCTGCCCGCGATGCGGGCGAATCAGCTTCAATCACAACGACATCGCACGCCGCTATTGCGGGGCTTGTCATGTGTCCTTCGAACACGGCGTCCCAGATTTCGACCAAACCAGCCAGATCAAGAGCGTCTACGCGCATTTCGGACAGAAGCGAGCGCGCGAAGCTGACACATACCGGAGCGAAGCTGACACACACCGACACAACGACGATGTGTCGTCGCCTTTTCCAACCTTTCCAACGTTCAGCTCAGACCCGGCGCCGCCGACCGCGCCGGATCCGCCTTCGTTTGACCCAGGCGGCGGCTCGTCGGGCGGTGGGGGCGCAAGTGGAGATTGGTGATTGGCTGATCGGGCTCGGGATCGTCGCCCTGGTGTGCGTCTGCTTGCCCTGCAAGTGGGATCCTGCGATCCGCTGGAAGGAACGGCTAGAACGTGACCGACGCGGCTCTTGAGGCTCTCAGGCGCGTTCTCAAGACCTTCCCAGGCGCGAGGCTGACCCGAATGACACCCCGTGAGGCCGGCCTGATCGAGCTCGAGGAGCCCGATTGGAGGGAACGCTTCGAAGAACACTGCGCTCGCTGGCCCAAGCTACCGCGTTACTTGGCCGAGGACAGCGCCTTCGAAGCGACTCTCACGGACTGGCGACGATTCCACGCTACCAACATCGAGGTCGATGGCAAGTCGAAGAGGCGGCCGGCTGAACCGGCCCTGGCGATGATCGCCCTGGCGCGCCTCGGGATCACGCCGCCACGCTCGCTGATCCGCGATATTCCGCGCGAGGACGGCGAGCCTTACGAGCCCGACCGCGGCGACGACCATTGCTGGCTGCAGATCGCCGGCCGTGCTTGGCGCATCACAGCGATCGAGGACCGGATCCTCATCCTCGGCAGTTTCGGCGAGGACAAGCAGATCGACCTGTCGACTGCCAAATGGGAAAATTATTTAAAAAACGCCACAGCGGCGCTTGACGCGCAACGCCAACCGTGCTGATTTACTGTGACGGCGTTGTTGACGCAACGCCGTCACACCGTAAGGAGCGAATTTATGACCTCTGTAAAGGAAATCCGCCTCTTCGACTCGATCGATGTCCCAGACGGGCTGACCGTCACCGTTATCAACGATCCAGCCGAATTTTTCAATCGTCCGGTCGTCCTCAACAAGCAGTCGAACCACTGGTTCGGCTCGGCCATGAAGCAGGGCAAACGCCTCCAGTTCCTCACCACGATGCCCCTGAACGATTATCTCAATATCGTCGCTATCGACCAGGCCAAGCGCGGCTCCAGCGTCGAGCTGCTCACCAAGCACACTAATCGTCCCAATGTCCCTAACCAGCGCGTCGCCATCAAGGGCTATCTCAAGGAAACGGCGTTCATCGGCGACAAGTGGATTTTCCCCAACTTCATGCTGAACTACGGCATCGGCTGGACTGAGGAGATGCTCAAGGCCGAGCTGATTATCCTGGTCACCGATTACGAGACTCTCGCTTGGCCAGCGATTTTCATCCCGCCGGCCGGCGCCAAGATGCCCGCCTCCGATGGCGCGCACCGTTCGGGCTCGGTCGAGGATCTCGTCAAAGCCGGCGGCGAGGGTGTCGATACGCTCCTCGCCAACGGCGTCGGCTGCACCTTCGTCTTCGAAGCTTCGAGCGACATGCAGCACCAGGATTTTACCGACCTCGCCAAGTCGAAGCCGGTGACGGAATCGGTCAAGGCGACCTGGGATCTGCGCAACATCGTGGTGAAGGCGGCGCGCGGCCTGGTTCTCGGCAACGAGTTCCTGCACAAGTATGTCGACGCCACCAGCCCTTCGGTCAATTTGTCGAGCAATTCGGTCCTCATCTGGTCGATGAGCGCCGTCCGCGGCTCCCTGATCAACGCCTATTGCGGGCGCATCGAGGATTTCGACAAGTTGCCCCAGGCCGAGAAGACCAAGCTCATGAATGCCGCGCCGGCCGACATCGGCGCGTTCATTAACGAGCTGGTCGCGCGCGTGCCGATCTTCCAGCAGTTGGTGAGCGGCGGCGCTTCTGGGCCCGCGGTGTTCCGCAAGCAGCTCGGCGGCTGCGTGCTGATGCGCGGGGCCGGGTTCGGCATCCTGATGCGCGCCTACCGCTATGCCAAGACGAACGGCCTCAGCCTGGTGGAAATGGCGGAATTCTTGGCCACGGTCGATTGGTTCTTGCTGCCATTCGACTGGACGGATTCGCTCGCGGCGACCGTGACGAGCCCGTATGACTTCCTGCAAAAGAACGCCAAGCCCTACTGGTTCAAGATGGTTGCGGTCAACGCCGGTTCGAACACTTGGCGCCTGAAGGGCACCAACGAGAATCTGGACGCCGCCTTCCAGGTCTTGATGGCGCCGCCGGCCGTGGCTGAAGCCGCGGAGTAGCCCATAAACAATCCCCCTCCCGAAATGCCACGATCGGGAGGGGGGCGATGGTCCGCGAGCCGCAGGTGCAAGACGGCTCGCGGCCCTGATGTAACAACGACATCTGTCATTGTCCACATGACGGTTTGACAGTGACGCCGAAGGGGCCGAAACCAAACCCCCTTTGGGTGCTCAAATGCCTTGGGAAACAACCCAGCTCCAACGAAGCTTAACAATTGATTTCGTAACTAAAAGAAGGCTCAACGCCCCAGTCATATGGCTCAAGCCAGAATCACTTACTCCACACGCTGATATCGAGACTACAAAGCTCGACACAAACCTTGAAGAATGGCGTTCGAAGGACGACGAGCGCAACCTCGCGGTGCGGCTGGTCGATGGATTCGTCGAGCTGCAGATCCAGGCGCCAGACGAGATCTGGTTCAAGCTCCTGGCCAGCCAGATCGACGCTCGCGCCGCCTTCGGGCCGCAGGATAAGGCGATCAGCTCGATCATCCTGAAGATCGAGGATCCGACCACGATCGAACGCTGGATCGATCGCTGGCCCCGCGGCCACAAAGACAAGGCTGGCGCCTGGGTCGAAACCAAGTTTTCCCATTCGCTGGCGCCGACCAAGACCGCCAAGGCGGTCTGGCGGGATTCCCGACCCCTCCCAGGCTCGCGATTCGGCGGCGACCTGATCGTCTGGCGCCCGCGGGGCAAACCGCCGGCGATCGATCCGGAGCTTGGGCTGGAAGATCTCGAATTCCGGTCGCTTGAGCCGACCTCGATGGAAGCGATCGTGCGCGCCATCGCCTTCGCGACGCTCGGCTATTGGGTGGAGGTCTACCTCGACGGGCTAACCGACTGGGACACGATCCTGACGCGGACGATCGGCGGCTGGATGGCGCGCCTCGTCCGCGAGGGCCAGGACATCAACGCTCGCGGCAAGAGCCTGGAGGGGCTTTGCTGGGCGCCGATCGACGATACTGCTAATATCAGCGAGTTACTCAGCTTTCTAGAGAGACTCGGCGCCAAGGGCGATCTTGGCGCCGCCTTTCTAAAGGCTGAGGCCGAGCTGGAGCGCAACCCGAGCGCGCCGATCCCAGGCTGGGGCGCGATCGAGACGCTGTTCGGGCCCCAGGCCAAGGTCGGAATCCGGCGAGCCTTCCGCGCCGGCCTTGACATCGACCAGATCGAGTTGATGTCCGATCAGTACATTTTCGACCGGACGTCGCATGATTATCTCGACCGCGACGAGCTGCTCAAAGGACTGAACTACACCCACAAGTTCGACGATCTGGTCGGACGTCACCAGAACGAATCCATCTTCGTCGGCAAGCGAGCTTATAATCCCTTCAAGCTCTACGCCCAATCCAGCCTACGCACGGACGTCCAGCACCGCGAATTCCGACCCGGCCATAAGCCTGGAGCCATCCTGCGCTTTTCGCCAGTCCACGGGCTCCTGAATGGCGAGGATCAGCATCCTGACGAATACCGGATGCTCAACATCTTCCCAGGCTTCGCCATCAAGCCCATCGCCACCGTCGACCCGGTCATCATGCAGCGCGCGGTCACCATGCTCGACCGGATGCTCGGATATCTGACCCGCGATAATGACGCTCAGATCCTCTGGCTGAAGAAGTTCAACGCCCAGATCGCCCAGCATCCGGAGATCAAGCCGCAGGTCTGTCCAATCATCGTCGGCGGCCAGGGAATCGGCAAGAGTCAGTATGGCGACAACTTCCAGCGCGCCATGTTTGGCGGCATGGCCGGCAGCGCCGCGGCCGATCTCCTCTCCGACAACAAATTCGTCATCACGCCGTTCGTCGGCAAGGTCATCACCTTCATCGACGAGGTCCGACTCGAATCGGCCGGCGCGATCAACACGATCAAGAAAATGGTGCGCGCCGAATATGTCTCAGGGCAATTCAAGCGCCAGGACCAGCGCGACTATTACATCCCATCGAGGTTGATGATCGCCTCGAATTCACCCGACATCGGACTCACGCCCGCCGACGCCGCCGACCGGGCGTTTTTCTTTGTGATGGCTTGGACCGCCGAAAACAAGCGAATGACGGATTCCGAGTTCCAGTCCTGGGCGCTCACCCTCAAACCCTTCTACAGCGAGCTCATTCAAGCCCTGGAGAGCGTCGTCTTCAAGCAGCATCTGATGCGTTATTTCATGGATCTGGAGGTGACGCGCGCCGAGCTGGAGGATCTGGAGCATTCCTCGCGCACCGACGAGAGCGTGGTGCGCTCGACCATGTCGAAGGCGCGACAGGTGGCGCGCGATATTGTCGCCGACGCCCGCGTGCTGCAGGGCATGGACATCACCTCCTGGTTCACCACCAGCATATTGCGCGACGCGATCAAGCGGGTCGACGGTCCGCGGACTAAGGTCGAGGTGGCTCAAGTTTTGATGGAGTACGAGCGCGCCGGCGTGATCGAGTCGATCCGCGGCGATCTCCGCAAGTTCAAGTACAAATATGGCACCCTGATCGAGGTGATGGGGAAAGCCCACAACTTGCCAATCACTAATAATTGGGACTACGATCCCGACGATTATGGCGACAACGACGTGAAGTCGTTAGAAGGGGGCAAGCCTTGGCGGGGCAACAGGCAGCGAAACAGGTCTGGTCAGCGAGGGCCGCACGATCCGGATGCTATGTCGGACTTCTGATCCTGGCGACGCCGGCCGACGCCTGTCACATCTATCGCGTCTGGCATTATCCCAAGCCGCAGAAATGCTTCACCGCATTGGCTCCCGCACCGCTTAGACAGCGTGCCCGTACTGTTCCCTCCGAACGAATCGTGATCGACATTCCATTGCCCGAGGTCAAGTGGTCCGACTGCCCGCAGGGCGACGAGCGGCTGCAGGGAATTGCAAAATTGCGCGGTTTGGAGGATGGTCCCCGCCCGTAGGCGGACGATAGGATCCTCAAGATCTGTTCCGCGTTCCACACGGGTGAAGGCGGGCTCGTCGTAGCGCGGCGGGTTCGCTCTCCGGAGGCCCACTATGGCGACCGTCAAGCGAACCACCAGCACAACCGTTTCAAAGTCCCCAGCCCGCACCCTGCCTTCGATTCCCGCCGAGCCGCAGTCGCCCAGACGCCTGGCGGGGCGAGCCGACGAGCTCCCTGATCAGCTCCCTGGCGGCGAAGACAACCAGTGGCCCGACGTGCCGACTGACGGCGACAGCCCACGCCCCGAGGAGAATCAGGACGTGCCCGTCGTGACGGTCGGGCAGGAGCAGCTCGAGCGGTCGCGCGAAATGCAGGAGATGGGAATCGCCAACTGGGTCGCGGCGCACGATGAGCGCGATCCGGCCGACCAACCCCAGCAAGTCGCCGGCGTTGGCCCCTACGAGCAATAACGATGTCCTTCTGGGATGATTTCCTCACCAATCTGACCAATGGGGCGGGGACGCCCCAAGCAGGGAATCCGACCGGCTTAGGACCCCCAGGCGTGACGCTGAACGGCTCCCCGCAAACACCCCCTGCCGCGCCGCAACCGCAAGCACCAGCGCCTTCTGGAGCCAACATGGCGCTGCTTAGTCCGCTCCTCAACGCGGCGTCGGGAGCTGGCAATAATATCTACAACACCTCGGCCGCCACCCTGGCCGCGGCTCACAGGGCCGCCGCCAACATGCACCCCTCGACCTGGGGTCAGCAGATCTCCGACGCCGGCGCGATCGAGGGCGGGAATCCGGCGGTCGCTCAGCCGATCAGTTCGGGCCAGAATCCGGCGCCGACGCTGCCCCAGCCGACAATCACCTTGCCGCCGCTCACCGCGCACGCGCCGCGCGGCGCGCCTCTCGCGCCAGGCCCCGCCGCAGCCGCGCCTCCAGGGGGCGGCGCTTATGGCTCTCCGTGGGATCCGCAGGGCGTCGGCTACGCCAGGTCTTGGGATCCTCAAGGGGTCGCCGCGGCCGCGGCCGCGCGAATGGGTGGACCGCCGGCGGGGGCGCTCGCAGCGCCTGGCGGGCAGCAACCCAACTCGCCTTTCACCATGGTCATGCGGCCGAACGCGCCGGCGAATAACGGCTCGGCTCGAGGTGGCGGCGGCACGCCGCTCGGCACCGCACTCGACCTCTCGGGCTATCGGCCGGCTGCAGCGCCTCCCGCGCCCCCGACAATGAACCTGGGCTATGGCGGGCCGGCGACGCCGCCGACCGCCGCTATTCCGAAGAAGGCCCGGGCGCAAGCTGCGCCAGCGAATCCCTTCACCGCCTGGTCGCCGGCGGATCCGCGTAAGGGCAATCCGTGGAACGCTGTGCCTGGCAATCCATATCCGTTCACTGGCGGGAATTATTGATGAGCTACCAGATCGCCGAGTTCACCGGCCAGGTTGAGCAGACCGTCAAGCGATTCAAATGGTACCCCGGCAACCGGGTGAACGAGCTGAACGCGATCTGCACGTCGCTCGCCGGCGACACGACCAAGCGCGACATCACCCTTGAGACGCCGCTCAAGACCCTGACGCCTGGTCACCACAAGAACACCTCGTTCGCCAACGCCGTCCTGCACGTCATCAACAAGGGCAAGGCCGGGAATCTCTCGCCGGTCGCCATGTCGAACGCCATCACCGCGGCGCTCAGCGAGATCTTTCCACCGGTCAACACTGCGCCGCCGGTCATCTCGGGCACGGCGTCGGTCGGCTCGACCTTGTCCTCGACGGTCGGGACGTGGACCTATGTGCCGACGTCCTATTCCCGCCAGTGGCGGCGCGGCGCGATCAACATCGTCGGCGCGACGGCTGCGACCTATGTGCTCGTGGCGGCTGATTCGGGCACGACGGTCACCATGCAGCTAATCGCCCACAACGCCGCCGGCGACAGCGCGCCGATCATCTCCAACGGACTCGCCATTGCCTAAGATCCTCGACGAAGCGGTCAAGCAGTTGAAGGCCAAGGGATGGGGCACCTCGAGCGCCTATGCTATCGGTACGTCGGCCTTGCAGAAATCGGGCTCGCTCAAGCCAGGATCGAACAAGCCCACGAAGAAGGGCGTCGCGCGCGGCAATATGACGCGCGCCCAGCGACACAGGACCGCGCCATGAGTCACAGTCTTCGAGGCCCGCTCACCCCGCCGCTCGCCAAGCAAGGACCGCAGGGTTTGTCCAAGCGCCCCGACGACAACACCCGGCCGAAGTCGGTCACCCACTCGATGCCGATGCGCCACGACGGCAGCTCGCCCTGCGGCACGCCGTCCAAGACGCCCAGGCCTGGCAAATGAGCTTCGGCCGAGTGCAGTCCGAATCCGACGAGCGCGTCACCAACAACGTGATGCGTCACGAATATCGGGTGCTGACCGAGCCCGAGAAGATCGCGATGAAAGTCCTCAAGGACAAAGGACTCGATCTACTTGAAGAGATCGATTCCATCGTGCCCACAGGCCGAGAATGCTCGCTCGCCAAGACCAAGGTGGAGGAGGCGATTATGTGGGCGGTGAAGGGCTTAACCGCCTGACATAATGCCCCTGAACGCATCGTGACGGGCCGGCACGCAATTGCAGAAGCCTTCGAAATGGAGGAACGTCGAAGGGGCCTGACCAAGAAGGCTCTGCGCGTTGAGCTGATTCATCTGCTGCATTGGGTTATCGAATTGCGCCAGCTGTTGCGCGAGCTGCGCCTGTTGGGCGAGCGCCTGGTTCATCTGGGCTTGCGCCTGAATCATCTGTCGCTGCCGATTCGGCTCCGTCGCCTGGTGAAACCGCTGGCGCCATTCTTTCGCCAGCTTTCGCCAGTCGTCGCGGTTCCGCCTGACGTTCTCCAACTGGCCCTCGAGATCATCGATCTGCGCCTCGAGCTTGGCGATTTTGGCATCGCGCGGGTCGATCTCTCGAAGCTTTGCGACGACCGCGGCGCTCATTAGGGCGAGGGTGGTCAGAATCGACATGGGGATAAGCCTTTTCCCACTTGACAGTTGTTAGCAGCACCACATATCACAGTCCTTGAGCCTCCACCATAGGCTCCACTCAAAAGGACTGCGACGATGAAATTCGACACCAAGATTGCGGCAGACTACGCGGGCCAGAAACTCGACAGCCTGTTGGAGAGAGCGA
>Ga0210392_10002037_pt1 | contig 10428 bp, 7 predicted proteins | sample IncBWC30OmetaG_FD_161057 | JGI IMG/M metagenome (GOLD analysis project Ga0210392, IMG submission 161057) | Forest soil microbial communities from Barre Woods Harvard Forest LTER site, Petersham, Massachusetts, United States - Inc-BW-C-30-O ...
CGGCGGGGCCATCAGCGATCCGGCCTGGCGCACCAAGCCGTCCTGGTACCTGGTCGCCACCGACGACCGCATGATCCCGCCGCCCGCCCAGCGCGCCATGGCCGAACGCGCCGGAGCGACCGTCACCGAGGTCCAGGGAAGCCACGCCGTCTACGTGTCCAACCCCGCCGCTGTGGCCGCCGTCATCGCCCAGGCCGCTGCAGTCCTCACCAACCAGTAGAGTGCGCGGCGCTCCCCCACCGCGCCGCTAGCTGTCTCGCCCGGTACCGCGGCCGGGCGAGGCCCGGACCGGGACTGGGATCGCGACCGTCCCGCAACGGACCTTCGGACCTGAGAGTCTGGACAGCTTTTCGCGGATGGAGCAGGGTCGGAAGATGGACTGGCTCAGCTCACGCCACGATCAGGCGGTCGCCGCGCCGGTCGACCTGATCGGCCGCGAACTGGAGATCCAGCAATTGCGGCTGCTCGTAGGCCGGATCGCCACGGGGCCAGGGGACACGCTCTTGCTGTCGGGTGACGCCGGTGTGGGAAAGACCTCTCTGCTGGACTTCGCCGCCGTTCTCGCCGCTGACTCCGGGATCAGGCTGCTGCGGGCGACCGGCTCGCAGTTCGAGGCGGAAATTTCCTATGCCGCCCTCCACCAGCTCCTCCTTCCGTGCCTGATCGAGGTGCCGCGCCTGAGCCCTCTGCTCGCCGGGGCTCTGAACGTGGCGCTGGGCCTCGGTGAGGGGTCGCCGCCCGGGCAACTGCTCGTCGCCAGCGCCGTTCTGGCGCTCCTGCAGCAGGCAGCCACCGAGCAGCCGCTGCTACTCATCGTGGACGACCTGCCGTGGCTGGATCGGGCCAGCGCACTCGTGCTCGGCATGGTGGCGCGCCGTCTCGCCGGCTTGCCGGTCGCCCTGCTCGCCGCCTGCCGGACCGGCGAGCCCAGTTTCTTCGACCAGGGAAACTTGCCCGTCGCGCGAGTGGCACCGCTGTCGGAAGAGGCGGCGACAGAATTGCTGACCAGCCGCTATCCGGTGATGACAGCGCGGGTCCAGCGGCGGCTGCTTGACACTGCCCTGGGTAACCCGCTTGCCCTGCTCGAACTCCCCGTCCCCCTGGGCGACATGGCCCGCGCCGTCGCCGGAAACCTTCCCGGAACATTACCTCTCAGCCACCGGCTACAGAACGTCTTCACCTCTCGCGTCCGCTCGCTGCCTACCCCGGTCTTCGAACTGCTGCTCCTGGCCGCCCTGGACGGCACGGGCGATCTGCGTCTCGTCCGGGCGATCGCCGCCGACCGCGGGGAAGAAGGCCTGTCCTCCGCCGAACGCGCCGGGCTCGTGCGCGCCGATGAGTCCGCCGCGCAGCTCACGTTCCGCCACCCCTTGATCCGGTCGGCGATCGTCGAACTGTCCACCAGCGAGCAGCGCCGCCAGGCGCACGCCGAACTCGCCAGCCGGCTCGCCGACCAGCCCGAACGACACGCCTGGCACCTGGCCGAAGCCACCGAGGAGCCCGACGAGCAGGTCGCCGCGCTCCTTCAGGAGGTCGCCCGCGCCAACCTTCGGCGAGGCGACTCCGTCGGCGCCGTCACCGAGCTGCTGCGCGCCGCCGAGCTCAGCCCTTCCGGGAAGGGACGGAGCGGACGGCTGGCCGAGGCCGCTTACCTGGGCGCCATCGTGACCGGCGACCTGCGCGACGCCCCCCGCCTGCTAGAGCAGGCCCGACGCGCTTACCCTGGCCCCGGCGGCCCGCTCTCGGCCGCCGTCGCGGGCGCCTATCATCTGCTCCACGGGGACGGCGACGTCGACACCGCCCACCGGCTGCTGACCACTGCCATCGACGAGCAGGACGACCCGCGCGACGCGCACAACAAGGTCCTCGTCGAAGCGCTCTACACCCTGCTCATGATCTGCTTCTTCGGCGGCCGGGCCGACCTGTGGCAACCCGTGCAGACCTTCATCGACCGCCTCCTACCGCGCCCGCCCGAGCTCCTGGCGATCCTGTCCAAGACGTTCGGCGATCCGGCCCGCCTCACGCCGGCCATGCTGGCCCGCGCCGATGCCTCAGTCGCCGCACTTGGCCAGCAGGTCAGCCCAGCCCGCATCATCCGCACCGGCATCGCCGTCTCCTACCTCGACCGGCTCTCCGCCTGCCGCGAGCCCCTTCAGCGCGCCATCCAGCACGGCCGCGAAGGCGGTGCGATCACCTCGGCGATCGAGGCGCTGTTCCTCCTCGGCCAGGACGCCTTCCACACCGGCCGATGGGACGAGGCCCAGCAACTGGTCGACGAAGGACTCCGGCTGTGCGAGGCCCACGGCTATGACCTGATGACCTGGCCCGGCCGGCTCACCGCCGCCCTGATCGCCGCCGCTCGCGGTGACTTCAGTAAGGCGACCGACACCGCCCAGGACATGGACGCCTGGGCCACGCCCCGGCGCGCCGGAATCATCGGCGCGTACGCGTCCCACATCCGCGGCCTCGCCGCCCTCGGCCAAGGCGACTTCGAGACCGCCTTCCACAACGCCGCCGCCATCAGCCCGCCCGGCGTTCTCGCCCCTTATGCACCGCACGCGCTGTGGGTGTTCCACGACCTAGTCGAAGCCGCCATCCACACCGGCCGCAACGCGGAGGCCGCTGCCCACGTCGCCGCCGCCCGCGACTGCCACCTCGACCGGCTCTCGCCGCGCCTGCGCCTGGTCGTCCTCGCCAGCGCGGCCATCACCGAGCCTCGAACCGACGTCACCGTCCTCGAACAGGTGCTCACAGAACCAGGCCACGACCGCTGGGCGTTCGACCTGGCCCGCATCCACCTCACCTACGGTTCTCATCTGCGCCGCATCAAACGAACCACCGACGCCCGCCGTCAGCTCACAGCCGCCGCGGAAGTCTTTCGCCGACTCGGAGCAGCCCCCTGGGAGACCCGGGCGAACAGTGAACTGCGAGCCAGCGGCATCACCATCACCAAAGCCGAAGCCGGCCTTGCCTCCCTCACGCCGCAACAACGTCAGATCGCCCTGCTCGCGGCGACCGGCCACACCAACAAAGAGATCGCCGCCCGGCTCTTCCTGTCCCCGAGAACGGTCTCCACCCACCTCTACCAGGTTTTCCCCAAACTCGGCATCACCTCCCGAGCCGCGCTCCGCGACGCCCTCGCCGACATACCGCTCGAATAATCCGCGTCCTAGATCAGGCGGTTTCCGACTCCATAGCCTTGATCAGGCTCTTCGGACGCATGTCGGTCCAGTTCTCATTGATGAAGTCAAGGCACGCCTGACGGCCGTCCTTGTCCTTGGCAATCGACCAGCCGGCCGGCACATCCATAAACGCCGGCCAGAGGGAATACTGGCCCTCATCGTTGACCAGTGCCAAGTACACGCCGTTCTCGTCTTCAAACGGATTCGTCATCGAGACACCCATCTTCATGCGAGCAGCCGCGTTAGCCGGTCGCGCTCACATTGAAAGCTATAGCATCACTGGCCGCGCGGTCATCCCCGCCAGGCCGCCGCTGGGACTCAAGGCTGTCAGGGCTTGGCGTTACGGTCTTGGCATGCCCACGGACCATCCAGCTGACCAGGACGTCGTGACTCGCCCGCGGGTGATCGTCTCAGTTACCGCGACTGCCGATGGGCGAGTCACGCTCAACCGCATCGAGCGGTTGCTCGATGATGGCCCTAACCAGCGGTGGAAGACCGCATGGCCGCCGGATGCCGACGACTTGCTGATGCGCCGCACGATCGCCATCGAGCATCGTCATCATCCCACCGTCGTCCTGGAAGGCAGCGGCACATTCGTCGCCGACGACGCCGGCTCGTTGCAGCTCCCGGAGACGAGCGTGCCGGCTGACGTGCTACGGACGGACTTTCTTCCGTACCGCAGCCCACGATGGTTCGCCGTCGTGGATGCTCGCGGCCGGGTGGCATGGACGCACAAGGGCGATGACGAGACCAGCCTGCTAGTCATAGCCAGCCGCAGCACGCCCTCGCCTTACCTGGCCCACCTGCGCCAGGAGCGGATTCCCTATTTCGTCGCCGGCGCCGATCGGGTGGATCTGACATTCGCGCTAGGGAAGATCCGGACGCAGCTCGCCGCCGAGTGCCTCGTATCGGAGGCCGGAGGCGGGCTCAACGGCGCCCTCCTCCGGGGCGGCCTGGTCGATGAACTCCACATCATCACGGTCCCGGCACTGATCGGCGGGCTCGGCACGCCATCGATCATGGATGGCGAGCCGCTCGAAATCGGTTCGGTTCCCCAGCAGCTGCGGGCAGTAGATGTCCAGGTCGGCGCTCACGGCACCATCTGGGCGCACTACGAGGTCGTGAGACGAGCCGATGGGGGGCGATAGCCCACGACCGCGCCGCCGTAGGACGCTGGCCACGTCCGGCAACGTCGACGTCATAAGCCGCTCGGTGCGGTCGCAGGCCCAACGGCAGGCCCGCGCCAAGGTTCAGCGCGGTGACGAGTGCTCCTAGCCGGCAACTCGGCTGGCCGGGCAGCGGGCAGTTCCGTTTCAGTATCCCGATGTCAATCCCGGCGTTGTGGACGGCCAGGACGCCGCCACCCAGCGAGGCCCGCGGTGATCGGATCTGGAACCCGAGCGCGTGTTGCCGGAAGTAGCGCGGCTGCTCGCCGGCAAGTCGCTCACGAGGACGTGGCCGTTGTTGTCGGACAGGCTCTGGGCATGACGACCGATACAAATCGAGTTGCTGTTCGGTCTTGGTCCGGGATTGTCAGTACCGCCCGCTAGAGTAGTTGATAGAGGTCCTAGAGCACGCGAGGAGGTGACCATGACCGGACACGATGACCGGAAAGAGCTGAACCTGGGCCTGCCCGCCGCCGGCCTAGTCGCCGACCCGGCCGCCGCGGGACCGCGCGACGGGCTGTCGTGGTCGTGGGAGCTCGACGTCGAGGCGCTGCTGGACGCCGTCACCGGCCCGGCCCCGTGGGACTGCGGTCCCGTCAAGCCGTCCGGCCACGCGGCCGCCGCCGAGGCTCCCAAGGCAGTCCCGGATCCCGCCGCCAGCCCGGTGCCGCCCGTCGCCGACGCCGACCCGGCCGGTTCTGCCGCCCCAGATCCCGGTCTTGACGCCGCGGACGCGGACCTGGCTGAGTACCTGGATGCGGTCGGGGCAGGCCGGTCCCAGGTGGTGCCGCTGCCGGTGCTGGCCGGCCGGGTCGCCGAACTCGTGCCGGCCGGTCCTGGCCTGGCCGGGTGGCTGGGGACCGGTGAGACGGGCGGGCTGGAGGACGGGGCGCTGGCGGGGATCGCGTCCTCCTACCGGCGGCTCGCCTCCTGGGCCCAGGCCGGCGAACTAGCCGTCGTCGCCGAGCTCGCCTCCCGCTCCGCCGCCGCCGACGACCGGGCCGGGACCGGCGAGGACGGCCGCCCCGCCAAGGTCACCGCCAGCGCCACCGCCGAGGTGTCCCTGGCCCTGACCATGTCCCAGGCCGCCGCCACCTGGTGGACCGATCTGGCCGTCACCCTGCGGTGGCGGCTCGCCGCGACCGGGACGGCTCTCGCCGCGGGGGTCATCGACCTGGCCCGGGCCCGGCTCATCGCCGCCGCCACCGGCTGCCTGGACGACGACACCGCCCAGGCCGTCCAGGACACGGTGCTGCCCAAGGCCGGGACCCAGACCACCGCCCAGCTCCGGGCCGCGCTGCGCCGGGCCGTCATCGCCGCCGACCCGGACGGGGCGGACCGGCGGCGGGAGGAAGCCGAGAAGCAGGCGAAGGTGATGCTGTATCCCGATGACCAGGGCACCGCGTCTTTGGGCGGGTACAGCCTGCCCGGCATCCCGGCCACCGCTGCGATGGCCCGGATCACCGCCCTGGCCAGGGCCCTGCAGGCATCGGGTGCGGGCGGGGGGATCGACCTGCTCCGCGCCCACGTGTTCATCGGCCTGCTGCTGGGCACCCTGCCCTACATCCCGCCCCCCGCAGACGCCCCGCCCGACCAGCCACCACCCGACCACGACGGGCCACCAGACGACGGGCTGCCCGGCGACGGCGGCCAGCCCGGCGGTGATCTGCCCAGGGGCGGGACGGCACGCAACCGGGCCCCGGCCGGCTGCCCAGGCCGCGACGACCGCCGCAGCCACCGCAACGACGACGATGGTCGACCCATAGGCCAGCACAGCGACGGTGGCGACCAGCGCCCCGACCCTGACGCCCAACCCCCGGAAGGCGACGCCCAGTACCCCGGCGGGGACGGAGCGCACCACGGACACGGCAGCCGAGACGGCCCCGGCGAACTCGCCGACAACACCGCCCAAGACGATGACGATGGGGCATGGGCCCGGCCGCCGCCCGCCTGGCCCCAGGTACCGGCCTTCCTCCAACCCGGACCTGCCGCCATGAACCACCTCACCCCTGCCACCAGCGCCGGCAAGCTGCTCGACCTGCGGCTGCCCTGGACCACTCTCACCGGCGAGTCACCCCGACCCGGCTCCCTCGGCCGGTTCGGCCCGATCACCCCAGGCCAAGCCAGGTACCTCGCCGACCTCGCCACGACGGACCCCAACGTCAAGTGGCGGATCATCCTCACCAATCCGCACGGTCAAGCCATCGCCACCACCAGCCTCACCCGCCGGGGAACCCACCACGAAACGGCCGGGCTGATCAAACTGGTCACCGTTACCATCGGGCGGGACTGCCTGACCGAGCCCCAGGCGCCGACAGACCGGTCATCGATCCTGGACCAGATACTCGCCGCCGCCCAGGCCCTGGCCGCCCGCGCCGCCCAGCAGGCAGCCCGCGACGCCCGCACCCCCGGCGGCTGCGCGCATGCCGACGCCACCACCGCTTACCGGCCCACCACCGCGCTTCGGGACTACGTCACCGCGCGGGACCTGACCTGCCGGTTCCTCACCTGCCGGCAACCCGTCTGGCGGTGCGATTGCGACCACACCAACCCGTTCGACCAGGGCGGACGCACTTGCTCATGCAATCTGGGCGGTTTGTGTCGTTTCCATCATCAGGTCAAGGGCCTTGCCCGCTGGCACCTCGAGCAGGACACGCCGGGCATCTTCACCTGGACTACACCCACCGGCCGCCGCTACACCATCGAGCCCGACTCCCACGCCGCCTAGGACGAGTAGTTCAGAAGTGATCAGCTGTCGCCGCCCCTGTGCGTTCGCGATCTTCGCCCAACCGCTAGGCGGTTGATCTTCGCCTCACCGCTAGGCGGTTTGCCACAAGCTTGCGATGCCTTGGCCGACGCCGATGCACATGGTCGCAGCGCCTTTGCCGCCGCCTCGGCGCCGCAGCTCGTGCAGCAGCGTGGTGGTGATCCTGGCGCCTGAGCAGCCCAGCGGGTGCCCAAGTGCGATCGCGCCGCCGTTGACGTTGACGAGTTCTGGGTCGCACTTGAGCTGATCGACGACGGCAACTGCCTGCGCCGCGAACGCTTCGTTGACCTCCAGCAGGGCCAGGTCACCGATCTGCCAGCCCGAGCGGCCGAGTGCCTTGCTCATCGCTGGTACCGGGCCGATGCCCATGTAATCGGGATGGACGCCCGCCGAAGTACCGGCCACGTACCTGGCCAGCGGCTGCATCCCGGCCGCGGTCATCGCCCGCTCGGACATGAGCAGCAGGCACGCCGCGCCGTCGTTGAGCGGCGAGGAGTTACCGCCGGTGACCGTGCCGTTTTTGCGGAACGCCGGCTTCTTGGCGGCAAGTTCGGCCGCCGTCAGATCGGCTTTGATCCCCTCGTCCTTAATCACCTGCCGGCCATCCGGGGTCGTAATCGGCACGAGTTCGGCGTCGAATCGCCCGCCGTCCGCCGCGGCCGCCGCGCGCTGGTGACTGGCCAGCGCGAACTCGTCTTGCCTGACCCGGTCGACGTGGTATTTGTCCGCGACGTTCTCGGCCGTCTCGCCCAGGCTGATCGGCGGGTACATTTCGGCCATCCGCGGGCTGACCAGCCGCCAGCCGAGCCTGGTGTCGGCCAGGCCGGCGTCGCGTGGGAAGACCTCGGCCGCGCGCGGCAGCACGAACGGCGCCCTGGTCATCGACTCGGTGCCGCCCGCGAGGCAGATGTCCGCGTCGCCGGCGGCGATCGCCCGGGCTGCCGACATGATCGCTTCCATGCCCGAGCCGCACAGCCGGTTCACCGTGGCACCCGGCACCTCCACCGGCAGGCCAGCCAGCAGGACGCCCATCCTGGCCACGTTCCTGTTATCCTCGCCCGCCTGATTGGCCGCGCCCCAGTACACGTCGTCGACGGCCTGCGGGTCCAGCCATTGATTGCGCGCCATCAGCGCCGTCATCACGTCGGCGGTGAGGTGATCTGGCCTGACCGCGGCCAGCGCGCCCTTGATCTTTCCGATCGGCGTCCTGCATGCGTCGACGGCAAATACGGCTGACATCGGCCACTCCCGGAGTGCTCGCCTTACCCCCTCACCTTACGATCAGTAAGGCAGCAGGCAGATACCGGCGAGGTTCTTGACTCCGCCGCACATGTTGCTGTTCTCCCAGTTGTCGCTGGCGATCCACAACCCCTCGGGGGTAATGATCATGTCGTCGGCACCGATGCCCCGCGCCCGAGTCGGGTTGAAGGTCAGCGCGCCGGTCTTCGGTGAGAGCCCCTCGATGCCGGGTGCCGGGATCGCGCCCGAACCGGCCGCGTCGCAGCCGTCCGGGTTCTCCGACCAGCGTTCGTGCCCGGCGAAGTACACCGTGCTGGCGTCGGCGGCGACGGAGTAGATCGAGTCGCAGCCGGTGTAATTGATCCACCGGTGCAGCACGCGCTTCTGGGTGGCCGGCCAGGCCGAGGCCGAGTCGCACAGCCCGGTGCGCTGGCCGCCGGCGGTCAGGTTCCACGGGTGGTAGCCGGTGTCGCCGAGGTAGATCGTCGAGTCGTCGGGAGACCAGGCCGCCGACCTGACGTAGAAGGCGACGTCGGTGTAGCACTGGTAGGGATAGCCATGCGGAAGGTTTCCGGCGCTGCCGTCGAACTCCGGCGACGTCCACCCGCTGACCCGGCCGTGCCGCGGGCCGAAGCCAAGCATGAAGATCTGCTGCCTGGGCACGGTGCCGACCGACGTGAAGTCCCCCATCACGAGGTCAAGCCTGCCGCTGTGGCTCAGCGCCTGATTGAAGACCCGCGTCGGGTTGGGCGTGACGCCGGGAAACTTGTAATTGCCATGGATCTGCAGGTTGACGTACCCGTCGTCCTTGCCGGTCACGGGACTCAGACTCGTCATGTAGGGGTCAGCCTTGGTCCCGTTGATCGAGGTGTAGTCGCCCCCGACCAGGATGTGGGTACCGCCTCCCGGTGCCCTGATGCCGAGCAGGGTATTCACGGCCTTGTTCGCCGAATGCGCGAACTTCTTGATCACCGCACCGGTACTCGTGCTGACCTCGGCGATGTTGCCGACCGCCGTGCCGTTCACCGAGGTGAACGAGCCGCCGATGTAGGCATTTGAGCACTTCCCGCCGCTGAAAGCGATGGAGTTGACCTCGCCGTTGATGCTCGGCGCCCATGAACTGACTCGGTAGGGCGGCGTAGCGCCGAAGCTGACCACGTTGGTCCTGGCGTAGCTCTTGCCGCCCTGCTTGATGGCGGTGAACGTGCCGACCGCGAACATCGTGCCCTTGCACTGCACGATCTGGCGGATCTGCTGGGCTGGGTTGTCGTTCGACGCCAGGTGCGGGGCCGCCGTGACCGGCTGGCCGTGCACCGGTCCGGTCGGGACGCTCGCAGAAACCCGCCCGGTGCTTGCTGCCGCTCCCACCGTTAGCAGGCCACCCGCAGTGAGCACGCCCGCTGTCAGCACCGCCGCCGTCACTACGCCGGCCTTACGCCTCATAGCGCGCGCTCCAATCGTCGGATCTTGCCCTGGCCTCCCCCGCCTCCCGAATCAGGCGATTATGTCATCGAGTTGGGTGACCGATGACCCGATCTGTCACGAAAGTAATAAGCGCGCCAATGGACGCGAGGCTGTCTAGGTTCAGGTCCTCATCGGCGACATCGACGCCGAGTGTGTCCCGCACCCTGGTCAGCAGCAGCGTGGCACCGAGCGAATCGAGGCCGATGCCGTCGCGCAGCATCGGTGTGCTCGGCGGCAGGTCCGGCGGCAGCGGTCGCCCGGTGAGGTCGGCCAGGATCCCCAGGATCTCCTCGGTGACCTCGGTGCTGGTCATGACGTCACCCACTCGGGCAGGGCGGGCAGTGGCTGGTCGAGTTGCCTGGCGTAGTCGGCCGACCTGGGCCCGGAGGTCTCCCCGGTGGCGCCGCTCGCGCGGAAGCCCGCAGTTGTCAGCGCTATTCGCAGCGGCACGTTGCGCGAGTTGATCACGCACGGCACGACGACCTGGCTGGCACCCGCACCCCTGGCCGCGAGGCAGACCCAGATGAGCAGCGCGTCGATGACACCGCGCCCGAGCGCCCGGCAGGACATCATCAGCAGCGGCACCCGCCAGTGCTCCCGAACCGTCGTC
>Ga0210392_10002039_pt1 | contig 10420 bp, 11 predicted proteins | sample IncBWC30OmetaG_FD_161057 | JGI IMG/M metagenome (GOLD analysis project Ga0210392, IMG submission 161057) | Forest soil microbial communities from Barre Woods Harvard Forest LTER site, Petersham, Massachusetts, United States - Inc-BW-C-30-O ...
GTTCCCCGCGCGGGGGGGCGCCGAGGGCGCGTCATCTTGGCGTTGCGATGGTTCCAGGAGAACAGTCTGGTGCCCATGTTTCGGACCAAGCAGTTTTCCAGGGCTAGCCATGAGTTGTTGCTCGCTCCGCACAAAACAGTCGAAAGAATCCGCCGCCAGAATGAAGATCGGAAGGTCGGCGATAAGAAAGTCCTGGGTCTCGTCGCCAAGAGTACTCAACGTGTCCGCTGCGTTGACCGTTGGTACTTTCCCCTAACGCTGGATTGCACTTGTGCCTTTATGGCTTCATCCGTCACGTGGTTGAACAGCTTCGGATCGCCCATTGCGTGGGACATCAGCAATCCACCTTGTAAAGCGCTCGAAAAGACCAGCGCGCGCTTTTCCGGTTCACCTGCCCGCGATCCAGCGAACGCCGAAATCAGCCAATTTCGACAGGCAACAAGGTAGTCTTTGAGCGCATCCCCAACGGGCTCCGGCAAGCCAGCGTGTTCGGCAGCCAATATCCCACAAAGACAAATCCCCGCTTTCGACAGTTTCCTCCTGTACGCGTCGCGCACGGCGCCAAGTTTGTCGGGTAATGTGCGATCATCCCCGGCGTCGCCAAATGCAGCGAGCATTTGCTCCTGATAACTCCTCATCAAGCTAACGCCGAGATCGGCTTTCGTCGGAAAATGATAGTGTACGCTGGCGCTCTTGATACCGACATCCGCTGCAAGGTCGCGAAAGCTAAATCCATGAAAGCCGCCCCGACGCATTCGGGCCTCGGCGGAACTCAGAATTGCATGCCGGATCGTATCCATCGAAAAAGCTTCCTACCAATAGATTGACGAGGATCTTTCATCAGACTATTATCTATCTATCGATAGATATACAGGTGAGACTAGCATGGCGAGATCCAATAAAGAGATCGTGCTCGAAGTTCTCAAAAGGGCCTTTATCGACCGGGATCCAACGGTGGTTGAGCAGTATTTTGGCAATAACTACAAACAGCACAACCCACTAATCCCTAACGGACCATCAGCCATCGCTGCCATGATACCGACCCTTACCGGCCTTACCTACGAACCCGGCATGTCTGTCGCAGATGGCGATCTCGTAATGGTTCATGGGCGCTATACCGGCTGGGGACCGAAGCCGATGGTTGCGGTCGATATCTTCCGGGTCGAGAGCGGCAGAGTGGTCGAACATTGGGATGTGATGCAGGAAGAAGTCCCGGCCGCCAATACGGCGAGCGGTAACGCCATGTTCACATCGACCTGAGACCGTCGTGCATGGCTCAGTTGCGAATATTCTCGTACCTGCCGAACCCGCGCGTCTGGAAGGCGACCATTGCTGCCCGGTTCTGCGGCGTGGACGTCGAAATCCGAGGTGCGTCCGGCAAGGAGTTGCGAGACTGGTTATGGGATTATGATGCGCGTCCCCTCGCTCAGAGTGAACGTGAGTCCCTTTCTTCGCTTGCACGAACCGGGCGGGTCGGGCTGACCGGCGCGCAACTCTTCAAGACCGACGCTTTTCTGCAAGCCCAGCCGTTCGGCAATGTGCCCGCCGCGTTCGGGCCCGACGGAAAGACTGGAATCTTCGAGTCGAACAGCATCATGCGGGCGGTCGCGCGGTTGGGGGAAGCAACGTTCCCACTTTACGGGCGTGACGCGTATGAGGCGTCCAGGACCGACAGCTTCCTGGATGTCAGCCTTGTCTTCGCCAGGGATTCGCAGATCTATCTCCTTGCGCTGTCGGATGGCACGGTCGATGCGGCCATTCACGCGCGCGCCAGGCAGGCATTCGCGCTCTATGCCTCCGGGCTTGAACAGGCGCTGTCTCCGCGGCGGGACACGCTGGTCGGAAACGGCATCACGCTGGCCGACATCTGCTTTGCCGCCGAGCTTGCGCTTTTCATGAACGAACACGCATGGGCCGATCAGTTGAGTGCACGCGGATTGGACAAGATCCTGCACGCCGGAATCCAGAATGAGTACCCGCTGGTGTTCGCCCACTTTGATCGGTTGATCGATCACGAGCACTTTAGGCTGGATCTCAAGCCATATGTCGAAAAATTGTTATCGAAGGCGGCGGCCTGACCATGAGGGCTACCGCCTTCAGCGTGGAGGTTTGATCGGATGGCCGCAGCAGTTTGCCTGATAACAGGCGTTGGACCCGGCACGGGTTCGGCGCTCGCCAGGAGATTTGCCGAGGGCGGTTATCGCGTCGCCCTTCTCGCCAGGAACGAGGAGCGTCTTGCCGCTCTGGAAAAAGAGTTGCCAGGCGCAAAAGGATATCGCTGCGATGTTTCGGATCCTGCGCAGATCGAAGCGGTAGCGTCTGCGGTAGAGCGCGATCTCGGCAATCCCGACGTCGTCGTCCACAACGCCGTCGGCGGTGCATTCGGCACATTCCGCGAGATCGATCCGCAAATTCTCAATCGCAATTTTCAGGTCAATACGATGGGCCTGTTGTACCTCGCGAGGCGATTCGCTCCGGCGATGGTCGCCGCGGGCAAGGGCGCAATCATTGCCACTGGGAATACCTCGGCATTGCGGGGCAAGCCTGGTTTCGCCGGTTTCGCCCCTACCAAGGCGGCGCAGCGGATACTTGCCGAGGCAATGGCGCGCGATCTGGGTCCGAAAGGCGTGCACGTCGCCTATGTCGTCGTCGACGCCGTGATCGACCTGGAGTGGACGAGGAAGCGCTGGCCGGAGCGGCCGGACGACTTCTTCATCAAGCCCCGGGCAATCGCGGAGGAGATTTGGCACCTCGTTCATCAGGATCGCAGCGCGTGGTCATTCAATGTCGAGCTACGGCCCTTTGGAGAGAACTGGTAGTCGCGGCGTCGATTTCGATGTTTCCTTGCGACCGATGACGTGTTTATCCGGCCATCCGCGACGGGGCGCGGAGCGCACTCGACGCGACTTCCGAGTTCAAATGGGTCGAGCGGTCGATCTTACCTGTGTGATAGCGACGCCGGAGATCGCGAGCAACGCACCGACAATCAACTTTGGGGTCACGCGCTCGCCAAGGAACAATACGCTCGAGATCAAGGCGAACACCGGAAGCAGCAGGCCGAACGGTGCGACGCGGTTCATGGCGCAACGGGCGATCAGCCAGAACCAAAGGCTGAATCCAACAATTCCTCCGATGAAAATGGTGTAGGCGAGAGCCAGCCAACCATGTTCATCCGCCGCGACAAGGCTCGCCAGTTGTCCATGTTCGAGGAGCAATGAGATCAACATGACCTGTGGCACCGTGAGCAGCGAAGACCACCCCATCAACATCAGGGGATCAAAAGGGCCGTAGCGTTTCGTCAGGACGTTGGACACCGCGAATGCCAAGGCAGCCCCCACCACCAGCAGCAGCGGAAGCGCGTTTGCCGACAGGCCAGGCCCGGCCGCCAACACGACCACGCCGACGAATGCAAGCACCACTCCGGCGGACGTGGTGAGAGACGGCCTCTCCGCGAGCAGCGGCCAGGCTAACAGGACGGTGAAGGGTGTGGCGAGTTGATATGCGACAGCCGACATGCTTCCCGAGCCGAGCCCAAGGCCAACATAGAAGAGCCCGAAGTTCAGCCCCCCAAGGAAAATCGAAATAGCTACGATAGGGCCGAGCTGTTGACGCGTGGGTCTTTTGACGAATGGAACAACGAGCAACGCGATGGCCAGGAAGCGTAGCGCGAGGAAGAAGAGAGGCGGAAATTCCGTAACGCCCATTTTGATGACCACGAACTGATAACCCCAGAGCAAGGGGATAGCCACCGCGCAGACGACCTGGATGGCAGACATGGCATTATTCCTTTCAAGACCGATCAGTCCGGCGGATATAGGTGCGCCAATAGCGGAAGCGCCTATGGTTGCTCAGTCGGTAGCCATTATGAGCTGGGGACCACGACACCGAGGCGGGCAGCGACGCGTCGTGCGGTCGTCTCTCGCCGGGCGGTGATGCTCTGAACAGATAGTCGCGCCTGTCGCAAAATTTCAGGAGGGGCTGTCTCGGGCGTGCCACTGTCGAACGGCGGTTCCGGCGCATACGCCATATGAAGCTGGATCGCTTGAGCGGCGGCGTCCCCGCGCAGTTCCGCAGCGAGCCGCAGTGCCCCGTCGATGCCCGCTGTGACTCCGGCAGCCAGGACATAACTTCCATCCACCACGACACGCTCATTGACAGGAATGGCACCGAAGAACGGCAGTAGGTGAAACGAGGCCCAATGGGTCGTTGCCCTACGTCCTTTCAAGAGGCCGGCCGCTCCGCATAACAGGGCGCCCGTGCATACGGAAAAAATGCTGCACGCCCCTTTCGCCTGCTGACGTATCCAGGCGAGCACTTCCTCATCGTCCATCAGCGCTTCCTGCCCGAATCCGCCCGGCACGTGCAGGACATCGAGCGGTGGCGCGTCAGCCAAAACGGCATCGGGCGTCAGCTGCAATCCCTTGACGTCGCGAAACGGACCGGCGGCCTTGCCGTAGATGCGATAAGTCGAATTGGGAATCCGCGACAGAACCTCGAAAGGCCCTGTCAAGTCGATCTGATCCACGCCTTCAAACAGAAGTGAGCCGATTTGCAGATGAACATCGTGAGGGATCATGTGAGCCTCCCTTTCCTGTATGGACAAAGCAAAGCTAGCGCGCCATTTTTCGGCGATGACGCCAAAAGCCCCTCATTTTCCGCCAGATGATCGTCGTGTTGTCGAAGTCCTGGCCTATCCGTCCGTCAAGCTCCTCGATGTGAGCGGGCCAATCCAGGTATTCGCATCCACTAACGCTTTCATAGCGCAAGCCGGGCGAGCGATGCCTTATGCGATCCGCGTCGTGGCGCGAGGCGGCGAGCGGGTCGAGGCGTCGGGCGGAGTAGAGCTTGCCACGCATCCGCTTTCAGCCGCCGATGCCGATCTGGACACGCTGGTGATTGCGGGCGGCGAGGGTGTCGCCGCTGCGGCAACGGATCCTCTGTTGATTGACTGGATTCGCGAGCGCGCCAAGCGGGCTCGGCGTACCGCCTCGGTATGCACAGGGGCATTTCTTCTCGCGGCGTCAGGCATGCTGGATGGCCGACGCGCGGTCACGCACTGGGCGTTTTGCGCTGAACTTGCCCGGCGCTTTCCTTCCGTGCGCGTGGAACCTAATCCGATTTTCGTACAAGATGGCAACGTTTGGACATCTGCGGGGGTGACAGCTGGTATCGACCTCGCTTTGGCGCTGGTCGAGGAAGATCTGGGCCGCGCGGTTGCGCTGGCTGTCGCGCGCTATCTGGTCGTCTTCCTCAAGCGACCTGGCGGGCAAGCCCAGTTCAGCGAGTTTCTCTCACTTCAGACGACGGAGGACAGGTTCGCAAGCTTGCACGACTGGATCAGCAACCACCTGGCCGATGACCTTTCGCTTCCGGTCCTCGCTGCGCAAGCCGGCATGAGCGAACGCAGCTTCAGCCGTCACTACGCCGAGTCGACCGGGCTGACGCCGGCACGCGCGATCGAAAGGTTAAGGGTGGAAGGGGCGCAACATCTGCTCTCCGAAACGCGCCTGCCCGTCAAGCGGATTTCACAGCGTTGCGGTTTTGGCTCGGAAGAGACGATGCGCCGCAGTTTTCTGCGTGTTCTAGACACCACCCCGCAGGATTATCGGGCGAGGTTCGCGCGGTGAATTTGCCTTCAGGGGTGTCGGCCGAGCGCGGCACGACGGCCTTGCGGCCGCCGTTCCTCTTCGGAGGAAGCCACCACTTAAGATTTCCATTCGTGGGGTTGCAGCGCCGCTTCCAGCGGCGGGTTCGTGACACTGCCGGTGTAGTTCGTGATTGTCGAGGCAGCCACGATGTTGATCACTTCGAGCAGGAGGTCCTTGCTAAAGCCCGCGGCGAGGAAGCGTTCGATGTCCTGATCATCGAGTCGACCACGCTTTTCGATCAGAGTCCTCGCCAGTGTCGAGAGCGCGCCGAGCTTCTTGTCAGATGGAGAGCGGCCAGCGCGCATCGCCGCGACATTCGCGGCATCAAGGCCCGCCTGCAATCCGAGCGCCGTGTGAAGCGCGACCGCCCAGCTGGAGCCGTTAGTTACCGCATCGGTAAGGAGCACCGTCTGAACCTGCGGTTCGGTAAAGCTGCCGCCGTGAACGCCGTCGAAGATGCCGATAAAGCTCCGGATGAGCACGGGCGATGTCGCCATGGCACCGGCAAGGTTGGGAATCATCCCGAACCTCGCCTGCACATCACGCAATGCAGATTTGGAGGTCTCGGGGGCGGTGTCGAGCGTGTGGACAGGAAAACGTTCCATGGGAATAGCCTTTCGATGATGTTGCACGAACTCGAACTTCCGCGTGCCGCAAGTCTTCTGCGGCGATGTCGAACGAGTTCGATAACGGCTATTTAGCTGCTCTCAGCGAGATGGCTTCGCCAAAGTCCCCACATTCCACGCCATCCAAGTCTCATATGGGTCGTGTGTGGACGGAGGTCAAAACCCGCCCGTCTGGAGAGTGGCCAAAAAACACCACGTCAGAATTTCGCTCGGTGTCAAAATCCTGACCGCATTTAGGCCTCAGTGTCCCGGTTCCATCCGCTTTCCAAACTGGGCGGGGGAAGTGTATGCGTTTGACATTCAAACATGCTGACGATTTCAGGTGCTTGCTGGTTCTGGACGAGGATACGGGCAAGGAGGTGGGAACCATTCGATCAGGTGGGTCCGGAGTGGATTCTTCCGGCGGCATCGACATCTGGTTGTTCGATGGCAAATATCAGACACGCGTGAAACATTACGACACTGCGGTCGGATTTGTGTTGGGCGTCGAATCGGTCCTCAATCGCCGTGAGGAGCTACAGTTTGCTTCAAAAGCGGCGTAGACGCGTGTGATATCGGCGCGGAACCGGACGCCCTGTCTCCGCATCCAGAAATTCCTTTCCCGGCGGCTGAGGCGCGATCCCTACCGCAGGGATTGAGGTTCTGCCTCTGTGTGATTCAAGGAAGGCCGCTACGAGCCGTAGGAGATTGACTGCGCGTGCGCCCAACCAAAAAACCCCGCCTGGTTGGGGCGGGGCTGAGGGCTTTTCTTGGGGGTGTGGCGATCCGCCACTTGAGCACCCTAGGCGCGTGCAGCAAGATCGCAAGTTAAGGATCGTTAACCTGTGTCCCGAATTCCATAACCCTCGATTGGCGAATTCTCAGTTGAACGCCATGCCGCCGCTCATCGCGATGGTCTGGCCGGTCATGTAGGGATTATCCACTAACAGCATCACAGCTTTTGCAACCTCGTCAGCTTTACCGAAGCGTCCCAAGGGTATCCGACTGACAAGATTCTTTTGACCCTTCATCATGTCTGTTTCGATCAGCGACGGTGCGACAGCGTTGACTGTGACCCCTTCCTTGACCAGGCGCGCCGCGTATCCCCGCGTCAATCCCTCAACACCTGCCTTCGATGCGTTGTAGTGGGGACCGATCGCCCCAGCTCCACGGGCAGCCCCAGAGGAGATATTGACGATCCGTCCCCATTTTTTGGCTCGCATCATCGGTAGGACCGCCTGGGTGCAGAGGAAAGTCGATTTCAGGTTGGTCGCGATCGTCTGATCGAAGTCTGTTTCCGAAAGATCATCGATGCCGCGCGTGATTGCGATGCCAGCGTTGTTGATCAAAATATCGATTGGCGCCAGTTTGGATTGCACGACTTCGACCATTTTGGAAACGGCATTGGCCAGCGAGACGTCGGCCTGGGCAGTGATGACACTCACACCAGTCTTGCGCAGCTCCTCGGCTAACTTCGCTGCCTCGTCGGATCGCTCGCGGTAATTGATGGCAACCGCTGCCCCGGCCTCAGCCAACGCTCTTGATATCGCTGCGCCGATGCCGCGAGAGCCTCCGGTCACCAAGGCGGTCCGTCCACGCAAGGTATCTACCGGCATTGTAAATCTCCAACATGCGGTGAGTGACTTCAGTTTATTTTCGTCAAGTTGTTTTTGCTAGTTCATCTCGACAAGGTGCCAAGGTTGTAGCGTTTTCACATTCTCAAAGGTTCCCAGGCCAAGCATCCTACCCGGTTTGGAAACCAGCTCTATCTGAATCGCGGGCAGTTCAAGGTTTGAGGTGTAACAGAGGCAAGTCATAGCGAGATCGTGGTGGCGGGGTGGGCTGATAAGCGTGCCTCATACGGCTTGTTACGGCGGTCAATCGGAACTAGCAAACCTTGCGTGATCTGCGATAAGTTGCATTAAGTTCGTCCGCCGCATGGGCACTGCTCGTGCCGATGATAGGGGAGCTGCACATGGGCGAGATCCTCGACTTTGATCCCAATGCGCTGCGTGAGAAGTACCGTCAGGAGCGCGACCGGCGGTTGCGGCCCGACGGCAACGACCAGTACGTCGAGATCGCTGCCGACTTTCGGCACTATGTCGACGATCCACACGTCGAGCCCGGCTTCACTCGCAAGCCGCTAACCGACGCGGTCGACGTGGTGATTGTGGGCGGCGGCTTTGGCGGCCTGTTGGCCGCCGCGCGCCTGCGCGAGTCCGGAGTCAAGGATATTCGCATCATAGAGAAAGGCGGCGACTTCGGCGGCACCTGGTACTGGAATCGATATCCAGGCGCTCAGTGCGACATCGAAAGCTACATCTACCTGCCGCTGCTGGAAGAGACCGGCTACATCCCTAAGGAGAAATACAGCTTCGGCGACGAGATCCGTGCGCATGCGCGGCGCATTGGCGAGCACTTCGATCTCTATCGCTTGGCCTGCTTCCAGACCGAGATCAGCGAGATGCGCTGGCTGCAGCACGAGAACCGATGGTTGATCACCACCAACCGCGGCGACGCCATGCACGCCCGCTTCGTGGTAACCTGCAGCGGCCCGCTGAACCGGCCGAAGCTGCCCGGCATCCCGGGCATCGAGACCTTCAACGGCCATAGCTTCCACACCAGCCGCTGGGACTACGGCTACACTGGCGGCTCGACCGAGGGTGGGCTAACAAAGCTTGCCGACAAACGGGTGGCGATCATTGGCACCGGAGCCACGGCCATCCAGTGCGTCCCGCACCTGGGCCGCCATGCTAAGCACCTCTACGTTTTCCAGCGCACGCCCTCTTCGGTAGACGTGCGTGGCAACAAGCCCACCGACCCAGAATGGGTGAAAACGCTGACGCCGGGCTGGCAGAAGCGGCGGATGGAGAACTTCAACGCCATGTTCTCAGGCCTCCCGCAAGACGAGGATCTCGTCAGCGACGGTTGGACCGACATCTTCCGCAACCTCGGCCTCGCCGCCGCGGCGCATGCGGCCCGGGGTGGAGTGGCGCCCGAGGAACTCGGCCGGATGATAGAGATCTCGGATTTCAAGAAGATGAACCAGATACGCGCCAGGGTCGACGCCACGGTCGGGGACCTCAAGACCGCCGAGGCGCTTAAGCCCTGGTACCGCCAGTTCTGCAAGCGGCCGACCTTCAACGACGACTATCTGCCCACGTTCAACCGACCGAACGTGACTCTGGTGGATACGTTTGGCCGCGGCGTCGAGCGGGTGACCGCGACCGGCCTGTTGTTCGACGGCGTTGGGTACGAGGTGGACTGCATCATCTTCGCCACCGGGTTCGAGGTGGGCACTGCCTACACGCGGCGATCCGGTTTTGAGATATATGGCCGCGACGGGCGCAAGCTCACTGACCACTGGTCCTCGGGCCTTCGCACGCTGCACGGGTTTTACAGCCATGGCTTTCCGAACTGTTTCTACCTTGGCGTTACCCAAAACACCTTTACGCCGAACTTTCCGCACATGCTGGACGAGCAGGCGCGCCACGTCGCCGGCGTCGTGAAGGCCGCATCGGAGCAGCAAGCGCAGGTGGTGGAGCCAACTCCCGAGGCCGAGTCCGGCTGGCTGGAGACCATTCGCGCTACCGCAATCAACACCCTGGCCTTCCGACAGGCCTGCACTCCGGGTTATTACAATGGTGAAGGGCGTGCCGGGGCAGGCCAAGGCCTGTTCGACAACCTGTATGGCCCTGGGTCGGATGCCTTCTTCGCGCTGATGAAGGCTTGGCGCGAGGCCGGCGACATGCGCGGGCTTCAGGTGCGCTGACTCCGACTCAGCGGCGGTGGTGGTTGATGTTTTGATTGTTCGTGGTTGAAATAAGGAGTGTAGATGCTTAACGCGTGAGTAAAGCTGGACTTGCGAGAACTACCGCTCGGGTCCCTCTCGAAACTAGCGCTGCTTGAGTTCGAAATGCATTGCACACTTGCATGGTACGGCGTGAACATGTGCTGGTAGGCCTAACAAGGTAATAAGGTGAAACCAGCAAAACGATAGCCGCGCGTCATCGCGAACGTTTTGACCTTGCCAACTGGGCTCAAGCAGATGCGACTGGTTGTCGCAGACAGTGAAGACGGAAAGGTTGGCCGCATCGCGTCGCAAGCGTTGCGACGAAGTGGCGGCAAGGGAAATCCTCAAACGATCGTCGAGAGTGGAAGCATTTG
>Ga0210392_10002040_pt1 | contig 10420 bp, 10 predicted proteins | sample IncBWC30OmetaG_FD_161057 | JGI IMG/M metagenome (GOLD analysis project Ga0210392, IMG submission 161057) | Forest soil microbial communities from Barre Woods Harvard Forest LTER site, Petersham, Massachusetts, United States - Inc-BW-C-30-O ...
CCGTGCCTTGTGCCCTGACTGCGCCAAGCCCTCCGCGTCACAACGCATGACCTGCTCGGAGAATTGCGCCACCTCGCTCACGCGCAATGACCAGGCGCTGCAACTCCTCCTGCACAAACACGTCCAGGGCGCGCGCATCAACGCCATCTTTTATTTGCTCTGTGGTGTGTTGTCAGTAGGCGGTGCGGTGGGCGCATACAATTATCTGCCCTCGCCATTTCTCATCTGGTTTTGCGCCGGCTGCGGTTTTGTTTTCCTCGCCTCCGGTCTGTGGCAGTGGCTCGCCGCCCGGAAGCAGACCGGCGGGTAATTGCTTTCAAGAAAAGTTAAATGCGGATCTATCCCGAAACCCGTACGGCCACCGGTTTCCCTTCCATGACCTCCATCTGCTCCACCGCCTCGTCATGCCCCAGGGCCAGGGCGGCGGCAATCTGCTTCGGTTCCACGCTGAACGAACCCACCGGCATTTGCCGCATCGGCCGGAACACCCGGATCCGGACCCCTGCCGGCGGCTGTTTCATCAGGTCCAGGGCGGCGTTGTAATAGACGTTTTGTTGCGCGGTCCAAACCCGCGCCACGGCCGGAAAGTCCGGGAAGGCAAACCGGCCCATCCACCGCGAAACCGGCTTGAGCCGGAAAGCCGGATTATGTGTGAGCACCACCGTGATGTCGGTGGCCCCATCTTGAATCGCCCGGCGGAGGGGAATGGGATCCGACACCCCGCCGTCGGCATACGGCTGGCCGTCCACATAATCAAATCCCCGCGTCGCCAACGGCATGGAAGACGTTGCGCGCAGCGCCGCAAACACCCTGTCATCAAAGACATGGAAATAAACCGGTTCCCCGGTGTGACAGTCGGTCAGCACGATGAAGAATTTCGTCGGCGCCCGTTGCAGCGCTTCTACGGAAAGCGGCACCCGCGTCCGCATGACATGATCCACCAAATAGGCCAGATCGATGATCGGTTTGCGGCGGAGGAAGTTGGTTTTACGCACCACCCGGCTGGCCAGTTCGCGCCAGATCACCAAGCCCGGCTCCCACATGTCGGCGACAAAATAAGCTGCGGAACAGGCGCCGGAGGAAGCCGCATAGACAAAATCGTACTGTCGCCGCCCGCGCTCCTGAAGAAAAGCCAGCACCCCCGCCGCCCAGGCACCACGCATTGCCCCGCCCTCCACAATCAACGCTGTTTTGCGGCTCGCTTCTGACCCAGCATTTTCAACCATCGACGACATGCAATCCTTCCACCGGCGGATCCGGTTGCAACTTGCGAACCCTCCAAGAGGATTCAGTAATTTAAAATAGCACACTTCTGGTCAAAATATAGTGAGGCACCCATCTTTAAGAAGTCTGCCCATTTTAAGCGGTTTGAAGTTGCTGCGGACTGCCGCCACCGGCTCCCTATCAGGCCGCCAGCTTCAAAAACGCCGCGCGGTCCTTTGCCGAGGGGATTTCCGCCGCCAGCGCCTGATACAGCCCTGCGCGCGTTGAAACACTCTTCGCCGCCCGGTTCACTAGCACCTTCGCCATCGGGCCGACATATAAGGCCAGATCCTGCCGCGCGCGTTCCAAGAGCGCCGCATCGAGTTGCGGTGCCGGCTTCGGTTCCGGCACTGGCACTGGCACCGCCGGTTCGGCCGCCTCGTCCGCGGGCGCAGCGGGAAATATATCGCCACACGCCTTCAAAAAGCGTTCCCGGTCGTTCTTCTCGGGAATGAACCCCAGCAGATTATCCCGCAATTCCGTCGCCGACCGCGCCCGCTGGCCCGCGCTTTGCACGATGCGCCTCGCGAGCGGCCCCACGATCAGCGCCAGGTGATGCTCCACCGTCTTGATGTTCGCCGCGAACTGCGGCGCGATCTTGCGGATCATCATCGTGTTGGTGACAGGCGCGGGATGCGCCGCATTCGGCAGGTGCAGTTCGTAAACGATGTGCTCGCGCTGATGCTTGTCCTGCCGCACGCCTTCCGCCCGGAACAGCGCCGCATAGCCTTCCGTGAGCAGGCTTGCAACCTCGAAAAATGAGCGCGACACCAAAATCTGGTTATCCCCCGCGAAGCTCATGATGCGCTGGCCCACGTTGATCCCATCGCCCGCCGCCGCCATGTTGCCGTTGATGTCGCGCACCAGCTTCACCGAGCCGAGGTTGATGCCGATGCGCACATGCATCGGTTTTGGGAGGGGTCCTTTTTCCTGGACGATGTTTCCCAGCACGCTCATGGCACACTTCATTGCCGCCTCCGGTTCACCCAGAAAAACAATCGCCGCGCCGTCGCCGCAATCCAAGATCACCCGGTCATGCTCCGGCGTGTCCTTCAGCCCTTCGCCGAGATATTGTTTGAAACGCGCCCGCCACTGCGCCTGCACCTCCTGCGACTGCGTGCTGTACTTGACCATGTCCACGAACAGCACGCTCACCAGCCACGTGCGTTCGAGGTCGAAGGTTTCCACCGTGGGTTCCGGGTTGCTCATTCCTTGTCCAGCATCTTCATCGCCGCCAGCAGGCTGCGGTGCATCCGGTTGAACGACGCCACGAGCATCGAGATTTCACAATGGCCGCGGCATGGCAGCTCGGGCACGTCCATCTTGCCCTCGCTGATCAGTTCCGCGCTGTGGGCCAGCTGGCTCACCGGCCGGATCACCAGCACCACCAGCAACGCATTCAAAAACAGCAACGTCACCGCGCCCACGCCCAGCAGCAACGTCATCAACTGCCGGAATTCATGGTTCGCCATCTGCTCCGGCAGCGAGGCCGGCACCGAAACGATCTGCGCGGCGATCACATCATCCTGCTTCCAGCCGAACCCGTTGGCCGGGCCGTAAAGCTCGACCATCGCCGCCGGGGCCGCGGCGGGCGTGGAATGGCATTCCAAGCAGGACGCCCCCGCGCGCAACGGTCGCGCCAGGTACAGTGACTTGCCCATCGGCGTCATCCGGTCGCCGCTGAATATTTTCTGGTCCGGATGGTTGCGGAAATTATTTATGATATCCGCCTCCCAGTCCTCGGCGCGGTCGCGCGGATTCGTGGGGTTCAACGCCGCCTCCTTGTAAAAATAATCGGGATATTTTTCGCGCACGTAAGTGAACATCTCCGTGGCCGCGAACGCCGGGACCGTTTCCGGATGGAACAGGTCCGGTGCGCCGGCCGCCTTGGCGGCCCCGGTTTTCACCAGTGCCGGCTTGACCTGGTCCACGGTGTAACGCCGCATCGCCAGTGCCGTCTCCATCATGATCTTCGCGCGGTCCTCCACCTGCTCCCGCGCATTCCGTTGCAACAGCGAATAGGAAAAATAGCCCGCGGCCGAAAGGCCCAGGCCAAAGACGACCACGAAGATGATGCTGAATTTTGCTAAAAGTTTCATCGCTGCCAACTGACGACTGCCGCCTCCGGACATCCCTGCTTGGCCCAAATAATATCTGCGCGATGATGCCTAATTTTCCCTCCGATGTCCACCCGGACATCTCGCCTACCCCCGCTGCCGTGTCGCCTCATACAGGAATATCCCTGCCGCCACCGCCACGTTCAGGGAATTCATGTGCGACGGCATCGGGATCTCCACCATGTCGTCGCACGCGGCCAGCGCCGCCGGCGTCAAACCCGGCCCTTCTGCGCCGAAGACCAAGCAGCAATCTCCCTGCAGATCCACCGCCGCCAGCCGCTTCGCATCCGCCCGTGGATGCGCCGCCAAGCAACGCACACCCCGCGCCCGCAAAGCCGTCAGCGTCGTCACCAGGTTTTCCACCCGCACCACCGGCTGCTCAAAGATTGTCCCCATTGAACCCGCCACCGCGCGCCGCTGATGCGGGCTTCCGCACGTCTCGCCCACGATGAGGATATGCGCGCCGAACGCCGCGCAACACCGCACCACCGCCCCCAGGTTTTCCGCGCTCGCGATCCCCTCCACCGCCGCCAGCAACAGCGGCCGCGGCGAACTTTTCAGTAGCGCTTCCAGATCCGGTTGCGGCGGAATCTTCGCCACGGCCAGCGCCCCCTGATGCATCTTGTAACCCGTGATCGTCTCCAGCAATTTTTGCCCGGCCACGTACACGCGGATGTCTTCCGGCCGCGCCCGCAACTGCGGCTCCAGTTTTGCCAGCCACTCCGGCGTCACCAGCACCGACACCACGGTGAACCGGCTCGCCAGCAGCCGCTTCACCACCTTGATATTTGCCGCCACCAGGATGCCCGCCTGCTCATGCTCCTCCACCCGCTTCAACGTCAGGTAATATTTTAACTCCGGCGCGTCGAGCGATTGGACCTGTTCAATATGAGAAATCGGCACGCCAGAATTAAAGCGTGGAGTTGGGACAATGAAAAGCGCGGAGAACTGATAACAAATTCGCTTTATCCGCAGATGGCACAGATTGACGCAGATTAAATCTGATAAAAATCTGCGTCAATCAGCGTAATCTGCGGACACCTGCTTCCCCCGTTTGCCAACCGGCATAACCGTGCTAGATTCCAAACGTTCGCTTTTCTGAGGAACTACAACCACAACCAAAAATATTTTATGCCAAAAATGCGCGCCGCCCAAATCTCCAAACCCGGCGGGAACTTTGAAATCGTCGAGCGCGACATCCCGTCGCCCGGCCCCGGCTGGGTTCGTATCAAGGTTCAGGCCTGCGGCATCTGCCACAGCGATTCCCTCGTCAAGGAAGGCCATTGGCCCGGCCTCCAATTCCCCCGCGTCCCCGGCCACGAAGTCGTCGGCCTCGTCGATGCCCTCGGTGCCGGCGTCACCCAATGGAAAGTGGGCCAGCGCGTCGGCGTCGGCTGGCACGGCGGCCACTGCGGCCAGTGCGACCCCTGCCGCAACGGCGATTTCTTCGGCTGCACCGTCAACCTCCAGATCACCGGCATCTCCTTCGATGGTGGTTACGGCGAATACATGGTCGCACCCACCATCGCCCTCGCGCATGTGCCCGATGATTTGACGGCCGTCGAAGCCGCGCCGCTCATGTGCGCCGGCATCACCACCTACAATGCCCTTCGCAACAGCGGCGCGCGCGCCGGCGATGTCGTCGCCGTGCACGGTCTCGGCGGCCTCGGCCATCTTGGCGTGCAATATGCCGCGAAGATGGGCTTCAAGACCATCGCCATCGCGCGCGGCACGGACAAGGCCGCGCTCGCCACCAAACTTGGCGCGCATCAATACATCGACAGCCAGGCGCAAGATCCTTCGGCTGAACTCCAGAAACTCGGCGGCGCCAAGGCCATCATCGCCACCGTAACGAATGGCGATGCCATGAGCGCGGTGACCGGCGGACTGGCCATCAACGGCACCTTCCTCATCATCGGCGCGGCCCAATCCATGACCATCTCGCCGTTGTTTTTGCTGATGGGCCGCCGCTCCGTGAAGGGCTGGTATTCCGGCACAGCCGCCGATTCGCAGGACACCCTCAAGTTCAGCGTCCTCACCGGCGTCCGCTCCATGACCGAAGTTTACCCCATCGCCAAAGTCGCCGAAGCCTACGAACGTATGGCCAGCGGCAAAGCCCGCTTCCGCGTCGTGCTGACGACGGGACACTGAAGACAAATATGAAAAAACACATCGCCCTGGCATCCATTGCCGCCGCCGGACTTGCCTGCCTGGTCTCCGGCTGCGCTTCCACCAGCCCCCTGGCCGTGCAACAAGCCGCATTGCCGAAGGACAAGGTAGACGCCCCGGCGCTGTTCGTGGAAAACTGCGCCACCTGCCACGGCAAGGACGGACGCGCCCATACCTTTCACGGCCGGCTGGTGTTCGCGCAGAATTTGACCGACACCCACTGGCACGCCACGGATGCGGAAATCATCGACGCCATCAAGACCGGGCCCCGGGTGATGCCTGCCTTCGAGAAAAAATTATCCGGGGCGGAGATCGAGGCGCTGGGGGCGTATGTGCGCACCTTCAAACCAGCGCGGTGAAGTTTGTCGGATCATGTCCACGCCATGAAAACCAAAAACATCCAACACACCGTCCTCATCCGCGCAACGCCCAAGGCCGTTTACACTGCGCTGATGAATGAAAAGAAGCATTCCAAATTTACCGGCGCCCCGGCAAAAATACCCGCGAAAGCCGGCGCGGCGTTCAGTTGTTACGACGGCTACATCACCGGCTACAACCTGGAACTCAAGCCTGGCAAACACATTGTGCAAGCTTGGCGCTCGCAAGACTGGCCGGCGGGCCATTATTCCATCGTCACGTTTGCCCTCGCCAAAAAATCCGGCGGCCGCGCGCAGCTCCGTTTCACCCAGATCGGCGTGCCGGCAGGTGATTACCGCGCCAAGAACAAAGGCTGGCGGACCCATTACTGGCAACCATTGAAAAAGTTTTTGGAGAAGGGTTAGTCACGCTAACCGGCTTCCACACCCTCCCGGGCGCATCCTGACACTGCCCCCGAATCAAAAACCGCGTGGAGCGCGGCGTTTGCGCCGCTTCAGTGCTGCCAGCCCCAAAATCAATCGGTTCGTTCATTTACGTTTGGACATTGAAGCGACCTGAAGGTCGCGCTCCGGGGGCAGTGTCAGGATGCGCCCCACCCTCCCCGGCCCCGCCGATTCGTCTCGACAAAATGAACGTTCCCACGGGAATATGGTCAGACTTCAGGAACCACAACCAATTAACAGAAGGATAGGCCATGAAAACTTCATCCGGGTTAAAAATATTTGCCGCCGCCAGCCTGCTGCTGGCTACATGCGCTGCCCAGGCCAAATTGAGCGTCGGCGACCCTGCGCCAAAACTGTCGACCGGCAAATTCGTCCAAGGCGATGCTGTTATGGGATTCGACACCAACCACGTTTACATCGTTGAATTCTGGGCCACTTGGTGCGGCCCCTGTCGCGCCTCCATTCCCCACCTCAACGAGCTTTACGGAAAATTCAAAGACCAGGGCCTCATCGCCATCGGCCAGGATTGCTGGGAAGAAAGCGAAGACGCCGTGGCCCCGTTTGTGAAAACGATGGGCGACCAGATGACCTATCGCGTTGCGCTCGACGACAAGACAACAATCCCCAAGGGCGCCATGGCCATCAATTGGATGGAAGCCGCCGGGCAGAACGGCATTCCCACCGCCTTCATCGTGGACAAGCATGGCATCATCGCCTGGATCGGACACCCCATGAGCCTGAACGAGAAAGTGCTGGGTGATATCCTGGCGGACAAATTTGATTCCGCCGCCTACGCCAAAGAATTTGAGAAACAGCAGCAGGAGATGGCGCAGCGGCAGCAAATCAACCAGCGGCTGGTCACCGCCATGAAGGACAAGGACTGGGATGCCGCCGACGCCGCCGTGACGGAAATGGAAAAAAACGCCCCCGAAAGCGCGCGCTATGGGTTTGGCCTGGCCCGCGTGCAAATCCTGCTGGGCCGGAAAGATTATGATGGCGCCTACAAGCTGGCTGAATCAACGGGCACAAAAGGCTCCCCCACCTTCCAGAACGAGCTGGCCTGGCTCCTGGCCATAACCAAGGGCGTGGACCAGCGCGGATTGGCCGTGGCCGAAAAAATCGCCCTGCGCGCGAACGAGGCCACCAAGAATGAACAACCGCAATTCCTCGACACCCTTGCCCGCATCCAGTTCATGACCGGCAAGACCAAGGAAGCCGTGGCCACCGAACAAAAGGCCGTGGACCTCGCCCCCGATCAAGCGAAGGAATTCCTGAAAAAATTCCTGACCGCGTACCAAGAGGGCAAGCTGCCGGACGTAAACGAATAACAAACGGTCATCCGTGGTTTAAATCAAGCCATGACCCGCTGGCAAAAAATCGGCCTCGCCGCGCTCATCATTGTCCTCGGCATTACCGTCCTGATCGCCATGGGGTTCCGGGCGAAGACGGACATGAGAAATCTTCTCTACCCGCTTGCGCCGCCCATGCCCGCCGTCGTTAGCAAGCCGATGCCGGAGATTCTCGCCCGCCTCGACGCGGTCCTCAAAACCAACGCGCCGTCCGTATTTGCTGAGTTGCAGCCCGGCCTGTCCGCGAATGCCATCGCCGGGCTGGAAAAGCAGTATCACGTCCAGATACCGGACGACATCAAAGCCATCTACGAGTGGCACGATGGTTCCGCCAGCACGACCAACCGCCTGAGTGACGATTTTATTCCCATCCACCGCTTCCCCCCGCTGGAGGAATCATTGGCGAACAAGGCGATGGAATGGAAAGGCGCAACCGCAGCACAACGCGCCGTGGCCGGCGCCCTCACCAGCTATCGCGATTCCTGGATCTGCCTGTTCGATGACGGGGCGGGCAACGGCTATTGGTATGACCCCCAACGCAAGCCGTCCGAGGGCGCAATCTTTTGCCAGTTCACCGAGGATGCATCATTTGTCTTTTTCCCCTCGGCCAAAAACCTGATGGCTGGCATCGCCAAGTGTTACGAATCAGGAGCGTTCCGCATCAAGCCGGGGTCCACCCCGCCTGATCTCGACGAGGACTTCCAGCTAGCCACAAAAATCTGGACGGAATTCGGCGCGAGCAACCTGCCCCCGACAAACTGAGATCCTCAATGCGGCAATTGGTGGCAATCCTTCTCCTCCACGTACTTCAAGGCCGGTATCCGCCGTTTGCCCACGAACAGTATCCCCAGCCCGATCCATGAAGTCGCCGCCAGCACCAGCGCCACCGGCATCATGCTATGCGAATCGAAGATGCCGATGCTCGCCGACGCCAGGCCCGACACGCCGATCTGCAAAAAGCCCATCATCGCCGCCGCACTGCCGATGTTGTGGTCGAACGGCACCAACGCCAGCGCCGCCGCATTCGGAAATGACAGACCCAGCGCTGACAACGCGATGAACAGCAGTACCAATGTCGCCGGCAGACCGAACCACCCGTAAATCGTCCCCACCAGCAGCAACAACGCCACCGGGCATTCCACCAGCATCGTCCCCAGAAAAATCTGCTCGCTCGTATATTTGCGCAACAAAAACACGTTGATCTGGTTGCTGCCGATGAACCCCACCGCCAACCCGGCAAAGATCGCGCTAAATTGCTTCGCGCTCACATGAAACACCTCCATGAAAACGATCGGCGAACTCGCCACATACACGAGCAAGCCTGAGAACGCGAACGCGCCGGCCAAGGAATACGTGATGAACTGCGGCTCCTTCAGCACCTCCAGATAATTGCGCAGGATGGGCAATGGACGCATGGAAACGCCCTTGTCCGGCTCATGCCCTTCCGGCAACACCCACGCGGAAACCGCCAGCATCACCACCACGAACACCGACAGCACGATGAACACCCACTGCCAGCCCCAATTCACCGCCACAAACACGCCCACGCTTGGCGCCAGCAGCGGCGAGGCGCTGATGACGAGGATCAGCAGCGAGATGATCTTGGCTGTTTCGCGCGCCGGGAAAAAATCCCGCACCATCGCCATCGCGGCCACCTGCGCCGCGCAGCCACCCAGCGCCTGCACAAATCGCAGGGCCACCAGCCACTCCACGCTCCGGGCGCACAGGCAGGCCATCGACGCCGCGATGAACAACGTCAGCCCCGCATACAACGGCAGTTTCCGCCCGAACCGGTCCAGCAACGGCCCGTAAAAAAGCTGCCCCGCCGCCAGCCCCGCAAAATAGCTCGCAAGCGAGAGGGATATCCGTGCGGTCGTCGTATGCAACGCGGTCGCCATTTCTGGAAATGCCGGCAGATACATGTCGATCGCGAACGGACTGATGGTCGAAAGCGCCCCCAAGATGACGATGATCAGATAACGGTTATGTGATTGAGACATAGTTTACAACAAACGGCCAAAAGCGCCTAAATCAAGGGACACTGCGTCCATTGGAACAACCGGATGACCAAAGCCTCCGTGGCGGTCGCACAATGCCCCCACTCGTTCGTCCGGTCAAGGTTCTAATTAACTCATCACCACGGCGCTTGAATCCTTGCGAAAATCCGCTATCCCTTGGACACCATCATGTCCCAAGTTTCAGACCAAATCATCATCGGCTGCTGGATCGCCTTTGTGGTTTATTGGTTCATCAGCGCGCAGAAGGTCAAGGCGACGGCCGAAAAGCAAAGCCTGTCGTCCGCCTTGCGACACAGGTTGCTGGTGGGACTCGGCTGGTGGCTGCTCGCGTTCCGGAGATTCCCGCCGCCGCTGAACTCGCCGGTGACCCCGCGCACCGACCTCACCCAAATCATCGGCGCCGCGATTTGCGTGACCGGCATCCTCGTGACCATCTGGGCACGCCGGACGCTCGCCGGGAACTGGAGCAGCGATGTCACCTTCAAACAAGGACATGAACTCATGCGGACCGGCCCGTACCGTTTCGTGCGCCACCCCATCTACACCGGCCTGCTCCTCATGTGCCTCGGCTCGGCCATAGACATAGGGCAGTTGCGCGGCTGGTTGGGGCTCGTGCTGGTGTTCATCGGTTTTTGGGTGAAGCTCAGGCAGGAGGAAACACTGCTCCTGCGGCATTTCCCCGA
>Ga0210392_10002041_pt1 | contig 10418 bp, 5 predicted proteins | sample IncBWC30OmetaG_FD_161057 | JGI IMG/M metagenome (GOLD analysis project Ga0210392, IMG submission 161057) | Forest soil microbial communities from Barre Woods Harvard Forest LTER site, Petersham, Massachusetts, United States - Inc-BW-C-30-O ...
GCACGACACGCAGGCCAAGCCCGGTTCCCTGTAGGCCCTTCGTGGTGAAAAACGGCTTGAACAGCTGACTTCGCACGGCCTCCGACATGCCGATGCCGCCGTCTTGCACGCTGAGCAAGGCCTCGTTTCCAATGACCGAGAGCCTGATTTGAATCGAACCACCGTGCGGCATAGCGTCGCGCGCGTTGACCGCGAGATTTAGCAGCGCCTGCTGAATCCGTGGCACGCTCCCGTTGATGGTCACGCCTCCCGTCTCCGGCAAGCGGACATCGAGGTGATGTCGACGTCCCAAGGCGTTGGACAGCATACGTTGCATGTCGCGTAGCAGGGGAACCAGGTCGATGCCCTCGGAATGCGCGGCTTGCTCCGCAGCGCCGAAACGCAGCATGCTGCGGGTCATCTGCCTGGCAGAGTCAAGAGCGAGACGCACATTGTCCAGGGCTCCGACACGGCGCGGCTCGTCCTCGATCTCGAACTGGATTATCTGAAGGAAGTTGTTGAAGTCGTGCGCCGCGCCGGCCGCCATCTGCCCAACGTGGGCCAGCCGCTGCATGCGAGCAAGCTCCTCGGCGGCTAATGCTCGCGCGGCCTCGGCCTCGTGCTCCTCCGTGATTTCCTCCAAGATGACGAGCGCGCCGGCAGCGTGATCTGGGTGCGCCCAGGCGCGAATCGACCAGCGGAAGTATCGCCGAGCGCCGTCCCGTGCAGCGCCGGATTCTTCGGCGCGCGCGGTGATGCTCGCGCTCTCGCTGTGCAGGCAACGCCGCACCGTATCCGCAAGATCCGGCAGCGCTACCGCGACGACCGAGCTGAGCTGCACGCCCTTCGCCGAGGTCGGAAATGCACGCGCCCAAGCCCGACTGAAGCCGAGCAGCCTGGCGTCGGCGTCGACCCAAGCGACCGAAGTGGGCACATCCTCGAGGAAGAACCGCACCTGGTCGTCGCTCGCCCGCAAGCGCGCCGACAAGTACGCGCGCCCTGTCTCGAGCAAGAACAACCCCCACAGGAAAGGCACGGTCGTCGAGAACTGGTCGGCGATGGTGTCGGCCCACACCATCCCGTTGGCCTCGAGGATATTGGCCAAGTGCCCCAGCGCTAGTAAGCCCACGAGCCCCAACAAACTCGCTTGCCACACGCGCGGCGCGCCGCGAAATGAGCGCCGCACGACTGCGAGCGTCGTCAGGCTTGCCAAGAGCCCTGCCATTTCGAGCAGCACAATGATCACGCAAGCACCTTGCGCGCACGGAAGGCCCAGATGCACAGCATCAACGACTGTGCGAAGTAGCTCGCGTGCTCGACCGTGTTGAAGAAGTCGTACGCTACGAAATGCTCGACGATGGTAGCGGTACTTCCGGCGATCAAGCAGCAGATGCTAGCAAGCAGGAAGCGCCACTCAGGCACTCGGCGCAGATCCCTCCGGAAGTACGCGCTGACCGCCGCCAAGGCCGCAGCGCTGAACAATACCGTCAACTCTCGTTCATCAAAGGGCGGCGGCGACATCCGAACTCCACAATGCTAACCGGTTGCGAATGCTCGACTAGGCAGGTCGCGCGCGGAAGCCGAGCGAGTGCATGGTGCCCCGGGAGTGAGGCCAGCCAATTCTCGCATAAGAGCACCGCTGCCGAAACCGAAGCCCTTTTAGGCCGGATCGTGACCATTCCTGCCGCGTCATTCGCCGCAAATTCACGAGAACCCTCTCCTCCCCTTCTTACGTTAACCAATAGTTAGAGCGATCTTGACGGCCCGAGGTGCCCTCATGCCCGTGGCGGCGGGCAAGGTCACTAAGCCCGGCTCCGAGCGCACACGGTTTGGCCTTCCTATCCTCGCACCGTCGCGGATGCCGATCCGGGTATCGTGAAACAGGTGGAGGGCTCCGCGGGGTTTGCCTGTCAACCGAGCTCGTCAAACGCAACTTGTCAGGCGCGACGCCCACTTCGGAAGTCCGACGGAAGTCCATGATAAGTGACCCCGTGGCGCGTGACCGCGCGCGTGGCGTGCTTGTTGCAGCCGAGGGACGTCGCGTGCAAACCACCGTTCGAACCCCCCAAAATTCCACGCGCGGAGCTTGGCTCCGCTGGCTGCTCGTCGCTTGTACGATTGTCGCGACTCCCGGCTGCGTCGACGATCTTCGGGCGCTAAGCCAAGGCTCGCCAGATGCAACCGGCGGCGGTGCCGGACTCGGCGACAACAGCGGCGGGGTTCAAAGTGGCTCGCCGCCGACCGCTGGCTCGGCCGGAACTGCCTCACCGGGTAATGTCACGGCGCCAACCGGCGGAGCGGGGGGTTCGGGCGGCTCGCCTGCTTCGGGCGGCTCGCCTGCTTCGGCTGGTTCGCCTGCTTCGGCTGGCTCGGCCGGCGCAATTTCAGCGCCCTGTGTGATGAAACCGGAGATTTGCAATGGCATCGACGACAACTGCGATGGTGTCGTCGACGAGAACTGCCCTGCCGGTCTGACCTGGGACACCGCCGCCGCGCAACCCAACTTGGGTGCCAGCCCAGGCGGGTCGCCGTTTTCCGACCTGTGCAACAACGACGAGGTGCTCACCGGGGTCAAGGTGGCGATCAGCAACTGGGTCGACTCAGTGCAAGCTGTGTGCAGTGAGATATGGCTCAACGCCGATGATAGCGTTTCTCCCTGGCAGTATTCGATTCAAATTGGCAATCCCCGAGATCTCCCGGCGCATCCGGGTGGGTCAACGAGTCCGCATCAAGACTTGCCGTGCCCCGACAACCAGATGATCGTCGGGCTCAAGATTTCCCAACAAGACGCCGCGGTAGCCAGCGGGACAACCACCTCGACGGCCGCCGTCGTTCCGAAGATTTGGGTGCTCTGCGCAACGCCCGTGCTGGCGCTGGACGCGACTCCGCCGGGCGTCCACTGGAAGGGTTGGACAGAGATCGGGCCCGCTACGGGTGCCGCCGCCGGTAATGGCGCCACGTTCCCATTCGACGGGCTAGTGAATCCGAATGTCGTGGTCGGGCTCCAAGGGATGGCTGGCCAGTGGATCGATCAAGTTGGCGTGGCAGCATCAGGCCTGAGCGTGACGTTCACCCCGCCAAACTAGGCTCGCATGGTGAGGACGGTCGCGCTGGAGGTGAGCGCCAAAGTGAACGAAGGCCTCTGCGCCCCGCGCGCGCCTCGAATTCGCACCTCGAGATCTCCTCGCATCGGCGTTGAGGACCAGCCGTGCGGCAAAAGGTCGCGCGGCATTGCGGTTCCTGCGTGGCTCGTTTCGCACCGCGAAGTGCACACCAGCCAACGAGTGGTACAAAGCGGCGTGCGCCTCATCGCTTTATCGTGTGTGCTCCTCCTGCTGTGCGGCGCAAGCGCCCACGCGGCCGATCCGGCGACTCGGCCGTCCTCGGCCGCGCCGGCTGACGTTGCCGCGCCGCCTTTGGACGCCCAGAAGACCGCGACCGGCCTGGCGATGAAGGTTGTCACACGCGGCACCGGCAAGCTGCATCCGAACCCGAACGACTGCGTTCGGGTTCGTTATGCAGCCTGGACGCGCAGCGGCGAGAGAGCCGGAGCGTCGACCGACGAGGAGGGCGGTGAGCTTGCCTGCCTGCGCGGTATGACACCTGGCCTGGCTGAGGCCGTCGCTAAAATGGTGGTGGGCGAGCAGCGTCGGCTCTGGGTCCCCGAAGCGCTAGCATTCCCGGTCGACCCGAACGACGACGATCAGCCGCGGCGGAAGGCCGATCTGACCTACGACCTGACGTTGCTTACCATCCTGGCGGCTCCGCCCACGCCGCGTGCGTTGAAGCAGGCGTCGCCGAAGGCGCGCAAACTACCGTCGGGTGTGACGATCGAGATCGAGAGGAGAGGGCCCGGGCAGGCCCATCCCGATCCTAGTCAACAGTTGACGATGCACCTGTCGTGCTGGACGACGGATGGTGCCCTTCACGAATCGACGAAATTTGGCGGCAAGCCGCTGAGCTACCGAATTGCCGAGCTGGTTCCGGGTTTGGCCGAAGCGCTCAAGCAATTGGTGGTCGGGGACGTGGCCCGCGTCTGGGTCCCGGCTGCGCTGGCTTATGGCAGTAAGCCGCGGCGGCGCAGTCAGCCCGCGGGCAACCTGGTGTACGACGTCGAGTTGGTCGGGCTCGAGTGAGCCCAACCCAGCTCGATCCCAATGCTGCGCGTTACTGGATCCGGACGTAGTTCAGATTCAGGCCCGCGTTGACGATGAGGATGCGCACGAGGTGGTTGCCCTGAGTCAGATTGATGTTGGGCACGTTGACATCGGTCCAACCCTGCCAGTTACCACTAGGAGTCACTGACTGATCGCCCGTGACGCTCGCGCCGTCTACCTCTAGGCGGATTTGGGGCGTTGGCGTCGTTCCTACCGCCAGACCCGATGCCACGCGGAAGGTCACGGTATACGCCCGCGTGGTCGTTACATTCACCGAGTACTTCAGCCATTCGCCGGTTGCCGTCCAGCCCACATTTGAACCGCCGCCGGTGTCGGCGGTGTTCTCCAGATCGACGCCTTCGGTGGTTCGGAAGGTGTTACCCGGGTTGCCCCGGTTCGCGGCTTCGTTGTCGTGATAGGCCACGCCCTCACCGCCAAGATCGTAGTTTTCAGCCTGAACCGTGCCGGGAATCGCAGCGGGCGTGCCGCCAAAGGGCGTGCCGTTGTAGCCCTCCGCCAGGCTGAAGGTCAGGTTGTTCAAGTTGAAACCAGCCGCGACGATGAACACGCGCAGCGTGTGCTGCCCCGCGCTAAGGTTGACGCCGTTCTTAGTGACGGTGGCCCAGGTTGCCCAGCCACCGGTGGCGCCCACCGCGATCGAACCGGTGACGTCCGTGCCGTCCACCTCGACGCGAAAACTACCACCGCCGGGTTGCGACGCGACGCGCGCCGTCAGGTTGTAAGTGCCGGTGTTGGCAACATTCACGGTGTAGCGCAGCCACTCGCCGGTGGCGATCCAACCGACGTCGAACGCGCCCTCAGTCGCGGGCTGGATGTCGACCCCACCGGAACGGTAAGCGTTGCCCTGATTGGGCAGATCGACGTCGTGGTAGGCCACGCCCTCGCCGCCGTTGTCCAGGTTTTCAGCCTCGATCGTGCCCGGGATGTTCGCTGTCACGAACGGCGACGAAGCCTGCGCCAAACCGTACGCCGAGACGATGTTCGAAAACGAGGGCACGTACACTCGGCCATTGGCGACGATCGGTGGGTTGAATTTGCCGAACGTCAGCGGGTTGTCCGCTGCCGCCGTGCTCTCCCAGAGCAGGGCCAGGGTTTCGGCGTTGAAAGCGCGCAGGATACCGGGCACGACGCTCTGATTCGCGTCGCCGCTCGCTGGCGTGGTCGCCCACAGGATGCCGCTGCCCGATGTCGAGCCGCTGGACGATAGAGTCATCATGCCGCCGGGCATGCCCTGCGGTGGTAAGCGACTACCGGCGGCGAACGCGGGCGTGTTGAACGTGCCCGAACCGGTATTGAACCGATAAGCGCGCAGCAGATCGTTCTCTCCCCAGACATACAGATTCAAACCCGCCGGGCTTTGCCAGGCCACCGAGGCATTGTGCAGATGATGGGTGACGCCCGAGCCAATGCGTTGGGTCTTGTCGACCGCCTGAAACACCTGGGCAGTGGCGCTGTCGCCGCTGGACAGGTGACCCATGGCGTTGGTCTTGATCAGGTAGATCTTGCCCTCTTTGCTGCCGGTGACGATGCGGTTCGTGACGCCAGGAAGCAGGGTAGGACCGCCCGATCCAAAATCGTTGTCCGCGTTGTTGAGCGTCGCAAAATTGCTGGCCATGAAAAAGTCGGCCAAGCCCAGGGAAGCGCCAGACAATTTGACCAGCGCTTCGCCGAGGTTGTTGCTCGCAGCATCCGACGTGCCGTTCCCAGTCGAAACGTAGACGTTGCCGCTCCCGTCGATCGCCGGTGCCGCGCCGCCCATCCAGATGCCGGCCTGTGTGCCGCTCGGCGTCACGTTAAACACCTGCGGTCCAGCAGCCAGGTTGCTGGTGCTGTAGCCGAGGACCATGCCGTGATAGTCGCCGGTATCGCAGAACGACGAAAAGCCGATGTATACCCGGCCATTCGCCAGCGCGAGGGAGGGCCGCTGATTGTTCAACTCGGTATCGAAGCCGTCGGCGCCAATCACCACCGGACTGCCGGACGCCTCACTGCCGTTAGTGATTTTCAGCGCATGCAGGCGCTGGAAGGTTGAGCCGCCTTCGACGGTGCGCGTGACTGCGTACAGCAGCCCGCTCGCCTGATCGATCACGGGCGTGCCGACAATGCCGATGTTGGCGACGGCCGTGCCGCTGATGTCCCGATAGGTGCCGCAGCTGGTGCCGACCTCGTCGGTATGTGTCGGGCGACCGCCGCCGTTGAAGTTCTTGTGCCACAGCGGGCTGCCGCCGACCTCTGCGTCGAACGCGTAGACGCTGTTGTTCATCGTCGCCACGTAGAAGACGTTCTTGTTGCCGCCGGTCAGCGGCACTTGAGACGCGTACAAGATCCCGGCAAAGACAGGATTATCGACCGGGACCTGAAAGCGCAGGCCGAAGCTGCTCGTGCTCACGTTGCTGGGCTTGAGGATCGTTTCGTGCGTGTTGGCGCCGGTTCGACCATTGTCGTAGTTGCGCGTCAGCACGTTCACCGGGCCCAGCGTGAGCTCCGTCGAGCTACTGGCCGCCGATTCGTCGCCGGCTTCTGAAGAGCACGACAAGGCCGAGAGTAGAGCCAGGACGGCGACCTGCTGAGTGGTGCGGAACTTACAGTCTCGATGGGGGTACTTCATGATGCTTTCGGTTCGTTGGGTATCAGCGCACGTTACGCGAGGGATCGCAGACAAGAGAACGCCGTGACTGACGCGCGTCACCACTGGCGTCGGTTCAGACTCCGCCCCTCACTCAAGAGGTACGCGACCGTAACTCGAAAGCGCGCTCGCGATCAAAGCGAACTGCACACCGCGATGCGCACGCGATTCTGGACTACAGATTCGTCGCACGGATTGCTCATGGTCGCGTCCCATGCGCCTACCGCCTGAGTGAATGGCCACACGGCGCCGCCCGACTGCACAAGCGCACGGCCCGTTCTCACTCACGCGCGCGTCGCGCAGGGCTCGGCACCAGCCTCCGATCTCAGAATTCATCCGCCGCCATCTGGCTTCCGAACAAGCACTGCGCTGACGCCAGCGTTGCGGCAATGTCTGCCGTCCAGGCGTCGATGCTGTGCGCGTCGAGCGGGGTGTGGAAGACGTCCAACGCGTATTGGGGGCAGTAGGGGAGCGTTTCGTCGCTGCCTTCACCGATGACTTTGGAGCTGGCGTCGGTTTGCCAGACTGGGTGGTTTAGGAACGCTGGCACTTTGGGTACGACGTCATAGCTGCGGCTGAACTGGGAGATTTCGAGGCTTTGGTTTTCGGGGCTGTGCAAGAGCCGATAGCGATATCCGGCCACGAAAGCGTCGCTGCCGAGCTTGGGCGGGTTGAAGCCGACGACGCGCACGTGAAAGCGGAGTTGCTTGTCGCGTAGGTAGTCATAAATATCGTAGGCGGCGAGCTCTGCCACGACCGCGCCCAGGCTGTGGCCGACGACCGTGATGGTGAGCGTGCGGTCACCCTCTGGCGCGTACTCTGGTTGATCCGAGATTAGCTTGATGAGCTTGTACAGGTTACCGAGGTTGGCCTCTTTGAGTTGGCTGCGCCAACGCGCCTCCCAACCGCGGCCTACACTGCCGCCGGAGTTGGCCACCAAATCTGCAGGCAGCTGGTCAGCTGTCGCATCCGTATGCTCGAACAATGGGTTTTGATGATCGATGGTTGCTTGCGACTCGAAATCCGCAACCAGATCCTCGGGGTTCGACAGCGACACTTGCGTGCCCGCGAACGCAATCAGGAGGCCGTCCGTTTCACCCGCAACGAGCATCTTGTCCGTAAGTGAGCCTTCGCTGATGATTTGAGAGCAGATGCTCTCGCCGGCTACGCGCCGCGCTGGGTAGGCGTGCGCGGCCCCTTTTTGTGCGCAATCATAGTAGCTATCACCGTCGCTCGCGCCGCCCGCGCCTTCGCTGGAATCAGGAGATTGGATGATCGTCAGCAATGCACTGACAGTCGGATCCACGCCGGAGGGCGCAGACATTAGCTTCGTGCGGTCGATGATGGCCTGTTGCTCAGCAGCTGACTCGAGCCCCGAGCGGCCGTTGCCAACCTCACCGGCCTCGCCACCTTGATCCATACCAGCGGCGCCCGGGAGGCTGATATCGCCCCCCACGCCACCGCCCGACGCCGCCACACCGCCTCCGGCTTCACTCGAACCGCAAGCAACGAGGCAGGCAACGCCGGCCGCGTAAACGGCGTACGGGCTCAGCCCGTGGCGAATCTTCGAAGTCATCTATCATCGTCTCCAGGTTGATCGAGCGTCCGGCTTCGGGCGCGCTTCACCGATCGTTCCAGATGTGGATTCGAAGGCTTGCCCGCGCGCCTGCAGCATGCGTGCCACTGGTGAAACCCCATGCACCTGTAAGCTCCTCAGCGCGTGCGCTGGGATTTCTCGCACTATCAACGGGCAACCGACGGGCAACTCTTTCTACGCTGCAACCTGCGGTTGGCCCCACGCGGTTGCCGCGTAGGGCGTGACGTGTCGCGTGATCGCCATCGCTGGCAACTCTCGCGCGTTCGCACCGCGACCCGGTGCCCCACGAATGAGTCGTCGACGCTGCCTGCTTTCGCACCGCGAAGTGCACACCAGAGCGGGCGCGGGTGGATGGTCTTCGACCTGCTGCCGTCGAGACGTGCGGTCCCACCACCAGCACGCTCGACGAAGCGGCGGGTGAAGGCACGCTGACTTTCGCCTTCACCCGGGCACTGCTGCCTCGTCGGTCAGAACTGGTCGTCGGGGTTGGCGCTGAACAGTTGGCCCTTCGCCAGGCTGAGGAAGGTGAGCGCGTGCTGCATGAACGAGGGACGGTCGGCGTCTGCGTTGCCCTGGGCGATTTCGAGCGTCTGCTCCACGTCGCGGAGCTCGCTCACCGCGGCAGTATTGAGCCCTTTCGCGCTGAGCACGTTGATCGCATCGCCCGTGTCGGCGATGGCCGCCGTTAGCAAGCTCGTGTTGCCCGACGAGCGGTGCGTGCGCACGAAGTCGACGCGCTTGCGAACCTGGCGGACGTTCTCGGCAGCGTTCAGCACCCGGAGGAATGCCGCAAGGTCGGCCTGCTCGCTGGTGGTGAGAGCGATGTTGAAGTCCGCGCCCGCAGGCGAGTTGCGGAACGTGTCGCTCACGTAGAACGCAACGGCGGCCTCGATGTCCGCTGCCGCGTCGTTGTGGAAGAGCGGAGCCGTATCGGCCGCCTCGAGAAGCGGCGGGACGTTGAAGGTGCCTGCCCCGCGTCCGCCGGGATCCGAAGCGGCGCCGTCGTCGGCGGGCAACTCGGGCGTGAGGTTCCGGACGCCGGTGTCGAAGTTGTTGTCGATCGTGGTCGCCGCCATGTCGTTGTGGCACGCCAGACACTGGCCCTGGTTGAAGAAGAGCGCCTTGCCATTGGATGCATGAGAGTCACGCGGAACCAGGTTGTTGATGTTGTTCGTCTTCTGCCGTCCGGTGAACATCTGGAACGCCTCGAGCGAGTCGAGCTCCTCCTGGGTCGGAATGCGGAAGTCGACCCCGGGGCGGCGGGCGAGCGTCTTCGTGAAATGCTGGAAGATGGCGCCGAACGAGAATTCGTTCAGCGTTCCGCGTCCCGGCGCGCCGTCTCCGCTCCAACCGAGCTGCAATTGTGGAGAGAACTCGATACCGTTGGGCCTGCCGTCAGTGAGGCTCAGCGAAAGCGTGTGCGGGATACCGCGCTCGACGAACTTGTGGGTCGGGTCTTCGAAGCCGTCGAGGTTCTCGCGGATGAGGCCGCGCTGGCGCAAGAGGGTCGAATCCTCGAGCTGGGCGAGCGCCGGGTTCGTTTCGAAAACGAAGAGCGGATCGCTCTGGGGCAAGGTGGCGATGAACGCTGCATCGATCGTCAGGCTTCGTTCCGCGCGGTGGCAAGTCCCGCACGTGCGCCCGTTGCCTCCGAAGGTCTCGTTGAAAAAGAGCTGAGCGCCGCGTTCGACCAGCGCGTCGGTGGTCTCGACGTTGTTCGCCAGCGTCCCGGTCACCGGGTCGAGTGTCGTGCCGAGCTTCTCGCGGAAAAAGCGCTTCTCGAAGAGCGTTCGCGAGCCCACGAGGACTCGCGAAGCCGTCGGGCTCTGCCCACGGCGCGTGACGACGACCATGTCGAGGTCGAAGTTGATGTTGCTGCCGACGTCCTTGGTGATGGAGTAGCTGCCGACTTCGCCGCTGACCGGCTGATAGGAGCCCACCTTGAAAAGCTGGTCGCCCGACTCCGGCCTGACGGTTCGCCCCGAGCCGGCAACGTTCTTCACGAACCAGAGGTCGAGCTGCAAATTGGCGGGCCCAC
>Ga0210392_10002043_pt1 | contig 10415 bp, 7 predicted proteins | sample IncBWC30OmetaG_FD_161057 | JGI IMG/M metagenome (GOLD analysis project Ga0210392, IMG submission 161057) | Forest soil microbial communities from Barre Woods Harvard Forest LTER site, Petersham, Massachusetts, United States - Inc-BW-C-30-O ...
GCGGCCAACATCAAGTCCACCGAAGACACCAAAATAGGCGACACGGTCACCAGCTTTCATCACGGCGCGACCGAGCCGCTGCCGGGTTTCCGCGAAGTGAAGCCAATGGTGTTCGCCGGTATCTTCCCGACGGACTCGGCAGAGTACGAGAATTTGCGGGACGCGCTAGCGAAGCTGCACATGAACGATTCGTCGTTCAGCTTCGAGCCGGATACTTCGGATGCGCTTGGGTTCGGTTTTCGTTGCGGGTTTCTGGGGCTGTTGCATATGGAGATCGTCCAGGAGCGCTTGGAGCGCGAATACAACCTGGACCTGATCACTACCGCGCCGAGCGTGGTGTACATCGCGCACACCAAAAACGGCGAAACGGTGCGCGTCGACAACCCGTCGAAGATGCCGCCCGTGGGCGACATCGACACCATCGAGGAGCCAATCCTCAAGCTGACCGTGCACGTGCCCGCCGAATACGTCGGGCCAACCGTGGCGCTGTGCGAAGAGCGCCGGGGCACTCAGCTCGGTCTCAACTACTCGACGAAAGACCACGTCGTCGTCACCTACGAGCTGCCGCTGGCGGAGGTGATCTTGGATTTCCATGATCGCCTGAAGAGCGCGTCGCGTGGCTATGCCAGTATGGACTACGAGGTCACGGGCTATCGCGCCGACAGCTTGGTCAAGCTGGACATCATGTTGAACGGTGAGCCGCTCGACGCGCTGAGCATCATCGTGCACCGGGAGACGGCGTTCTCCCGTGGCCGCGCGTTGACGTCGAAGCTGAAAGAGCTCGTACCGCGCCAGCAGTATGAAGTCGCGATTCAGGCAGCGATCGGCGCCAAAGTGATCGCGCGTGAAACGGTGCGCGCGATGCGCAAGGACGTGACCGCAAAGTGTTACGGCGGCGACATCAGCCGCAAGCGCAAGCTGCTCGAAAAGCAAAAAGAGGGCAAGAAGCGCATGAAATCGGTCGGCAGCGTTGAAGTGCCGCAAGAGGCCTTTCTAGCCATCCTGAAGCTGGAAACCTGAGTGCCGCGAGCCCCGGCGCTTGCAGGAACCCGGTTCCGTCGTTACTAAAGAAGGATCCTGATGAGTAGCTCCGCCACGCGTCTGCGCCGTCCCAAAGCTCTCGCGGAACTGAACGCGACCGCGACTCCTGATGGGCAAGTGACCCACCTCGAGACGGTGGCATTCGGTCCGGCCTTGGCCGTGGAGCGCTTCCGGTTCGGCAATGGGCTCGAGCTTCTGTTCTGTGAAGACCACAGCGCGCCGGTAATCGCCTATCACACCTGGTTCCGCGTCGGCTCCCGCCACGAGCGCGAGGGCAAAACGGGCCTCGCTCACCTGTTCGAGCACTTGATGTTCAACGAGGTCCTTGGCCGTAAGGCTGGCGAGTTCGACCGCAAGCTGGAAGAAGCCGGCGCAGAGAGCAATGCCTCCACCTGGCTGGATTTCACCCAGTACAATGTGTCGATCCCAAAGGATCAACTGCCGCTCGTAGTGAAGCTCGAGTCGGAGCGCATGAGTCGCTTGGTACTGCGCGATCCGCAGGTGAAGAGTGAGAAAGAGGTCGTCGCCAACGAGCGCCGCTACCGCGTCGACGACGACGTCGAGGGCGCAGTGAGCGAGCTTTTGTGGGCGACCGCCTTCGATAGTCACGCCTACCGCTGGCCGACGATAGGTTGGATGAAAGACATCGAGGGCTTCACCACCGAGGACTGCCTGGAGTTTTACAAGACCTACTACTCGCCGAACAACGCGGTGTTGGTGATTGTCGGCGATGTCGCCGAGGTCCCGCTGCTGAAGCGACTTTCAGCGGCTTACGGCGCACTCCCTGCGAGCACCTTGCCGATCGAGGACGTCAAGCCCGAACTTCCGCAAAGCGCGGAGCGGCGCGTGGAGGTGCTGAAAGCCACCGCCACCGAGAAACTCGTCGTCGGCTACCACAGCCCGGCAATGGGCGATTTCGATCACCCTGCCCTCTCACTTTTGGCAGAGGTGCTGTTCAGCGGGCGCGCCAGCCGTTTGCACCAGAAGTTGGTGCGCGAGCTCGAGTTGGCGACCGAGGTGCGCGCGTTCGTCGGTCCGTTTCGGGATCCTGGGTTGTTCGAGCTGTTCGTCTCGGCGCGCGAAGGCCAAACCGCGGAGCGGCTGCTCGAAGTGATCGACGCAGAGTTTGCCAAGGTTCAAAGTGAGCCGGTGTCCGCGGAGGAAATCACCCGCGCGGCCGCACGACTCGAGCTTGGTTTGCTCGCGGGGCTCGAGACCGTCGACGGCAAAGCCTCCACGCTCGGCTTTTACGAGATCGTGCTCGGCCGTCCTGGCGCCGCCTTCGAGCGCTTGGAAACGACGCGCCGCGTAACCGCCAGCGATTTACTGCGCGTCGCGCGCCGCTACCTGCTTCCCCGCTACCGCAGTGTGATCCTGGTGCGCCCGGATCCGAACGCGAGTAGCAGCAACGAGAACGACGATGCTGACGACGCGGAGGCCGCACAATGAGTGCCGCCGCTACGGTCGTTCGCCTGGAAGACGCAGGAGGGGCAGCGGTGCTGCTCGAGACCTCACGTGCTCTGCCGCTGGTGTCGATCAGCATCGGTTTGAAGACCGGTGCCGTATTGGACGCCTCGGGCAAAGAAGGCACGACGCGGCTTCTGTCGCGTTTGATGCGGCGCACCGCGGGCGGGCTCGAAGCGCAAGTGATCGACACTCGCATCGACTCACTCGGCGGCTCGCTGGGAGCCGATGTCGCTCACAGCACGATGGTCTTTCAAGCGACGGTCATCTCGCGCTCGCTGAATGCGTTCGTCGACTTGCTGGTGGACGTGCTGGCGCGACCCGGCCTCGCGGCGGCCGAGCTCGAGCGTTTGCAGCGCGAAACGCTCGCCGAGCTGAAGGATTCACTGGACGACGACCGCGGGCTCGCGCGGCGTTTCTTCAGGCGGCGCTTCTTCGGCTCCCACCCTTACGGCCGCTCCGTGTCAGGTACCCCGACGAGCGTTCCGGGGATCTCGCCGAGTGACGTGCAGAGCGTGTTTCAGCGCTCGTTCGTGCGCGAGAATCTGGTGTTTGCGTTCTCCGGTGATCTGGACGCGGCGGGCGCCTCACAGATCGCTCAGCGCATTTCCGACGCGCTGCCGAGTGGCCCGACGCCGGTTGATGCCACGCCGGAGCCCACCGCCGTGCCGGGGCGCCGACTCGTCATCGTCGACAAGCCCGAGCGCACGCAGACTCAGATCTTGATTGGCTGCCTGGGCTCGAACGCGCGGGACGAAGATCACGTGCCGCTGCTCGTGGCCAACACCATCTTCGGTGGCACGTTCACGGCGCGTATGACTCAAGAAGTGCGCTCGAAGCGCGGCTGGTCGTATGGCGCGTATTCGAACGTGCCCATCGATCGCCAGCGCCAGACGTTCAGCATGTGGACCTTTCCCAAAGCCGATGACGCCGGGCCGTGTTTGCGCCTAGAGCTGGATATGCTGCGGGAGCTACGCGAAAAGGGCGTTACCAAGCAGGAGCTGTCTTGGGCAAAGCGCTACTTGGTGCGCTCGCACTGCTTCGCGATCGACACGGCGGCCAAGCGCGTGGGCTTGGCGCTCGATCAAGCGCTCTACGATTTGCCCGAGGATTACTACTCTCGATACCTCGAGCGTGTACAGGCGGTGACCCTCGAGCAAGCCAATGCTTCGGTTCAAAATCGACTCTCGGTGGACGACATTCTGGTTACCGTGGTCGGAACGAGCTCGCTGATTGGCGATGCGGTGCGTGACGCGGTGGTCGACCTCGCCTCGACCGAGGTCGTGCCGTTCGACCGCGTCGATTAAGCGTCGAGACCGAGAGACGTCACGAGCGCCCGAGCCACGTCGAGCGCGCGAGCGTGCGTCGCTTCTTCGGCTGCGCTGAGCGGCGCGTCGGCAGCAACGTCCGCGCGTAAATCGACGTAGATTTTGAGCTTTGGCTCAGTGCCGCTGGGGCGGACGAAAACTCGGCCGCCAGCGCCGAGCTGAATCTCGACGAGCAGCGCGGCGCCTCGCCAGCTAGGCGCTGAGGCTTCGGGCTTGCGCAGGTCGCGCACGTTGGTCACCGTGAGCTCTGCAAGCGAGGTCGGCGGCGAATCGACGGCGTGCTGCATGGCTTGCAAGATGCGTGTAGCGCCGGCTGCACCCTTCAACACGACGTTGTGCTGCACGCTGACCCACAAGCCGTGCTCGCGATACAGAGCCCGCAGCCGCTCTAGGACGGTTTTCCCAGCTGCGCGCGCCTCTGCGGTCAGATCGGCGAAGGCGAGCGCCGCGCTGATTCCGTCCTTGTCGCGGACCGCGCGGCCGAAAGAGTAGCCGAGGGCCTCCTCGTAACCGAAACAGTAGCGATAGTTCTCGGCTTCGAGCGCGAGCGCGGCCGTCCACACCCACTTGAAACCGGTGAGCACACGCTCGCAGCGGGCGCCGTGCGCAGCGGCGATGCTCTCCAACATCGGCGACGAAACGAGCGAGGACAGTACCAGAGCGTGCGGCCCCGCATCGCCGTGACGGAGGGCAAAGTCAGCCAGGAGCAGACCAATTTGGTTTCCCGTCAACGCCAGCCAAAGGCCACTCGGAGTCGGCACTGCGATCGCTAAGCGGTCGACGTCCGGGTCGTTGGCGATCAGCAGATCGGCTTTGCTTTGCGTCGCGAGAGCAATGGCGAGATCCAGCGCACCCGGCTCTTCCGGGTTCGGGAAGGGCACGGTCGGGAAATGGCCGTCGGGCTCGCGCTGCTCCGGTACGCTACGAAAATCAGCGTAGCCGGCCTCCGCGAAGAGCCGCTCGACGACGCTCGCGCCGACGCCGTGGAGCGGCGTGTACACGATGGCAAGCGTGCGATCGGCGACCACACGCGGTAATTCGCTGCGAATTTCCGCGAAATAGCGAGCGCCGACGTCGGCCCCGATCAACTCTTGGTGAGCCAGATCTCCGAGTGGAACGTCTTTGGCCGGACCAAGCGCGCTCATTCGCGCGGCCACCTCGCGGTCCATTGGCGCGATCACCTGCACGGCGTGCTCGGAATACAGCTTGTAGCCGTTGTATTCTGGCGGGTTGTGGCTGGCGGTGATCATGATGCCTGCGTTGGCCGCGAACACGCGCACCGCATAGGCAACGAACGGCGTTGGTACCGGCTCCTGAAAGCGCTTGACGGGAATGCCGGCGGCGATCAGCACGCGCGCCGCGACGTCCGCGAAGCGCGTGCTGTCTAGGCGTGCGTCGCCACCAATGACCACGGGGCGCGCACGTGCGTCGTGAGCTCGCGCCAGCAATTGCTCGGCGAGCGCACGCGTGACCCGTATCACCACGGCAAGGTTCATGCGCGCGCTGCCCGCGCAGACGACGCCGCGCAGCCCGGCCGTACCGAACTCCAAGTCGCCCGCCATGCGCTCGTACAGCTCCGAATAGTCCCGAGCTTCGATCAGCGCGCTGAGCTCGGCTTGGCTAACCGGATCCGGGTCGGCTGCGGCCCAGGCCTGCGCACGCTGCACGAGGCTCGTGATTTCGGGCGAATCGGGCAAATCTGGGCTGGTTTCGAGCATACTAAGGGCGGCTCAGTGTTTCGGCTAGGCTGGTGTCGTATTGGCCGCTGCGAAACTCGGGCGAGCCCAAGACCTTCTGCAGGAAGGCCAGATTGGTAGCGCGCGGCCCCTTGGGGCCGAGCAGCTGAACGTGGCAAAGCGTGAGCGCTGCCAGCAGCCTCTCCAAGGCCTCTTCACGATCTTTTCCGTGCGCCGAAATTTTTGCCAGCATCGGGTCGTAATACGGCGTGATCTCTTGGCCGGACATTACGCCGGAGTCGACTCGTATGCCGGGCAGGTCGCTCGGAAGCTCGAATTCCTCGAGGCGACCCGGTTGCGGCACGAAGCCTTTTTGCGGATCTTCGGCGTACAGTCGAACCTCGATCGCGTGGCCCGTGAACGTTGGCTCGAGTGCTGCCTGCGGCAATGCTTCGCCTGCAGCAACCGTGAGTTGCAGCTCGACCAAGTCCAGACCAGTCACTAGCTCCGTGATCGGGTGCTCGACCTGCAAGCGCGCATTGACCTCCAAGAAGAACAGCTCGCCCTCTGCGTTGGCCACGAACTCCACCGTGCCCGCGCCGCGATAGTCGGCCGCGCGCACTACGGAAAGGGCCGCATTCCAGAGCTTTTCGCGGCGCTCGGCCCCACCTTGCCCGCTAAAAAAACCAGCTGGAGACGGCGACTCTTCGATGATTTTCTGGTGACGGCGCTGCACGCTGCACTCGCGCTCGCCGAGCGCAACCGCGTTGCCGTGTGCGTCGCAGAACACCTGCACCTCAATGTGCCGTGGTTGCTCCAAGTAGCGCTCGAGGTAAATGCGGCCGTCGCCGAAAGCTTGTAGCCCGCGATCGGCACAGGTTTGCGCGGCGCGATCTAGCTCACTGAGCTGACGTACGATTTGCATGCCGATGCCGCCGCCTCCAGCGGCAGCTTTGATCAACAGCGGCAAGCCGATGCGTTCGGCTTCGGCGAGCAGGCGCGCGCTGTCTTTCGGATCGACGGGCTGCTCGCTACCGGGCGGTGGAGACACGCCAGCGCCACGCGCGATTTGACGGGCTTTGATCTTGTCGCCGAAGGCCTCGAGCGCGAGGCTCGGTGGGCCGATGAACGTGGCACCGGCTTCACGGACGGCGTCGGCGAACGCGCGGCGCTCGCTGAGCAGGCCGTAACCGGGGTGCACGGCGTCCGCGCCGACGTCGGCAATTGCCCACAAAATGGCCGGGATATTGAGGTAGCTCTCGCCCACCTTGGCGGGACCGATGCGAACCGCTTCGTCGGCCTGGGCGACGTGGGGCGAGAGCACGTCCGCGTCGGAGAACACGGCCACGGTAGGAATGCCGAGCCGCTCGCAAGTCCGAAAGATACGACAAGCGATCTCGCCGCGGTTGGCTACTAAGAGCTTTTTGAACATCACGAGCTCTTCGCGGCCCGAAGCTCCTCGCGCTCGCGCTTCTTCTTGATCAGATCCTCTGCCATGGCCAACTGCCCGCAGGCTGCAGCGACCTCGTCTCCGCGGCGAGTGCGCACGAAGCAGCTGTAGCCTGCGGCTGCCAGGATCTCCTGAAACTGACGCACGCTGTCCGCTTTTGGCGCGTGCAGCTCGGAGGCCGTGATCGGGTTCATCGGGATCAGGTTGATCTTGCTCGGCAGCCCGCGGAGCAGAGTGCAAAGCTCGCGCGCTTGAGCGGGCGAGTCGTTCACGCCGTCGATCAAGGTGTACTCGATGGTGATGCGCCGGCGCTTGGGTAGCGGATAGGCGCGCAGCGCCTGCATCAGCTCGCGCAGCGGGTACTTCTTGTTCATCGGGATGATGCGGTCGCGCGTGGCGTCGTTGGGTGCGTGGACCGAGACGGCGAGGCCGATTTTCCCGGCGAAATCCTGACCCAGACGCTGGATGCCGGGGACTAGACCGACGGTGCTCACGGTGATCCGGCGTGGGCTCATGCCCAGGCCTTCCGGGTGTGTCAGCAAGCGCACTGCACGCGCGGTCTCGTCGTAGTGGTGGAGCGGCTCACCCATGCCCATGAACACGAGGTTACTGAGCTGCTCGTCTGGGCGCAGGTACTTCTTGGCCAAGTAGACCTGAGCCACTACCTCCGAGGCGCACAGGCCGCGCATCAGGCCGGCTTGCCCGCTGGCACAAAACACGCACCCCATCGCGCAACCGAACTGGGTCGAGATGCACAGCGTGACGCGAGCGCGCGCGGTCGTTGCGGGCGCGTCCTCTGCTTCGTCTTCGTCCGACGGGGCGGCGCCGGCATCAGCGTCGCCCAGATCCGTCATGGGGATGATCACGCTTTCGACGCGTGCGCCGTCTTTCGCGACGAGCACCAGCTTGCGCGTGCCGTCCCGCGACTCGTGCACCTGCTCCACGCGCAGCGGCGCGCTGACGCCGGCTTCGCCGAGCCGAGCTCGAAACGGCAGGCTGAGATCGCTCATCTTTTCGGGGTCGAACTCGCCGCGCTGGTGTAGCCAGCGAAACAGCTGCTTGGCGCGAAAAGCGCGTTCGCCCAGCGCTTCGAGCGCGGCTTGCCACTCCTCTGGGAGACGCCCGACCGGGTCGTCCGCGCTCATTTGCCGCCCCGCTTGGCTTCGTCCCAATAGCCGTCGAGCACTTCTAGCGAGAGGCCAGCGGTCGGCTTGCCGTCTTGCGCGCGCGGCCAACCGCCGTGCTGCTCTTTCACGCGCTGCTCGACGTGCGAGAAGCGCCGTGAGAAGCGGTCCGCTGTGTTGCGCAAAGCCAGCTCCGCATCGACGCCGTGATGGCGCGCCAGGTTGACGAGCGAGAACAGTAAATCCCCGAGCTCGTCTTCGACGCGCTGTTTGTCACCACCAGTGATGGCTTCGTCGAGCTCGGCCAGCTCTTCACTCACCTTATCACGCGAACCGCGCCCGTCGGGCCAATCAAAGCCGACGCGGCTCACCTTCTCACTCATGCGTTGCGCGCGGTAGAGCGCGGGCAGCGAGTGCGGCACGCCGTCCAAGACGCCGCGATCCTTGTTCTCTTCGGCCTTGATGGCTTCCCAGTTCTGCAGCACTTCCTCACTGCCGCTGACCTGGACCTCACCGAACACGTGTGGGTGACGGCGGACCAGCTTCTGGACGATGCCACGCACGACGTCGTCCGGGCCGAAGCTGCCCTGGCGCCGACCGAGCTCCCCCAAAAACACGACTTGCAGCGCGAGATCCCCGAGCTCTTCTTCGACGTGCTTTGGGTCTTCCTCGTCGATCGCGTCGATGACCTCACACGCCTCTTCCAAGACGTAGCGGCGGAGCGACTTCATGTCCTGCTCGCGGTCCCAGGGGCAGCCGTTCTCGGCCAGCAGGCGTTGCATCAGCGCGACGAGACTCGGGTACGTCTGCCCGCGCTGTTCGGACAGCGGGAGGGGATCGGGGATCGGGAAAGATCGGCTCATAGGCGGGCGAAAGCACTAGCACGCACCCGGCCTCGCGGCTCGCTTGATTTTGGCTCGATCTGCCCGTCTCCCTTTCGACCCTGCTAGGCTTCTGAGCCATGGAATCGGTGCTGCTCGTCGAACGCGAAGGACCAGTCGCGACCTTGATCATGAACCGTCCGAAGACGAAGAATGCGCTCGACCCCGAGCTGCTCGAAGCGCTCGCCACCGGGCTCAACGAGGTTGCAGCGGATGGCAGCGTTCGCGCCGTCGTACTGACGGGCGCGGGGGATGCGTTCTGCTCCGGCGCCGATCTGAAGGGCGCGCTCGGTGATTTGGAGGCGGGCGCGGATTTGGGACCGCGCATCGCCAAATTCCACGCGCTGATCCGGGCGATTGTTGACGCACCGAAGCCGTTCATCGCGGCCGTGCGCGGCCCTGCCGTGGGCTTCGGCGCAGATCTGGCGTTGGCCTGTGATTTGCGCGTGCTCGCAGAAGACGCTTACCTTCAAGAAAAATTCGTGGCCATCGGCTTGATGCCGGACGGTGGTGGCAGTTTCTGGTTGCCGCGTTTGGTGGGGCTCGGGCGCGCGCTGGAGTTTTTGTTGCTGGGCACGCGCATCGACGCGGCACTGGCGCTGAGTCTCGGCTTAGCGAACCGCGTGGCCGACGACGAGCGCGCCGAAGCGCGCGCTCTAGCCACGACGCTCGCCGCGGGTCCGCCGCTCGCGCTGGCCGCCATCAAGGCCGCAGTGCGCGACTCCGCAAGCAGTGCGATCGACGCCGCGCTCGAGCGCGAGAAGCGCGGCCAAACGGTGCTGCTCGCCTCGCAGGATTTCCGCGAAGGCGTGGCTGCCTGGAGCACCAAGCGCGCTCCCAACTTTCAAGGCAAGTGAATGCTAGAACAGGTAGCGCTCGCCGGAGTCACACAAGATAGTGACGACGTTGCCGCCCTTGAGCTGGGCCGCAACTTCGCACGCAGCGTGCACGTTGGCGCCGGAGGACGGACCCACCAGTAAGCCCTCTTCACGGGCGAGCCGACGGGCCATGCGCTCGGCGGCGACGTCGGTCACCTCCAGCACGTTGTCGATCACGCTTCGATCGAGGATCTGCGGCACGAAGCCGGCGCCGAGGCCTTGGATGCCATGCATCCCTGCGGGCTTGCCCGAGAGCACCGCGCTATTGGCCGGCTCTACCGCGAACACTTTGACCGCCGAACCGAGCTTGTTCTTCAACGCGCGCCCGACGCCGGTGACCGTGCCGCCGGTGCCTACGCCGGCTACGAACGCGGCCAAAGAGTTGCCGGTTTGTTCGAGGATTTCCAGCGCCGTGCCGGTCTCGTGACTGGCGGGGTTGGCCGGGTTGTCGAACTGACTGGGCATGAACGCGCCGGGGGTGTCTTCGAGCACGCGCATGGCCTTGCTCACTGCGCCGGACATGCCGTCACCCGCAGGGGTTAGCATAATTTCGGCGCCGTACGCGCGCAGGAT
>Ga0210392_10002044_pt1 | contig 10415 bp, 6 predicted proteins | sample IncBWC30OmetaG_FD_161057 | JGI IMG/M metagenome (GOLD analysis project Ga0210392, IMG submission 161057) | Forest soil microbial communities from Barre Woods Harvard Forest LTER site, Petersham, Massachusetts, United States - Inc-BW-C-30-O ...
AGGGCGCACGTGCCAGCGACGATGTCTGCTCGACCGCAGCGCCGCGGCCATTGGCGAGCACAAAACTGCCATTGCCACGATTCTTCGCGACACGATCGGGAAAGGCAAAGGCAAGCATCACGCCGGTCGATAGCTCTGCCTCCTCCCGCGGCGACGAGGATGCCACCTGCGAGGCCCAGCGGCGGGCGAGATCGCGGGCGCTGGACGCGCGCTGCGCGCGATCTCGGCGGAATTGATCGAGGCGATGGTCGAGATCGACGCTGTCGCCGCCAAGCCCGCGCTCGGTGAGAATTGCCGCGATCTCTGCGGCGCTCGCGCCCAGGCCAAAAGCATCGGAGTCCACGATCATGCGCGCCAGCCGCGGCGGCAGCGCCAGCGCGCGCAGGCGCTTGCCTTCAGCCGTGATGCGGCCATCGGCATCGAGCGCGCCCAGCTCTTCCAGCAGGCTCCTGGCCTCCTTCAGCGCCGGCGCCGGCGGCGGATCCAGGAAGGCTAGCGTCGCGGGATCGCTGACGCCCCATTGCGCGAGATCGAGCACCAGCGAGGAAAGATCGGCCGAGAGGATTTCGGGCTGAGTGTAGGCGGCGAGCGATGCCGTCTGTGGCTCGTCCCACAGGCGATAACAGATGCCGGGCTCGGTGCGGCCGGCGCGGCCGCGGCGCTGATCGACCGCCGCGCGCGAGGCGCGCACGGTCTCCAGCCGCGTCAGCCCGATGTCGGGCTCATAGCGCGGCACGCGCGCGAGGCCCGAATCGACCACGATACGCACGCCCTCGATGGTGAGCGAGGTTTCCGCGATGGAGGTCGCCAGCACCACCTTGCGGGTCCCCTTCGGGGCCGGCGCAATGGCACGGTCCTGGACACCAGCATCGAGCGCGCCGAACAAGGGCACGATCTCGGTCGAAGCATCCTGCACGCGCTCGGCGAGGAAATTCTGGGTACGCCGGATTTCGGCAGCCCCCGGCAGGAACGCCAGCACCGAGCCGGGATCGGCGCGCAGCGCGGTCGCGATCGAATCCGCCATCTGCCGCTCCAGCGGCACATCGATCTTGCGCGAGAGATAGCGCGTCTCGACCGGAAAGGCGCGCCCCTCGCTCTCGACCACCGGCGCATCGCCAAGCAGCTTTGCGACCCGCGCGCCGTCGAGCGTCGCCGACATCACCAGCAGCCGCAAATCCTCGCGCAAGCCTGTCTGCGCATCGCGCGCCAGAGCGAGGCCCATATCGGCATCGAGCGAGCGCTCGTGAAACTCGTCGAACAGCACGGCGGCGACGCCATCGAGCTCGGGGTCGTCGAGGATCTGGCGCGAGAAAATGCCTTCGGTGACCACCTCGATCCGCGTCGCGCGCGATATCTTTGAGCCGAAGCGGACGCGATAGCCGACGGTTTCGCCCGCGCGTTCGCCCAGCGTCTTCGCCATCCGCTCGGCACTTGCCCGCGCCGCGATCCGCCGCGGCTCCAGCACGATGATCTTCTTGCCCTTGGCCCAAGGCGCATCGAGCAGCGCCAGCGGCACCCGCGTCGTCTTGCCGGCGCCAGGCGGCGCCACCAGCACGGCGACGTTGTTCCGTTCCAGCGTGCGCGCGAGATCGTCGAGCGCCGCGTCGATCGGAAGGGGTATGTCGAACTTTGGGGGCAATCAAGGCTCGCGTCGATTCTTCCCCTCTCCCCTTGTGGGAGAGGGTGGCTTCGCGAAGCGAAGTCGGGTGAGGGGTATGTCTCAGCAAACTCCCATGCGAGTTCGCGGATAGAGGCCCCTCATCCGGCGCTTCGCGCCACCTTCTCCCACAAGGGGAGAAGGGAAGAAAGGCATTCTTACTTCCGCTCCAGCGGCGGGCGACCGACGCTTTCGTAGGTGAAGCCGTTGGCTTCCATGTCCTCGGGCCGGTAGATGTTGCGCAGGTCGATCACGACCGGCTGCGCCATCTCCTGCTTCAGCCGCTCCAGATCGAGCGTGCGGTACTGCACCCACTCGGTGACCACCACCATCGCATCCGCGCCTTTGACGCAGTCATAGGGGTCATCGACATATTCGATGTTGGGCAGTTCCTTGCGTGCCTGTTCCATGCCGACCGGATCATGCGCTCGGACCCTGGCGCCCATGTCGAGGAGGCCCGTGACCAGCGGGATCGACGGCGACTCACGCATGTCGTCGGTGTCGGGCTTGAAGGTGAGGCCGAGCACGGCGACCGTCTTGCCGCGTAGCGAGGTACCGACGGCGTTCGACACCTTGCGCGCCATGGCGCGCTTGCGGTTCTCGTTGACGCCGAGCACGGATTCGACAATGCGAAGCTGCACGTCATAATCCTGCGCGATCTTGACCAGCGCGCGGGTGTCCTTCGGGAAGCATGAGCCGCCGAAGCCGGGACCTGCATGCAGGAACTTGGTGCCGATGCGGTTATCGAGCCCGATGCCGCGCGCCACTTCCTGCACATCCGCGCCGACCTTCTCCGCAAGATCGGCCATCTCGTTGATGAAGGTGATCTTGGTCGCGAGGAACGCATTCGCGGCGTATTTGATCAGCTCTGCGGTGCGGCGCTTGGTGAACATCAACGGCGCCTGGTTCAACGACAGCGGCCGGTAGACATCGCTGAGCACCTTGCGGCAGCGCTCGTCCTCGGTGCCGACCACGATGCGATCGGGGAATTTGAAATCGCGGATCGCGGCGCCCTCGCGCAGGAACTCCGGATTGGACGCGACCACGACATCGGCGGACGGATTGGCTTCGCGGATGATCCGCTCCACCTCATCGCCGGTGCCGACCGGCACGGTCGATTTGGTCACCACCACCGTGAACCCGCTAAGCGCGCCCGCGATCTCGCGCGCGGCGGCATAGACGTAAGAGAGGTCGGCATGGCCATCGCCGCGACGGGACGGCGTGCCGACCGCGATGAACACGGCATCGGCCTCAGCCACCGGTCCCTTGAGGTCGGTGGTGAAATCGATCCGCTTGGCCTTGACGTTCGACGCCACCAGCACGTCGAGCCCGGGCTCGAAGATCGGAATCTCGCCCCGGTGCAGGGCTTCGATCTTGCTCGAGTCCTTGTCAACGCAGGTGACCTGGTGGCCGAAATCCGCAAAGCAGGCGCCGGAGACCAGCCCCACATAGCCCGTGCCAATCATGGCAATCCGCATGGAATAACCCGTCCCTAATGGTTAATGCGACCGCCTCTTAAAACATTTGCCCGCACAGGGGGAAGGGTAAAAACGGCATATCCCGTGAATGAATAAAGGGGACAGAAACCGCTTCGCCCCATGATGACGCGTTAACGAGCCGAAGAGAGACAGGGATGACTGCAAACGGTACAAAGGCCGAGGCCCGCGTCGACTGGATCGACTACGCCAAGGGCATCTGCATCGTCATGGTGGTGATGATGCATTCGGTGCTGGGCGTCGAACTGGCGGCCGGCGAGACCGGGTTCATGCATGTGGTCGTGATGTTCGCCAAACCGTTCCGCATGCCCGACTTCTTCTTGATTTCAGGGCTTTTCCTGCCTCTCGTGATCGATCGGGACTGGCGGCTTTATCTCGACCGCAAGGTCGTGCACTTCGCCTATTTCTATGTGCTCTGGGTAACGATCCAGTTCGGCTTCAAGGCGCCCGCCTTTGCCGCGGAACAAGGATGGCCCCATGTCGGTTTCGAATATCTGGAATCCTTCATCGAGCCGTTCGGCACGCTGTGGTTCGTCTACCTGCTGCCGATTTTCTTCGTTGTCATAAAACTGACACGTAACGTGCCGGCGATTCTGGTCTGGGGTGCGGCCGCACTGCTCGAGAGCGCGCATGTCGCAACCGGCTGGACCGCGATCGACGAATTCTGCGCGCGATTCGTCTACGTCTATTCCGGCTATCTCTTCGCCGATTACGTCTTCGCACTGTCGGACCGCGCGCGGGCGCATCCGGTGATGGCGCTTGGCGGCCTCGCGCTATGGGCGTTCGTCAATGGCTCGCTCGTAGCGATCGGCGCCAGCGAAGAGCCGGTCATCTCGCTCGCACTCGGGCTGAGCGGCGCCTGCGCGATCATCACCATCGGCACCTTGTTCGCGCGCATGCACTGGCTCAACTTCCTGCGCTTCTGCGGCGAACATTCGATCGTGATCTATCTCGCCTTCTTCCTGCCGATGGCCTCGACGCGAACGCTGCTGCTCAAGACCGGCGTCGTCCACGACATCGGTCTGATCTCGGTGATCGTCACTGTCGTCGGCGTCACCGGCGCGCTCCTGATCTGGCGGGCGGCACTATGGGCGCATGCGAACTTCCTGTTCGAGCGCCCGGCCGCCTTCTGGATTGCGCCGAAGAAGGCGGGCGGCGCATTGCAGGCCGCGGAATAATCACACGGTCAGGTACAGCGCACCGCTACTGCGGCCACTCTCGAGCTCGGCGTGCGCCTGTGCCGCTTCGCTCAAGCGATAGGCCTTGCCGGCTACCCTCAATACATCGCCGGCGATCGCGGTGAGCACGGCCTCCGCGGCGACGGCATAGGCAACTGCGTCGTTCATGTAGGCCATCACACTCGGGCGGGCGAGCATCAGGCTTCGGCGTGGCCCGAGATCGAGCACGTCGAGCGGCGGAATCGGACCACCCGACTGGCCGATGCTCGCCACCACTCCAAATGGCCGAACGCAGGCGAGTGTTTTGGCCAGCGTCGCACCGCCAACGCCATCATAGGCGACATCGACACCACGCCCATTGGTCAGTTCGGCCACTCGTGCCGCAAAATCGGCGTCACGCCCGACAATGACATGCCGCGCGCCGGCCTGACGCGCGATCCCGGCCTTGGCTTCTGAACCAACGGTGCCGATCACGGTCGCGCCGAGATGCAGGGACCAGCGGGTCAGAAGCTGACCGAGCCCACCGGCTGCGCTGTGAACCAATATCGTCGTGCCGGGACCGACCGGATAGACCCGGTACAGCAACATGTGCGCCGTAATCCCCTTGACGAACACGGAGGCGACCTGCGTGTCCGAAAGCGCTGATGGCAATCGGATGGCGCGCCCGGCGGGCAAGTTGCGTTCCGACGCGTAAGCGCCCACCGGCGCGCCCGCATAGGCGACGCGGTCGCCGACCGAAATCGACGTAACGTTGGGGCCGACGCCGGCAACCACCCCGACACCCTCGACACCCGGAATATTGGCCGGCGGCATCGGATAGAGCCCGGTGCGCTGGTAGACATCGACGAAGTTCACGCCGATCGCGGTCTGGCGGATCTGGATCTCGTCGGCGGCGAGCGGCGGCAATTCGACATCCGCGATCTCGAACTGCTCGATGCCGCCGGGCTTCCTGACGCGAACGACCCTGGTCATGGCCATGGAATATTCCTTTCTGTCTGCACGGCGATGACTATGGCGACGGCGGGGGATATGCGAAACTGCCCAAATCTTCATTCTGATTGTGAGATTTTGCACAATGTCCGATTGGGAGGATATTCGTCACTTCGTGGCACTCGCGCGCGAAGGCACGCTCTCCGCGGCGGCCCGCACGCTCGGCGTCGACCACGCCACCGTGGCACGGCGGGTGGCGGCGCTGGAAACATCCACCGGGCTCAAGCTGGTCGACCGCCGCGCACGAACCACGACGCTGACCGAAGACGGAAAACGCATGGCCACCGTCGCTGCCCCGATGGAGGAGGCCGCGTTCGCGCTCGGCCGCGCGGCGCAAGCCGCGAAACCCGGCATTGATGGCGAGGTTTCGATCAGCGCACCACCAAACTTCGCAAGCTCGGTGATCGCCCCGCAACTGATCCGGTTGCGACACCTGCACCCCGGTATCCGCCTCAAGCTCATCGGTGAAAAGCGCCGCGCCTCGCTCAGTCGCCGAGAGGCGGATGTCGCGCTGCGCCTGCTTCGGCCCCTCGAGGCCGGCCTGTTCGTGCGCAAGATCGGCAGCTTCGGCTTCAGCCTTTACGGCGCCCCGGCCTATCTGGAAAAAACGCCGCCCCACGCCTTCGCATTCATCGGCTATGACGCCTCGATGGCCGAATCGCCCCAGGAGGTCTGGCTCAGCACGATCATCGGCGAACGCGAAGTCGTGCTGCGCACCAATGATCTGGAAACGCAGGTCGCTGCCGCACGCTCCGGCCTCGGCATCGCCGCGTTGCCGCACTATCTCGGCGACAGCGATCCACGCCTGCAACGCCATGTCGTTACGCAGAAGCCGATCAGCCGCGATGTCTGGCTTGTGGTGCATCACGATCTGCGCCAGGTCCCTGCCGTGCGCGCGGTGATGGAATTCCTCGTGAACTGTCTCAAACCACGATGACAAGCTAAAAATCTGGTGCGCGACGCGGCCGGGACGGCTGTCAATGGCGGCAAAAATCTCTACATTGCCGTCATGCCGAAATCCCCGCAAAAAGCAGCCGCTCCAAAATCCGCCGCCAAGCCGGTTCCCGCCACGGCGCCCGCGAAAGCCCAAGAGAAAGCTTCCGCCAAGGGTGACCACGTCTTCCTGGTCGACGGCTCGTCTTACATTTTCCGCGCCTATCACGCGCTGCCGCCGCTGAACCGCAAGTCCGACGGGCTGCAGGTCAATGCCGTGCTCGGCTTCTGCAACATGCTGTGGAAGCTGCTCCGCGACATGCCCGAGGACAACCGGCCGACGCATCTCGCCATCATCTTCGACAAGTCGGAAATCACCTTCCGCAACAAGCTCTATCCCGACTACAAGGCGCACCGGCCGCCGGCCCCGGATGATCTGATCCCGCAATTCGGTTTGATCCGCGACGCGGTGCGCGCGTTCGACCTGCCTTGCCTGGAGCAGAACGGCTTCGAGGCCGACGATCTGATTGCGACCTATGCGCGGCTCGCGACCGAGCGCGGCGCCAGCACGACCATCGTGTCTTCCGACAAGGACCTGATGCAGCTCGTGACCGACAAGGTCCTGATGTACGACACCATGAAAGATCGCCGCATCGGCATTCCCGAGGTGATCGAGAAATTCGGCGTGCCGCCGGAGAAGGTGGTCGAAGTGCAGGCGCTGGCCGGCGACTCCACCGACAACGTGCCCGGCGTGCCCGGCATTGGCATCAAGACAGCGGCACAGCTCATTGTCGAATATGGCGATCTCGAGCAGCTCCTGTTCCGCGCCACCGAGATCAAGCAGCCGAAACGACGCGAGGCCTTGATCGAGAATGCCGAGAAGGCGCGGATTTCGCGCAAGCTCGTGCTGCTCGACGACAAGGTCGATCTCGAAGTCCCGCTTGACGAGCTCACGGTGCAGGAGCCCGACGCGCGCAAGCTGATCGCGTTCCTCAAGGCGATGGAATTTTCGACGCTGACCAAGCGCGTCGCGGAATTTTCCGAGATCGATCCGTCTGGCGTCACGGCCGATATCGGTGGCAAGAACGGTGGCGCTGCGGCGCCTGCACCAGCAAAGCCTGCGGTCAGTTCCGGCGATCTTTTCGCGGCCGCTGCGCCCGCGGCTGCGAAGACCGGCACCGGCGGCAAGGAAGACAAGGCATCCAGCCTCAAAGGCACGCCGATCTCGCTTGCGGAAGCGCGTAAAGAGGCGGCGCGAAAACTGCCGTTCGATCGCTCGAAATATCAGACCGTTCGCAAGCTCGATGAGTTGCACGCGTGGATCGTCCGCGCGCGCGACGCCGGCCGCTTCGTGATCGATACCAAGGCGAGCTCGATCGACCCGATGCAGGCAGACATCTGCGGCATCGCGCTTTCGCTGGCGCCGAACGACGCGGCTTACGTGCCCCTGACGCACAAGCAGGCGGGCGGCGGCGCCGGCCTGTTCGACGCCGGTCTCGCACCGGACCAGATTGCGGAAGACGATGCGCTGCAAGCGCTGAAGCCGCTGCTGGAATCCCCGGGCATTCTCAAGATCGGCTTCAACATCAAATTCAACGCGGTGATGTTTGCGCAGGCCGGCATCACGCTGCGCAATTGCGACGACGCGCAGCTGATGAGCTATTCGCTTGATGCGGGCCGCAACGCGCACTCCCTCGACACGCTCTCCGACCTCTGGCTCGGCCATTCGACGATTGCGCATGGCGATCTGATCGGCAGCGGAAAGGGCAAGCTTACCTTCGACCAGGTCGCGATCGACAAGGCGACCGAATTTTCCGCCGAAAGCGCCGACGTGATCATGCGGCTGTGGCGCGTGCTCAAGCCGCGCCTTGTCGCCGATCGCATGACGACCGTCTATGAGACGCTGGAGCGGCCGCTGATTTCCGTGCTGGCGCGGATGGAGCGGCGCGGCATCTCGATCGACCGCCAGGTGCTGTCGCGCCTGTCGGGCGATTTCGCGCAGACGGCCGCGCGGGTCGAGGCCGAAATCCAGGAGATCGCGGGCGAGCCGATCAATGTCGGCAGCCCCAAACAGATCGGCGACATCATCTTCGGCAAGATGGCATTGCCGGGCGGCACCAAAACCAAGACCGGCGCATGGTCGACCACCGCCCAGGTACTCGACGATCTCGCCGAGCAGGGCCACGACTTCCCGAAGAAGATCCTGGAGTGGCGCCAGGTCTCGAAGCTGAAATCGACCTATACCGATGCGCTGCCGACTTACGTCAATCCGCAGACGCATCGCGTGCATACGACCTACGCGCTGGCCGCGACCACCACGGGCCGGCTGTCGTCGAACGAGCCGAACCTGCAGAACATCCCGGTTCGCACCGAGGACGGCCGCAAGATCCGCCGCGCCTTCATCGCAACGCCCGGCCACAAGCTGGTGTCGGCGGATTATTCGCAGATCGAGCTGCGGCTGCTGGCGGAGATCGCCGACGTTCCCTCGCTACGTCAGGCCTTCCGCGACGGCCTCGACATTCACGCCATGACGGCGTCCGAAATGTTCGGCGTGCCGATCAAGGACATGCCGAGCGAAGTGCGACGCCGCGCCAAGGCGATCAATTTCGGCATCATCTACGGCATCTCAGCGTTCGGCCTTGCCAACCAGCTCGGCATCGCGCGCGAGGAAGCTTCCGCCTATATCAAGAAATATTTCGAGCGCTTCCCCGGCATCCGCGCCTATATGGACGAGACCAGGGAGTTCTGCCGCAAGAACGGCTACGTCACAACGCTGTTCGGTCGCAAATGCTATTACCCCGACATCAAGGCCTCCAACGCCTCGATCCGCTCCTTCAACGAGCGTGCCGCGATCAACGCGCGATTACAGGGCACTGCCGCCGACATCATCCGCCGCGCCATGATCCGCATCGAAGATGCGCTCGCCGAAAAGAAGCTCTCGGCGCAGATGCTGCTCCAGGTGCATGACGAATTGATCTTCGAGGTGCCGGACGGCGAGGTCGCCGCCACGCTGCCGGTGGTGCAGCGTGTGATGCAGGACGCGCCGTTCCCCGCCGTCATGCTCTCGCTGCCACTGCAAGTCGACGCGCGCGCCGCGAATAACTGGGATGAGGCGCACTGAGCTCCTCGGAGGAGCGAGCGTGAACGAGATCGGTCCACTGCTCGCCTTTGTCGTGACGGCACTGGTCATTGAGATCACGCCAGGCCCGAATATGACCTATCTCGCCGCGCTGTCCCTATCGAGCGGCGCTCGCACGGGCTTTGCGGCAGTCGCCGGCATTGCCTTGGGGCTCATGACCTATGGCCTCATCGCCACATTCGGCCTCACGACGATCATCGATAAATCGCCCGTGCTGTACGGACTGCTGCGCTGGGGCGGCGTGCTCTATCTGCTGTGGCTCGCTTGGGACACATGGTCCATCGGCAATGCGGCCTCGTCGGACGAGGTCAACGAGCGGCAATGGCCGGCGTTTCGACGCGGCCTGATCACCAATCTTCTCAATCCAAAGGCCGCCGTGTTCTACATCGCCGTGCTGCCGCAATTTATCCGATCCGACAACGGCTCCGTGATGCGACAAACGCTGCTGCTCAGCATCATCTACGTCGCGATTGCGACGCTGATCCACGCGACCATCGTGGCACTTGCGGGCTCTCTGCAATCCGTCCTCGTCACCGCCAATAACCGCCGGATCGTCCGACGCGGCTTCGCGCTGATGCTGGTCGGCATCGCCTTCTGGTTTGCCCTGTCCACGGGGCGCGCCGGCGCGGCCTGAAATATTCGGCCATCTCCCATGCGATCTTCAGAATGGTTTCGCAGCATCGCGCGCGCTACAAGGGCATGGATCCCCCGCGAGTCCCAATATGCCCGCCACTTCCTCCCTGCTCGGTTTCGCTCTGATTTCGCTTGGCCTGGTGCTGACACCAGGGCCGAACATGATTTATCTGATCTCGCGCTCGATCACGCAAGGCGCCACGGCCGGCATCATCTCGCTCGGCGGCGTGGCGCTGGGCTTTGTGTTCTACATGCTTTGCGCGGCGTTCGGCATCACGGCGCTGCTGTTCGCGGTGCCCTACGCCTATGACGCGTTGCGCTTTGCTGGCGCGGCGTATCTGCTCTGGATGGCGTGGCAGGCGGTCAAGCCCGGCGGGCGCTCGCCGTTC
>Ga0210392_10002045_pt1 | contig 10411 bp, 6 predicted proteins | sample IncBWC30OmetaG_FD_161057 | JGI IMG/M metagenome (GOLD analysis project Ga0210392, IMG submission 161057) | Forest soil microbial communities from Barre Woods Harvard Forest LTER site, Petersham, Massachusetts, United States - Inc-BW-C-30-O ...
GTTTGGCAAAGCTCGCGTTCGCCAAGTGCGAGCTGGCATTGTCGTTACCGGCAGCCGAGTCGTGAAACTCGGAGAAGCCGATGCGTACCGGGCCAACGGCAGAGCCACCACTGGCTCCGGCGACCCCAGTGCCGGCCGAGCCCGCCGCGCCGCCGTTCGTGCCCGTCGCGCCGCCATTCGCGCCCGTCGCGCCGCCGTTCATGCCCGTCGCGCCGCCATTCGCGCCCGAGTCTCCGCTCGCGCCCGCGTTGTCGCCCGCGCCCGCGTTGTCGCCCGCTCCCGCATTGTCGCTCGCTCCCGCGTCGCCGCTTACGCCTACGCGGCCGCTCGCGCCTGCCGCACCGCCGCTCACCCCCGGCACGCCGCTGCCACCACCTGCGACCCCGAGTTGATAGTCACCGGTGAGCCCCGCGATCTGTGCGCAGCCAAACGCTGCGGACGTCAGGCCAAACCAGAGCCCCAACCGAATCGCTCGTGACTGCTTCATGTCCAATGGTGATGATATCGGCGCGTCCGCTGGCAAGCAATCAGCCGGTCACCCCAGTGGGCCTGGCCTGTAAGCTCAGCAACAAGGTCACGAAGAAGCGCGAGCTGCCTTGCGGGACCGCTTTTGTTCGTACATCAGGGCATCCGCCCTAACCAACAGCCCTTCGATGCTTTCTGGTTGCGAGGGATCGTATAACGTTCCACCCATGCTGGCCGATAGTCGGTAGCTGCGATGCGCGTTGCCATTGCGGATTGTAAGCTCGCTCTCTATGCGCTTGGCGAAGCGTTCGAGCTGCGGTTCATCAGCGTCCGGCAACAGTACGACGAACTCGTCGCCACCCAGTCGACCGACCACGTCCGAGGCACGGAACGTCGCCCGCAATACCTCGGCGGTTTCGCACAGTGCGCGATCCCCTTCCTCGTGTCCGAATTCATCGTTGATCTGCTTCATTCCGTTGAGATCGAAGAAAAATAACAACGCGGAGCCGCGCGCGCGGTCAGCTTGCTTGAGCAGGTGCCGGGCGAGCTCGAGAAACCCGCGGCGATTGTACAGGCCAGTGAGCTCGTCTCGAATGGCCAGGCTTCGGATTTCCTCTACCCGCTGCTCGTCGGCGTGCCGTGCTCGCTCTCGCTCCACCACGCGCCCAAGTTGGGTGCCCACGTTGGCCATCAGGGTCAAGAGTCGCAAATCGGGCTCCTCACTTCGCTCCGAATAAAATTCGAGCACGGCGACGACCTCGTCTGCGATCAACACCGGAAATGCAAAGCCGCTGCGAATACCTGCCTCGCCCGCCGAGCGAGCACGCAAAAAGCTGCTCTCGCTGTCCAATTCTTTGAGCCAGGTTGCGAGACCCGAGCCGAAAACCCAGCCGATCATGTCATCGTCGGGAGCAAAGGCGAGCGCTGCGGTTTGCTCCCGAAAGTTGGCAAACCGCTCGGAGCCGTCGTCGTGCCACCAACCGGAGGATTGCAACACCGCCCCTTGCTTTACATACACGTGTCCAAGCGGCCAGGCCATGAATGCGCAAACGCGATCCAGACAAATCAGGAAGGCCTCGTGCGCCGTTTGCGCGCTATTGGAAGCGGCCGCGATGGTTTGCAAGAGCTCGACGCTCGCCGCCTCTTCATTCGCCAGCAGCGTCTGCTCAAATAACGCCCTCTCCGCGTGCTTGTGGCTGGTGACGTCGTAAACGAGCGTCATGCCCGAGCTGACCTCGCCGTGCGCGTCTCTCACCGGCACGATGGTGATCGCGTAAGTCTTCTCACCGCGCGCCGTCTCGAAGCTTTGGGTTTCGCCGGCCAAGGCGGCGCGGTAGCGCCGTTCGAGCGCGTCGAGGTGCTCGGGCGCCGCCACGTCCGCGAGGACCTTGCCCACGAGCGCTTGACGAGAGAACCCGATGCTGGCGAGGAGCGCCTCGCCGTCGGCCATCAGGTACCGCAAATTGCGGTCGAAGAGCAGCACCGCTACGTTGGGCAGGTTACTAACCACAGTCCGAAACAGCGCCTCGCTGTCGACCAGCGCCCGTCGCGCGTCGCGCGCTCCTGTGTTTTCTCGCCCCACGCTGACCACTGCCGTGATCGCGCCTGACGAGTCACGAATTGGGGACGCATTGACCCTGTAGGATTGCTCTTGCTGTCCAGCGAGGCGGCGCACGACTTCGAAGTCCCGAACCGTTTCGCCAGCCAGCACGCGCGTCGCGGGCGCGGCCTCGGGTGGCAGCGGCGTCACGCCGTCTGACATGAAGATTCCGTAGCCGGCGAGGCTGGCCGATGTCTGCATGACCGCTGACGGCCGTGGGCTCCGCGCGGCCAGGTTCGCCAAGATGACCCGACCGTTGTTGTCGGTCACGACCAAGGAATCAGCCATACTCTCGATGATCGAACGCAGCAGGGCTGCGTCAGGCGCTTCAGTGTCCGCCAGGGTGCCAGCCCCGACAGGCTCGGGAGGCTGCTTCTGCCGCGGCAAGTCGATCGGGTGGGACACAGGGCGTATTCTGGAATACGGCCAATCGCGGACGGAGCTGAAGAGCTGGCTCTTTCGATGATTCGCTGATTTATCCTAGCCTAGCGCCGGGTGCATTATTGCCACACCTTGCGTTTTTGGGCGCTCGACGCTTCGCTCAGGCGCCAGGCTCGACGAACGGGTCAACTCGCTCGCTGGCGCCGTCAGCGAAACACGAACCACTCGACGTTGAACAGCGCCGTGCCGTTTCCCGTGTAGACCAGATATACGTCGTGCGTGCCGGTCGCGCTCGTCACGGGACACGTTTGCGTGACCCACTGCTGGTAGTCGCCGGTTGCGGGGGCAGTGCACGTACCGAGCAACGTCCCGGTCGCGCTGTCGAGGTGAACCTCGATGCTGCCGCCGTCGCCGCCGCTCGCGACTCTTACCGCGAAGGTTTGCGCTCCGCTCAGGGTGACGTTCTTGTAGGCAGTGAAGGCGCCAGCGTCGATGGAAGCAACGTCCGAGCCTCCCTCCGCGCAGTCCTCCTTCGCGACGTCCGGCGACGAGGAGTCGAAGCTCGCCGCCTGTGTCGGGGTGAGCATGGGGCGCCCGTAGGCGTACGGCGTGCCCAGCGGATCGCCGAGGAGGATGTCTTCCCAGCCCGTGAAACGAAGCGCCGCGTACATGCTCTCTGCAGCGCTGTAGCCGGAGTAGTAGCGATCAAGCGCGACCGAAGGCGAGGCATTGCCTTGTAGGACCGGCTCACTAACGTACGCCACGCCGCAAGTCAGCCCGTGCGCAATCAGATCTGCCGTCAACGACTGCTGCCCCTGAAAGAATGGTTTGAGGAACGTGCGTCCATCGGTCGACACCGCGGTGATTCCGAGCGACCCGGGCGCGAAGGTGAGCGATTCGTAGGCTGGCGAACCGCTGACGAGATTTGCGTCTTGATCGGGTGCAACGTCGCCGAATTCGGCGTCATTGCTGCCCCACGAGAAATAGCCGAGCAAGTTGGACTGATTGCCCACGAAGGTATCCGTCAGGTCCACCATATTGGGAATTCCCGACGCCTCGAGCTCGTCGTGGCCACGCAGCATGTCTGCGTTCCATGTTTCCCACTCCCACTCGGAGGTGACGTCTTCCGTGACGGGCTCGGGCTCGATGGCCTTGTCGCCGAGCCCGTGCTGCCGCGAGAGATCGAGCAGGACTTTGTTTGTGCTGGTGGCAGCCGTCTGCTCGCCAGCCAGCGCCCTAGCGACGAGCGACTTTGCGTCGTCTTCGGTGAAGCCATCGAGCCGCGTCACGATGTAGCCGCCGAATTTGGCGTGCGAGAACGGCTCGGTTGCATTCCAGTAACGATTGAGCCAGCCGCTGCCCACCTCGCCCGAGCCAGTGATCCCGATTTTTTTCGCGTCGGGGATCTGCGGGTAGTCGATCGCGGACAAGAAACTATCGACGGACGGCCTACCCAACCCACTCGGGCGATCATCTTGGCAACAACCCGTCGGCGCGTCGTTGATCCGGATCGGGATGCCCTTCGTGAGCACGATGAAATTGACCTTGGGATGCGTAGCCAGAAACTGCAGAACGGGCGTCGCGATCGAGCTCGTGAAGTCCGCCATCGCGATGGTTTCGTTCGGCTGACCTTCGAGCGCCTGGTCGTCGCCCGCGCTCACGGCCGCGTCCGCGCAGTTGATGGACAGCACGTTCTGCACGTTCCGTTTGGCCACGTAGTCTTGCGCAACGGCCATGGAGGTCGGGCTGTTCGCGTTTTCGACCACGAGCACCTCGTCGGCGGTGCGTAGCGGGCGCTGTGGCTGCGGACCGCTGCCTGCGCTGCCTCCGCTCCCGCCTTGCTGAGCACCACCGCTCCCGCCTTGCTGAGCACCACCGCTGCCGGCGCCGCTCGCGCCACCGCTGCCAGCGACGGTGTTGCCGGTGCCCGCGCTGCTCGTGCCGGAGCTCGCGAGACTGCCACCACTTGCGCCACCGCTGGGCGCGGCTCCGCCGCTCGGCGCGCCGCCGTTGCTGCTCGGCGTGCCGCCGCCGCCGCCCGTTGCGACGTCACTCGGCGAGCACGCAGTGCCGACCAGAGCAGTTGCCGCGACTAGCGCGAAGCTCGGATACCAGCCGAAGGACCTCGAAGGAAGCGTTTTTTTGGATCTTGTGTTCGGTCGCCCATCGCCTGTCAGCACGCTCGAAATCATAGCCGTCAGTGGAGATTCACTAGACTTTCGATCGCATTCAGCCGCACGTTCATGCCCGAGCGACGAACTGGTCCGCTTTGGCACTTCAAGCGCAGTTGTCACACTCCCGTCCCGGGCTCGCCGTCAATCAGAACAGCAATGTCTCGCCTTCGGCGAGGGGTGACGCCGCGGCAACGTCGGCGTCGCTGAGCTCGAAGCCATCGTCGAATTCACAGTCCATCCACACGCAGACGACTCCACCCTCAGCGGTGAAGAGCTCCGCAACCAGGCGTTGCTGCAGCACCGGCGACAAGTGCTCACCCCGAAGCGCGATGGGCGTGGATGGAAAAATCTCTACGCCGCAGGCCAGCATCTGGTTCTTCACACGGCCGAGCAGCTGATTGACGAGCTCGCAGATCCAATCGCGATGCGAGGGGTTCGCTGCCGGGTTGGTGCGTTCGAGTGGTTCGCGAGTGGTGGCAAGCACGAGCGCGCCGCGCATGTGCTTCGAAGTGAAACCCAAGATGCCACACAACAGAAATGGCTCGGCGGCGAGCGACTCTCCGGGCTCGCCGGCACGAATCTCCAATTCGTAGTCGGCAAACAGCTTGAGGCAGTTTTCAGCGACCAGTCGGTCCAAGTTCTTTTGGTGTGTCGCGATCATGAGATCCTCGAGGCTCGATCCCTCGTTAATCGCCCGCCGAGCGTCACATCGTGGTGAGCTTGCGGATCGCAGCGAGCAACAGTTCCGGTTTGAAAGGTTTCACAATCCAACCCTTTGCTCCGGCTGCCTTCGCGCGTTGAACGAGCTCATGCTGCCCCTCGGTCGTGAGCATCACGATTGGCAGTAGGGTGTTTTTCGGATCCTTTTTGACCGTCTCGAGCATTTCGAGCCCGCTCATCCGCGGCATGTTGACGTCACAGATGACCGCAGCAAGATCCGTCAACCGGTTGATCGTCTCGGCGCCCTCGGTCCCGTCGCTAGCCTCGACCACGTCGAATTCTGCCACGCCGAGTGCCGCCCGTACTTGCTGGCGGACGGTAGCTGAATCGTCGACAATAAGGACTTTCTTCATCATGCGCCTCCGTCCCCACGCTCGAGGGCCGAGCTCTTGCGTGCATGGGTTGCCACTCCGGCCGCAACGGCCGATGCCAGGTATTCTTAATGACGAGCCGCGGCAATCGGCAGAAATGGGCTGTTGCCGAACGCCCCACCCGCACGCTTTGCTCAGGACCTATCTTTAGTTGACCCGGGCTGTCGCCGTTTCTGCGTATACGGGACGGGCACCGAATCGTCGGGCCGTCGCGCGAGACTTCCGATGCACCGCGCAGCTCAACATCGAATCATTCTCGTCGACGCTTCCGCGCACTCGCGTGAAGTGATGACGCGTCGCCTTACCGCTCAGGGCTACGCCGTCGAAGCGTTTGACGACCCCGCGCTGGGCGCGGCTGTCGCGCTCGCCTCGCCTCCCAGCGCAGTCGTCGCAGACTTGTGGATGCCGAGCATCTCGGGAGTTCAGCTGTGCCGGCTCCTGCGCGCGGAGCCCGCGACTGCGAATGTCCCGGTAATCCTTCGGGGCCCGAACGACGATCCGCGTAGTCGGTTCTGGGCCGAGCATGCAGGCGCTGCGGCCTACGTGGTCAAAGGGCGCATCAGAGAGCTGGTGCGGGTTCTCGCCACGACTGCCTGCGCCGCCGAGCCCAGCGACGAGTTCTTCATGCAGTTGAGCGGTGGGAGCCTGGACATTCGCGAACGCATCGCGAGGCACCTCGACATGGCGCTCTTCGATTCCGTACTCGCCGCCGAAGTAAGAGCCTTGGCGAGCTCCGGTTCGTTCGAGAAACTGTTCGACGTCTTCTCGCAGTTCCTGTCCCAGGTGGTCAGCTATCGCTGGATGGCCGTGGTGCTGGACGAGCCGAAGCAATTTGCCCTGCATCATCATCCGCAAGATGCGGTGACGGTTGAAGCCGTGGCGCGAAATCTGTTGCAGATATCGCCGAGCGTGAGCGTCCTGCGGATCGAGGATGAAGACGCGCGCGGCGATGTCGCCGCAGCCGAGCCGACCGTTTGCGCCATTCCGTTCGGGCCCGATAGGCTGGGCAGCCTGGCAGTCGCAATCAGCGCCGGCGGCGAACCGGACAGCCTCGAAATCATCCAGCTCGTGGCACGAGAGTTGGGGGGCCCTCTGCGCATCGCAGCCTTGATGGATGAATCACAGAAGCTCGCCACCACAGACCCTCTCACCGGGCTGGCAAATCGGCGAGCGTTCCTCGCCGCATTGCATATCGAGATCGCCTTCTCTCGGCGCCATACGTCTCCCCTGTCATTCCTGCTGATGGACGTGGATCACTTCAAGAGCATCAATGACGGTCACGGCCATGCCGCCGGTGACCAGGTTCTTGCCGCAATCGGGGAATTGTTGCGTTGCGAGCTGCGCGTGCCCGACATTTCGGCTCGTTGGGGCGGAGAGGAGTTCGTCGTGGTGCTGAAGCATACCGACGCCGCGGGAGGCGTCGTGGCAGCCGAGCGCATCCGCAAGGCGGTGCAAGCCCTGAGCATCAAGGCATTCGACAAACAAATCGCGGTGACGGTGTCGATTGGCGTAGCCGAGCTCGACTCGGGCGAGTCAGCCGACGCAATGATTGATCGCGCGGACCGGGCGATGTACCGCGCAAAAACAGTGGGCCGGAATCGCGTCGAGTTGGGCGCTGGCCCGGCGCTCGACGTTCAACCGACCGCGGCCAGCGTGGACCACCACGCCAAATAAGCAGCCAGCGTGCTCGCCTCCTTCCGAAAAATAGCGTTCAAGCTGGCGGTGTTGGCAGGCGTGCCCGTGCTCGGTGTACTGCTGCTGTCCGGACAGATCGCACTCAGCGCGCGAGACCGCGCGCGCACCGCGGACGCCATCGGATCAATCGAAGATCTCGCCGAGCTTTCTGCGCGCGTGACGGACGCCGTCGACGAGCTTCAGACGGAACGCGCCTTGGCAGCGCTGTCCCTCGGTCTGCGTGATGCTGACCCACCCGACCCTGCCCTGCAGCAGCGCGTCGACGCGAACTTGCTGGCTCAGGAACGCAAGACGGACGCCGCCGCCAGTGAGACGGACGAGTTCTTGGCCACGCGTGACCGCAGCCGGCTTCCGCAGCGGCTTCGCAGCGACTTGGAAAAGGCGCAATCGTCTTTCGAGCGCGCCCGAAAGGAGCGCCCCGAAATAGTGTCGGGCAGAGCTTCGCTCAATTCGGTCCTCGAGCTCTATGGCAATACGAATGATGCGCTGATCGATGCGACCGCCGCGCTGAGAGGCCTGAGCGAAGATGGCGACATGGTGAAGGGCTTGACGTCCTTAGTCGCGATCATGCAGGTGCAGGAGTGCGAATCCCGCGAGCACGCGGTCGTCAGCCACGCCTTCGCCCGCGGCGAATTTCCACCCGGGCTCTATCGCTACCTGGTCACCTTGGTCACCGAGCAGGGGGTGCACGCTGCCTTTCTGCAAAGCTTTGCGACGACGGACCAGACCGAATCATTTCGGCGAGTGTTGCAAAGCCCTGGCTCGCTGCGAGCCAGTCAGATGCTCGATCGAGCGCTCGACGTCACGGAGGGAAACTTCAACGTCGACGCAGGCGACTGGTTTGCGATCCAGCAAGGCAAAGTCCACGCTCTGGCTGGTCTGGAGGAAGAGCACGCCGAGCGCGTGCGTCGGATCGCCACGAGTAAGGTCAAACAGACCCGGCGAGCGGTGCGCTACAGCGAAGCCTTGATGCTCGCCGTCGTTCTGATCTCGGTGTTGCTCGCTGTCGCCATCGGACGCGGGATCACTCGGAGTGTACTTTCGCTAGCCAAGGTCGCCGGCCAGGTGCAGCGCGACAAGGACTTTTCGCTACGTGCAGTCGTGGAGAGTCAGGATGAGCTCGGAACCTTGACCCATGCCTTCAACGAGATGTTGAGCGGGATTCAGGATCGAGACCGGGAATTGGGCTCGCACCGAGCGAACCTCGAGAGCTTGGTCGCCGACCGAACCATCGCGCTCTCGAAGCGCAACGGAGAGATGCGCCTGGTTCTGGACACCGTCGAGCAAGGGCTGGCGACGCTCGACAAAAATGGGCGCATCTCGGCTGAGCGCTCACGCGCCTTTGACTCCTTCTTCGGGTCACCGGCCCCGGATGAACCGTATTTCAAGCACATCGCGCGGGGTAACTCTGAGTTGTCAATGACCCTCGAGCTCGATTGGTCGCAGATGACCGAGGGCTTTCTGCCGATCGAGCTTGCCCTAGCGCAGGCCACCAATCACATCCAGGTCGGAGACGCCCACTTCGCGCTCGGCTATCAGCCGATCTTGGAGGGGGAAGAGATGACTGGCGCGCTGCTCACGGTGTCGGACGTGAGTAGCGAAATAGTTGCAGCTCGCAATGAAGCCCTGCAGAAAGAGCAGTTCAAGACCTTCGCGCGCCTCATGAAGGATAGATCTGGTTATCTGGAGTTCTTCCGGGAAACTCGTCGGTTACTCGAGCAAGTTCAGCTCGACCAATTCGACTCGGTGACCGAGAAGCTACGCGCGCTGCACACGCTCAAGGGAAACGCGGCGCTGTTCGACGTGACCAGCGTCGCCGAAGCGGCTCATGCCTTGGAACAAGCCCTCAGCAACGCCGCAGCCGGCAGCGAACAGGCGGCTCGGGACAACCTCACGTCCGCCTGGGAAGCTTTCGCCGGGAGCATCCTGCCCATTCTGGGCGAGGATCTCGGGGAGAGATACGAAATGACGCGCTCGGAGCTGGACCAAGTGGTCCGCGTCATCCGAGAGGGCCGAAGCGCAGATCTGGAGCGACTCGCCCAGTACGTTCAGGGCGAACCGCTGCGCAAGCGCTTTGAGCGCGTGGCGGATCAGCTTCGCAGCCTCAGCCAGCGGCTGGGGAAGAGCGAACCTGCGATCTCCGTGTCCGGCGGCGAGCTACGCGTGCCACCGGAGCGCTTTTTGACGTTCTGGTCGGCCTTCGCCCACGTCGTACGAAACATCGTCGACCACGGCTTGGAGTCCGCGGAAGAGCGATTGCTCGCGGGCAAACCGCCGCGCAATCACGTCACTCTGAGCGCGCGATTGGCCGCGAATACGCTCGTCATTGAAGCTCGAGATGACGGCAAGGGGATCGACTGGGCAAAGGTGGCTGAGCGTGCACGCGCGAGCGGCCTGGCTCATCACACGCGCGCTCAGCTGATCGAGGCCGTGTTTGCGCCCGGTCTCAGCACCACGAACGTCGTCTCAGAGACCTCGGGGCGGGGCGTCGGAATGTCAGCAATGCTGGAAGCCTGCCGCGCCCTAGGCGGCGAATGCACGCTCGAGAGCGAGCCCGGCCAAGGTACGAAGTTCACCTTCACTCTCCCACTGGCTCCAACTCCTCTGAGCCGGCGGCGGTTCCCGCCAGCCTCGTCCTTTTCGGCCGGAGACGACCTCTTAGACGAAGTTGGAGGCGGCCGTTAGTCTTTACGATGCTGGCCCGCTATACTCATACGTCGTTAGGGGGCGGCTACGCTCCGACAAATGATCCATCGACGAGAGAGAGTCGCATGAGCTGGTCAATCCTGGTCGTGGACGATTCGGCAACGGCACGTTCCCAGCTACGCGTCGCCTTCGAAGCCAAAGGCGCAAGAGTCATCGAGGCGGAGAACGGGCGGGAAGGCTTGTGGCGAGCGCGAGCGGAGGGTGTCGATCTGATCTTCACGGACATCCACATGCCCATCATGGATGGCCTACAAATGATTCAAGAGCTCAGAAAGCACCCGGAGTACGCCACGGTACCG
>Ga0210392_10002046_pt1 | contig 10410 bp, 9 predicted proteins | sample IncBWC30OmetaG_FD_161057 | JGI IMG/M metagenome (GOLD analysis project Ga0210392, IMG submission 161057) | Forest soil microbial communities from Barre Woods Harvard Forest LTER site, Petersham, Massachusetts, United States - Inc-BW-C-30-O ...
TGGCACAAGCCCAGGCACAACTCGGCAAAACCCAAATGGATGTCGACCGAGATACTCCGCTAGCAAAAGCACGTGCCATCGCGCAGAGCCAGTTGGACAACGACGTACAAGCCAATCGCGCGGCACAGGCGGCGGTCAAGGCCTCTGAAGCGCAGGTCGATCAGGCCAAGCTGAATCTAGAGTTCACGGACGTGAAATCGCTGATCGACGGAATCTCGGGAATCGCTCAGGTGCAAATTGGGAATCTCGTGAACCCGACGACGGTTCTCACGTCGGTCTCGCAAATAAACCCCATTAAGGCCTATTTCTCGATCAGCGAACAGGAATACATCCACTTTGCTGACCGGATTAACACCGAAACGCAAAGGGAAATTCCTTCCAACAGCCCCCCATTTGAGCTGATTTTGGCCGACGGTTCCGTCTATCCGCACAAAGGCACGGGTCTGCTCACCAACCGCCAAGTGGACGTAACCACCGGCAGTATTCAGATCGTTTGCTCCTTTCCCAATCCGCAAAACTTCCTTCGCCCCGGCCAGTTTGGAAGGTTGAGGGCAGCGCCGGACGTCAGACACGGTGCGCTGCTCGTGCCGCAGAAGGCCGTGAGCGAACTGCAAGGAAGTTACCAGGTCGCAGTCGTCGGCGCGGACAACACGGTGAGCCTCAGAGCGGTGACAGTTGGTGACCGTGCCGGCCCCATGTGGATCGTCGAAAGCGGAGTCAAAGCAGGGGAACTGGTGGTCGTCGAGGGACTGCAGAAACTCCAAAACGGCGTCACGGTGAAAATCAAACAGCCACAGGCGAAAGGCGATTGACCCGTGTCCAAGTTTTTCATCAACCGGCCTATCGTGGCCATGGTCATCTCGATCCTCATGGTGATCGTCGGAGCAGTGACGATCGCCGCGCTTCCCGTGGCCCAGTTCCCCAACATCGTTCCACCCGAGGTTCAGGTGCTCGCAACCTATGTGGGGGCGGATGCACAGACCATCGAGCAGTCCGTGGCGACGCCGGTCGAGCAGCAAATGAGCGGCGTGGACAACATGAACTACATGTATTCGCTGAATTCGACTGCGGATGGCTTGATGCGTCTCATCGTGGACTACGACGTAAAGACCGATCCGAATACCGATCTGATGTTGACGCAAATGCGACAAACGCAGGCCGCGTCTCAACTGCCGGCTGATGTAACCAACTACGGCGTCACCGTGCAAAAGACGGTGACCGCTCCGCTGATGCTGGTCACACTCTATTCGCCGAATGACACCTACGATGCGCGCTTTCTGGCCAACTACGCGTACATCAACCTGGCTGACCAAATCAACCGTTCTTACGGGATCGGCAGTGTTCAGATTTTTGGTGCTGGCCAATACGCAATGCGCATGTGGGTGAAGCCCGACCGGCTCGCGAAACTGGCCATCACGGTGCCTGAGATTGTCTCAGCCATTCAGTCACAAAACGCCGTCAACCCCGCGGGCCAGGTGGGCAGTGAACCGGTCCCGAAGGGACAGCAGTTCACCTACACCGTTCGCGCACAGGGGCGCATGACATCGCCTGAAGAATTCGGAAATATCGTCGTCCGTGAATCTCCAACCGGCGCCGTGGTCCGCGTCAAAGATGTCGCGCGCGTGGAGCTTGGCGCGCAGACCTACAACATGGTTAGCCGCCTGGATGGCAAAGCGGCCGCCATCGTTGCAGCGTACCAGCTGCCTGGTTCAAACGCCGTGCAGGCAGCCAACGAGGTCCGGAAGCTTATGGCCGAGCTGAAAACCCGGCTGCCGCAGGACATGGACTATGTGGTCTCGCTGGACACAACACAGGCCGTCAACGAAGGCATGAAAGAGATTGTCCTCACCCTGGTCATCGCCATTGTCCTGGTTCTCATCGTCGTTTTCGTGTTTCTGCAAGGCTGGCGCGCAACGCTGATTCCGCTGCTTGCTGTCCCGGTGTCACTCGTCGGCACGTTCATGTTCTTTCCCTTGTTCGGATTTTCGATCAACACGCTCTCGCTTTTCGGATTGGTCTTAGCTATCGGCCTCGTGGTGGACGATGCGATCGTAGTTGTCGAAGCGGTGGAGCGGCATATCGAAGAGGGTCTCGCGCCAAAAGCCGCCGCACTTAAGGCGATGGAGGAAATCTCGGGTCCAGTCATTGGCATCGCTCTGGTTCTTTCCGCCGTATTCATTCCGACCGCCTTCATTCCCGGAATTACTGGACGTCTTTACCAGCAATTTGCCGTAACCATCGCGTTTTCCGTAATTCTGTCCGCCTTTAACGCGTTGACGCTTAGCCCCGCGCTGGCCGCACTGCTCCTCCGTCCAAAGACCTCTTCCCGTGGGCCGCTGGCAGCGTTTTTCGGCTGGTTCAATCGTGTCTTCGCTAATGCCACGGAATGGTATGTCCGGGTCTGCGGCTTCCTTATTCGCAAAAGCGCCATCGCCCTGATTCTGCTGGGTGCATTCGCTGCGGGAGCCGGCTGGTTTGGGAGCAAAGTCCCCTCCAGCTTTCTTCCCGATGAGGATCAGGGCTACCTGTACGTCAACGTTCAGCTTCCGACCGCGGCCTCTCTTCAGCGCACGGATGACGTGGCCACGAAAATCGAGGACGTTCTAGCGCACACTCCGGGCGTTGAGCACACCACCAGCGTTGTCGGATTCAGCCTGCTCAGCTTCGTGCGCACCAGCTACAACGCTTTCTTTTTCGTGACACTGAAGCCTTGGGACGAGCGGAAATCACGTGAAGAGCAACTCCAGGCCATCAAGGAGCGAATCAACGAGCAGCTTTTCTCCCTCCCCGAAGGCATAGCTTTTTCCTTCTCTCCCCCAGCCATTCCTGGCGTCGGCACTTCGGGTGGATTCACGTTCGTGCTGGAAGATCGCGCTGGCAAAGATCTCGAGTTTCTCTCGTCGAATCTCCAGACCTTTCTCACCGAGGCGCGGAAACGCCCCGAACTTGCGGGCCTCAGCACCACCTCGTTGGCCAGCGTGCCCCAGCTGTATGCGGACGTGGATCGCGAGAAGGTCATGAAACAGGGTGCGTCCGTCAAGGACGTGTACCAAACGCTGCAGGCCTTCATGGGCGGGTACTTCGTTAACTACTTCAACCGCTTTGGCCGGCAATGGCAGGTCTATATCGAAGCAGAGGGCGACTATCGCACCCAGGCGGAAAATGTCGGCCAGTTCTACGTCCGCAATAACAGGGGCGGAATGGTGCCTCTTTCCTCCGTTACGCGCTTCGAGTCGCGGGACGGTCCGGAATTCACGATGCGCTTCAACGAATATCGCGCCGCCCAGATCAATGGCGCCGCCGCGCCCGGCTATAGCGCAGACCAGGCCATGGCCGCGCTCGAAGACGTATTCCGAAAAACGATGCCGCGCGAGATGGGCTTCGACTACCTCGGCATGTCCTTTCAAGAAAAGAAAGCGCAGGAAGGAATTCCGCCGGCGGCGATTTTCGGGTTCTCTCTTCTGTTCATCTTTTTGATCCTCTCGGCACTCTACGAAAGCTGGTCTCTCCCTTTCAGCGTGCTTCTCAGTACTCCCGTTGCGATTTTTGGAGCGTTTGCCGTTTTGTGGCTCAGACGGACACTCCTGGCTGCCTATCTCCCGACTTACATGGTGCAGATTGAGAGCGACGTGTACTCGCAAATCGGTCTCGTGATGTTGATCGGACTTGCGGCCAAGAACGCCATCCTCATCGTGGAGTTCGCGAAGGAACAGTACGAGCAGGGCAAGCCGCTGGTGGACGCGGCGCTTGAGGGGGCGCGCCTGCGTCTTCGCCCGATCTTGATGACTTCGTTCGCATTCATTCTTGGTGCGGTTCCGCTATGGACGGCTTCCGGCGCCGGAGCTGTGGCGCGCCAGATCATGGGGACGGCCGTCATCGGAGGCATGTTGGCCGCAAGCCTCGTCGGCATTTTCTTCATTCCCGCCATGTTCTATCTGGTCGAGAAATGGTCGGGCGCTGGCCGCCGGAGTCCGCTGCGCTCCGCTCCCAATGCACCTGCTGAGGCGGACTAGCATGAGAAATTGCACCGTGCTGCTCAGCGCTGTCCTATTGCTTTCCGGCTGTACCGTTGGACCGAATTACAAGAGGCCGGTCGTTGCAGTTCCTCCGACGTACCGGGGAGCAGTTCCGGACGAAACGGCACAAACGGACACTGCCACTCTTGGCGATCAAAGTTGGCGGGACATCTTCCAAGACGAGCAGTTGCGCGCTCTTATCCGCACTGCGTTGCAGCAAAATTACGATGTGCGAATCGCCGCATCCCGCGTACTCGAAGCTAACGCGCAACTCGGGATCACCCGCGCCGATCAGTTTCCAGCCCTCAGCGCCGGAGCCGGCATTGGCGATGTCCGCACCGCTCAAGCGAAATTCCTTCCGAAATTTGAAACCAGCATCGGACAGGTGAATCTGTCCGCCGCTTGGGAATTGGATTTTTGGGGAAAGTTTCGCCGTGCAACGGAAGCCGCGCGGGCTAATCTGCTGGCTAGCAAATGGGCCCGCCAAGAAGTCGTTTCCACACTCGTGGCGAACGTTGCCGACGCCTACTTCCAGCTGCGGGCGCTTGACCTGCAACTCGAAATCTCCAAGCGCACGCTCGATTCGCGCCAGGAATCTCTGCACCTGACACGAATCCTGGCAAACGGCGGCGCTACCTCGCTGCTGGACGTTCGCCAGGCCGAACAGCTGGTTTTTACCGCCGGCGCGGAGATTCCCGCCCTCGAACAGCAAGTAGAACAGCAGGAGAACTTTCTCAGCATTCTGCTCGGCCAGAACCCCGGCGACATACCGCGCGGACAGACACTCACCGAGCAACGTCAGCCATCCCAAGTCCCGCCAGGGCTTCCGTCATCCCTGCTGGAGCGCCGGCCCGACATTCGCCAGGCGGAAGAACAGCTGGTCGCGGCAAATGCGGAGATCGGAGTAGCGCGCGCCGCCTATTTTCCTGACATCTCGCTCAGCGGGAGCGGCGGATTCCAGAGCTCTGCGCTCACCAACTTGTTTAGCGGACCGGCTGGTGCATGGAGCTTCGGCGCTTCGCTGGCTCAGCCGATCTTTACAGGGGGTAGGCTCCGCTCGGGAGTGCGTCTGGCGGAAGCCCAACAGCAAACGGCCACGCTGTTTTACCAACAATCGATTCAGGAAGCCTTTCGCAGCGTGTCCGATGCCCTGGTTGCGTATCGCAAGACACGGGAATTCCGCGCGCAGCAGGAACTGCTCTTCGAGTCCGCAAAGGACGCGGCACGCCTTTCACAGATGCGCTACACGGGCGGCGCCACGGGCTATTTGGAAGTCTTGACTAACGAAACCAACGCCTTCTCGGCGGAATTAGGCCTCGTGCAAGCCCGACTCAATGAATTGCTGGCGCTGGTTCAGTTATATGAAGCACTGGGAGGAGGCTGGCAGCAATAAGGCTCGAGGAGTTTCAGATTGCCAAAAGCAAGCTATGACCGTCTTGTTTGGGGATTTTCGGTTCATTGCTTAATTAGCGACAAAGGAAGATCAATCATGCCCGCATACATCGTATTCACTAGAACCAAAACGCTGGATCAAAAAGAGCTTGAGGCTTATTGGGCGGGAATTAAAGACACTATGAAGGGACATCCAATCGAAGTCCTAGTGGCTTATGGAAATCATGAAGTATTAGAGGGCGATCCCATCGAAGGGATTGTGATAGCAAAGTTTCCCACTGTAAAAGCCGCAAAAGACTGGTATTACGGCCAAGCTTACCAAAGTGTGGCGAAGCATCGTCAAAAAGGCGCTATTTACCAAGGGCTTGTCGTTGAAGGAATAGCTTAGCTCGCGGCCCGTCATCATTACTTCGTTCTAACTGAGCCTTCACATATAGGGAGAAGCACGATGAAAGCAGTCACAGAGAAAGACACGATTAAGACAATCACGACGCACTACATTGACGGAGCGTTCGTTGAATCCCATGGCCGGGAGGTCATGGACATTATCAAGCCGACCAACGGGAAGGTGATCGGCCGCGTCACGCTGGGAGACGAGGAAGATACGCGGCGTGCTATTGCCGCGGCCAAGCGCGCATTCGCGAGTTTCGGCCAAACAACGATGGAAGAGCGCTCGCGTTACCTGCGCGAGCTACATAAGGCTGTCTCAGCCCGCATCGACGATTTAACGGCCGTCATGATTGAGGAGTACGGTGGGGTCGCACGGTTCGCCCGGCTTATCGTGGAGTCGGGCGTCAACGCCTTCGCAGCGGCCGAGAATGCACTTCAGGAACTGCCGCTGAGAGAAAGCTGGGGCAAGACGACGGTCACACTCGAGCCAGTCGGCGTTGCTGGCCTGATTACCGCCTGGAACGCGAACGCGCTGTTCATTTGCCTGAAGCTGGCATCAGCCGTAGCGGCTGGTTGTACAGTTGTTATCAAGCCGAGCGAAATGAGCCCGCTACAGACACGGGTGATGGTTGAGGCTCTGAACGCGGCCGAGCTACCCAAGGGTGTGTTCAATGTGGTGACGGGCCTCGGCACTGTCGTCGGCGCTGAGCTCGTCCGCAATCCCGACGTCGCGAAAATTTCGTTCACGGGCTCAGTGGCGGTGGGTGAGGCCATCATGCGGGATGCCGCTGCCACGATGAAGCGTGTGACACTTGAACTGGGTGGGAAATCGCCCACAATCCTGCTGGATGATGCTGCGCTCGACAAGGCCATTCCAGTGGCTCTTACCCTGGCCTTTTTGAATAGTGGTCAAGCTTGCGCAGCCGGAACGCGGCTTCTCGTGCCCAGGAGCCGCCTTGACGAGGCGAAGCGGGCGATACGGGATGAGATGCGTGCCTTCACGGTTGGCGATCCGGCCGATCCCAACATTATGGTTGGACCAATGGTGTCGCAAAAACAGTATGAACGCGTGGAATCCTACATTCGGAAAGGCATTGAAGAAGGCGCGGAGGTGCTGGTCGGCGGAGGAGGCCACCCGAAGGGCCTCGAAGCAGGGTACTTCGTGAAGCCCACGGTGTTCGTCAATGTGAAGAACGACATGACCATCGCCCAGGAAGAGATTTTCGGCCCCGTGCTCAGTGTGATCGCCTACGAATCCGAGGACGAAGCGATCCGCATTGCCAACGACTCCAGATACGGTCTCCACTCCGCCGTCTTGGGGACTGACATCCAGCGCGCACGCCGCGTGGCCTCTCAGCTGCGGGCCGGCCGCGTCGTGATCAATCACATGACCGACGATCCGCAGGCACCCTGGGGCGGATTCAAATACTCCGGTGTCGGCCGCGAATATGGCAAATACGGCATCGAGGCATTTCTTGAGCCAAAAGCCATCCTTGAATGACCGTTCTTACCGAGAAGAGTGAACGAGGGAGTCCATACATGTTTACAGCTAACGGGGTTTGGTCACGGAGAGGCAATGAGCGAAGTCGCCTGAGCACACTAATTCGTTACGTGCTTGCGTCCGCGGCGTGCCTGATGGCTTTTCTCGCATCAGCGCGAGTAAGTTATGCACAGGTTCCGACCTACGAAGTTACGCCCACCGAAAGCAGTATCAAGTTCGGCGTCGAGTCTTCGGTTTCGATTGAAGGTATCTTTGAGAAGTGGGACGCAAACATTAAGTTTTCGTCGAGCGACGTCAGGAGCGCTGTTTTAGACATTGAGATTGAAGCCGACAGCGTCAACACCGGAAGCCATATGAAGGACAACAAGTTGAAGGGTAAGGATTTCTTTAACGCAAAAGAATCTCCTTTGATTACTTTCAAATCGACCAAAATCATTCAGACCGGCCCAAACACATTTGACATCGAGGGTAACTTCACCATTCGCGGCGTTACCAAGACGGAGAAACTCACTCTCACGAGCGATAGCAAAGGAACACCCACCGGCACTCTCGACGGCACCATGGCTTTTGATCGCAAAGACTACGGCATGACGAGCGGCATCCCTCTCATCAAGATCGCCAATCGCGTAGAGGTAAATGTTCGACTGAAGTGGCGCCAAATCAGCGGTCCGCCACCAGTCTTCCAGCAATAAGTCCAAATTCCGCGGCGGAGAGGAGGTTGCGCTGAGACATTCCGTGGTCGACAACAGTCGTCCGAGAAACGAGGGTGCTGCGCATAGGGTCGGATGGATTTACGAATGGAGATCTAGGAATGAGCAAACACATAAGCATCTCGCTAGCTGAAGCCGCGGACCGGCTCGCCATCAGGGAGCTCGTCGAAGCTTACGCACATTGCGCCGATCGGCGCGATGCGAACGGTCAGATGTCTCTCTTTACTCCCGACACCCGCTTTGTGGTTTACATGAACGCCAAGGACCCGACGCCCTCACAGGAGCTGCACTCGCGCGAAACGCTCGCTCCCGTGTTCGCCGATCTAAACAAGTACGCCGCCACGATGCACTTCGTCGGACAAAGCACAATCTTGACGCTGACGGCTGATCGAGGAACGGGGGAGGCGTATTGCCTGGCCCATCACCTCACCATCGAGGGTGAAAAACGACAGCTGATGATCGCTGCGCTCCGCTACTGCGACATGTTGGTGAAGGTGGACGGCTCATGGTTGTTTGCGGAGCGCCTGTTGTATGTAGATTGGATCGAGGAGCGCGCACTTTCATGAAGCCGACGAACCGAGTGGCGCCGTGAGCCTGCTTTGCAATCCGAGAGACGCTGGATGAACGTTCCGACAGCAAGCCAGAAACGCTTAGTAATTGTAGGCGCGACGGGAATGGTCGGCGGATATGCCCTTCGCTATGCGCTCGAGGACTCCGCTGTGGGAACCGTGGCGTCGATTGGGCGCAGGAAGATCGGCATCTCGCACCCCAAGCTGAAAGAGGTTCTCCATCCAGACTTCGCGGACTGCTCCGCACTCGGGGAGGCGCTCTCGGCTCACGACGCCGCGATCTTTTGCCTGGGCGCCTATACCGGGGCGGTGACCGATACCGAGCTTCGCACGATAACCGTGGACTACACGGTCGAGCTCGCGCGAGTTCTCCACGCCAGCAGTCCGGGCGCGGCGTTCTCATTTTTGAGTGGCAAGGGCGCGGACCCGACCGGCAGAAGTCGGATGTCTTTCGCACGTTATAAGGGAGAAGCGGAGAATGCTCTACTCGCGGCCGGCTTCCCGCGCGTGTATGTCTTCCGGCCCGCCTACATCTACCCCGTAGAGCCCCGGAAGGAGCCGAATTTCAGCTACCGGCTCATGCGCGCGATCTATCCTGCGTTTCGGATGCTCTTCCCTAACCAGATGATCCGGGCCGATGACTTGGCGCGTGCCATGGTGAACGTCGTCGTCCAGAAAACAGCGGAGCGCGAAAACCGGGTTTTTGAGAATCATGACATCCGGGCTATAGTCCGTTCGTTTCACGCGACCTCGGAGTGATCCAAGCATGTCAGCAACTGCAAGAGAAGAGTGGGGGTTCTGGACAACGGCATGATACAAAGTCACCGCATCTCGGTCCTTGCGCCCCTTGGGCTCAGCCTGGTCGCTCTAGTCTGCACGATCATTATTTTTTTGGTGCCACTCAGGGCTACTGTCAACCTTGTTCGTCGTGAAAGAAGGCGCGGTCATGTCGGCACGCCTTGGGCCGATCTGGGGATTTTTGCTCGTGTAGTGTTTTACGCGTCTCTCACGCACCTCCTAGAGATCGCATTTTGGGCGGTATTGTTCATGCTCTGCGGGGAATTCACAGACTTCGGAACTGCGCTCTACCACTCAGCAGTGAACTACACGTCTCTTGGTTACGGTGATCTCATTATGTCGCCCTCTTGGAGACTGTTGGGTCCGCTGGAAACGGCGAATGGAATGCTTCTGTTTGGAGTTTCGACCGCGATGGTCTTTGCAGTCATGCTGTGGTTGATACAGGTCAGATTTAAGGATCTCAAGGATTGAAATATATGTCGTGTATGGTTTGGGGGAACCGGGTCTGAGTAGTGAAATTTCTGCGTTGAGGAGAAGATCAATGGAAATGACTCGTCGGCAATTCGCTTTGACGCTCGCAGCTGCCAGCTACCTGCGGCCTTCTTTGTTTGAGCCTCTTTCGCCCTTGGGAGTTGGGCGAGGTGTTATTCCGGGCCGTGTCACTTGGGCACATGATCCAGCGGCTGTGACCTGGGATGGGACAGGCTCTTGGTGGACCGATGTTAATAACAACCAGTCGGTAATCGACCGCATGGTTTCGCGATCCATTTGCGCGCTGACAAATCAAGAAAGCGACGCCCGAGCATGGAACTCCATTTTTCACTACTTCAACCGCACTCATGGTCGCGGCGACGCTGGATACAAAGCTGGAGAGAAGATCGTCATCAAGGCGAATCTGAACAAAACAACCACGGCACGATCGAACGACTGAACTCGTCGCCTCATTTGCTGCTCTCGCTTGTCCGGCAGCTGACCGGTCCAGCTCGAATGCAGCAGTCATCAATCACGGTCTTCGATTGCAGTCGCTGGATCCC
>Ga0210392_10002048_pt1 | contig 10399 bp, 11 predicted proteins | sample IncBWC30OmetaG_FD_161057 | JGI IMG/M metagenome (GOLD analysis project Ga0210392, IMG submission 161057) | Forest soil microbial communities from Barre Woods Harvard Forest LTER site, Petersham, Massachusetts, United States - Inc-BW-C-30-O ...
CTGCTGTGGCTCCTGATCATGGGCGCAAAGGAGCAGATCGTGACTTCGCCAGTTTCATGATCGTTCCTCAAAACTGCCAGGTCACCGCTCAAGGCGAACCGCCTAACATTCAAATGGAACTGACGCGTCGATTCTCCCGTGTCGTCGTGAAAGGTTTGTTCCGCCCGCACTATCTCACGTGGTCGGAACAACGGAGAATCGAGATTCATGCTCCTGATTACTTGCGCAACGTCGTGCGGATCATCACCGAAACGGGGCTGCGTGTGTACAAGGAGTTGATGCCGATGGAAAAGGAACATCTGGATCTTGAGAACGCGGTGGTCTGGATTCCAGATCCAAGACGCCCAACGGAGTGGCGGAAGTGCCGTTGACGCCCTTGGCGGTGGAAGCCTTTCGGGACCAGCTTCGCCTGTCTCCGTGCAGTCCGTATCTATTTCCGAGTGATGAGAATCCGAGCGGGCACCAGAAAACTCTGAAGACGGTGTGGCACGCCACCGTGCGGCGGGCTGGTATTCCGTATTTCCGCATCTACGATCTCCGATCCACCTTCGCGACGCGGCTGAGTGCCGGCGGCGTTGCGGACGAATGGGTCACGCAGCTGTTGAGGCAAGGAGACGCCAAGGTGTTAAAGAAGTATTCTCAGATGAAGCTGCAGATGAAGCGCGAAGCTTTAATCAAGCTGAATCGGCAGGCCAACGAACAGAACATCAGTTTAGACACAGCGAGGGTCAACTGATGGGGTTTTGGCACAGTTTTGACACAGTTTTAGCGGAGTTCGTGCCGAAAGAGGATATCGCTCCGTGGTCTCGTTGTTGGAAGTGATTTAGAATCAGTGAAGCAATACAGTCGGGGCGTAGCGCAGCCTGGTAGCGCACCTGCCTTGGGCGCAGGGGGTCGGAGGTTCAAATCCTCTCGCCCCGACCAACCAACTCAGCAAGTTAGTTAGGCTTGGCTTCATTGTTGGTCGCTGACTGCGGGGGATTTTGCGGGTACCCGCGTTAAGCTCCGACGTGCGGCTGATGGATTCGACCGCACTCCTCAGTTCCTCGATGCCGAAGTGACCATACCGCGCTGCCATCTTCGCCATCGTGCCTGCCGACCAACCGATCTTGGCGATGATCGGCAACGGAGCACCGGCGGCAATCATGCGACTCACCGCGCTGTGTCTCAGGTCATGGAAGCGGACGCCGACCAGTCGAGCCGTTAGCTCTGGAGTTAGGCCGAGCAGACATACCCGGTGTCCGGCTTCAGCCGGTCGTCGAGTCGTCCGTCACAGTGAGGACATTGGCGTTGCGTCCGCCTCTTCGCAGCCTGCCACGCTGTCTTAATGCCACCGACCGGCTTCGTCGTGTTGGTTTCGTAGATGACTTCACCACCGAACCCGAAGCTGTCCTCTGCGCCTGATTGACTGCATGTCTCCTGCGGAAGGACGTAGTGCCCGGGCCGCCGGTCGGGAAACGACTGCGCCCAGAACTTCAGGGTTTCGAGCAATCGTGCATTCACCGGCACCGTGCGCCCACTACCGGCGGCGGTCTTGTCCTTGCCGAATTTGAGGCACCGGTCAGAGATGTTGATGTTGCGCCACGGGAGGGTGCGTACGGTGTTGAACCTCGCGCCGGTCTCCAGCGCCAGCACCACGAAGGGCAGCAGCAGACGGCTGCGAGACTGACCGCATTCGTGCAGCAAAACCCTTTCCTCTTGCGCTGTAAGTGCGTGTCCACAGTCCTGCCGTTCGCGAAGCATTACCACGTCCGGCTGGATTCTGGCCCAAGCTCCATACTTGCGCAGAATCTGCCGCAGCCGCACTCGTGCTCACTGTCGGCTCAGGGGTCGCCCTTGCTCAAGTCGTTGCCTCGGCAACAGGCTCGGGTCAGATCCACGTCTCGGCGAGTTGCGCATTTTCACCTTCAACGCACATACCGACAGCTCGGGTGTCACCACCGGTCAAACCCAAGGTTTCAACCGCAGCTCTGGCACGAAGTGGCATGGCACCCTCGACTGCCTTAACGTTGTGGGGAGCGTAGCCACGATGAGTAGGGTCGTGACCGACATCAGTACGGAAACACCACCCTTCTTTCTTTGTCGTTGAATCCCATCCTTTTTTCAGGTGATCGATAACGGTGAAGGCTCCAATGCGCCACCCGACCTGATCTCGTTAACCTTCTTCTACGGCACCGGAACTAATCCGGGATGCACTGGGTTTGGCATCTTCGCGACCAATTCCGTTGAACACGGTAACGTGAAGGTGCACTAGGCCGGCGCCGGCAACTCGAAGCAGGGGGGCCTCCCAGCAAGTGGGAGGCCCTCCATGCAACCTGTCATCGAGTTCTGGCGCGTGCAGGGCAACAGGTGTAAACTTTCTCCGGTCAGCCCGCACCATTCCTTCTTATCCTCGTCTCCCTTCGTCTGGTCTGGCTGAGTTGACCCGGTTCCGAGCCCAAGGCGCAAATCTCTACGATCCGATCTAACCTCATGACAGACGCCACTCAGGCGAGGCGATTTCGGATCGTCAGCACCTCACTTGTGGCGAAGTCGAATCTGCGAACTTCCTCCCACTCTCACCGGGAAATTGAAGGAGCGACCTCATGAATTCTCTCAGATGGATGTGGACTACAGTAGTCTGTTTATTCGCCACCCTGGCGGTTACGTTTTCGGTCTCGGCGCAACCGAAGCCAACCGCGCCTCAGGTACTCAGCAACGCAGTAGCAAACAAACCCATTCAATTTGACCTTTCACGGCCGCTCGCCGAGATGGCGGTGAAAGCCCCCGCTCTGCAGGGCGACCGTTTGACGCACGCGCCTCTGCAGCCAAAGCTACAGCGATTGACGGCTGCGCAAGTCAGCAAGGGCGCAGCGACGCCAAGCGCCCTGCAGCCGTTGATCGGCTCACCCATCAGTGCCACAATCGGCCAGAGCTTCGAAGGGGTCGGGATGAACGATCTCGCTCTCCACGACTGTCATGCCCTTTTAGGCTTCCATGTCGCGCCTCCAGACACCAACGCGGCGGTGGGCGACACCCAGGTAGTGCAGTGGGTCAACTTGTGCTACGCCGTGTTTGACAAGTCCAACGGATCCCTCATCGCGGGGCCTTTTTTGGGGAACAACTTCTGGGCGGGCTTCGGCGGTCCGTGCGAGACTTCCAATGACGGCGACCCTATCATCCAATGGGATAAGAGTAATCACCGCTGGGTGGCCTCGCAGAACGTGTTCAGCGCGCCATATATGACCTGCATCGCCGTCTCGCAGACTGCCGACGCAACCGGCAGCTACTTCCGTTACGCCTTCCCACAGCCTGGCTTCCCCGACTACCCGAAGTGGGGGCTTACGAGAAGCGTCTATTACCAGTCCCAAAACGTCTTCGGCTTCGGCCCCATCGGCTTCGGTGTGAACGTCTGCGGTTATGACGGCAAGAGTATGCTGAAAGGCAGCAGCAAGGCGACGCAAGTATGCATTTTCGATGACTCCAACGGCACGGGTTTCGACGACAGCATGCTGCCCGCCGATGACGACTCGGACCAGGGCCCGACGAATAGAGAGGTCTTACTGGGAAGCATCGACAACTTTTTTCCCGGTGACACGCACGTTTACGAGTACGTATTTGACGTAAACTTCGGGAACCCTGCGAAGTCAACCCTCGCTGGGGTTGCCGGAAGCATGCCAATCAGTGTTCCCGCGTTCAATTTGGCGTTCTGCGCCGGTCAGTTCAGAATCACGGACTGCGTACAGCAGCCGGGCACAATTTATCAACTAGACACGCTCGGCGATCGACTGATGTATCGGCTGGCTCACTTCAACGAGCGTGGCACACAACATTTCATAGTGACGCACAGCGTGAACAACACCACGGCTGTGGCAGTGAGATGGTACGAGTTCCGGGCCCAGGGGCTGGGGACGACCAGCTTGTCTCTGTATCAATCGGGGCAGACTCCGGATGACGGCGAGTTCCGCTGGATGGGCTCGGGCGCCATGGACAAGATGGGAAACATCGCCATTGGGTACAGCCGATCCAGTGCGGCCGCAGGCGACTACCCCTCGATCTACTACGCTGGTCAGACGGCGGGTGATCCTTTAGGCACCACGGAGACCGAGGCTCTGATTAAACAGGGCTCGGGCTCACAGACGGATACGGTTGATCGCTGGGGCGACTACTCGAGCATGGCGCTCGATGGCGCTGACAGCTGCACGTTCTGGTACACGCAAGAATACTACCCGACGACCGCCCAGTTCCGCTGGGATACTTGGCTTGCTTCCCTCACGTTCCCGAGCTGCCACTAGGACTAAGACGAGCCTCAGCGCGTTAACGGAGGTCTCGGAAAAGGGGCGGTCGCCGATCGGCGGCCGCCCCAACCTCTTTCGGGATTTCGCCCTGCCAAGGCGAGGAGAGCGGGCCAAATTCAGGACCCGAACTATGAGCAATCCGTAGGTTGGACTCTCCGCGGTTAGCTGTCGTGAATAGGTTCAGCATGACGGTGCCCGTCATCATCAAGCTGAAAAGGGGCGCCAGGCTGACCCTTTCTGATCCAAGAACTTGCGACCCTTTTCAAGGGAGGCCAAGTCGTAATCAATCTTGGCGGAGATGCTCAGCCGCCATGGACTCGCAGAACTTCGGCCAGAGCGTGGTCTTCCTCGACGACGCACCTGCGGCTGCCAATACGAAGTTGGCGACAAACCGGCTTGTGTGAAGTGCCGGGCCGGGGACCGAGTGCATTGTTGGCCGCCCGGAAACTGGGCCGAAAAGATTTCTTTTCGGCACGAATGCGCCAACTAAGGAACGACAAAATGACTGACGGACTCCGCTGGGCAACAGGTCGCAAATGGCAATTTTCGTTGCCTCGCAGATGACATATCATGCCGGCGCGCCATCGTGCCAAAAAGGGTGATACAAGACTTTTGGAAGCCTTCAACACTCGCCGCGGCAAACAATTGACGGGTAGTCTGCCAACCAGTGCGGTAGCGAATGGGCTGCGGCGTAGTGGCCACGATTGCGCTAGGGCGCCGCCGTGCCGAGCCCGGATTTCGGAGTGAACGTTCGACAATGTTCATAGCTTCGATTTCGTGCTCTGAGCTATGTCACTTAATCGCAGGCGTTACGCAGCCAATTAGAAGTGCGAACAATAAGGGCGACCTCGAGAATGAGGCCGCCCTGTTCGCGATCAAAGACCTACCTGCTTACTTCCCATTGTTGCTTACCTTTAAGCTCACTGTTGCGGATTGTGTCAGGCTGCCGCTGTTCCCTGAAATCTTCAAGGAGAAGGTTCCGACACTTGTTTTCTTTGTCGTGGAGATAGTTAGAATTGAATTTCCCGACCCCGTGACCGAAGTCGGATTGAACGTGGCCGTAGCTCCCGATGGCAAGGCGCTGACACTGAGCGTGACAACTCCATGAAATCCGTTCACCGCTGCCACTTTCGCCGTGTAGGTGGTGCTGGACCCTTTCTTGACGGTCTGCGAAGCGGGCGTCGCGGTTACCGTGAAGCTCGACACAGCCACCGTTACCGATGTGGTATGCGTCACGCTTCCATCGTTTCCACTCACAGTCACCGTATAGTTGCCTGTGGGGGTGGAACTGCTCGTCTGCACGGTCAAAGTCGAATTGCCGGCAGGCGGCAGGGTGAGGGATGTGGGATTGACGGAACAAGTGGCGCCCGTCGGGCAACCGCTCACGCTGAGGTTGACGGTTCCGCTGAATCCGTTAAATGGGGTTGCCGTGACGGTGTAGGTCGCGGTGCCGCCCGGAGTGACATTTTGTGAACCCGGAGCAGCCGACAATGACCAACCGGCGGTGCCGCTGCAACCCAGGAACACGAACGATCCGATCCGCGTGTGCCAGTTGAAGCTGCCGTCGCTTGGTATGTACTCGTTCGTGTACCAGAAAGTGCAGTCGTCCGTGGGGTCAATGCTTATGCTGCTGTAGTCTCCCCAGCGGCTCAGACCGCCGGTCTGCGAGCCAGAACCTTCAAAGATGCTGGCTTCGCTCTCCATTTGTCCCAGAGGATCGCTGGGAACGCGACCGGTATAGCGCACGGCCGGATGAACGCTGCTGCTGGAAGCGCTGTAGCCCAAAGCAATGTCACCCATCTGATCCATTGCGATCGAGCCCATCCAACGGTAGGTGGAGTCCGGGGCGAAGGTGCCCTGCTGAAAGACGGTCGGGGAATTGCCTGGGCTGTGGATTTCATACCACCTTGCCCCGCCGGAACTTCCCGCTGTCACCGAGTGCGTGACCACCAATGCCTCATAGGCGCCAAAATTCCTATAAGCCAGGCGGAACATCAACCGGTCGCTGAGAGAGTCCAGTTGCGTGCCGTCGCCTGGCGGCTGGGGAACCGAACCGAGTTCGCTGTACGACGCTACAGAAATCGTGGTTGGGCCTGTGAACGTGGAGTTCGCCGGAACGGCGAAGTCCACATGAAACTGGAAAATGCCGAGCGTAGTGGTGCTCAACAACTCGAGATAGTAGTTCGGCGAGCCATTGGGAGGAGGGGTGTTGCCGTCGAGGTCCGAGGGCAGCAGGCTGGCCACAGCCGAGCTTTCCTGGAAGCAGATCTCGTTGGCAGGTCCGCCGCTCAACATGTTCGCGCGGTCAAAGGCACAGGCCTTGGCGCCGATAAAGTTGGATTTGTTCTGGAAGGTGTTCGTCGCCCGGTAATAAGCGTCCGGCCAAACGCCGACCTTGGGATAGTCGTCCAGGTTGCCGCCCGAGGAGAATGCATACCGGTAATAGCTCCCGGTCGCATCCGAGGTTTGGGAGACGGCCATGCACCAACTGTTGTAATTGCCGGCGAGCTGGCTAATCACCCAACGCTGGGCTGCCTTGTCCCAAATGGCTACCGGGTCGCCGCCATTGCCGCCGGTATCGCAGTCTCCGCCAAAGCCGCTCCATATGCTGTTAATGAGCGCCGGACCGTGCAGGATCCCGCCACTGGTTTTGTCGTAGACAGCGAACTCGACGTTCGTGATCTGCACGAACTGTGTCAATCCGACCGAGCCATTGGTGTCCGGAGGAGCAAAGCCGTTTGCGCTAACACCTTCAAAGTTCAGCCCATTGGTGGTCCCGACCAGAGGCAGGGGGAGCTTCTGAAGCGCTGCATCCTCTCCTACAGGCGCATTGGAGCCCGGCAATGGCCGCGTTGGACGAAGTGGAATCGTTACCTGGCCGCTGGGAGAAGACGCCGGAAGAGAGCCGACTAACTGTGACAGCGGCGGAGAAACGTCGTGATGGTATGCAGGTGTGACGGTGAGTTTGAGGTTCTGACCTAGCAGCGGCGTCGCCACTGCGAACGCAAGCAGAATTATGAGGAGAGAACCAACTGGGACACTCCTTTTGCTAGTTTTCATTTTGCCTCCTCGGCAGACTGCGGTAATCGAGCTTGGTTAGTGCCGGGCCGGCACCAAAAACGGGAGCGCGGCCCAAGTTGCTGCGTGCGTGAAACTGACGCTATGACGGTCGCATTACGGATCGGTGCGTGGCTTCGAAGACGTCGGCTGTGTCGTTGCCCCCGACGTGGCTTCCACTGGTCCCCTAAAGTACTCTTCGTCCATCCAGATCGCGGTGTTCTTTTTCATGGCTTCTATCTCGGCGTCAACCTTCTGTTGCCCCAACTTGTTCTTGATCTCCGCCGCAACCTCTTTCAGTCCGGGTCGTTGATGTGCCAGAACTTTGACCACAATGAAGGCTTGGGGAGTATCCACAATTTCAGAAACCCCCCCATCGGGCACGTCAAAGGTTGCTTTCTCCAGGGCGGGTTTCATCTCCGCTCGCCGAAAAGTGCGCGGCTTCGGATCGACCAGCATGACGCTGATGGACGTAGCGAACGCCTCTGCAACCTCCTCGACGTCCTTTCCGGCCAGCAGGGCCTTGCGAATCGATTCCGCTGTGCTCCTTGCCTCTTCAAGGGGTAATCCCTGCTTAGGATCTTCGCTGCCCTGAGGCCTCTTGCGAATGAGAAATTCGCGGACTTGAACCGTCTCAAATTCTGATCTGTGTGCGCTGAAGTATTGGCTGACTTCCTCTTCTGTGATCTGTGCCTCGCTTGCCATTTTCTGGTACTCGGCTTGGGCAAGCGTTTGGGCCCGCTGAAGTTCGAGCTGGGACCGGACGGCAGGCGTTGAATCTAGATGTTCGTCTGATGCCCGCTGGGAAAGCAGGAGCATCTTTATGTACTCTTCGCCAACGGGCCGCGGACCCTGCGTGGCTACTATGCCCTTTGCCTTGGCGCCCAGGTGGGTCACAGCTTCGTCAATCTCGGATTGAGTTACCTGGGTAGAGCCAACCTTTATAACCACCTTCTGGCCGGAGGTTGTCGTAGACTGGGTCGCAGTGGTCTCCGCACTTGCCGCAGGAGACGACCCGCTTCCCGCGGTCTTAGGAGAGGTTGCGGGCTGCTGGGCGCTGACCCCCGAAGCAAACACGATGATTGCCAAACATGTTGTTCCGATGTACTTCTTTCCCATTTCAGCCTGCCTATTGCGATTACCCGTGAATGTCGAAAGTGGTCATGCCAAACTGCATCGTGGTTTCCCACCGTGAGGCGTCATACAATGCGTGGTAGGGTACGTCTGAAGGTGCTTTCGAACAAGCGATGTCTGATCTGAAACCCGCCCCGGTTCTGCGCCTTTTCATCTTTCGACCCAACAAAGTGCCCGGTCTCAACAGCGGCCTGCTGTTCAGACCGGGCGTTAGTAACGCTAACGTTCTTGCACCGTTTCGCTACGTCGATACTGCTACTTGCTAGACGTCCCTGCTACGCCAGCCGAGAAGAGGCTGAAGGGGCCTTGCGTATTGGCGTTCACCAATGTAGTGGCCCCAAACGCAGGGCCATAAAAATACGAGTTATTCGCCGGCTCGGGCGTGCCGATGGCGTTCGGCGGAGGTGTGTCGTTAACATTCGACTCGTAGGCCAACTGGAATGTAGAAGTATTTACGGTCACGCTCTCCCAGTAATCCGCACCCTTTGGTCCGCCCTTAAGGTCGCAGCCGGCTACTGCCACTGCGGTTGTGAACTCCTCGTAAAAACCGAAGAGATTCCGCCCGGTATCGGTCAGTACGGGAGAACTATCGGTGCCAGAACATACGATCGTCGCAGTGGTTGAGGGGGGTATCGTATTTGAATTTGTGGTGATCGATACGACGTCCCACGAGGCCGAGTCAATTGCCGGCGGAAAGGGGTTGTACAGGACGTTGGTAAACAACGACGACACACTCCATTTAGTGGTCTTCGGAATTACGAACGGACTAAAGACCTGTCCGGAAAGTCCGAGGAGACTGTTGTTGTTGGTCCATAGACCATCGGCGTTGGGACTGGTCGTGTCGATATCGCCACCGTAGAACAAGATCCCCGAGACTCCCGGCTTATTGTTGGCCTGCACTCCTTGTCCGGTCAGACCCTGCTGGTGGATGGTCGCGGTCGGCGTGGGTCTCTGCGCAAATGCCAGCCCTGCCACGAGGACCATCAGTACTGTCAGAAATAACACTTTCTTCATTTCCATTCTCCTTTTGGACTTCACTTTGCTGTCGCCAAGCTCTCGCACTTGGGAGTCGCCGCAAGGGTGGGTTGCTTAGTCTCCAGTCTCCCCTCGGAGGTCCGGTAGCGGCGTTTGCCGGACGTGAGGTGGACCACTTGGGGAACCGAGGTCATTACAACTCCCACGAACTGCCCCTCCTAATGGCAGTTCGGGAACTTGAGTGAAGCGAGCCACGTGGCCCAAGCGAACGAGCCTGTCGCAGGGTAGTGCTCGGTCAAGCTCGGAGGAGTACCATACTCTTCTGACGAATAATGCTTAGCAGCTAGCTGCGCATTAGTCGCTCGTTAAGGTGCAAATGACAAGCACTGCAGACACTGCAACCATGCTATCCGCAGGCTCTTACGTGTTATTTGGCAAGCGGCAATTCGGATGGAGGCAGCCCTACGAACAATCGATCAGGCCCACCATCCGGACTTGAAGTCAGGCGTATTCTGTTAATCTCAAGGCTTATCTTTAAGCCCCCCAGCAAGTCACGGAACTACAATCGACGAAGTGACATAACGCGCAATTTCTCTGCAAAGCATGTGTTCGACATGCACCACTTAGGTGGTAAGGTACATAAGAGCTCATTGCCGCTCCTTCGACTCAGGATTTGCGCTGACTCTTCATGACTTGATATCCAAGGATGGAGGTTCGACAACGGGAGACAACGGGAGTCGCTTTTCCTCACTTGGTATAGCGGGAACTGGGCTTGGGAGCTGACATCAGGCGGGAAAAATTGCAGAATTCTGAAAAATCGAGACGAGCGCCGATCGCGGTGCCGGCCAAATCGCGCTTTTCGGGCATGCCGGTGGTTTTCTCGTCCCAGGATTCGCTGGGGTGCATGCCAGCAGTTGCTATGGTAACTTTTATCCGGACTGATGAAGGGAGCAGAC
>Ga0210392_10002051_pt1 | contig 10394 bp, 10 predicted proteins | sample IncBWC30OmetaG_FD_161057 | JGI IMG/M metagenome (GOLD analysis project Ga0210392, IMG submission 161057) | Forest soil microbial communities from Barre Woods Harvard Forest LTER site, Petersham, Massachusetts, United States - Inc-BW-C-30-O ...
TGGCGCAGGTCAAGATGCTGAGCGAAGGCTTGGCCGAACCGTGGCTGCCATGCGAATCGCTGCCGGCGGAGCTCGCGCCCAAAATCCGTTTCACCGAGGAACAAATCCGGAACGGATTACCGCCGGGCGGGTCGTTTGGTCCACGCGATATCCGGTGCTGCCGGTGCCGCCAGCGCGGGCACTGCAACGGGCTGCATGCGCACCGTGCTTTTCTGGAAATGCCATGAATGATAACAAGCCACATATGGTCATCGCCGGAGGCAGCGGTTTTCTGGGCCGCGTCCTGGCCGCGCATTTTCAGAAAGCGGGCTATGACATCGCGGTCCTGAGCCGGTCACCAAAAACGGCGCAAGCGGGAGTCCGCGAGGTTCAATGGGATGCCTGCACCCTTGGCGCATGGGCGCGGGAACTGGAGGGCGCGGCGGTGGTAATCAACCTGGTGGGGCGTTCGGTGAACTGCCGTTACGGCGAGTGGAACCGGCGGGAGATCATGGCGTCGCGTATCGATTCGACGCGGGTCATCGGTGAGGCCATCGCGAAATGCAAAACGCCGCCGCCGGTGTGGTTGAACGCGAGCACGGCGACGATCTACAAACATAATTTCGGACCGGCCTGGGGCGAGGCCGGGGAGATTGGCGGCACACCGGAGGCCAAGGATGAATTTTCAATCGAAGTGGCGACTGCGTGGGAGCGGGCGCTGAATGAGGCGCGCACACCGGGGACGCGAAAGGTTGCGTTGCGCGCGTCGATGGTATTGGGGACGGGCAAGAACAGTGTTTTCCCCGTGCTGCACCGGCTAACGCGCTGCGGGCTCGGCGGCAAGATGGGCGACGGGAAACAATATGTATCGTGGATCCATGAAACGGATTTTTGCCAGGCAATCGAATGGCTGATCGGGCATGAAGAGTTCAACGGGCCGGTGAACGTGTGCACACCGAATCCGGTCACCAATGCGGAAATGATGCGCGCCTTCCGCGAAACCTGCGGGATGCCCATCGGCCTGCCGGCCGCGAGATGGATGCTGGAGATCGGCGCATTCGTGCTGCGAACGGAGACGGAGCTGCTCATCAAGAGCCGCCGGGTGGCGCCGCAACGGCTGGTGGCAGCGGGTTTCACCTTTCAATATCCGTTCATCAATCAGGCGTTGGAGGAGCTGCACAAGCAACCCAGGCATTGATACAGATGGGGACACGGCACCGAATTTCAGGGCGTCTTAAGGCGGTAGAAAATATTGCCGGGGGCGTTGGGGAGAATGACTTCGTTTTGCAAGTTGGTGTAATTGAGCACGGGTTGGACGGAGGCGCCGCCCCACCCTCGCAAATCAGTGCTCTGCTGAACGACGACGTTGGTGGAAGTGACCGGCCAGGAGAGTTTTAAGGCGTTGCCGGCCGACGTCAGGCTCACGGAGGGCAAGGCGGCCTGGCGCCGGATCCAGATGCCGTGGTCCTGGCTGACGGCGACGAGCAAGTTGCCATCGGCCGAGGAGGCGATGCCGGTCCATAGCAATTGTGGAAGATCATTGGAAACCCAGTTCTGTCCGGAATTGGTGGAGGCGTAGATCACACCTTTGCCCCCGACCGCTTCCAGCCGGGAGCCATCGGCGGAGGAGGCGCACCAGAACCAATCGCTGCGGCTGGGCAGGTTGTTGGAAACCCAGTTCACACCGGCGTTGGTGGAGGTGGAGACGTAGGGACCGGACAGGCCCGCGGAGGCGGCGATCACGCGGGTGCCATCGGCGGAACCGGCGAGGGAGTAGACATTGCCCACCAGGGCCGTACGCGCGGCCCAGGTGGTTCCGGAATTGGTGGAAGCCACGGTATGGCCGACGTTATTGCCGGAAAACACCTTGTTGCCGGCAGCCGAAACGGTGATCGTCCGCGCATCGGCCATGGTGGTCAAATTGGAAAACCAGCCGGTGCCGCCATTGGTCGAGATGAATGCCAGGTTGTTGAAGCTGGCGGCGAAGAGCCGTGAACCATCGGCCGAGGAGGCCACAGACTGCCAGGTGTGGCTGGCGACGGTGTTCGTCTGCCAGGTGACGCCAAAGTTGGTCGAAGTGTACAAGCCGCTGTTATATGCGGCAGCCAGGAACCGGGAACCATCGGCAGAACTGGCGACGCTCATCCAGTTATTCGACGGGGCGGAAGTGGCCATCCAAGTCTGACCGCTGTTCGTGGAAGCATAAATCAATCCCTGAAAAAACTGGCCGCCGGCGGCAACAACGATTTTACCGCCATCCGCGGAACAAGCCACGGACGCCCAGTAGTTGGAGGGTGCGCCGGTGGGCTGCCAGGTCTGGGCAAAAAGCAACGGGGAACATAAACAGAAGGCCGCAACCATCCACGCAGATCTTGGATATGGCTTCATGTGTCAGGCTTGGTTTACAACCCCAATCCTAACAGACCAGCGAGCATTGCCAACTGTGCTTTGCGACGCACAGGGCCCAAGCCGGTCAACGGGCCGGCGGCAACGGGTGCTGGGGACGTGACAGCAGAAGGTTGGATGACTTGAAACGGTCGTAGGCCACCTGCTGGTCCGGGGTGAGCATGGCAATGATCTGGGTGTTGGCATTGCTGAAGATGAGGGCGGTCTGCGGCTGGATCTGTTGCCGGACTTCGCGCAATTGCACCCGGGAATCGGACAGTATCTCATGCAGCTTGACGCGCTGGGACCGGTCCAAGCCGAGCTTCCACGAAAGGTCGCGCTCAACAAACAGCTGGACGCGTTCCGGCTGCAAGATGGCGCGCTGTACGAAGTGCCGCACGGCGATGCGCGTGCCGACCACGCCGACGACGAGTCCCGCAAAAAATACGAGCAGCAGGAGCAATATGGATTTCCAGTTTTTCATAGGCCGTCCTCGTTGAGATCGAACTGCGATGAGATTTGCGCCGCACCGTCGCCCAGTTCCGGCAGGCCGGCGGAGGTGAGGCCGAAGTCGGCGGCGATGCACAGGAGGATGATGACGGCGGAGGCGATGGCGATGCGGGGGAACCAGCGGTTCAACTGGTCGAAGACGGAGCCGGACTCCGGCAGCCGGGGCGCCGGCTCGCGGCGCACCGCGCGCAGCACATCCGCGGCGAAATCCGCGGGCGGCACGGGCGCGGCTTCCTTTTGTGCGGCGGCGAAAAGCCGTTTCAGTTTGTTCTCGTTCATAAAATATTTATATGGCGGGCGAAATCATTTTCCGGCGGCCGCCAGTTTTTCCAGCGCGCGCCTCAGCTTGGCGCGGGCCCGCACGGCGCGCACGCGGACGGCGATGGCGGAGGAGCCGAGCACGGCGGCGATCTCCTTCACGCTGCGGCCTTCCAATTCCTGCATGGTGATGACAACGCGATCGGCGGGCGACAGTTCGGTCATGGCCAGGTTCAGGACCTCGGCGGCGCTGCGCGAATCGAGTTCGCTTTTTTCATCGCCGGCCCGGAGCCAGTCCAACGCGTCCTCGCCCAGGTCATCAAAGCCGAGGTCGCCCCGGTGCTTTTTCTCGCGACGCAGGTGGTCGAGCGCGGTGCGGACGGCGATGCGGGATAGCCAGTGCTCAAACGGCGCCCGCGCATCGAACTGGCCCAGCGCGCGCCAGGCCTTCAAAAAAGTTTCCTGCGCCAGGTCTTCCACGCGTTGGGCGTCGCGTTCGTAGCTATACAGGATGGCAAAGATCCGCGACTGGTGGCGCCGGACGAGTTCCGCAAACTCATCGGTCGCCCCGGCGCGGATGCGTTGCAACAGTTCGGCATCTTCGCTCACGAATCAATCATTCGAACCGGACCCAAGGCGCGCGATGGCACCGTCAATCAAATCATCGGCACGGGCCTGAAGGTCGGCGGCCTTCTGCCGCTGCTCATCGGTAAGAATGGGCGAGATTTTGCCGAAAAGCTTCAGGCGTTCAACCGCCAAATCCGCCTCGACGCCGGCGACCTTGGCGGACGCGGCGCGCACGGAGGCTTCGCTGGCATCCTTGGCGCGGATGGCCTCGCGCAACCCTTTCCGCGAATCGTGCAGGGAAGTTAGCAGCGGCTTCAAGGTGTCCTTTTCACCCAAGAGAATGGTTTTGATCTGCGCGCGCTGGTCGGCGGTCAGATCCAGTTTATCGGCGATGCGCTGGAGGATTTTGCCGCGCATGGCCGGGGCTTCGGGATTGTCAGCAGCGAAAGCCTTGGTAGCGATAAACCCGCCGGCAAGGAGCGCGGCGGCCAGGGAGCAGAGCAGCATTTTATGTTTCATACTGCATACTTAAACGCGAAACAGGATGAAAACGTTTCAGGGAAAATAAAAAAGGGACGGCTTTTGGCCGTCCCTTGTGAAGTAGAAGTAGATTAATTGCGAATCAGTTTTTCGCCTTGTCGTCAGCAGCAGGCGCAGCGGGGGCGGCGGGCGCAGCGGGGCGGCGGTTCGGCGGGCCCATCTTTTCCCACTTGGCATACTGCTCGGCCGTGAGGATTTCCTTGAGCTTGGCGCCGGTGGCGTCACGGATTTCCTTCATTTTGGTGCGGCGATCTTCCGGCGACAGGGTCTTGTCGTTGCGGAGGTCGGCGGCCTTTTTCTGCTGGTCTTCCATGATCGGCTTGACCTTGGTCTTCTGGTCATCTGTCAGGTCGAGGGCCTTGGCCATGCCATCGAGACTGAATTGCGGACGGCGCGGAGCCGGAGCAGCGGCAGCAGGCTGGTCACCGGCGGGCTTGTCCTTGGGGGTGTCTTGCGCCTGAAGCGGAATGCCCGCCAACAGGCCACCGGCCACGAGCGTGGCCATCATAATCGTCTTTTTCAGTTTCATATATCTTTCGTTCTCGGGTGCAAACCACCGTGGTTTAGTGCGGTGGATTACAATATCAGACGCGGGTGTTTTCAAAAAGTTACACGGTTCGAAGCACTTTGGCCGCGACCTGGATAGTCGCTTCGATATCGGCGGCCGTGTGGGCGGTCGATATGAAGCCGGCTTCGAATTGCGAAGGGGCGAGATAAACGCCGGCATCGAGCATCCCATGGAAGAATTTTTTGAAGCGTTCCCGGTCGCTATGCATCGCATCGGCCAAGTTATGGACCGGTTGGCTGGTGAAGTAGCCGCAGAACATCGAGCCGCAGCGATTGAATTGCGTGGGGACATTGGCTGAACGGGCGGCATCCTTCATCCCGGCCTCCAGCTGGGCGCCGGCTATCTCCAGCTTTTCATAAGCGCCGGAGGCTTGCAGTTCTTCGAGGTTGGCCAGGCCGGCCGCCATGGCCACAGGGTTGCCGCTCAAGGTGCCCGCCTGATAGACCGGGCCGAGCGGCGCGAGGTAGTCCATGATCTCGGCGCGGCCACCGAACGCACCGACGGGCAGGCCGCCGCCGATGACCTTGCCGAAACAGCTCAGGTCGGGCGTGATATTGAACCGTTCCTGCGCGCCGCCGCGGGCGAGACGGAAACCGGTCATCACTTCGTCGAAGATAAGGAGGGCGCCGTTGGCGCGGGTGATCTCGCGGAGGGCTTCCAGATAGCCGGGCTTGGGCAGGTACAGGCCGGCATTGCCCGGGACCGGCTCGACGATGATGCCGGCGATGTGGTCTTTGTTCGCCGCGAAGGCGGCTTTCACCGCGTCGACGTCGTTATAGGGCAGAACAATCGTGTGTTGGGTAAAGGAGGCGGGGACACCGGCGCTGTCGGGATAGCCGAAGGTCAATGCCCCGCTGCCGGCCCGGACCAGGAGGGAATCAGCATGACCATGATAACAGCCATCGAACTTGATGATTTTATCGCGCTTGGTGAAGCCACGCGCCAGCCGGATGGCGCTCATGCAGGCCTCGGTACCGGAATTGGTCATGCGAACCTTTTGCACGCTGGGAACCAGGCCGCAGATGAGGCGGGCCATGGTGACTTCATGGGGATTGGGGATGCCGAAGCTGGTGCCGAGCTCAGCGGCGGCCTTGACGGCGGATATGATATTAGGATGCGCGTGGCCGAGGATGGCAGGGCCCCAAGTACCGACGTAATCGATCAATTCATTGCCGTCCACATCCCAAATCTTGCAGCCCTTGGCGCGGTTGACGAAAAAGGGCTGACCGCCGACGGCGCGAAAGGCGCGCACGGGCGAATTGACGCCGCCGGGGATGTATTTCAGGGCCTCGGCAAACAGTTTTTCCGAACGCTCACGATTCATGGACGTTAAACTAACAGCGGGGTGGGGCGGAGACAAAGACAACAATTGGCCTTAACCAACCATGGATTGGCCGGGGAAAACCAAAAAAGGACCACCACCCCGAAAAGAAAAAACCGGACCAGTCAGCCAGGGGGTGGCCGAAAGGTCCGGGGAATTCAGAATGAGCACAACGTAAGGTTACGGAGAACTCGCGTTCCGGCTGCACTCGGCCGGAACCGAAATTGTAAATTCAAAGATCAAGTTGCGGGTTATGATGCCCTGCAACTGCTATCAATTAATCATACTTCCTTATCGCCGTCAACTGTCAAAAACAAGTATAAGCAATTGTTTTCAACTTAGGCCCTTTTGATAAGGGGCCGGTTCCGGAAATGGATGGCGAAGAGATCTGAAATGGACAAACAGCGCCGGTACTGGGCCGGATCAAAATCACAAATGCGCCCGTCACATCAGCCAAAACTGAGCGAATTACAACGAATTTGGGCCCTGTGAATAACTCGTGAACAAGAGTTAATATGTTGTCCTCGAAAGATTCGGGGTAATGACTTAAAAACGCTGACGCTGTTCACGACTATTCAGAGCAACCCGGCGGTTGGCGCAAGATTGCAGAAGACCCGACGACACAGCTTCATTAAACCATTTTAAAGCAATAGTTTAAGACGAAATGGTTAGTATCACGGTGGCAGGATGAAACAAACAATCGAAATTTTCGCTTGAATGACGGCGCGTTGCACGGTTGACTGGAGTGCGGCCCAGATGAAATGACTCGTAATCAGTCAAAGTGAATAAACACAGAATTTCGGGCAATGGCGGCATAATATGCAGATTTCCGCAGAAAAAATTTGGAACACGGCGCAGGAGCATCTTCGCGTCAAACTGAGCCGGGACACATTCAACATGTGGTTCGCCCCGTTGCGCGCAAGCGCGGTGGACGGGCATCACCTCACCATCGAGGCCCCGAACGAGTTTTGCGAAGTGTGGCTCAAAGACAACTACTTAAGCCTGATGCAGGACGCCGTGGCCATCGCCGCTGGCGCCCGCCTGCAGGTCAAGTTCAAGGTCACGAACGGTTCGTTGCCCATCACCCCGATCGCCTTGCCCACCCCGCCGGTGACGACCAGAAGCAGGGCCCATGAAGCGGCTGCCGACAAGGCGGCCGCGAACAGCGACCTGCATTTCAACCCGAAGAATACCTTCGAGACGTTCGTGGTCGGTGCCAATAACAATTTCGCTTTTGCAGCCGCCAAGGCGGTGGCGGAAGCGCCGGGCAAGTCCTATAACCCGCTGTTCCTTTACGGGGGTGTCGGCCTGGGCAAGACCCACTTGCTCCACGCGATCGGCCAGCATGTCACGAGCACGCGCAAGAGCGCCCGGGTGGCCTATGTTTCGTCCGAAAAATTCACGAACGAATACATCGATGCGATCCAGAATAACAAGCTCGTCACCTTCCGTAAAAAATACCGGCAGACCGACGTGCTGTTGATCGACGACATCCAGTTTCTCGCCGGCAAGGAGCGCATCCAGGAAGAATTTTTCCACACGTTCAATGCGCTGCATGAATCGCACAAACAAATCGTTTTGACCTGCGACCGGCCGGCCAGCGAGATCCAAGGCTTGGAAAGCCGCTTGGTTTCGCGCTTTGAATGGGGTCTGGTCACGGACCTGCAGCCGCCCGACATCGAAATGCGCCTCGCCATCTTGCAGAAGAAGGCGCAGTTCATGAACGTCACGTTGCCGGAAGACGTGATCAATTTCCTGGCCACACGCATCCGCACGAACATCCGCCGGCTCGAGGGCGCTCTGATTCGCGTCGCCTCCTATGCCTCGCTCACGGGCAAGAAGCTGACCATCGAAGTGGTGGAAGGTTTGCTCCGCGAAATCCTGCATGAAGAGGGCCGGCAGACCATCAGCATCGAGGTCATCCAGAAGAAGGTGGCTGAACATTTTGACATCCGCCTGGCGGACATGACCAGCAAGCGCCGGCCGGAGAACATCGCCTTCCCGCGGCAGATCGCCATGTATCTTTCGCGCCAGATGACCGAGAGCTCGCTGAACACCATCGGCGAGGCGTTCGGCGGCCGCGATCACGGCACCGTGTTGCATGCCTGCCGCCTGGTGAAGGACCGCATGGAAGTGGATTCGAACGTCCGCCAGGTCGTCCATTACCTCGAGAAGCAGCTGACCCGCTGAGAAATCGCTGAGAAATTTGTAATTTTTAAATCCGGATTTATAGTTCACACTCTCCAGCGTCGCTGGACGTGACTAAAAATCCGGATTTATCATTTAAAAATTCCATGCCCGCCATCGAAGTCAACGGCCTGACCAAGGCTTTTCGCACCTACAAGAAGCAGCCTGGCTTCTCGGGCGCAGTGAAAGGGCTTTTCCACCGGCAATACGAGCAGACGATTGCCGTCAACGAGGTCAGCTTCAAGATCGAACCGGGCGAGCTCGTGGGATTTCTTGGCCCAAACGGCGCCGGCAAAACGACCACGCTAAAAATGCTGGCCGGGTTGCTCTATCCCACGAGCGGATCCGCTGAAGTGCTGGGTCACAAGCCGTGGGAACGTGCTGATGCTTACCGGCGGCAGTTCGCGCTGGTGCTCGGGCAGAAAAACCAGCTCTGCTGGGATTTGCCGGCGCGCGAATCGCTGGAGCTGAACGCCAAGATTTACGGCATCCCGAAGGACCGCTTCGAGCGCACGGTGACAGAGATGACCGAGCTGCTGGGCGTGAAGGAAAAGCTCAACGTCAGTGTCCGCGAACTTTCCCTGGGTGAACGGATGAAGATGGAACTCATCGCCTCCTTGCTCCATCAGCCGAAAGTATTGTTCCTCGATGAGCCGACCATCGGTTTGGATGTGACGTCACAAAAGACCGTGCGCGATTTCATCCGCCGACATAACGCCGAACAGAAGACGACGATTTTGCTGACGAGCCATTACATGGCGGATATCCAGGCGTTGTGCGAACGCGTGATCATCATTGATCACGGGAAATTATTTTTCGACGGCAAGCTGAGCGAGATCGTGGACCGGTTTGCGGATTTTAAGCTGGTCACCATCCAATGTGAAAAGACGGAAGGGCATACCGCAGAACATTTGAGCCGCTACGGCGAAATCGTGGAACAGACGCCGGAAGCGATCAAATTCAAGGTGAAACGTGATCGTGTGATCCCGACCTGCAAGGCGCTGCTGGATGATCTGCCGGTGACGGACATCGACATCCAGGAAGTGCCGATCGAGGATGTGATCCGGCAGATTTTTGCGAGGTAAGCCAAATGGAAAAGCGCCATCGTTTCTTAAACCAGCATCCGCCGAGAAGTTAGTTAAACAACCGTCCTCACCCCGGCCCTCTCCTCCAAGGAGAGGGGGAACTGTTTCCCGCGTCTTTGAAAAAGGATGCCTCGGGATACAGATAATCTCCGAAACAATTCTTTCAGCCGGTCGCACCTAACGGCATCAGTGGAAGTTTGCCCTGAAAAATAAAAAACCCGGAGAAACGAGTTCTCCGGGTTTTTTGAAAGACTGGCGGCTACCTACTCTCGCGGAAGCTATACAACCACTACCATCGGCCATGCAGTGTTTGACGGCCGTGTTCGGAATGGGAACGGGTCGGACCACTGCGGTATTGCCACCAAATTGGTGTGTACGTGTCTTTGAACGTACAAAATTTTATGTTAAAAGATCGTCACCGGAACCTTCGGCGATTCTCTGAAAACTACATATAGGAGCCTATGGGTCTCTTCACAATTCGCGAGTTGAAATTGCAAATCCAAAATAAATTTTGGAAAAAGCAATCAAGCCGCACGACCGATTAGTATTAGTCAACTGAGTACCTCGCGGCACTTACATTCCTAACCTATCAAACGGGTAGTCTGCCCGTGGTCTTTAGGGACTTGCGTCCGGGAAACATTATCTTGGGATGAGCTTGGCACTTAGATGCTTTCAGCGCTTATCTCTTCCGCACATGGCTACGCAGCGATGCCCCTGACGGAACAACTGCCACACCAGAAGTGCGTCTAACCCGGTCCTCTCGTACTAAGGTTAGAACCCCTCAAGTTTCCTGCGCCCACAGTGGATAAGGACCGAACTGTCTCACGACGTTCTGAACCCAGCTCGCGTACCGCTTTAACCGGCGAACAGCCGGACCCTTGGGACCTTCTCCAGCCCCAGGATGCGATGAGCCGACATCGAGGTGCCAAACCGGATCGTCGATATGAACTCTTGGATCCGATCAGCCTGTTATCCCTAGCGTACCTTTTGTCCG
>Ga0210392_10002056_pt1 | contig 10379 bp, 8 predicted proteins | sample IncBWC30OmetaG_FD_161057 | JGI IMG/M metagenome (GOLD analysis project Ga0210392, IMG submission 161057) | Forest soil microbial communities from Barre Woods Harvard Forest LTER site, Petersham, Massachusetts, United States - Inc-BW-C-30-O ...
CCCTGCTCAACGCGGGCCCGCTCAGCCTGGCCTTCCTGGTCACCCACCGCTTCCCGCTGCGTGACTGGGCGGCCGCGCTGGACGCGTTGCGTGATCCGGACCCGCCGGGCCCGCGCGGCAAAGTCCTCCTCGACCTCGCCCCGGACGCATCAGCGCGGTGAGTTGTGCCCCGCGGGCGGGGTATAAGTCACCGCGCTGACGGCTACCAGCTCGTCGGGAGGGGCTGGCCTTCGGTGTAGCCGGCCGCGCTCTGCACGCCGACGACCGCGCGCTGGTGGAACTCGTCCAGGCTGGCCGCGCCCGCGTAAGTGGCCGCGCTGCGCAGCCCGGCGGTGACCGCGTCGAGCAGGTCCTCCACGCCGGGGCGCTGCGGGTCCAGGTACATCCGCGCGGTCGAGATGCCCTCCTCGAACAGTTCCTTGCGGGCCCGCTCGAACGAGGAGTCGGCCGCGGTGCGCAGCCGCACCGCCCGGGCCGACGCCATGCCGAAGCTCTCCTTGTACAGCCGGCCGTCCGGGTCGCGGAAACTGTCGCCCGGCGACTCGTAGGTACCCGCGAACCACGAGCCGATCATCACGTTGGACGCGCCCGCGGCCAGCGCCAGGGCCACGTCCCGGGGGTGCCGGACGCCGCCGTCGGCCCACACGTGCGCGCCCAGCCGCCGGGCCTCGTCGGCGCACTCCAGCACCGCGCTGAACTGCGGCCGCCCCACCCCGGTCATCATCCGGGTGGTGCACATCGCGCCCGGCCCGACGCCCACCTTGACGATGTCCGCGCCCGCGGCGACCAGATCGGCCACGCCCGCCGCGGTGACCACGTTGCCCGCGGCCACCGGGACCTGCGGGCTCACCCCGCGGACCGCGTGCAGCGCGCTGATCATCTTGTCCTGGTGACCGTGCGCGGTGTCCACCACCAGCACGTCCACCCCGGCGTCAAGCAGCAGCTTGGCCTTGGCCGCCACGTCCCCGTTGATGCCCAGCGCGGCGCCGACGCGCAGCCGGCCGCCCGGGTCAGTGGCCGGCTGGTACAGCGTGGCGCGCAGCGCACCGGTCCGGGTCAGGATGCCCACGCACCGGCCCGTCCCATCCACCACCGGCGCGAGCCGGTGCCGGCCATCATGCAGCATGCTGAACGCCCGCTGCGGGTCGGTGCCTGCCGGCAGCGTGAGGACCTCGCTGGACATGACGTTGCGGAGCTGGGTGAACCGGTCCACCCCGGTGCAGTCCGACTCGGTCACCACACCGACCGGGCGGCCGTTCTCGACCACGATGACGGCGCCGTGCGCCCGCTTGGGCAGCAGGGTGAGCGCCTCGCCGGTGGTGTCCGCCAGGCCGAGGGTAATCGGCGTGTCGTGCACCAGGTCCCGGCTCTTCACCCAGGACACGACCTCGGCCACCACGTCGGCCGGGATGTCCTGGGGCAGGATGGCCAGGCCGCCGCGGCGGGCCATCGTCTCGGCCATCCGGCGGCCGGACACCGCGGTCATGTTGGCCACCACGATGGGGATGGTGGTCCCGCTGCCGTCCTGAGTGGCCAGGCTGACGTCCAGCCGGGACGCCACCGCGGAGCGGCTGGGCACCAGGAAGACGTCGTTGTAGGTCAGGTCGTGGGCGGGCAGCCGCCCGGTCAGGAATCGCACTCTTCGATTCTGCCTGCCGTGTCGCGGTGACCTGGTCAGCCGGCGCCCGGGCCGGGGTCGCCGCCCGCCATGTCCCATTCGTCCCGGGACAGCATGGCTTCCTCCAGGTCGAGCTGGCGCAGCATCTCGTCGAGCACCTCGTCGTCGATCCGCCGCTGGTCACGCAGCCGGATGAGCTCGGCCCGCTCGGCGACCGTCATCTCCCGGCGCAGCCGCCGGAACGCGGCGGACGGGGCGGTTTCCCGCTCGGCCGGCCCGCCGCCGGGCAGCCGCTCCCGCGCCCCGGCCTGCCGGTACCCGGCGAGCCGCCGGAGCCGGTCGACCACCTCGGGTGGGGCCCCACCCGGATCCTGGGCGGCCAGCTGGTCCAGCCGGCGCAGCCCGGCCTCGGAGGCGGCCTGCTGCGCGGCCACCTCGGCCGCCGCGTCGGCCCGCTCTTCGCCGGGCCCAGCGCGTACCCCCAGCCAGCGGATCAGCCGGGGCAAGGTGAGCCCCTGTACCAGCAGCGTGCCGAGCACGGTGGTGAAGGTCAGGAACACCAGCAGGCTGCGCTGCGGCACGTCGGCGGGCAGCGCGGCCGCGGCGGCCAGCGAGATGACGCCGCGCAGCCCGGCCCAGGACAGCACCAGGGTGGCCGGCCAGCCCGGCGCGGGGTCGGTTTTCCTGATCTTGGGCACCAGCCACCGGGGCAGGTAGACGGACGGGATCACCCAGGCGATCCGGGCCAGGATGACCGCGCCGAGCACGATGGCCGCCTCGTCGGCCAGCTGCCCCGGGTTGCGGTTGCCCAGGTCCTGCAGCACCGGCCGGAGCTGCAGGCCAATCAGCGCGAAGGCCACCGATTCGAGCACGAACGTGGCCACCCGCCAGACGGCCATGTCCTGCAGCCGGGTGGCGAAGTGCGCCTGGCCCGCGTGATGGCCCAGGTACAGGCCGGCCACCACGACGGACAGGATCCCGGACACGTGCAGCGAGTCGGCGGCCAGGTAGGCGGTGAACGGGGCGAGCAGCGACAGCGCGCTCTCCAGCAGCGGGTCACGCAGCCGGAGCCGGATCCGGTGGATGAGCACCCCGAGGACCAGCCCGACGGCCACCCCGCCCGCGCTGACGAACACCAGGCTGCGCGCGTCATCGAGGGGTGACGGGGTGGCCACGGTGGTGGCCGCGGCGCTGACCGCGACCGCGTACAGGGTGAGCGCGGTGCCGTCGTTCAGCATGCTCTCGCCGGTGATCACGGTGAGCAGCCGCCGGGGCAGGTGCAGCCGCCGCCCGATGCTGGCTGTGGTGACCGCGTCGGTCGGGGAGAGAATCGCGCCCAGCGTGAACGCGGCGGCCAGCGACAGCCCGGGCACGGCCAGCCAGGTGGCGCCGCCGACTACGAACGCGGTGAACAGCACCAGCCCGACGGACAGCAGGGTGAGCGTGCGCAGGTTGTCCCGCAGATTGAGATACGAGCTTTCCAGCGCGGTGGTGTAGACCAGCGGCGGCAGGACCAGGAACAGGATGACGTCAGGCTGCAGCCGGAACTCAGGCACGCCCGGGATGTAGGACGCGGCCACCCCGGCCAGCACCAGCACGATCGGCGCGGCCCCGCCGCGCCTGCGGGCCAGCCCGGCGATCGCGCAGGAGCCCAGGATGAGCAGCAGCAGCGCCAGGGCCCGGGTGGCGGTCATGGCCGCGTGCTCCCGCTCCCGGCCAGGTCAGGAGAAGTGGAACGCCGCGAAGATGATCGCGGCCAGCCGGTCCACCATCTCCTCCCGGGGCAGCCGGACTTCCACGGTGAGCAGGTAGTTGATCCGTTCCAGCATCATCAGCAGGGCCACGCCGGTGAGTTCGGCGTGCCCCTCCGGGGGCTCGCTGCCATCGTTCCGGGCCGCGGCCGTCATGCCCTGGGTGATGGCTTCAGACAGCCGGAACATGACTTGCAGGCCGTCACCGAAGACTTCCTCGCCGACGATCTCCGCCTGGCTGAGAATTCTGATCACCGACGCGTGCGCGGCGTAGGTGTCGCAGAAGGCGCTGACCCACTTGCGCAGCGCCGCCCGCCCCCCGTCGTTGCGGGTGACCACGGGAAACTCGTCAACCAGCGCGGCCATGTCGATAAGCGCGTCCGACAGCAGCGAGTTGAACAGGTCTTCCTTGTTGGCGAAGTACAGGTAGAAGGTGCCGTGCGAGGTCTTGGCCCGGCGGACGATGTCATCCACCCGGACGGCCTGGAAGCCGTTCTCGTCGAACTCGGCCAGCCCCGCCTCGAGCAGTTTCTGCACGGTCTGGCGGCCCTGGGCGCGCAGCTCACGGTCCTGGGCGGGGGCACCCCCGCCGAGCGAGGGCCGCCTCGGGGGCAGGTTGCCGCCGCCACTGCCGCCGCTGGCCCGCCGGGCTGGCGGCGGCCCGCCAGGCACGGTCGGTGGTTTCGCAGCGTTACCTTCTGGCATGGATCTCCCAGGCGCAGTGCCGGGGCGGACTTCCCGACTCATGTTCGGAGGGTAGCCTGCCGGCCGTCGGCTCGCTGCATTCGCCCCGCGTGAGCGGCGCCAATTGGGCGAGTCACCTGCCGTGATGGCGGGTGTGAGCAGTCTGGCTCAGGAACCTAGCACCTGATCGAGATAGGGATTGCTGAACCGTCGTGCGGGGTCAAGATCATCGCGAAGCGCGACAAAATCAGCGAATCTAGAGTATACGCCGCCCAGATACGCTGCGTCGCGAGTATGCATCTTGCCCCAGTGCGGCCGCCCGCCCACGGCGGTCATCACCGCCTCCACCTCCCGGAAGTAGTCCTCGTGCGGGGCGCGGTGGAAGACGTGAATGGCGATGTAGCCGGTGGCCCGGCCGTAGGCAGTGGACAGCCAGATGTCATCGGCGGGCGCTACCCGGATCTCGATCGGGAAGCTGATCCGCCAGTCCCGGCGGGCGAACAGGGCGCGCACCTCGGCCAGCGCCGCGGCCAGCTGTTCCCGGGGGATCGCGTATTCCTGTTCCTTGAACCGGACCCGGCGCGGGCTGGTGAACACCCGGTGCGAGGTGTCGGTGTACTGCCGCGCGCCCAGCGCCCGGGTGGCGATGCCGTTGATGGTGGGGATGCTGCCCGGGTAGCGCTGGCCCAGCCGGCAGGTCAGGCCGAACAGGGTGTTGGACAGGAACTCGTCGTCCAGCCGGTAGCGCCAGCCGGGCAGCGGCTGGGCCGGGCCGGTGGTGGGGTTGTTCCGCTTGGTCAGGCAGCCGTCGGTGTGCGGGAACCAGTAGAACTCGAAGTGCTCGTTCTCGCTGGTCAGCTCATCCAGCCGGGCGATGACCTCGGCCCATTTCATGGGTTCCTCGCGGGCTTGCAGCAGAAACGCCGGAACCACATGGAACGTCACCGCGGTCAGCACGCCGAGCGCGCCGAGCCCGACTCGGGCCGCCTGGAACAGCTTGGCGTCTTGCTCGGCGGAACAGGTGACCAGCTCGCCGTCGGCCCGGACCAGTTCCAGCGCGGTCACTTGCGCGGCGATGCCGCCCAGGTCCCGCCCGGTGCCGTGGGTGCCGGTCTGGATGGCCCCGGCCACCGTCTGCTCCTGGATGTCACCCATGTTCCGCAGGGCCAGCCCGCGGATGCGCAAGTACTCGTTGAGCTCGCGCAGCGGGCAGCCCGCCGCCACCGTCACCTGCCCGGCCGCCGGGTCCACCGCGCGCACCGCGCGCAGGCCGTCCGGCCGGAGCAGCACCCCGTCGGTCACCGCGACCGGGGTGAACGAGTGGCCGGACCCGGTCATCCGCACGGTCAGCCCGTCCCGGGCGGCCCCGGCGACCGCCTCGGCCACCTCCGCGGCGGACCGGGGGGTGAGCACGCGGCGCGGCGCCGCGGTCTCGTTGCCAGCCCAGTTCTGCCAGCGGGTTGCTGCGGTGACCATGCCCGGACCCTACCCGCAGGCTACGGTCGGCGGCGGGATCAGCTACCCCAAAAGGCGCTTCTTACCGCAAAGCCGTAGTCAGGTCACTTTTCTGGCCGCCGCGGTGGGCGGTCTTTCAGCCCGGCGGCCCGGCCTATATGGTTGATCGCGCGATGAGACGCCTACTCCGGCGCCAAACGCCGACCGCAGCCGCTGGATCGCCCACGGGACGGATCATGGCGGCCGGTGGGGCATTCGTCCTGCTGGCCACCGGGATAGTGCGGACCTATCCCGTGCCGACCGGCCCGCAGCCCGCTGCGGCCAGCCCGTCGCCGTCGGCCTCGCACGCCGCCGCGGGCAGCACGTTCCACCAGATCTTCCTGCCCGATCTGCTGGTCATCGAGCCCGCCGGGCTGAGTTCTGCCCAGCTCAAGAAGCTGTCCCGGGTCGGCGGGGTGCGCAACGTGGTGTCGGCTGACGGCGCCCGGATCAAGCTCGGGCGCGACCGGACCAACGTGCTCGGGGTGAACCCGGCGCAGTTCCGGTCCTGGACCCCACTGGCCACGGCCTCGGATGAGCGGCTGTGGACCGCGCTGCAGCGCGGTCACTTCGTGACCTCGGACACGCTGGCCCGCCAGCGGCACCTGCACCCCGGCAGCACGTACCGGCTGGGCGGTGCGGGCCAGGAGCAGCTGATCCTGGGCGGGTCGGCCCCGCTCGGCATCGAAGGCATCGGCGCGCTGGTGAGCAGCAAGTACTCGGCCGGGCTCGGCCTGATACCCGGCGTGCTCGCGCTGATCAGCGCGCCAGGCGCCAGCCTGGCCGCGCTGCGGAAGGCGGTCCAGCACATCTCGGGCCCGTCCGCCCAGGTGATCAGCCTGCGCAGCCAGGAGCAGCAGCAGCTTTCGCCCAACCCGAAGGCCAGCGGCAAACGCCCCGCCAACTATCTTCAGCTGTTCCAGGAGTCGGCGGCCCGGTTCTGCCCGGGGATGTCCTGGACCGTGCTGGCCGCCATCGGGCAGATCGAGAGCGGAGACCGCAGCAACCCGGGCAGGTCCAGCGCGGGCGCGCTCGGGCCGATGCAGTTCCTGCCGTCCACCTGGGCGGAGTGGGGGATCACCGCGTTCGGCGAGACTGGGCCGCCGAACATCATGGACCCGTTCGACGCGGTCCCGTCGGCCGCCCGGCTGTTGTGCGCGGCCGGGGCCGGCACGCCAGCCGGCCTGCGCGGCGCGATCTTCACCTACAACCACGCCACCTGGTACGTCAACGAGGTGCTCGCGCTGGCCGAGGAGTACGCCCGGGATTATGGGTGAGCTGGCCGGCCGGCGCAACCCGGGCCGGCTGGTTGGATGGATGGCATGCCGGACTATGACAGCTTCCTGCTGGTGTCCTTCGGCGGGCCGGAGGGCCCCGCTGACGTCATGCCGTTCCTGGAGAACGTCACCCGAGGCCGGGGTGTCCCGCCCGCCCGGCTGGCCGCGGTGGCCGAGCACTACTACGCGGCGGGCGGGGTCAGCCCGATCAACCAGCAGTGCCGGGACCTGCTCGCCGCGATCGGCAAGGACTTCGCCACGGTCAGCCTTGACCTGCCGGTGTACTGGGGAAACCGGAACTGGGCGCCGTACCTGACGGACACGGTGGCGGAGATGGCCGCGACCGGAGTACGCCGGGCGCTGGCGTTCGTGACCTCCGCCTACGGCTCCTATTCCAGCTGCCGCCAGTACCTGGACGACATCGAGCGGGCCCGGGCCGAGGTCGGCCCGGGCGCACCGGAGATCGACAAGCTGCGGCACTTCTTCAACCACCCGGGCTTCATCGAGCCGTTCGCCGACGCCACCGTGCGCGCGGTCCGGTCGCTGCCGGCCGCCGCTCGCGAGCAGGTCCCGTTGGTGTTCACCGCGCACAGCGTGCCGACGGCTATGGCGGCGGCCAGCGGCCCGCCGCCCGGCGGCCGCTACCCGGCCCAGCTGGGCGAGGCGGCCCGGCTCATCGCGGACCGGGTCAGCGCGGCCACCGGCGACCATCCGTGGCGGCTGGCCTACCAGAGCCGCAGCGGCCCGCCCAGCCAGCCGTGGCTCGGCCCGGACGTCTGCGACCAGCTGACCGAGCTGGCCGCGGCCGGCGCGCCGGGCGCGGTGCTCGTCCCGGTCGGGTTCATCACCGACCACATGGAGGTGGTGCACGACCTGGACGTCGAGGCGGCGGAGCGGGCCCGGGAGCTGGGCCTGCCGCTGGCCCGGGCGGCCACCCCAGGCACCGACCCGCGCTTCGTGGCGATGATCACTGAGCTGGTCACCGAGCGGCTGGACGGCTCGGTGACCCCGGCCGCGCTGGGCTCGTTCGGCCCGGCCGGGAACTTCTGCCCAGACGGCTGCTGCCGGGGGTCGGCCCCGGCCGGCCCCGCCGGCCTCGGCGCGAAGGGGCGATCGGGGGGCTCCGGGGGGTCGTCCCCCCGGGACAGCAGAGCCGGCCAGGGCCGGCCGGCGGCGGGATCAACGGCATGAGCATGAGCGGGGCGGAGCTGGCCGATCCGGACCCGGCGTCGCTGCTTGGGCTGGCCCGGTCCGCCGCTGAGGCGGCGGCCCGGATGCTGGCCAGCCGCCGTCCGGCCGGCCCGGGCGGGCGGCCCGAGGTGGCGGACACCAAATCGAGCCCGACCGACGTGGTGACCGACATGGACCGGGCCGCGGAGGCCCTGATCACGGAGCGGATCAGGGCGGTGCGGCCAGGCGACGCGATCCTCGGCGAGGAAGGCGGCGAGTCCGGGCAGGGCCGGGTGCGCTGGATCGTGGATCCGCTGGATGGCACGGTCAACTACCTGTACGGGCTGGCCGACTGGGCGGTCAGCATCGCCGCCGAGGTGGATGGCCAGGTGCTGGCCGGGGTGGTGGCGATCCCGCGGCACGGTGAGCTGTTCACCGCGATCGCCGGGCAGGGCAGCTGGCTGCATCAGGCCGAAGGGCCAGCCGTGCCGTTGCACTGCAACACCGGGGTGCCGCTGCGCCGGGCCCTGGTGTCCACCGGGTTCGGCTATGCGCAGGCCCGGCGCGTCGTGCAGGGTGAGGTGGTCGCGGTGGTGCTGCCTCAGGTCCGGGACATCCGCCGCGGCGGCTCGTGCGCGGTCGACCTGTGCTCGGTGGCGGCCGGCCGGGTGGACGCCTACTACGAGCGCGGCGTGAACTACTGGGACTACGCGGCGGGCGGGCTGATCGCCACCGAGGCCGGGGCCCGGGTGGCCGGGCTGGCGGGCGGCCCGCCCAGCCCGGAGCTGGCCATCGCCGCCGAGCCCGGTCTGTTCACCGAGCTGCAGAGCCTGCTGGCCACCTTGGACCCCGAGCGCGACGCGGTGGAGTAGACGCTAGGAACTGGTCTTGGCCAGGATGCCGGCCGGGCTGGGGGCGCCGCTGCGCCGGAACGCGAAAGCCAGCTTGGACTGGCCCTGCGGGGTCAGCGTGACCACGCCGTTTTCGCAGCTCTGCTGGCCGGAGGTGATGCCCTGGTCCAGGGTGTAGCGGCCGCCCACCGTGCTGACCAGCAGCAGCCGGCCGGAGCAGCCGAGCTGCGGGTAGGAGATGGTCCCGTCCGGGGCGCCTGCGGCGAGCCGGATCTGGACCGTGACAGCGAGCGCCGGGTGAGTCTGCCGCACTGTCCCGGACCAGGTGCCGGCCAGCGCGGTGGGGATCTTCGGGGTGATCGTGGGCGAGGCCGTCACGGTGGCCGGAACCGGCTTGCTGGCGTGACCGTCCGTGGCGGCCGCGGCCGGGGTCGGATGTGGCCCATGGTGCGTGACGATCAGCGTGATGGCGATGCCGATGGCGGCGAGGCAGGCCGCGCAGGCCGCGATGAAGGCGGCCCGGCGGGTGGTGGACCGGGGCGGCGCCTCATCCATCTCCTGCTGGCTGGGGCCGACCACGCCGCGCCCGGCTGCCCGGGCCCGCCGGGTGCCCTCCGCGAGCAGCCCGGCGGCTGGGTCGCCTTGCCCGAGCAGCGCGGTGAGCAGCGCCCGGGCTTGCGGCCTGCTGCCCGGCTCGGCCAGGCAGGCGGACACCGCGTTGGGCAGCGACCCGGGCAGGCTGGCCGGGTCCGGAACGGCGGCACCGGACGCGGCGAACAGCACGGTCTGGGCCCAGGAATACAGGTCGGCGGACGGGGTGGCGGTGCCATACGGCGGAGTGATGCTGAACCGGACCACCCGGGGCCCCTCCGCGCCCAGAATGAGATCGCCCGGGCCGAAGTCGCCGTGCACCAGCCCGGCCTGGTGGATGGCGGCCAGCCCGGTGGCCGCGCCGATGGCCAGCGCGGTGAGCACCGGCCCGTCCAGCGGCCCTTCCGTGCCGACCACCTCGGTCAGCGACGGCCCCTCGACGAACTCGCTGACCAGGTAGGGCTGGACCCCATCGAACCCGGCGTCCAGGATCCGCGCGGCGCAGAACGGGGCGACCCGGCGGGCCACCCGGGCCTCGGCGGTGAACCGGTCCCGGGAGGCCGGGTCCGGGGCCGAGGTCGTGCCGAGCAGCATGACCGCCACCGGGGTACCGTTGGGCAGCCGGGACAGGAAGATGCCGGCCGGGCCCTGGTCGGCCACTTGATCGGCGATCCGCCCGGCCAGCCGGTAGCGGCCGACCCGCCGGGGATCATCGGGCCGCAACGGCGTGACGACGGGCATGCGGCGGCTCCGCTGATCCGGCTTGGGGGCGGCTAAAAATCAGTTTCGTACGATACGCACTTTTCCGCGCTTGGCGTGCGGGGATCCGGGGAACCTACCCGGGGCAAGCACGCGATGGGGGCTTTCTGCGATGCCGAGGCGGGTCCAGACACAGACACGACGCGCCATAGTCCGTACCCTCCGTGTGCGCGGCAGGCGGACG
>Ga0210392_10002057_pt1 | contig 10378 bp, 4 predicted proteins | sample IncBWC30OmetaG_FD_161057 | JGI IMG/M metagenome (GOLD analysis project Ga0210392, IMG submission 161057) | Forest soil microbial communities from Barre Woods Harvard Forest LTER site, Petersham, Massachusetts, United States - Inc-BW-C-30-O ...
CGACGACCCGCACCCACTGCGGAGCCGGTGTACGTGCAGCCTGCTCCTTCAACATGCGTAAAGCGTCTGCGAGCGACGGCACGCCATCCCAGCGCAGTTCCATGTTGTAGTTCAGGCCGCCGCGGATGGGGTGCATGTGTGAATCATTGAGCCCGGGGATGACCGTTCGGCCCTTCCCGTCGATGACTTTGGTCTCCGGGCCGCGCTGCCGCAGGATCTCATCGTTTTTTCCCGTGCCGATGATCTTGCCATTCCCGATGGCGACCGCTTCAACAAACGAAGGAACACCGTTCGTCGCAATCTTCGCATTATGAATGATCGTTTCTGCCGACATAAAACCTCCTCCATTCACCGATTCAACATTTCTGAAAAACCAGGGCAAGGGACAGGGATACTCCCTGCCCCGCTGCCCCGGTTGGTTACTTGTGCGCCGCCGCGGCAAGAGGAACCTTGTATTCCGGGTACTTGGTGGGCGGGGCTCCGTGCACCATGGTGTAGGCGTACTCCACCCCCATGCCGTAAGCCCCAAAATGATTCTTCACAATATCCATCACCGCGTCGTAGGTCCCGAGGTTTGCCCAATCGCGTTGCCACTCCAACATCACCATTAGCGCCGTGACGGGCCTCGCGCCTGCTTGGATCACCCGTTTCATCGCGTTGTCGTGAGCGAGTTGGCTCACATCGCCGCAGCAGTCCTCCACGACATAGACCTCGTACCCATCGTGAATTGCTTGCACCGTCGGAAGCGTAACGCAGGTTTCCGTCCACAGTCCGGCCAGCACGATTTTCTTGCGGCCGGTTTTTTCGATCGCTGCCACGAAGTTCTTGTCATCCCAGGAATTCATCGACGACCGCTCGATGGGTTCCTGGCCGGGAAACGCCGCTCGGAGCTGCGGCCACATATTTCCGCTGAAAGACTTCGTTTCGACAGTCGAGAGTACAACCGGCAGTTCGAATACTCTTGTGGCCTTAGCGAGCGCGATCACGCTATTGATAATCCCCTGGCGGTCGGAATTCCTGACTCCGAACAGCATTTGTGGCTGATGGTCGATCAACGCCACAACGCAATTGTCAGGAGTCAAGAGTCCCTTTTCACTCAGTTTGGGGCGACCTCCGCCCGATGATTGTTGAGCCATGCTATTTCTCCTTTGTTTGAATGTGTGAATCATTACCCGACATCTCTTTTGGCGATGCCGAACTCTTCGCTTCTGCGAAGGTACGAAGCAACCTTCGCGTTGTGAATGACGTTTTGCTTGGCAAGCAGGCGATGTTCGGGCACGACCCGCCGATGTATTTGCGTTCGATGACTGCGACGCGCTGCCCGCGCTGAGCAAAGGTCCAGGCAGAGATTGTTCCTGCCGTGCCGCCGCCCAGAATTAGGAGATTCAACTCCTCCGGCTTCGTCTCACCCGGGCAGATGAAGTGTTCTTCAGGCACTTCATGCGGATTGTCCTTTCCGAGCGACAGCTTCACTCTTGGCTTGCATTAATTTCATGAGATCGGCCGCTGAAGCTCCTTCGAGCGACAGTCCGTATCCGACTTCTCGCACAATCCGCTCCTTTAGCGGTTGAATGAAGTGAACGCGCGTGTTGCGGCGCGTCACTTCCGGAGCCTTCAAGTACAACTCGGCCAATTCCCGTGCCCTGCTGAGCGCTGTTCCTTTTGGTACAACTTCGGCAACCACCCCCCATTCGTGTGCGGTGCGCGCCGCCAGCGGCTGTGGGTTCAGCAGGAACGCCTCCGCTCGTCCTGCGCCAGCGCGATAACTCCAGGTGGTAAAGATTCCGTCGCCGGGCGCAATGCCCGCGGCGAAGTGGGCCACATCCTGGAAGGTCGCACCATCGGCCGCCACAATTACACTGGCAAGTAGCGCGTAGTCTGAATGCACATGCGCGCGTCCCTCGATCGCCGCAATGACCGGCACGCGTATGTTGGCTATATTTTCCAAAACCTGAGCGCCTTCATCATGAACTTGGCTCCAAACGCCGGGATCGGTGACGTCGCCAAAAGACGACCAATCGACATCAGTAATGAACTCCCCGCCTGCGCCCGTCAGGATCACGATCTTGTTGGCTCGATCTTGCGCAATGCGGTAGAAGGCATCGACGAATTCCGTGTGGGCTGGCGCGCTCATAATGAACGGCCCGCCGTTGCTGTGGAATTCAGCAACCAGCACACCGTCAGCGTCGCGCGTCACTTTTAGATTGTGATAGGCACTGAAGTAATCAGCTCCCAGTGTTTGCATCGTTCTCCTCCTTGATTTTTCTGGTCAGAATGATCCGCTACTCTAGACTGAGCTTTCGGTCGTGGCTGCGTCAGAAACGGCCTCCCTACTTACAACAGCCCAGAACATCGGGCACCAAGTAGATTCTGCTGTCCCGCGTGTGGGAATGTCCGCATCATAAGTTTGCCCGGCGAGACAGGCTTAGACATCATTTTGATTTTCCGCAAGAACTGCATTTCCCAAAGCCGTGTTCGTTCCTCCCACTATTTGTTGGGCCCTTTGTTCTGTTCCCCCGTGATCCACTCGCGGATGTACGCCGAGCAATTCTTGAGCTGGATGCTGTCCGCTTCGCAGCGCCTAAGAAAACTGACGACGTCTTGATCCACCAGCCTTAGGTCTTTCAAGTCCAAGACGATGCGGACAGCGTGCGCTTCTGCGCTGATCAGCGTTTCCACCTCGCCTATGTCTTTTGCGCCCATTCGACCGCTCAGCTTAAAGACCACCTCTCCGTTCGCTGCCCTCGTGATCTTTAACATCCACCCGCTCCTGAGAATTTTTGGCTGTGTGACGTCGGTCACGCATGTTTGTAACGGCAATCGAGGTGCCAATATCAAGCTGTTGAAATTAGGTAATTTGACGAACATTCAGATTGCGAAATGTCGCAACGATTGCGAAATTTCGCAACCGTGCTCAGGGGCTCGCTGGGGAATGTATTTAAAGACGATCTGCTAAAGGATTTACAGCTCTGAAGAGTTTCTTGTTGATGTTTAGTGACCTGATCTTTGATTCCAAGGTAGATCCCGGTAAGCCGAGTTTGGCCGCAGCTCCTGACGGTCCAGCCACCTGTCCTCCGCTTTCGCGCAGGGCAGCCTCAATCATCTCTCTCTCTTGGGTCGCAAGCTTTCGAGATAGCTTCAGGTGCCCTTTCGGCTCGCTTGCCACAGCCTGTCGAGAAAGCCAACTCTCATCCACGGTGAAATTCTCCGTATCGCACACGATGACCGATCGCTCGATGACGTTCTGCAATTCGCGAATGTTACCCGGCCAAGGGTACGATTGAAGCAATTCTAAGCTCTTCTTGGTAACCCCACGGATGCTCTTTCCAGCTTTCTGCGCGTAACGGTCGATGAAGTACTCAACCAGGACCGGAATGTCTTCCTGTCGTTCCCGAAGAGGAGGCACCTCGATCGGGAAAACGTTGAGCCGGTAAAAGAGGTCGCTCCGGAACGAGCCTGCGGCGATTGCTGCTTCCAAATCACGGTTAGTCGCAGCAATCACCCGAACATTCGCGCGAATGGTTTCAGCACCACCGACACGCTCGAATTCGTGTTCCTGCAGGACACGCAAGAGAGCGGTCTGGGTGTCGGCAGGAAGGTCTCCGACTTCATCGAGGAAGATGGTGCCTCTTTCGGCCAACTCAAAGCGTCCTAGCCGCCGCTGCGTTGCCCCCGTGAAGGCACCTTTTTCATGGCCGAACAGTTCTGATGCGATCAGGTCGTGGGGAATTGCTGCGCAGTTGACACTGACAAAAGCGCGCGAGGCGCGGTGCGATCTCCTGTGGATCGCGCGGGCCACAAGTTCCTTGCCAGTTCCCGTTTCGCCGGTGATCAGAACGGTTGAATCCGTTGGTGCAACTTTGGATACACGAGAGAGAACCGCGTGCAGGGCCGGGGAAATTCCAACGATCTCCTCAAACATCGATGCCCTATCGATTTCTTCGCGCAACGCAACGTTCTCCTCCTGGAGGCGTTGCTCAGCCTGTTTGTGATCCTCGATATCGGTCGCCGCGAGATACCAACGAATGACACATCCTTGCTCATCTCGCACGGGGTTATAGCGCAAAAGAAACCAGCGATACTTCGCGTCTTTTCTCAAGAAGCGCGCTTCGGTCTCGAACGGCGACCCGCTTAAGAACTTACTTTGAGTTTCCCTCGCTATCCGTTCCCAATCATCAGGGTGAAAGAACCTAGGCGGGCCGGAGCCTTGCCACTGCTCGAGAGTAAGACCGAAATAGTCGAGCGCGGCCTGGTTGGTATAAAGGCGGCTGCGATCGGGCCCTAATACTGCGACCAGCTGCGGCGTGAAATCCAGGATCTGTCGAAGCTGCATTTCGCTTTGCTGGATCTTTTCTTCCGCGCGCTTGCGTTCGGTCACATCTATCGCCGTGCCGACCACTTCAACAAGCTCTCTAGTGGAATTGAAAACTGGATGGGTCAGGCCATGAATGTGTTTGACTGTCCCGTCCGGTAGCACGATTCTGAATTCGATGTCGGAATCTACCTTCCGGACGAACATCCTATCACTGGCCTGCCGCTTGACCTTATCACGATCTTCTGGGTGTATTCGCTGCAGCCATTGGTCTCGCATTGGAAGACCCTGTTGCGGATCGAAGCCGAAAATTCGGAACATTTCCTCGGACCAGTACAGGGCCTCGCGGGTTGTGCCATCGCTGGCCCAACTGCCCGTGTGGGTAAGCCTCTGAGCTTCGGCGAGATAGTTTTCGCTTTCGCGCAGGGCTTTCTCGACGCGCTTCTGCTCGCTCAAATCAAGGGCGAAGCCAACCCCTTCGTTGCCACCTTCTTCGAAAAGTGCCCCGGCGAGTAGCACGGGCACGCGGGTGCCATCTTTCCGGAACATCTCTGACTCAAAGGGCTGTACGGTCCCGGTCTGCATTACCTTTGCCAACGCGCGCTCAGTGCGCTCGCGCCATTCCGGAGGTGTCATGTCCCTCCAGCGCACGCGACCCGAGGCGACATCGTCACGGTCGCATTGCACCATGCGGAGAAAGGCTTCATTGGACGCGACGATGCCGCCCTCGGCATTCCAGATCGCGATTCCCAGAATGTTGGCATCGACCAGGCGCTGGATCTTTTTTTCACGGTTCTCGAGATCGTGATAAAGCCGCGCATTCTCGAGCGAGATGGCTGCTTGCGAAGCGAGCACCTTCAACAGGGTGACACGGTCAGGAGTGAAAATGCGCGGCGCGAGATTGTTTTCGAGATAGAGGAGACCACTGAGTTTTGCCTGGTTAATTAGTGGCAAACAGAGAATGGAACGGACACGATGCTGAGCGATGTACGAATCGACAGCAAACGGATCTTGAGACGATGCATCGTCGAGAATCACAGTTTCCTGGGTGCGCATCACGTAGCGAACGACGGACTCCGGCAAAGCGGCTGTGCTGTCGGCGGCACTGCGCAGATGGACGGTTACATCCTCTCCACTAGTGGTCGCTTCTGCGTGTATCTGCAGCTCATCCCCTCGCAAAAGAATCAGGAGACCTCGTTCAGCACCAGCGTGCTCGATCGCCGCGCGCATGAGCCCGTCGATCAGTTTTTCCAAAACCATCTCGCCCGCGACTGCCTGCGAGACCTTAATCACCGTGGCCAGATCTAGGAGTTCAGCAGGCGCCAAGATTGTGCTCGTCGGCGTCGAGATCAGTCCTTCCTTTTTGAGATGGGGATATAAATGGTCCAGCTGCGCTACTTTGCCATCAGCTCCCCAACGCTGATAGCAATACCGGGCTTCGTGCAAATACACATCTGCGAACGTTTGGAAACCACGTGCTGCGTAGAATCGCGCGGCGACCTCATAGGCAACCGCCTCATCGTGGATGAATCCATTGGCGTGCGCCGAGCGGATGGCCTTCTCGTAAAGGCCTTCGGCTTCGACCACGCGGCCTTCTATTCTCGCGACTTCAGCACTCACGAGTGCGGCACGGTCTTCAAAATTGTCTGGGCAATGCTCAGACAAAACCATCAGTCGCCGATGACTAGCTCTGAGAGCCTCGAAATGGTCTCTTTGCTTATCAGGCAAGGACGAATCCCAAGACGCAGCGTGGGAGAGCGCGCTATAGAAGTGAAAAAAAGCCGGTTCAAGTACGATCAACCGAGGTTGTTGTTGGCGTACCTTCAATGATGCATCAGCGGCAGAGGCATAGTCGCCCGCAAAGAACCGTGCTTCCGCCTTTGAAGTCCAGTATTGGAATTCCGCATCTTTGAGAGCGGGATTACTCGCCAGGTGGCGCTCAAACGCCATCTCGTCGAATTTGTCGTCGTTAAAGGAGCCAAATTCACTCGTCAATCCCCGGAGGTTCCGTATTAGCTGGAGATCCGAGGCGATCAAATCAGCAGCGAGTCCAACCTTCGCCTTCTTTGCAAATTCGATCCCTTTTTCAGCTTCTAATTGCGCCTGGGCCAGTGGATCTCCGACGACCAGAAGGCTCATGACCACTTGCGTTAGGCTGTATGCCGCGTAGGTAAAATCACCCATCTGGTAAGCGACATTGAATGCGTGGCGCACTAGGTCGCGGCCGTGACGCGCGTGTTTCGAACCGGGGATAATAATGCTCCCAAAACACATGCATATCCGAGGTTCGTAGCGCTTCAAGCCGCGCTTTTGCAACAAGCCGTAGCCGAGTTGACCAAATCGAACGGCATCCTCGTACTTGTCGAAGCGCGAGGCTGCTGCCATTCCAAACCATAGATAAGCAAGGCATGATGCATCGCAATTGCCGTACCGGAGACTAAGATTCACCATTCGGCAGACTACGAGCACACACAGATCTTGGTCGAAGAACACCGCGGGGGTAAGAAACTCCGTTAATACCTCTAAATCGTCCAGAGCATCGGGATTCGAGACCAAGGGCGCGTCAAGCAGGTCCTCTATTTTCCGGTCCCCGAGCAGTGACCAAACCTGCTCGTATTCGCGTTCCACATCGTCCCTGCTCGGATGAGCTAACCAGATCGTCCCGTCACGCCTAAGATATTCAAGGCATATCTCGACGGCACGATCGAGCCGCTCCAATGCTGTGTATAGCATTAGCTGTAAGCATGTGACCCGAGCCAAATCATGGGCGCGATTGGCACGCGCGGCGAGCATCGAAAGTCGCTTTTCAGCAGACTCCATATCGGCGGTCAGCAGTTCACACTCAGCTGTCAGGTCTTCGAGCGAAAAGATAAGCTCGTAATCTGCCTTCCAACTCTCGTCAGCCAGTAACGCCCGACCTGTCGCGAGGTAAGAAAGAGCTGAGGCATAGGCGATCGAGCGCTTCGCCCGCCTTGCCGCGACCAAGTTCAATTCTGCGACGCGCCTCCGCTCGTCATTTGACGTAATGAGGTGAGTGGCGCGATTGAACTGGTTCACGATCTCGAAGATCCTCTGCTCACGCTCGTGTGAAGGAGTTCTCTCTGCCAACAGCCTTCCGATTCGGAGGTGCGTCTCGGCGCGCAGTTGCTGTGGGATCAAGGAATACACCGCTTCCTGCACACGGTCATGGAAAAAACGATAGGAATCTTCCGAGCGAAGGACAAGGCCCGCTAGAACGGCTTCCCAGAGTTGCCGCTCGAGTTCCTCATTCGAGTCCTGGTAGATCATCTTCAGCATAGCGAAGTCCGCACTGTTACCCAGGCAGGCCAGCTGCTGTAAAGCACTCTGGGTTTCGACCGGAAGGCGATTCAACTTCCCGACCATAAGGTCCGCCACGTTATCTGTGTAACTCTTGGCGTAAATACGATTAAGGTCCCAAGACCATCGCGCTTCACCGTCGTCGAACCGGAGCAGCCCTTCGTCGGCCAGCGCCGTGAGAAACTGGATCGCAAAGAACGGATTGCCGCTGGTCTTCTCGTGCACCAGTTGCGCCAGAGGCTGGGCGGCATTTCGCTCGCTGTGCAGCGCATCGGCGACCAGCCGGTCGATATCGTCAACCCCGAGAGGCGCCAGAACGATCTCCTGCATTCTCGTTCCGACCGTGCGGATCGCGTCCAGTGTTTGCGTGAGCGGGTGAGAGGGGCTCACCTCGTTGTCGCGGTAGGCCCCGACAACCAGCAGGTGCTGCACGTCCGGATCGGTAATCAGGTGCTCCAGCAGTTCAAGCGTTGCCGCGTCCAGCCATTGCAAATCATCGAGGAACAGCGCGAGCGGATGCTCCGGCTTGGCGAACACGCCGAGGAACCGCCGGAACACCAGTTGAAAGCGGTGCTGCGCGTCTCGCGGTGGCAGGTCTGGAACGGGCGGTTGTTTCCCGATGATGATCTCCACCTCAGGGATGAGGTTGGCGATAAGCTGGCCACTCGGACCCACCGCCTCCGCCAAGGCACGCCGCCATTGGTCGACGTCTGCTTCGCTCTTGACGAGGATCTGACGGACAAGCGTCTGGAAAGCATGTGCCATGGTCGCGTAGGGAATGTCGCGCTTGTACTGGTCAAACTTGCCCGCCGCGAAAAGCCCGCGCGGCGGAACAAGCACCTTGTGCAGTTCGTTCACCACTGAGGATTTGCCGACGCCAGAATAACCGGACACAAGCACGAGCTCTGGCCTACCCTGCGTCACGACTCGGTCGAAGGCTGCGATCAATGCGTCGACCTCGCGCTTCCGCCCGTAGAGCTTCTCAGGGATCAGTAACCGGTCTGACGCGTCGTGCGCGCCCAGCGGGAATGGATCGATGCGACCATGCGACTGCCATTCCTCCAGGCACCGACGAAGATCACTCTCCACGCCCGACGCAGTCTGGTAGCGTTCCTCGGGAGTTTTGGCGAGCAGTTTCATCACGATCGCAGAGACACCGGCCGGCACACTTTCCACTCGTTCGTGAGGCGGCACCGGATGACGTGCAATGTGGCAATGTACCCATTCCATCGGATCGGAAGCTGTGAAAGGCAGGGTACCGGTCAGCATCTCATAAAGGGTGACGCCGAGGGCATAGAGGTCGCTTCGCGAATCTATCGAGCGATTCATCCGCCCGGTCTGCTCGGGTGCCATGTAAGCGAGTGTTCCAGCGATGAATTCGGGAGGTTCCAGCGGTCGCCGTTCGCGCACCAAGCGTGAAGCGATTCCGAAACCCGTAAGCCATATTCGACCGCTTTCACGCGCTACCACAATGTTCGAAGGCTTCAGGTCTTTATGGATGACATGGCGCTTGTGTAACAGGCCCACTGCGTGCGCGATAGCAACAGCGAGGCGCAGAAACACCTTCGTTTCCATCGGTCCGTCAACGAGCCGATTGAGCGGCTCACCCCCGGGATCTTCGAATACAAGTACGCTCTGCTCGTTGTACTGGGACAAAGTCATCGGCCGAAGCGTCCATGTTGTGTCCAGTTCGTTTCTGAACGAATATTCGTGCTGCAGCTTTTCGACGGTTTCGAGCGCGGGGCGCAGTGAGACAGTTGCTAGTAGGAGAACAGAGGGGGCAGTTACCTCCTTCGAATGGCCCCGGTAAAGGATTAATTCATGGTCCTCGCGTAGCGGTACTGCCTTGTATCCGAAGAGTTCCACGGTTTCTTGTTCTCCCCTTACCAGAATACTGCATTGGTGTTGGGGCGTCGACGCAAAGAGCCTTGGCGACGTAAGCGCTAGACTCGGATAACAAGCGATGTAGCGTTCAAACGGATCAAGCATCTGAAGGTCAAAGACTGGACGAAGTAATGGTTGGCTGAAGAGAGCGTTCGCCCAAGAGTTGTGGGCAAAAACCTCGTCATAGCTCCTGCTGGAGCCAGTAACCGTTAAAGCCACGCCTCACGTTCTTCCACAGTTCGTAGGAAGTAGCGTAGTTGACCTGAAAAGCTTGCCCCGGCTGCAGGTTCCTAATTCCGCTATCGTCGGCATGACTTGCGCGATATGGAAACTGGGGCTTTGGAAGAACAATAATCGTTATTGCCCAACGCTGCCAGTGGGTTCTGCCCTGCGCCTCGCCAAAACGTCGTACACCTGCAAAATGAATGACTTGGCGCAAAGCTCGATTCGGATTTTTCCGCTACAATTCTTGCCATGATCGTGTCGCTCCGACATTTCCTCGGTTGGTTGGCCAGCGCTTTCCGTTCCCGGGAGGACCTCGTCCTCGAGAACCTGGCTCTCCGTCGGCAATTGCTGGCTCGGCACGCGCAACAACCTCGCCGTCGATTCACTGCCCTGCACAAACTGTTCTGGGTTGCGTTGCGAACATACTGGTCCGGGTGGACCAAGCCGCTCATCTTGGTCACTCCTAGAACCGTCGTGACTGGCATCGCGCCGGGTTTCGTTTGTATTGGACGTGGATCTCCAGAGTCAGCCAGGTAGGAGGACGGAAGCGTGTCAGCAAAGAGGTCCGCGCCTTGATTTTCCGTATGGTTTCCGAGAATCCGACCTGGGGAGCACCGCGCATTCACGGCGAACTGCTCA
>Ga0210392_10002058_pt1 | contig 10378 bp, 7 predicted proteins | sample IncBWC30OmetaG_FD_161057 | JGI IMG/M metagenome (GOLD analysis project Ga0210392, IMG submission 161057) | Forest soil microbial communities from Barre Woods Harvard Forest LTER site, Petersham, Massachusetts, United States - Inc-BW-C-30-O ...
CGCGTTACCGGACAAGTTTTCGGGCTGAGTTCACCTGTCCGATAAGCGTTTGAACGTAGCCTCTAACCCTTACCACCTACTGTCACCTATGGAGACGCTTACGCCGAAAGAATCGGAATCGATTCTGTCTTCGGATCGCGCTCGACGCAAGGCAGGGAAGTAACTCTCTCAAAGGAGAACACAATGGAACTGGAACGCGTGGAGGCAATGGAAATGAACTGTGTGATTTGCGGCGAACGGACAGCGCAAGTGTACGATTTGCACCTGCCCCATGACGAAGTAATCATTACGCGGGTCGGGCTTTGCGATAAAGACAGAGAAGCGCTCACCGGTCTGCCTTCCGAGGAACGCAACGCGAAGCTCATTGAGGCAGTGCGCCGAGCCAAATCTAAGCCCGAATCGTTTTCGAGCAAGAAATCGGCCTAAAAAGACTGTCACCGTTTCTGCCACCTGCACCTCGCATCCACCGGCCAACCATCGGGCAGAGGCATGAAAGGAGCTAACGTCATGTGTTCAGAAGAAAGAGCCATTGACTCTAAAGTTCAGAAAGGTGCTCCTTCTTCCAACGTTGAGGTTGCAGAACAGAAGCGATTGAAAAGTGCTCGTGAAGAGGGTGTGCCTTGGAAGCAGTGGGGGCCATATCTCAGCGAGCGTCAGTGGGGCACGGTCCGCGAGGACTATAGCGAGGGAGGTGACGCCTGGAATTTTTTCACCCATGATCATGCCCGCTCACGTGCTTACCGCTGGGGCGAAGATGGCATCGCCGGCATTTCCGATGACAAACAGCACCTCTGCTTTGCGCTGGCCCTGTGGAACGGCAAGGACCCGATTCTCAAGGAACGGCTCTTCGGATTGACGAACAGCGAGGGCAACCGCGGCGAGGATGTGAAGGAGTGCTATTTCTACCTCGACAGCACGCCGACGCACTCCTACATGAAGTATCTGTACAAGTACCCGCAGGCGCCCTTCCCTTACGCCGATTTGGTGGAGACGAACCGTCGGCGTTCTCGGAACGAGTTTGAGTATGAATTGCTCGATACCGGTGTCTTCAAGGACGACCAGTATTTCGACGTTTTCGTGGAATATGCGAAGGACGGCCCAGAAGATATCCTGGTCCGAATCACTGCAGCCAACCGCGGACCGGAGGCGGCAGAACTTCATCTCTTGCCGACGCTCTGGTTCCGTAACGACTGGGCAGTCTGGATTGCCGAATCAAATAGGACCGCTAAGAAACCAAACCTCAGGCAGATCGAGGCAGCCACGGGCACGAGTGCGGTTGCGGCGACGCATCCGCTGCTGGGTGAATTCATTTTTTCCTGCGAAGGCGACGTTCCGTTGCTCTTCACCGAGAACGAAACAAACCACGAGCGGCTTTTCCCTGGACAAGAGAACGAGAGCCCCTACGTCAAGGACGGCATCAACGACTGCATCGTATTGGGTAAAAAGGAGGTGGTGAACCCTGCAAAGCAAGGCACCAAGGTTGCGGCACACTATCGGTTGTTGGTGGCTCCTGGCCAGTCGTCAACCGTGCGGCTGCGTCTCACTCGCCAAGCCGAGGCGGCCAAGAGCGGAAAAAGCAGAACCACCGCATCCTTCTTCAGCACGGAGTTTGAAAAGATCCTGACGCTCAGGCTCCAGGAGGCTGATGACTTCTACCGCTCGGTGACCCCACCTTCGATATCCCCCGACGCAGCGAAGGTGATGCGCCAAGCTCTCGCCGGCATGCTTTGGAGCAAGCAGTTCTTCTTCTTTGACGGTGATAACTGGCTCGACGAGCACCACTCCAACCCACTCCATGCCGGCTATCGAAATTCTCGGAACTCGGAATGGTTCCACATGCTGAACCAGGACATCATCTCCATGCCTGACAAATGGGAATACCCATGGTATGCGGCCTGGGACCTGGCCTTCCACACGCTCCCGCTCTCAATCGTGGACCCCGACTTCGCCAAGGAGCAGATGGAGTTGATGCTCCAAGCCCTTTACCTGCACCCGAATGGCCAGATGCCTGCCTATGAGTGGAACTTCAGCGACGTGAACCCGCCAGTTCACGCTTGGGCAACGCTCTTTCTGCACCGCACCGAGCAGGCCCTGCACGGCAAGACGGATGTTGAGTTCCTTAGGACGACATTCCGGAAGCTCTTGCTGAACTACACTTGGTGGCTGAACCGCAAAGACCGCTTCGGCAAGAACGTTTTCGAGGGCGGCTTTCTCGGTCTCGACAACATTGGCGTGTTCGACCGCAGCGCGCCGCTTCCCACCGGCGGCCACTTGGAACAAGCGGACGGCACGGCGTGGATGGCCCTATTCAGTCAGAACATGCTTGAACTTGCCCTTGAGCTCTCCTTCTACGACCCCACCTACGAGGACATGATCATAAAGTTCGTCGAGCACTTCTACTACATTGCTGCCGCCATGAACAAACCAGGATCGGATGGGATGTGGGATGAGGAGGACGGATTCTATTACGACCTGCTACGGCTTCCGGACGGTAGCGCGACGCGGCTCAAGGTGCGCTCCATGGTTGGACTCCTTCCTCTCTGTGCGACAACCATCACCGAGGTTAGTGCTCGTGAGCGCATTCCGAGGGTAATGGCGCACATCAACGAACGCTTGCGCCGGATGCCCGAACTCGGGAAGACCATCCATCCTACGGGCACGGGACACTTTGGTGTGGCGGAGCGCGGGATCATGGCTCTAGTCACTCCGGAGCGGCTGCGCCGGATCCTGATTAAGATGCTCGACGAAAACGAGTTCCTTAGCCCGTATGGCATCCGCTCGCTTTCCAAATTCCACGAGAAGCACCCGTACATCCTCCATACCCGTGGCCAGGAGTACCGCGTTGACTACCTACCGGCAGAGTCCAACACTGGCATGTTCGGCGGCAACTCCAACTGGCGGGGACCCGTGTGGATGCCGGTGAACGCGCTCATTATCCGGGCTCTGCTGAACTTCTATTTGTACTATGGCGACAACTTCAAAATCGAATGCCCCACGGGGTCCGGAAAGCTCATGAACCTTTTCGAGGTGAGCAGGGAGATAGCAGATCGGCTTAGCCGGATATTCACGCGGGACGAGAATGGCCGGCGACCAGTCTATGGGCGCACTGAGAAGTTCCAGAGCGATCCCTTCTGGCGCGACCACGTCCTTTTCTATGAATACTTCCATGGCGACAACGGTGCCGGGCTTGGCGCCAGCCACCAGACAGGCTGGACCGGACTGGTGGCCAAGACCATCGAGCTTTACGGCTTCCTAGATCCCAAGAGGGCCTTGGAAGATGGCAGGGAGGCTGCGTTCACTAAAGCAGCGAGCGCCGCTGATTAGAGAGGACGGGAGGCATGAGGCCAAAGAAGAAATTCTTGGGTGCAGCGAGTTACCCAAAGTTAAAAACACGGGATTAGTTTTCTCAAGTCCATCCGCTCGGGCGTTGTCATTACGAGGGCTTCCAATGATTCTTAGTTCAACTACAAGGAAGACATGGGGTCTTGTCGTAGCCCTGTTCATTTTGGTTGCTCCTGCGATCTCTCGCGCCCAAAAATCGCACGCTCCGCATTGGAGCTACGAAGGCGAGGGGGGTCCGAAACATTGGGGTTCGCTCGATCCCGCGTTCGCCACGTGCAAGATAGGCCATAACCAGTCGCCCATCGACATCAGCAACCCCAAACTCGCCGACCTTCCTGAGTTAAAGTTCGCGTATGAAGCCGTCCCTCTCAGCATCGTCAACAACGGCCACACGATCATGATTAACTATGCGCCGGGCAGCACTCTTACAGTCGGCGACAAGACCTATACCCTCAAACAATTTCATTTCCACCACCCCAGCGAGGAACACGTCAGCGGGAAAGGCTTCGACCTGGTCGCGCACCTTGTCCATTCCGACTCAGACGGCCACCTCGCCGTTGTAGCCATTCTCTTCAAGGTTGGCGCCCTCAATCCGCTTCTGGAAACTCTTTGGAAGAATGTTCCTCCAGAGCTGGACAAAACCGTCGAGAGTTCTACGATCTCTGTAAATGTAGAAGAACTCATGCCCAGACAACACAGTTACTACACTTACGGCGGCTCGCTCACCACTCCGCCCTGCACAGAGGGAGTCACTTGGTACATTCTGAAGTCCACTTCGAACCTCTCAAACGAACAATTGGCTACCATCACGAAGCTGTATCCACACGATAATCGACCAACGCAGAAGCTCAACCACCGTGAGGTGCTTGAATCGAAATAGCTTTCTCGTCAGAAGACATTGCCAAATCCTTATCAGAACTTATCAGGATTATCCAAGTCCCAATGACTCGCTGCCCTCCGATTGTGGAATGTACTCTCAGCAAGACCGAACGCCCGATTAAAATGCGGTTAACGCGGCGAGTCGAGCCATCAAGTAAGACAAGAGCGACTGCGGGTGCCGGATAGATGTTGGGAAATCCTCTTCCCACCATCTATCTCAGATTGAGATAGCTAGTGATAATCCCTGTTATCAACACCTAATTCGGGCGAGATGAGAAAATCCTGCTAGCGAAGTACTCTGTCGAAGAAAAATCGGCAAGAAACCCAAGTATCTATCATGCCCGCAAGATTACCGAGAAGCATGCAATAAAAGGCGACGCAAAGCCCATAATATTTGTGACGGTATCGCGTTGTAATCCAAACGCCAAAACCAACGAAAGCAAAGTCTAAGAGAATGAAGAGCGGTGAGTGAGCCAACCGACACCACTCTACATACCGAGGGTTCGAAGAAATCGACGCCTCCGAATATCGAGAGCCCCACACAATGAGGGTTAAATTGGCCAGCCAGACAAGGATTACCAGGTTCGTCGCGCTACGGAACGATTGGAAATTGAATTGGGGAGCATCCATTGTCCCGGCCATTGTAGCGGACTGCTGTGGATATTCACTCGCTGATTGCTGGTGATAATCCCTGTTCTCGACAGTTATCCCGAGTACACCAGTTTTTTGGCAATTGCTGCCGCCCAGCCTCTGGAATTTCGCTTATCCTCAGCGTAGAGTGGGACACCGTGGAGAAAGCATCGCCTTTCGAGTCTTTCCCTCCTGGCTTTCCCTCCGAACTTGCAGTTGCGGCTTACACGACGGATAACGAGGCAGCATGGCCGCCTGCAATCGCCGCGGCCGCGGTTGAGTGGTTCGGCTCTAACGGATATGCGGTACTCGGAACCGAGCTTTGGCTCCTACAAGACGGAGCAATTCAAAGCCTACCGATTGGACTGTCGGGAATGCGCGAGGTGCACGGCAATGCGGTTAGCCATAAGGGCGCAAAGGAGGTGTGGAGTTCGTACGTTAGTCGTGCTGCCGCAGAGACCCTCGCATACCTCAAGTCGTTCAACTGCTCGGATATTGTCGAGCATGGCCAGATATTCTTCAACGTCGTCTGGGCGAGCGAATCTGACTGTGGGGAGCTCCCAGGCTAGTGATATTTCTGTCCACTGTTTCTCGGCTTGGCGTTCCGATGCGATAGATGTTGATAAATCCTCTTATCACTAGCAATCTCACTCTGAGATAGGTAGTGATAATCCCTGTTCTCGACAGTTATCTGGGGACTTCGTTTCGGAAAGAGCGCGCACGTCACTGCCATTGCTAATAAACGACTGTAGCTCACGAGCTTCCAAATTCTCGTCGATAGCCGTCGGTTTCCTTCTTTACTTTAGCGAGCAGCCGTAGGTATGGTCCGTATCTCTGCATGGATTGAAAATGCTGATCGTCCCGGAAGACTGGGTAGTTGGGCAGGCCACTTTTCGCTGCGCGCGTGAGGAGCGGAACCGCAAGCTCCGGCTTTTCGAGGATCGCGTAGGTTGCCGCCGCCGTGTGCCACATATGATGCGTGTGCAAAACGGACTTGCCTACCTTCATGGCTTTGCGGATCGCTTGCTCAGCTTTGCGTGGCTCACCCCTCTTTGCCCAGAGCAGGCCTTCCCAACTCGTCAGCAACGCGTCGCCCGGGAAGAAATGCTGAGCGCTCGTTAGGAGTTCGACTGCAGCCTCGGGATTCGCTCCGTACAGAGGCACCATGGGAGAGAAGAGGTTGGCCCACAAGCTCGCTGGGTCCAGTGATAACGCGCGCTTGAAGTAACTCTCCGCTTCGCCGTAATCGCCTTGCAACATTCTGGCCTGACCGAGAAACGTAAGCGCGAAACCGTCATCAGGCTGCGTGGCAAGCGCCTTATGTAAGCCGTCGATCGCTTCATCCAGCATGCCGACGTGCAGAAATATCAAGCACCGCCAAACGAGCGCAGGATGATAGCCGGGACTCCGCCGCAGAGATTCGCGAAGAGCCAGCAATGCCTGGCGGTTCTTGTATCCTTTGAGCGGCGTCCAGAGAACTCGGCCGTGCGCGCAATGGGCCTGTGCATTGGTTGGATCCAATGCCAGCGCCCGCCGCATCGCAACTTCACCTTTCTTGTACCACTTCGGTGTGGGGTCAAACGTTCCCGCCATGAAAACGCAGGCTTCCGCCAGTCGCGCCCAGGCATCACCAAAACGGGGATCAAGCCTAGTCGCGTCCTCGAGCATTTCGATGGCAGTGCGCGCATCCCATTTGTTGACTCGAGACAAGCGCTCGATCGCACGTAGGTATAATTCGTAGGCCCTCGGGTTTTTCGTCGGAGGCTCAACTGACGATTCAGGTGAGCCGGATGTTTTAAGATCAAGGGCGCGAGCGAGCGCTTCTGCAACCTTATCCTGCAATTCGAACAAAGCCGCCATCTCCGAATCGTACTTGCCCGTAAGTAGCGTTGTTCCATCCGCAGCGTTCCAGGCTTGCACATGGACGCGCAACCGTGAGCCGGACTTCTGAATGCTGCCATCGACAACGATGTGAACATTCATCTCGCGCGCTGCCAACAGCGGGTCCACCACCTGCTTGGCATAGCGCCGCACCGTGTTGATCGGTCGTACCAGAACTTCGCCGCTGCCGCCCAAGTGATTAATGATGGCGTCAGCGAGCGCCACGCCCAGGTATTCGTCTTCCGGATTCGGCGTCAGAAGCTTGAACGGCAGCACGGCAACCGAGCGCTTTCCGAGTACCGCGGAGGGTAGCAAAGCGCCCAACTCAAGATCACGCTGAAGATTCGTCAGGTCCACCTGCAATTCACGCGCCGATTGGTAGCGCGAGCCGGGATCTTTTTCGAGAAGCTTTTGGACGATTCGGGCAAGCTCTTGCGGCACGATATTCTGTGCACCGTCTAGCCGAGGCGCAGGCTCGTGAAGGATCTGTGACACCAGCGCTGTAATCGTTGGTCCGACAAACGGGCGCTGCGCCGCTGAAATCTCGAACAAAACCACGCCTAAGGAATACAGATCCGACCGCATGTCGCCCGACTCACCTCTAAGGATTTCCGGCGGCATGTACGCTACCGTGCCGGCGATCGCTGCACGTGGAGTTTCACCAAGATCGTGCACGGACCGGGTGAGAGTCGCAGTCTCGGCCCCGACCTGGCGGGCAATTCCAAAGTCGAACAGCTTCGGAGCTCCGCCAGCTTGCACGACGATGTTTTCGGGCTTGATGTCACCGTGAACGACGCCATGAGAATGTGCCGTATGAAGCGCTTCGGCTATTTGCGCCCCGAGCTGCGTAAGCGCGAGGGGTTCTATCGAGCCGTTTGAGGACAGGCGATCTCGAAGCGTTTGGCCTAGCACCAACTCCATCACGATAAAAAGATGGTCGACCGTTTCGCCGACATCGTAGATCGTTGTTATTCCGGGATGATTCAGTGCGGATGCCGCGCGAGCCTCGGCGAGAATGCGCGCGCGTCGCTCCGACTGGTTGATCACGTCTTCGCGCATAAGCTTCAGGGCAACGTCTCGATTCAGTAGCTGATCGTGAGCGCGATACACGACGCCCATTCCGCCGCGGCCTAGCTCGGACGTAATCAAGTAGTGCGAGAGGGTCTGGCCAATCATGAGGGAAGTTCCGCTGGGCCGAGCCTACGTAGCCGCACTCGGATTGTCAATCCTGATGCCCGTTGGGAACCAAATCAATGTCCCATCACTGGAGGCAGGTACCGCGCGGCCTGCTAGCACCACCCAGTAAGAGTCAACGTCCGTCGCTCGCCGATAGGTGTTGGTAAATCCTCTTATCACTAGCTATCTCAAAACGAGATGGGTGGTGGGAATCCCTGTTCTCCACACCCTATTTGGAAAGCTAACTTCCGAGACGGTCTCGCCCTGATGTCGAGGGTCTTCGCTTCCGGCTCGCCGGTGTCGCTATCCAACGTCGCGAAGTTTGCGACTCGAGGAAACGCCGGAAAGGTTGGATTGTAGATTATTTTCCCGCGCGGATCGCGAACACGATCAGAATCAATCCCAGCAAGAGCCCGCCCGGAAAAATGGTGATCAGCCCTCGGGGCTCAGCGTGATTCCAGATCGCCCACGCCACCACCGCTAACGATGGCACCAGCAACAACACACCAACCACGGCGAGAAGATTCCGTACTCCTCGCGATACGCGGACCGGCTCGCTTTGTCCTGGATCCATCAGCGCCACAATATCAGAACGCATTTCGCTAGGATAGGCCGACTGGCAGGAGGGGTAGTGGGCTAGTTTGTTCCCGTCGGATGACTGTTGAGAAATCCTCTTCCCACCACCTAACTCAAGACGAGATAGATGGTGACAAATTGCAGTCGCCAACATCGGGTGATAGCATCGGGGTGAAGCGTTGTCCTTTTTGTTTAGGAGGAACTCCATGCGATTGGCGGTGTTATGCCTATTGGTTTCCACTATGCTTCCGTCAGTAAGCCTCGCCCAGGACCAGGTTCCCGTCTTTAAGGTCACGCCGGAAGAAAGCGACGTCAAATTCTTCGTAAAGGCCTCGGTCGCCATCGACGGAAAGTTCAAAAAGTGGGACGCCACGTTCACCTTTGCGTCCCCCGCCGCCGAGTCAGGCGTAATCGACATCAAAATTTATGCAGACTCCGTTGACACGGGAAGCGGCATGAAGGACGACAAATTGAAAAGCAAAGACTTCTTCAATGCCAAAGACGACCCGTACATCACGTTTCATTCCACCAAAGTTGTGCAGACCAGTCCGACTACCTTCGATGTGCAGGGCAAGTTCACAATTCGGGGTGTATCTAAGGACGAAACGCTGACCCTGACACTTGACCCCAAGGAAAAGGGAACAGGCAACGGCCACATCAAGGGCACCATGGCTTTTGACCGCAAGGAATTTGGCATGAACAGCGGGATTCCATTCATCAAGATAGCCGACCGCGTCGAAGTTGACGTTGCCCTCCTGGTCCATCGGGTAAGCGGACCTCCGGTGGTTTTCAAGGAATAGGCGGGATGGAAGGCGAGTGCAGCAAGGGTATCCTCTGTGGCGCATTTTGTATTTTTCCCAACAGACTCCACTCGCCTGGTTAGTCGCGTAACCGGAAACTAGGTTTTGCCCATGGGACGGCAGCTCGCCTGGATAGCTGTCGAGAAATCTTCTTATCACCACCTATCTCAAAATGCGACAGCGCGATTCAGGGCTCAGGCACTGAGGCGCGAATCTGACCGAATGCATCGATTTCCGCGTGTTTTTGGCCAGGTAAGAAGCGTAACACTTTGTCAGCGGAAAAATACGTTGATTGGGTTGTTTTCCCCTCTACACTAGCGCCCAGAGGTCACTGAGCGCACCAATGGACGTTATTCTAGATAGCAACGTCATCCTGGAAGACCCGGCTTTCGTGCGTGCTCAATTCGGCGAACTCTTTTCATATCTGAGACGGACAAATTCCCGAATGGTCATTCCAACGACCGTCCGCGATGAGGTCGAAACGCGATTTCAAGAGAAACTTTCTGAATATCTCGCGGAGGCTAGGAGCGCTTGGGAGCACGTTAGGAAACTAAGTGGGGGCTCGTATTCCAGTCTTCCTCTAGTGGATGTTAGTGGGGCGGTCAACTCGTTGCGCTCCCGAATGCAACACCCGAGTCGCGACGTGCCGGAGTCACTGTTCCCGCGGTTAGGGGAGATCGACTTTGATGAGGTCGTCCGACGCGGTATTGAAAGGCGTAGACCAGCGTCAGCCAAGGGAGAGGAACTAAGGGATGTCATTGTGTGGCTTCAGGTGAAACGATATGCGTCCGAGAAAGGCTCGGGAATTGGGTTCGTCACGAGGGACCTCGGATTCCGAATCTCGAAAGACGAGCAAGCGCTGCATCCTAACCTCGCTGCGGAACTTGCGGATGCGAGTTTATCTGTATCGTTCCATCCAGATATTGGCGGCTTTCTTGGGGCACATGCCCTAACAGAGCATCCTGTTACGGAAGCCTGGCTATCTGAGTTCTTGCGTATCGCCGACCTCCGGCGCGTGGCAACCGGCATGCTTCTGGTTACAGGGGCGGCTTATGGAACAGTCGAGCATGCCGAAATTGACTCGCTTGAATTGA
>Ga0210392_10002059_pt1 | contig 10377 bp, 19 predicted proteins | sample IncBWC30OmetaG_FD_161057 | JGI IMG/M metagenome (GOLD analysis project Ga0210392, IMG submission 161057) | Forest soil microbial communities from Barre Woods Harvard Forest LTER site, Petersham, Massachusetts, United States - Inc-BW-C-30-O ...
CAGCGGCCTCGGCTATCGCTACGCGGTGATCGAGATCCCTGAGAACCCGCCGAGTCTCCCGCCGCGTCCGCAGCCGAAGTAATCGTACGATCAATGCCCCGCCAGCGCCTCTCTCAGGAGCCCGCTGGCGGGGTTTAGCTTTTGTAGCGCCACAGGTAGAGGGGCGTGCGATCCCCCACCCAGGCGCCCAGCGTATTGAACTCAAAGCACTTAGTCGCTGCCTCCTCATCCATTCCGTCGCGCGCCATCAGAATCTCGATGCAGCGTTGGCCGTCGTAGACGGCGAGCGGCGGCTGCGAGCACCGCACCGCGACGCCCAGGAAGGCGTCCTCCAGGCCGTCCGCCGTGAGAATGCCCTCCTCATCCTCGGCGAACCGCTCAAGCCATTCCCCGATCTTGTCAGAACGGGATGGCGGTCGACGGGTCATCGGTCCTCTCAGGCTTGGGCTGAGTTTCCGGAAAGGCGCGCAGCGGCTTCCCAGTCCACCAAACGACCGGCTTGTCCTCCCACTGGCCCCAGGCCAGGATGCCAGCCGTCTGCATCTCCTCGCGGAATCTCCTGGTGCGGGACTTGAGCGTCTCATAGTGCCGGTCCGCGGCCTTCTCCGCCTCCTCGGTCGTCATTTGGTCTTTGGTCAGCGCGTCGCTCGGGCTCATCTCGGCGTACACTCTCTTCACGTCCTCCCACAGCACGATGAGCCGCACCTTGGCCGGCAGATTGAGCGCGGGCGGGACCAGCGAGCCGTAGCGCTTCTCGGCGGCGAAAAATGCCCGCATGAAAAGCTCCTGGGGAACCTTGAGCCGCGGGCCTTTAAGTTCCTCCTCACGCCGGACCTTGTCCCGCTCGCTGACCGCCAGGAGGACGCAACTGGTCACCTGACGGCCCGTCTCATCGACGCCCAGGACGACAGGCTCCAGTTCAAAGGAGAGTGTGGTTCCTTCCTCGTCATCCTTTTGCTTGTCGAGCGTGAGCGTGCGCAGCTTGGTTTGCTCGTCGCGCGTCAGAAGCAGCACTTGGTCGACGCCCGCATAGACGCTGGTCGAGCCGCGCACGACGCCGCCCTTGGTCAGATGGTGAACCAGCATGACGTGGGCGCCGGTCCTTTCGTTGATCCGCTCGATGTTTTTGAAAACGAGCCCCATGTCCTTCACGGCGTTTTCGTCAGCCCCGATGCTGGCCTTCGCCAACGTATCGATCACCACGAGCCGCAAGGGGACGTCGAAGGTGGCGGCATGGGCCAGGATTTCTTCAATCAGGGCGTCGACCTGATCGTGGTCGCGATAGATGTCGATTGAGCGTTGAAACAACCGAAACGGAACTTGGCGGCTGAAGTCGGCGCCGTAATACTGGCGCCACGCGCGCAGCCGCTTTTTCAGGCCGAGGAGTCCCTCGCCCACCTGATAGATGACCCCGCCCATTTTGGTGGGGATGCCGAACAGATTGCGCCCGAAAGCAATGTCGAGAGCAAGCTCCAACGCCAGGAAGCTCTTGCCCGCTTTGCTGTCGCCAGCCAGGACAGATCGATCGCGGCTCGACAGCCAGCCCGATACGAGCCAGTCGAACTCAGGGCCGGAATCATCCAGTTGATCGAGGCTGATCGCTCCGAAGCGCGATTTGACAGAGGGCTGGAAGATCCAATCAGTGCGTTTAAGGAAGTCTCTGCCGTTCTCGATCGTCCTATAGGGGTGTTCCAGGACTTCCGGCGCCCCCATCCCCGTGCTCCAAAATTAGCAGGTCATTCCAATCTTTGCCGGGGTCAGGCCACGCGAGGTCGACCTCGACGCCGTCGGCATAGAAACGGTTGACCGCGACCCGTAGCTGAGCCGCGGTGGCATAGGTTTCCGAATCGAGATCAGCCAGGAGAATGACCGATTTGATGCCGTCCGGCAAAATGATGCCTCGATGTTGAAGGTCAGGAATGCCGTTCTTGATTCGTACCTGTCGGCCATCCGCATCCAAAAGCACGGGATGCCCCCACGGGCCGGTCGCCCCGCCTGCGAGGTTGCCCAGGTCTACTGCCGCCGCAAGGCAGACTTCGTCTGGGCCATAGCCAAGCTGATGCCACGCCAGTGTGTTCTCCCAGCCCTCGCCAATCGCCATTGTCTCGCTCGTCAGGCCGCCCAATCGGATCATGCCGTGCTTCTTTTCCCCACGAATCTTTTTCGGGCTGTTGGTTGGCGAGCCCTCGGGCTTCCATTTCCGCGGCTCTTTTGGATCGAGGTAGGTCTGTGAGATTCCGATAATTGCGCTGGAAAAGTCGCGAATGACGGCGATAACCGCGGGCAGCGTGGCGAGGTGGACGACGCTCCTGACGCCGTTGTCCTTGGCCCCCCAGTAGTCGAGATCGGATACAAAGCGGATGTCGCCGGTCAGGCGTCTGTGAGGAGTTAACCCGCGCGCCCGCAAGTATGCTTCGCCGAATGTTCCAGCGAGCGGCACGGCCCGATCCAAGACCGCAGTGATCGCCTCCTCGTCGCGCTTGGCCTTCGCCGCCTCGATCCGGGCCTGTTCCTCTTCGCGCGCCCGGTATTCAGCCTGGCGTTTGGCGTTCTTGGCCAGGCGGGCCGCTTTCTCTTCCAGCGTCTCGTCGCGGGTGCGATCGGGGCGCGGCGTCTTATTGATGTACTCGCACGAATCGATGAACCCGCCGCCGGTCATCACCTCTACGAAGTGGATGACATCGCCCTTGATGTCGCACTTGCGACAGTTGCAGACCTGTTTTTTGACGTTGACGCTGAAGCGATCGGTCCCGCCGCACGAGGGGCACGGGCCTTTCCATTCAGCGGTCCCGTTCTGTTTCAGTTGCACGGTGGGGAACGACATAACGGTCGCTAGAATGTCAGCTTTCCGCGCTTGCTCAATCCATTCAGACCATACGGATTGCCCAGCTATCGCCGGCATAATTTTCCTCCCGAACGGTCTTACGCTTCGGCTTGTGCCTCTTCCTCGACAAGGGCCACGCGGGCCTGCGCGGCCATCTTCAACACCCATTCGGGGGCGGCTCTGCCCCGTGCCTTCGCCTCCTCCCCCGTGCTGACAGTGAACTGAATCATGCTCGCCGCGGCGTCGAGCGCGGCCAATTCCGCCAGTTCCTCTTTGCTGAGCGGCGTACCCCCAACGGCCGCCGATTGCTCAAAGAACGACCGTTTATCCACAGCGACGGCCTGCACCATATCGCGAACGTAGGTGAGAACCTCCTGCCCGAGCATGGAGGCGAAGGCCCTTTTCATACGAGGCTCCCCGCGTAGGCAATCAAACACGCCTCGGCCCGGCCATCGTCCTTGACCCGGCGGAACAGGTCCGCGCTGCCGGGCCAATGGGCGATAGCTTTGGAGCGGGCGGCATCTTTGGCTCCGTTCTTCCCCGGTGCGATGCCGACGAGCCGCTTCCACGTCGGCGCGGTGATGAAGGCTACCGGGACTGAAAGACCGGCGCAGACACCCTCGACAACGCCACGCGAGCGCCCGAATGCAAAGGCGCCGACATGTCCATCGCTTGGGAGCGGGCCGACATGCTCGACATAGACCTTAGTGGCGTGGCTAGTGGCGATGATCCCCGCCAGGAGGGGCGCGTTGACGCTACGGCGGTTCTTGGGGCCCTCCTGGAGGACCGGCATGTCGTGAACCGTGATGAGCTTTCCATCCTCCAGAACCGCAATGGCGCCTTGAACGCCGATGTCGATGCCGAGGACGACCATGTTAACCCGCGGCTGTGCGCTTGGGGATGGCGTAGGGGGCGTGGGGGGCGACCTCGACAAAATCCTCGGAGGTGACTCGGCCCCCGGTCACCTCTTTGATTCGGCGGAGGGTGGCTGGCCTGGGAAAGGTCACGCCTCTGATGAATCTGTAGATTGAGGTGCGGTGAACGCCAACCTTCTCGGCGAATCTCTCCACTGGGATCTCGTATTTTTCTAGGTAGATATCCAAACGCATCGCCAGCCTCACCGGGTTAACCTTGTCGCAAATTATGCGGCGTATCGCAAGGCCTGGGACTTGCCTGATGTCGCACTTTCCGCTACGTCCCATATAGTCAGGGAGATGTCATATGGCGAATCAGCGTTTCACGATCGACCTAGAGCGCCAGCCAATTCTCCGCGTTTCGGTCAGTGTCGAAGCGAGGGACATTGCCGAGGCTCGGCAGATGGCGCTCACCTATGCCCGCGATCCAGACGTTGAATGGGAGCACCTCATGGACGTGCCCTTCGTCAAAAAAATCACGGCGCACGCCGTGGAAAGGGATGGTCAGGTCGCAGACCGGAACCCGGCGGCGTTGTCCGGTTTGAGTCGCCGGGAGGCCTGATCTCTAGGGGCGGGGACGGCGCTCGTTCCCGCCCCGATCTTTAACGGGAGGGTTGGGGAATTATGGAATACGACAACAAGCACTGGGAAGAACTCATCGGCACCATCATCGACCGCATTGGCATGGCCCGGTTTGTGGAAATGGTCGCCTATGTCGCCGACGAGAAGGGGCACAAGCAGATCGCCGATCACCTTGGCCGACTGGAACATCTGGCCGCAGCCGAGCAACGGGAGATCGTACGATGAAAAAGAAACGCATCGCAGACCTCAAGGCGGAACGGAACCTCCTCCGGAAGCTGCTGTTCGCCGCTATGCAATTGAACAATGCGTTGGCGAAGGCGGCCGATGCGGCGAAGGCGGCCGATGAGCCTAAGCCGAAGGAAGCCAAGCATTGATCGAGATCCGCTCAATCGACAACCGGGACCAGTGGCTCGATTGGCGGCAAGACGACCTAGGGGCGAGCGTTGGGGCGTGCCTGTTCGGCGCCGACGTCCATCCCTATACGACCGCCTACGAGCAATGGGCGATCAAGAGCGGGCGGAAGAAGCCGTCGCCGATCGACGCCAAGCTCGCGCGCCGCGGCCACTATGTGGAGAAGATCGGCCCCGATCTCATCCGCGAGGAGCGGCCAAACTGGATCATTAAGCCCAGCACTCTGTATTACCGCGATCCCGAGTTGCGCATCGGCGCGACGCCAGACCTTGAAGCATGGCGAGAGGAGGACGGCCCTGGCCTCATCGATGTCAAGTCGGTCGGCTACCAGACCTTCCGCAAGTGGCGGGACAGGGACACGGGCAATACCGAATTGCCGGTCTGGATGGGAATCCAGGTCAACATCCAGGTGGCGATGACAGAAGGCGCAGCCTGGGGCGCCGTGGCTGCAATCACCATTGGCGACGGCGGCCTCGACATCGAGATCCTCGACGTGCCGATCCTGCCGGGGCTATTCGCCAACTTCCGCGAACTGACCCAAGAGTTCTGGAGGCGTGTCCGAGAGAACGACCCCTATCCAATTGATTGGGGGCGTGACGCCGGAACCATCCTGGACATGTACCGGGACGACGACGCTTCGATCATAGACCTCACCGCCGACGACGCGCTCGATGACATCCTGGCGCAACGCGAGGGCTATAAGCAGATCGAACGCGAGGGCTCCGAGGCGGAGAAAAGCCGCCGCCTCCTCGATGCGATGATCATCAACAAGTTGGGCAACGCCGCGGTGGCGCGCACTCGGTATGGCTTGGTCAAGGCGCCGACGGTGCGCGTCAAGGAGGCGATACGCAAGGCGTACAGTTTCCGAAAACTCACGGTCACCTATGAAGCACGAGAAGCCGCAACAAACGATGTTGCGGAGTAAACATGCTGAGTTGCTCCAGGACATCGAATTGGTCGCTCAGCGCGCCAATGCTGCCCGTCAGGCTCCCCAGGAGGCCGCAGCCGCCATTGTCGAAGCGGCCGAGGTGGCGCACCTCCGGGTGCTCGGCGAGTGGCGTCTGTCGCGCGGCGGCGTCGAGGCCAACGCCTTCTTCGACCCCCTGGCGAAGCGGCTGCGAAGGATCATCCGCGCCTATCGCAAATACGGCGAGCCGCCGAAGCCGACGAACAGCGAGCGGGGCTGGATCTACCAGATCACCAACTTTGAGGCCTTGCCGCTCGATCGGCTCAAGCCCTACTTCCGCGCCAGCCACGTTCACGACGCCATCAAGACCGGCATCAGCCTGGGGCTGCGAGACATCCCCGGCCTGCGCATTTATCCAGATGAGGGAGAAGGCGCATGAACTTCCAAGACCATTGGGAAAAATACTGGAGGAAGACAGTGCTCGACATAGTCAAAAGCGAACTGGCCAAACGGAATTATGACGAGAGCCTGGTCTGGAACGACGGCGACGAAACTTTCAGCACTCAGCGCTACGATGTGGCTGATGACTCAATGATGTTCGATGAATTGCTGTTGGCATTGTTCCCGCCAGACGACCGCGACTGCCGAAAGAAGGATGAGAAACCCGAATGACGCTTGAGGAGATGATTAGCCTCGCCGAGCAACAAGCGCAGCGGGTCTTGTTGGGCACCAAAGAAGAATTGATGCCGTCCTGGCTCTTGGTCACCGGGAAAGGCGCGATCGAGATCTATGCGACGCCGTGGTCGAACACGCGCGAGAAGCACCTCGTAACTCTCTGCATGAAGGACATCATGCGGGAGAAACACTGCACGGCGTACAGCCTCCTGGTCGAGGCCTGGATGGCGACCGTCACGGGCGATGAGGCGAACAAACCCTATGATGGGCCGCCGCCGAGCCAGCGCTCTGACCGCCAGGAATGTGTGGTCATCACGGCCGCCGATCACGTCGGCCAGCACGCCCACAAGCATTTGCAGATCGAGCGCGATGCTGAGGGCCGGTGCGCCAAGCTGACGCGCCTGGACGGTCCCGAGGACAAGATCACCTCCGAGATTTTTGACAACCTCCTCCATCGCGGGAGGCCGAACTGAGCAACTTCCGCAGCGACGATCACAGTCCAGAAGGATGCAAGGGATGCCGTCCCGTCGTCTTCGACGCCGAGACAAGCGAGATCAATACTGACGCGACGGCGAAGGCGGGCAAGGCTTTCGACAAAGGCACGCCGTTGCAGCGCAAGGCATGGCATCGGGTGACCTGCCTCAATTCGCGCGACTGGCTCGATGTGAGCCACGCCCAAGAACTCGTCCGTATGATGCAGAAGGAACTAGACCAATGACTGACTACGATCCACGGGACGAAGAGACTCCCGTCATTTCCGGCCCAGCGCCGACGCCCGAACCCGACAATCCACTGGTGCCGGTATCGCTGGTCGCCACGCTGACCAAAGCCGAGATCGATCAACAGATCGCGGCGGCGCATCAGCATAAGCGCTCACTAGGATGGGCGAGTGACCAGATGATCACGATGGCGACAATGGACCCCCAGATGGCCGTTGAGTGCATCTACAGTGTGCCGCGAGGCGGCAAGCAAATCCGCGGGCCGAGCATCCGGTTCGCGGAGATTGTGATGAATTGCTGGGGCAACATTCGCTGCGCGGCGCGCGTGACCCATGAGGACGTCATCGAGCAATATGTCGAGGCCGAGGCGGTCGTCCATGACCTGGAGAATAACGTCGGTTACGTCGCACGCGCGCGCAGAAGGATTCAACTGAAGAAGGGCCGCAAGTCCGTCGATCCAGATATGACCCAGCTTGCTGGTGCGGCGGCGATCTCTGTCGCCAGGAGGAACGCCATTCTCGCCTCCGTCCCCAAGCCGGTTTGGCGGAAGGCGCTTGAGGCGGTCGAAGGCGTCATACGCGGCGAACAGAAAACCCTGATCGAACGGCGCGATGCCGCAGTGCAGTATTTCAACAAGGCCGGCGTATCCACCGAGCGCATCCTCCGGTCGTTGGAACTCCAGCATCTGGACGATATCACGCTCGATCATCTGATCGATCTCAATGGGATGCGATCGGCGCTAAAGACCGGCGAGTCAACGCTCGACCAACTGTTTCCAGAAGAGCGGGCGCCGGGACCGAAGCCCGAAACGCTCGCCGATAAGTTGCAGGCGCTCTCCACCGTCGATCCCGAGACGGGCGAGATCAAACCGCCAGAGGCGACCCCAGCCCAACTGGCCGAGCTTATGAAATCTGGCGTGCCTCCGGAAGTTGCACTGCCAGGTGGGGCGGGAGCCGCCGTCGAGGCCCCCCAGCCAGGCGGCTCCCGTTTCCCCAATCAAGCGCTGCCGCTGGACACCCCGGCCGAGACGGTCAACGTGCCGCAGCGCGCGAAGCGCACGCCTCGTACCCCCACCCCCACCCTCCGGGAGCGCCTCCAGACCGAGGGCGACGCCTGCGCGGCCAAGGGCCGTCGTGCGCTTGACGAGTGGTGGGACTCGCTGACGAGCGACGAGGTCGCGATCCTCTCGCCCGCTATGTACAACGCTTGGCGCGTCACGGCCGACAAGGTGCAGTCCTGATGAGCGCGGAGCGCAAGGCCGACATCGAGGCGGCGCTGGCCGAGCTCGAATACGAGATCGCCCTCGCCATCAGGCAGGGCGCGATGAAGGACAAGTTTCAATGGATGGCGACCTTCCACGCTAACCACGTACCGGGACAACCTGAAGAGCCGTGGATCGCCGTCCTGTCGGTGGGGAAAGTATGAAGCTCGACCGCAACTATCAAGCGGCCTCTGTCCAGGTCGCGAACGCCGTCAGAGACAGCGCAGAGGCCCTCTGCACCGCCACCGCTCTGATGTTCGCTGGCCGCCCCGCCGAGGCCTGCGAATGCCTTAACACGGCCAAGAATGCGGTCGAGGGCGCGCTGACCGCGGCCAAGTGGGCGACGACGCTTCCAGCCCCGGCGTTGGACGAATGAAGCCGGTGGTGTTCGCCTCCCTAATCGGCGCCGCGGCGTCCGTAGTTGCCTTGTGGTGGCGCTATCCGCCGCCGGCCTCTGTGCCGACGCTCGTCAAATCCGTGTCCACAATCGTTCAGGACAGCCCAGCCGATCAGGCTGAGCACCTCCTTTGCGATAAGGAAGTTGACGACCTCCTGCACAGTAAGGATCTGGTCGAGGTCACGCGCGCCGGAATCCTCGTCAACACGGTCAATTGCGGCATCGGGCGCCGACTTCAAATGAGCGTCAAATGATCAGCCTGCCCGACATGCCGCCGCGCATCGCGCGCCTGCCGAAAGACGATCGCGGCTACCCCGTGCCGCGGTTCATCCAATGGATGCAGGACGGCAACCCGGCCTCGCGCATGGCGTTGGGAGCAAAGCCGGATTTCCGGTACTCCGATCATCAATTCCGCCAAGAGGCGTTCAGGCGCGGCCTGTGCTGGGTCTGTGGCGACCAGATGATCCGCCACCGGGTCTTCGTCATCGGCCCGATGTGCGTGGTTAACCGGGTGACCATGGAGCCAGCCTGCCACCGCGAGTGCGCCGAGTTCGCCGCCAAGGCCTGTCCGTTCCTCGTCAACCCGCGCGAAAAGCGCAACGAGAAGAACCTCGATCCCACCGCGGGCGCTCCAGGCGAAGTGATCCGCCGCAATCCGGGTTGTGTCTGCCTCTACGAGACGCGCGAGGCGCGGCCGTTCAACGTCAAAGGGGGCGGCTGGCTGATCCGCCTGGGCAAGCCCGATCGCATCGATTGGTGGGCGAAAGGACGTCAGGCGACGCGGGAAGAGGTGTGCGAGTCGATCGCGAGCGGTTACCCGCTTCTCTACGACATGGCGGTGAAGGAGGGCCAGGAGGCGGTCTATCAGCTTGGGGCCCAGCATATCGAGGCGATGAAACTGGTGCCCGCATGACCGCAAACGCCGCAAACGCCGCAAACACCGCAAACACCGCAAACACCGCAAACACCGCATTGCCGCAAATGCGTCGTTGCGGCGAATGCACGCTTTGTTGCAGCCTCCTACCCGTAGTGCCCTTGAACAAGAAGGCCGGCGAGCGCTGCATCAATCAGCGCGGGCTTGGCTGCAAGGTCCACGAGAAAGCAGGTTTCCCGACTGAGTGCCGCCTGTGGAATTGCCGCTGGCTTGTTGATCGTACGACGACAAAGCTCCTGCGACCGAACCTCAGCCACTACGTCATCGATATCGTCCCGGATTTTGTCACGGCCGTCGACAAAGGCCACGAGGTCAAGGTGCCGGTCATCCAGGTCTGGATCGATCCCCGCTATCCCGAGGCGCACAAAGACCCAAACCTGCGCGAGTGGCTGCGCCAGCATGAGCCCGAATGCCTGATGCTGGTCCGCTACGATGCCTTCGATGCGAGATGCCTGATCCCGCCGCACATGAGCGATACCGGCGACTGGGAGGAGATCGGAGGGCCGCGCATGAAGAGCATGGATGGGACACACAGTGCCGAGGAGATCGCGGCCGTCCTGACCAACACGGGGGCGCTGAAGTGACCTACGCCAGGGACACCAAGGTGCCGGTCGAGCGGACTAAGGCCGAGATCGAGAAGCTGGTGAAGAAATACGGCGCCAAGGGCTTCCAGTCCGGCTGGCATGGCAATCAGGCGCACATTTCCTTCCTCGCCCACGAGCGTCATATCCGCATCTCGGTCGTCGTGCCTGA
>Ga0210392_10002060_pt1 | contig 10376 bp, 8 predicted proteins | sample IncBWC30OmetaG_FD_161057 | JGI IMG/M metagenome (GOLD analysis project Ga0210392, IMG submission 161057) | Forest soil microbial communities from Barre Woods Harvard Forest LTER site, Petersham, Massachusetts, United States - Inc-BW-C-30-O ...
TTGCGCAGCGCCAGGGGGATGTTCGTTCGTGTCCACTTGAACCCAAGTCGCACCACTGTTTGCTGTCCGCCAGGTGCCATTGAGTCCGCCGCTTTGTTCACCGATCCACAGCCAAGTCCCACGTGTAGTGGCGGCATCGCCGGTATTGATGAAGAAGACGAAGCCGGTGCGACCATTTGTTAACATTCCATCATCAAGGGGAACGGCGCCCCAATTCCGACCGCCGTCATGGCTTTCAACAATAGAGTCGTGTTCGTGACCAGCCATAATGAGATGGTTTTCATCATAGGGATCAACGAGAGGAGCATAGTAATCCTGGCGAGACTTACGCCCGGCGGCAACAACATACATAGTCCAATTCACACCGCCATCGACAGACTTCCAAAACCCTTCTCCGCTGCCTTGAATGCATCCTAGATAGATAGTCGGAGGACCGGCACTGCCGCTCGGTGAGACCGTAATTCCTCCGACGCAATCGCTTACCTTGGCGGCATTCCTTCCCGTATTGATGGGCCCAGACCAGGTGGCGCCATAGTCCGTCGATTTCCAGATTCCCTGGCAGTTAAATTCCGCGTAGAGGTTCGAGGGATTCGAGGGATCCGCCCCAACAGATTGTGTGCCATCGTTTCCGCACAAATTGTCGGTGAGATCCACGCCCGCAGGTGTCACATTGATCCAGGTCCCAAAAGTCGGGGCAGGAGGATTCGGAACCGCGACGACTTGCGCCGAGTTCGCGCTCTCACCGGTCGAATTGGTCGCCGAGACAACGTAATAGTACGTCGTGCCGTTGGTGAGCGCGGTGTCGGTATACGAGGTTGAGGTGGGCGCAGCGATTTGAGTGTAGGGTCCCCCGCTCGTGCCGGAGCGCTTGACGTTGTAACTCGTCGCGCCGCTGCTCGCGGACCAGGTGAGGCTTACCTGCGTATCGCCGGCCGTCGCGGTGAGATTGGTCGGTGCTGGCGGAGGCACGCTCGGTGCGCCAGGCGTTGCGGAGACTTGCGCGGAATTCGCGCTCTCACCGGTCGAATTGATCGCCGAGACGACGTAATAGTAGGTCGTGCCGTTGGTGACCGAGGAATCTGTATATCCATTCGAGCTGGGCGCGGCGAGTTGCGTGTACGGACCGCCGCTGGTGGTCGCACGCTTCACGTTATAGCCCGTTGCGCCCGCGCTGGCTGTCCAGGTCAGGGTTACCACAGCGTTGCCGGGCGTGGCTGTGAGATTGGTCGGTGGTGGTGGAGCCATGCTCTGTGCGCTGGGCGTCGCGGAGACTTGCGCGGAATTCGCACTCTCGCCTGCAGCGGTGAGCGTCGAGACGACGTAATAGTACGTCACGCCGTTGATAACCGAGGAATCTGTATATCCACTCGAGGTGGGCGCCGCGAGCTGCGTGTACGGACCGCCGCTGGTGGTGGCACGCTTCACGTTATAGCCGGTTGCGCCCGCGCTGGCTGTCCAGGTGAGGGTTACCACAGCATTGCCGGGCGTGGCTGTGAGATTGGTCGGTGCTTCCGGAGCGCCCGGTACCCCGGGCGTTGCGGAGACTTGCGGGGAATACGCACTCGACCCTGCGGCGGTGAGCGTCTGGACGACGTAGTAGTACGTCGTACCATTCGTGACCGAGGAATCTGTATATCCATTCGAGGTGGGCGCGGCGACCTCGGCGAGTTGCGTGTACGGACCGCCGCTGGTGGTCGCACGCTGCACGTTATAGCCGGTTGCGCCCGTGCTGGCTGTCCAGGTGAGGGTTACCTCGCCGTTGCCGGCTGTCGCCGTAAGATTGGTCGGGGCCACCGGAATCTCTGGAATTTTGGCGTGCGGTGGCAAACAGCCGGCAAGCAGTGCCAAACACCCCGCGATCATGAGGCCGCGGAACGCGACACTGCTGGGTGGGTGCTCGATCATCTTGTATGCTCCCGATCATCGGGGGGTTTGTTGTAGATCCCCTCTGAAGCCGATGATAGGGCGCGATGCATTCAGTTTGACGACGAGATACAAACCTTCGGCACGTAGGAGTTATCCGACGCCCCAATTTTGGGATCGTCCTACCACGAATGTCCCACCGATAGGCAGCCGCAACACCTTTGTTCGGGAAGTAGCAGTCGCAGGTTCAAATCCTGTCACCCATGCCATTGATTTTACTAGAGTTTTTCGCAAAAATCGCCGACGGTTGCAGCTCCCAAAGGCTCGCGGTTCCAAAAAAAACGGTTCCAGTTTCGGCACGAAAAAATCACGCTAAGAGTCGGACTGTTCTTGGATGCGAGCGGATGCTTAAGACGAGTTCCGGTACTTGAATTTTTGACTCCCATCCCTAGTTTCTGGCGCGAATGCCCGTGCGGGCATCTCGCCAGTTTGAAACAACGGTTAGATAACCATAAGGAGTGGTGCCATGAGTACTGTGATGCGACAAGATCCCTGGGGCGTGATGCCGCGCCTACAAGAGGAAATCAATCGTCTGTTCGGCAATACACGCGAGAATGACAGCAGTTCTGCGACTGCCGCTTGGGTTCCGCCGGTGGATATCCATGAGTACGCGAATCGCTTCGAATTGTATGTTGACCTACCAGGTATCGATCCTGCCGACGTGGAACTAACGCTCGACGGAGGAGTACTTACTCTCTCCGGTGATCGACTCGAGCAAGTCACGACGAAGAACGGTGAAGACTTGCAGGGTCGTCGCATCGAGCGCGGCTATGGATCTTTTCATCGGCGCTTCGTTTTGCCTGATACGGTAGACGGAGAGAAGGTCAATGCAACCGGAAAGAACGGAGTTCTGACCGTCACGATTCCGAAGCAGGCGAAAGCGATGCCGCGGCGGATCCAAATCGGCGGCTGATCCAACTGCCATCCGGCCCATGGCGCGGCGAACCCGTGCCATGGGCCAGCGGCGCACCGTTTCAGCAGGTGCTTCAGCAATACGCCATCGAGGTTTCAACCCGAAATCGTGAAGACTCGCATCGAACGCCTGACGAACCGAACTACCATCGCGTGGCGCTACTGGCACTCCTCGAAGATCATGGTCGAGTAGCCGCTGGGTACACTGCCGGGGATCAACGGACAGAGTTTCGTCTTCCTTGCGCGCTCGTCCAGGAGCGCATCGCGGACGAACGCGACGAGCGCCTCGAATTCTCCTCCCTTGAGAGGGATCGGCGTCTGGAGGAGCGGGTCGAGGCGAGCGAGCACGGGTTCGATCGGCCCCAGTCGGTTCCGAAGATCCTTATCTACGCCTGCCTTTTTTGGATCGTAACTGCGCGCCGAATCGAACACATCTAAATGATGGTAGATCGCATCTTCAATGCGCGTCATCGCCCCGTTGTGGAAGAATGCCGCTTGCAGCGCAGCGTTGCGCAGCGGTGAGCTGCGGAACTTGTAGCGATCGGCCGAGTTTCCCGTGATCTGCTCCAAGCCAAAATCCTCGTCCTGATTCGGTCCATCGAACACCACGTTGCCCTTGCCGACGCCGAATTCAGGCGCGATTTGCGGCACGCCGATTACATGCATCTTGAAGTCGCTGAACATCTCATTCGACTCGCCTGCCACCGAATGGCACTGACTGCACCGTCCCTTGCCGAAGAAAACAAGCGCACCACGCTTCTGCTGTTCGTTCATCGCGCGCCGATCGCCGCGCGCGAATCGATCGACCGGTGCGTCGGCAAAGATGAGCGTGAATTCGAACTCCGCGATGGCGCGGGCAAACATGGAGAAGTCGATTGGGCCGCCATCCGCAACTGACGGAAAGAGCGCGCCGAAGAGTTGCCGATATGACGGAGTTCCGTTGAGCCGCTGCAGCACGACCGCGCGGATAGGGTCATTTCGCGTTCCCGTCGCGTCGGCCGGAGGGAGGCAGGCCCCTTTGCCGTCGTCGAACTGATCGAATGCAGGGCCAATCGTCCCGGCCGTACACGTAAATCCCGCGACCTCGACCAGTTCGGTCGGCGGCATGTGCGCTTGCGCGATCGACAAATGCGTCACGATCGGATCGTTTGGCGGGAACCGCGTTGTTCCCTCGGGAAGCGGAAACTGGAAGCCGAGTGAGTTATCGAACGGGTTGCCGGAGATCACGGCGAAGCGACCGTTCCACATCATGTTGGGATAGAACGGTGTGTTGGACGCAAATGGCGTGCGACGCTGGTTACGCGGGCCCGTACGATTGCGCCCGACGACATTGTTGTTCTGGATGCCGATCGCGATCGATTGCGTGTCGCCGAAAGCCCGGCTCGGCGAGTGACACCCACCGCACGTGTTGTCGTCGTGGAGGCCGCCCGACTTGTCGAACCACAGGAGCCGGCCGAGATCGGCAAGTTGCGGGTTAAGGGGTCGCCCGAGCCGCGGCAAAAATTGCGATTGGATCGTACCGGTGAATCCCGCGCTGCGCAGTTCGGCCAGCACTTGCCCGTCGAGGTCCGCTTCCGCCAGCGCCATCGACGCCGCCATTAACGATGCAATACACGCAACGGCGATGGGCAAGTGCCCGACACGTTGCAGACTTGATCTGAGCGTCATGAATCCTCCCTACCCCTGAAGGCTCGGCGTCCCGACGCGTTTAGGTCGGGACGCCGATACGCATTGGCCAAACCGGCTGCCGCAGCGGCAGCGGCGCGCGAATCATCGCTGGGCTAGTCGCCGAATTTACAACGTACAGCGCCGGTGACTAGGTTTGGCGATCCCTCGTCCTCCAAATCGAACGCGTTTCCTTTGCAGACCAGAACCCCGGCGATTCTGTTGCTCGCAACAGCAAGCGGGCCGCGATTGCCGCTGAGATGCACGCCGCCGTTGATGGTACTGCGTTCGAGCGCAATGGAGGGCGCGGGCGCAAGAGCACCGGGGCCGGTGTTGCTTATCTGGACACCGCCGTTGATGACGTCACCCGCACAGTCTATTTCTTCGGCGCCGAAGATAAGATTCGCGGCTCCGTCGGCGACAAACCCGCCGCTGATGGTGGAGCCGCATGCAATCAGTATCCCGCCCTCGTTGACCCGCACGCCTCCCGATACGTTCGCTCCGCCAAGGATGCAAAACTCGCCGGCGTTGACGACCAGACCGCCGACGATGGTGCCTGAAAGCGGTGCATTGGGTGGAGGTCCTGTATTACATACCGTCGCCGCAGCCAGGGCATGGCCGCTGAAACACGTCAGTGCCAAACCCGCCATTCCCACAACAAGTAATCCCGTGAGCCTTCTCATGGTTCGACTCCCTTTTTTTATTTCGCAGATCCCTCGACCGCTCGAGGCCGAAAGGAGCATTGCCGAATGCCTGCTCGTTTTTTTACGAACCTCTACGGCGGCAGGCAATTCGCAGAGGACGGCGCTCGCAGCAGGATCCGGGGCGCGCAAACATCTAATACCTGTCTGACCCGTTCCGCAAGAGCAACGATAGGAAAGTCGCCCCGTCGCTGCGGCGCAATGCGCTCGTCCGTCGACAGCTCCGGTCGCAGAGTTGCTCTGCAGCAAAAGCAGGAGCCACGCGAGCCTCGGCACTCGATTGGAAGATAGATGGCTACTCCTCGAGCGCGGTCAGCAATCGTAGCTTGAGTGCGCGAAATTACTTGAACACTCGATCAACATCGTCATTTCATAGTTCAGCGACAGAGGTAAGGCCGCTGGCCAAGCGTCGGACTGACATCAGCGCGAATCGGCGGGTACGCCTTGAGGTCCAGTGTGCGTAACGGCGCCTTGGTCCGCCTGGCCCACTACGGCGACATATTTTTCCAGTACACCACCGCCAAAAGACCGACGCCGCACCATTCGCGTCGACTTACGAACCTCTAATTCTTCTTCGTTGATTGAGACTTGCAATGTGCACGCTTCAGGCCGCGCGTCGATCTCAATCATATCGCCATTTCTAATCACCCCTATCATTCCGCCAACGGCTGCTTCCGGGCACACATAGCCGATGCACATGCCTCGAGTTGCGCCGGAAAATCTACCATCCGTAATGAGGGCGACCTTCTCGCCGTTGCCCTGCCCATAAATCAATGCGGTAATACCGAGCATCTCCCGCATGCCAGGACCACCGCGCGGCCCTTCGTTGCGGATGACGATGACATCGCTCGCCCGATAGTCTTTCGCTTGAATTGCGACGAGGCATTCTTCCTCAGACTCAAACACCCGAGCCGGACCGCGGTGTTGCAGTTTCTTGAGGCCCGCCACCTTGAGCAGCGCGCCGCTCGGCGCCAAGTTACCTTTGAGGACCACGAGGCCTCCCGTGGGGGCAAGGGCGTTCCCACAAGCCCTTACCACCTCGCCGTCGGGTGTTCCGACAGATGCCAACTCTTCGCCCAGCGTTCGGCCCGTCACAGTCAAGCAATCGCCATCAAGGTAGCCGCCTTCAAGGAGTGACTTGAGGATCACCGGAGCGCCGCCGGCATAAAACACATCGCTCGCGAGAAATCGACCACCAGGTTTTAGATCAGCAATCAGTGGCGTGCGGCGAAACACTTTGTCCACATCGTCGAGATGAAAGGCGATCCCCGCTTCATGTGCGATTGCCGGAATATGCAATGGCGCGTTCGTTGATCCCCCCGTGGCTGCCACCAACGCGCAGGCATTTTCGAGCGATTCGCGCGTGACGATCTCGCGCGGTAATGGGCAGTTATCCATGATGGCACGCATCAGCACGCCGCCCGCGCGCCTAAGCAAAGGCAAACGTTCAGAATAAACCGCTGGAATCATCGAGGAACCCAATAGCGCCAATCCTAGCGCTTCGGAAACCATGCCCATGGTATTGGCTGTATATTGCCCGGCGCAGGCTCCGGCCGTTGGAACACATGCGCGCGCCATTTTCTCGAGCGCCGCCGAGGTCGACTCCCCCGCCAGCACCTTACCGATCATTTCGTAAGTATCTACGATATTGGCCTCCCTACCCTCGATGCGGCCGGGAAGCGATGAACCACCATAGAAGAACAGCGAAGGCACGTTACAGCGGACCATCCCCATAAGAAGGCCAGGCAGATTTTTGTCGCAGCCGCCAATGCCAAAGATTCCGTCCCATTGATGCGCTTGTACCGTCGCCTCCACGCTATCGGCAATCAGTTCACGCGAGACCAAGGAAAATCGCATTCCGGGGTGCGCGATCGAAAGACCGTCGGAAATCGATACCACCGGACATTCGTGCGGCGTGCCGCCGTTCGCGTAGATGCCGGCCTTCGCCTGCAACGCTTGTTCGCGGAGCGATGCGTTGCACGGACTCATGTCGCCGCCGGTGTGAATGACAGCCACATGGGGGCGATCGATGTCCGCGTCATCTTCGCCCAACGCGTAAAGGAAACTCCGCGTGGCGGCGCGCAGCACGCCTTCACGAATCGCCGCAGATCTAAATCGCCTATCTGCCATGACGAGCCGAGAGATTCGAGATCAGGCCATGCATCAGAAACGACGCATGAGACTAAAACTCTGCGCGGTCGGTCCCACATCGGGCTGACTGGCCATGAATAAGGCCAGTGGTACGACATCCTCCGGTCTTTTTAGCCACTCGTGCGATCGCTTCGCGGCTAATGGCGTGGTGCCCGCTGGCGTCACGGCAGCCAATTGTTTGAAGGTTTCATCGTAAAGCTTCGTCTTGACATTGCCCGGCAGCAACTCGTTGACGCTAATGTTGAAGGTGACGAGTTCAGCGGCGAGCGATTGCACGAGTGCCCAAGTGCCCGCCTTTGAACAGGCGTAGGCCGATGTGGCCGACGTGCCTTGGTGACCTTGCCCCGAACCGATCACAATAATTTTGCCGGCGCCGCGTGATTTCAAATAAGGAGTTGCGGTTCGCGCACAGTAGTACGCGCCGATCAAATTGATTTCTATAGTTCGCTTCCAATCGTGCGGATTGGTGTCCTCAATATTCGCCAAGCTCAATGCAACGCCGTGACTCAAGACCAAAATATCGAGGCCGCCAAAACGTTCGACGACTTGTCTAAACATGGATTCGACGGAGCCTAGGTCCGACACGTCCGCCGTCACACCAATGGCGGTTCCGCCTTCAGCCTCAATGGCTTTCACGACGGTGTCTATTTCACTCTGGGTGCGCGACACGCAACACACGCATGCGCCGGCGCGCGCGAATCCCACAGCGATCGCCTCCCCACATCCGCGCCCGGCGCCCGTCACGACGGCCACTTTCCCCTGAAGGGTACCGCCAGTGTGGCTGCCAAACCAACTCGCCAAATCACTCATGCCCGCCTCGTTCGCGTTCAAACTCAGAGGATTACTGCGGCAATTTTTGAGTAATGCGCTGCAGCAGCCTCACAAAATGCCCGCTGTCTTTCGGTCCTAAGACGCGGCGGAGCTCGGCCTCGTGAGATATCGCCCCCGGCCACAATTTCCGCAAAAGCGCTTCGCCCGAAGCCGTCAACGAAAGCCCGTAGCTGCGCCGATCTGGACTCGTCCGAGCACGAGTCACCAAGCCTTCTTCATCGAGCGTCAACAGCGTGTCAGTCAAAGATGACTTGTCTCGTCCAATCGCGCGACTCAACCGCGTTTGATTGATCCCGGGATTTTGCTGAACCACCACCAGGATCGAAAAAACGCCGGGCCGCCAATGCTTCGCCTGAGCGCGCCGAGTGATTGCGCGAAATGATTTGTCGTGCGCATGGCGCAAATGAAAAGTAACGCTGCTTTCCAGCCAACCTAGGTCAACCGAATCGCGGCGTAGCGCACTTTTGCGGTTAGGCTTTTTCATGGCCCATGACCGCGCGGCCACCCTTGGCCGCCAATGGCGCGGCAAAGCGTGGATAAGCGCCGAGGGTGAGCAGCAGCAGGCCGGAGAAAACGGCGCCAGCGGCGGAAACGGCCAAGATCTGCGAATAGGATCCCAAGCGATCGTATGCGAGGCCGAACAATGTGGGGCCGAAGCCGCCACCAATGGCGACCACAATATAGAGGATTCCATACAATAAGCCGTAGTGTTTAACGCCCAGATACCGGGCCGTCAAATAGGAGGTGAGATCGATTTCCACTCCGATCGCGGCACCCAATAGCAGCACAGCAGAGAGGGCCATAGGGTAGCTGATGCCGGTACGTGAGAAAATAAAGCAACTGACTGCGGTCAATGCCATAAAGATGGCTGCAAGCAGCGGTACCCAAATAAAATCCGCTAAGAACCCTCCGAGCGCGCGCCCCGCAATGATGGTCAGCCCCATCCATGGGGTCAGGGTCGCGACCGACATTTTCGAGAACGAATGGCTAAGTAAGATGCTCTCGACATTGGGAACCTGTCCTCCCAAAATCAGTGTCATTGGCAAGAAAGCGGCGCCCATCGTCCAGAAGTACCGGCTGCGTAGCGCCTGCTGCAAGGTCAAGCCGGAAGAATTGACTCGTGACTTCGGTGCCTTCGTCGAGGCGTCAGAATCGGAGCGATCCTTGAGACCCCACCAGGCGAGCGGAACGACGATGAGAATGGGTAGCAGACCGATCGCCACATAGGTTGGACGCCAACCAAACATGCGGATCAGTGCTGAGGCCAGCGGCTTTCCGCCCAACGAAAATACTCCTACGCCGGCGAGCGCAATACCCAACGCAAGTCCGCGATGCACATCGAAATGCTGATTGATGGCGCGGGTCCAGGTGATCTGCGCTGCACCGGCGCCGACCACCGACATCAAGAGCCAAGTACCGTAATACTGAATCAGGCTGCCGCTGGATAAGCCAAAGCTCATGAACGACAGGCCCAACAGTGTCGAGGACACGATGGCTACCGGTCTCACGCCAAAACGATCGCATAAGTACCCCGTAACCGGGCTCGCAAATACCAAGACGCACGTCACCAACACCACTCCGCCCATGACCTGCGAGCGGGACCAGTGGAAAGCGCCAACCAGCTCGGGGGCGAACACGCCGAGGGAGTAGACCGCCAAGGTCGGAAACCCCAATGCAACACCGAAGACACACGCGACCAGGATCCTCCAGCCGCTGCGCAGTTCACTATCCTTCACGGCCAGCCGCCCTTGATTCGCGATCACCAGCCTCTCCGCGTTGATAGCCATTCGTATTGTCCCCTACGGTAGATCTATCTACCAATACACCCGCGAGCTTAACCCGTAGCCTGGACTCAGTGTTGCATCTCGTCCAATATCGAAAGATTGAAAACCGATAAGCTGGAGTTATCAATTTATGGAGCTGCGCCACCTACGCTATTTCCTCGCTGCGGCGGAGGAGCTGAATTTTCGCCGCGCCGCCGTTCGCTTGCGTATCGCTCAACCCGCATTGAGCGTGCAAATGCGTCAGCTGGAAACGGAGATCAAGGCGGAGCTCTTCAGCCGGGCGGGTCGCGGCATCGAATTGACGGACGCCGGCAAGGTGTTCTTGGAACAGGCGCGCAGGATCTTGTCTGACGTGACCCGCAGCGTCGCTTTGGCCCAGTACGCGGCCAACGGCGATATTGGTCATATC
>Ga0210392_10002062_pt1 | contig 10367 bp, 6 predicted proteins | sample IncBWC30OmetaG_FD_161057 | JGI IMG/M metagenome (GOLD analysis project Ga0210392, IMG submission 161057) | Forest soil microbial communities from Barre Woods Harvard Forest LTER site, Petersham, Massachusetts, United States - Inc-BW-C-30-O ...
GTTGGCTTTCACGACATCGTCGACGACCGCGCGGGGCTCGGCGCGGATGACGTCACGACCCAAACGCTGGTGCAATTTTTCGACTGGCTGAAGGGTACCGGGTGGACCGTACTGTCACTGGACGATCTGGCAGCGGCGGCAGTCGGCGTGCGCCCGCTGCCCGATAAGGCGATCCTGATCACCTTCGATGACGGCTACCACAGTCTCTACACGCGCGCGTTTCCGTTGCTTCGGGCCTATCACTACCCCGCTGTTGCGGCTTTGGTCGGCAGCTGGATGGAGGACCGGCCGGATGGCACCGTGCAGTTCGGCGACAAGACAGTGCCACGCAGCAATTTCATCTCGTGGGCCGAAGCCCGCGAGATGCAAGCGTCCGGTCTCGTCGAGTTTGCCTCGCACAGCTACGACCTGCATCACGGCGTTCGGGCCAATCCGCAAGGCAATATGATCCCGGGGGCGATGACCTGGAAGTACGACCCGATCACCCGGACATACGAAGACGATGCGCAATACAGCGCCCGCATCCGCGCCGACTTAACGCGGTCCCGCGCGGTCATGGCGGCCAATCTCGGAAATCCCCCGCGCGCGATGGTATGGCCTTACGGGCGTTACACCGGGCCTGCGCTCGCCGTGACGAAGCAACTCGGCTTCCGTTTCTCGATGACGCTCGAACCGGAACCGGCTTACACCTCCGATCTGTTCGCGATCCATCGCTATTTCCCGGCCGAAGGTGCGAGTTTTGCCGATATCGTGCGCAATCTCCGGTTCGAGCCCGAGCGTCCGCTGACGCGTCGTATCGCCTGCCTGACGCTCGATGCGCTCGCCAGCGCGGGCAGCGGCTCGGCGCAAGACGAAGCGCTCGGGCGGATCATCGAGAATCTCCGCTCGCTTGGCGCGAATACTGTCGTGATCGACGCCAACGCGGCGCTGCCGTCGCCCGGTTCACCTCTGGGCGCCGTCTTTTTCCCGACGCGGCTGCGCCCGCTACAGACTGACCTTCTGTCGCGGGCGGTGTGGCAAATCAGGACCCGCGGCGGCGCCAGTACATACGTGCACCTCCCGCTTGCGGCGACGGTCGCCGCAGTCGGCAACAGCGGCACGGCAGGTCTCTTCGCCGACATGGCCCGCTACACAGCCGCGGACGGTGTGGTCATCGACATGCAGCCCCCGCCCGGGCCCGTGGAAATCGTCGATGCCTTGCCCGGCGAGATTCGGGCGCGGCGGCAGGTAGTCAATCCCGTCACGCTCGATGCGCAAGCCCAACTCGGCCTCGCGGCGTTTCGCGCGGCAGCAGCGATAGACCCACGGCTGCGTTTGGTCCTGGCGATGAACAAGCCCGCCGGCCCGCCCGCTTGGGCCGATATCGGCCTGTTACCGCCAAGCGCGGATGCCGAGCAAATGGCGTCCCTTGCCGCACAATTTCGAGCAGAGGGTTGGTTGCGCCCGGCCGCTGCGGGACGCACGGCGTTTACACTGCCTGTCGCGCCCGACGAACAGGTTGCGGCAATGCGGCTCGCTCAGCGCCAAGGAGCCTCAGCCTTTGCGCTATGTCCGGAACCGCGGGCGGCGCCGCCTGAGCCGACACTTTCCGCGACGTTCTCCTCCGCCACCTACCCCTACAAGCCCTGAGGAAGCGGCGATGATCGACAGCGCGGCGGGCTTCCTGTTGATTGCCATGCCGATGTTCTGTTTCGGCTATCCGTTTGTCATGTCGTGGTACTGGATGCTGGGCGGAGTGATGTTTTACATCGGCCGCGAACGATTCATGGCGCCGCCGGGGGATCCTCTGCCGCTTGATCACTGGCCGCCGATCAGCATCTTGGTGCCGTGCTACAACGAGGCCGATAACGCCGAGGAAACGCTGTCGATCGCCGCGTCGGCGGACTATCCAGATTTCGAAGTCATCGCGATCAACGACGGCAGCCGCGACAACACCGCCGAGGTGCTCGACCGGCTCGCCGCCGAGATCCCGAGCCTGAGGGTCGTTCACCTCGCCCGGAACCAGGGCAAGGCGACCGCGCTCAACACCGGCGCGCTACTCGCCAAGCACGAGCTGCTCGTCTGCATCGACGGTGACGCGCTGCTCGACCCCCACGCGCTGCGATGGATCGCCCATGCCTTTAGGCGGGGCAACGTCGGCGGGCTGGCGGGCAATCCTCGCATCCGCAACCGCACGTCGATGCTCGGGCGGCTGCAGGTCGGCGAATTTTCGTCGATCATCGGGCTCATTCGACGTACCCAGACGACGTATGGCCGCCTTTTCACCGTGTCCGGCGTAATCTGCGCCTTTCGTAAACGCGCCCTGGAAGAGGCTGGATGGTGGTCGCCGCGCACCATCACCGACGACATCGACGTAACCTGGCGCGTCCAGGTCGCGGGCTGGCGCGTGATCTACGAACCCAACGCCATTGTCTGGATATTGATGCCCGAGACGCTGCGCGGGCTGTGGAAGCAGCGGCTGCGCTGGGCCGAAGGCGGTGTACAGATGATGACGACATTTTTCCGCCCGATGATTGCCGGGCGGGCTCCATCGATGCTGCCGGCATACATCAACTATGTCCTGAGTGTCGTCTGGTCGTATGTAATGCTGTTTTCTCTGGCGGTCGGGCTTTTATGGACGATCGGCCTCGCGCCGCCGGGTCTGACGATCGGTTTTCAGCTGATACCTGAATGGTGGGGGCTGACGCTGACGATTACCTATCTCGCGCAGGCGCTGGTCAGCGACCTGCTCGAACAGCGCTACGAGCGTGACATGCTGCGTTCGCTGTTCTGGATGATCTGGTATCCGCTCGCTTACTGGCTGCTCAACACCGCGACCACCGTCGCCGCCTTGCCGCGTGTTCTGCTGCGCCCGCGGGTTGAGCATGCGACCTGGGTCAGCCCGGACCGAGGTTTGCGATGAGCAGAGCGAACCTGCCATGGCCGCCGCTGATCTCGGCCGCCCACGCGCCGCGTTGGATACGGTGGCGAGACGCGCTTCTGACGTCGCTGATGTGGTTGCTGTTCGCGGCCATGCTCGAAACCGAGTTTGAGCTGTTTTCTGGTGAGCATCTCAAACGGCTGGGCTTTGGCGATTTCCACACGGAGCCTAATTGGCCGGCGTTCTTCGAACGGCTGACGCCGTTTTTGCGGACTGCCGCAGTGTTGGTGCTGCTGCTCGCGGTTGCCGGTCTCATGTCACTGCGCCTCTATCGCCGCTCGTTTCTGTTTCCTCAGCCGGCGCCGCTCGAAGCCACCACCCAGGCCCGCCGCGCCGGGATGGACGAAGCCGCGCTGATCGACGCACGCGAGCTGACGATCGCGGTCGTGCACGTCGACGCCGACGGGAAGCACCGGGTCGAAGCGTTGGCCCCGTTGATGGAGCGCGGAACCGATTGCAAGTCCGTGAATTCCTAGGCGTATCGGTTTGCGGCTACCGGCAGCGCATGGCAAGGTAGGCAAAGTTGACCGCACCAATACGTCTTGACGCAACTTTGAAAGCGCCGACCGCTCGCCGGTGCCATTCGGAGGAGGAGCGCGATGTGCGGGATCGTCGGGATCGCCTCAGATAAATCGGTCACCGAACAACTGGTCGCGGGCCTACGCCGCTTGGAGTATCGCGGATATGATTCCGCTGGAGTTGCGGCGATCGCTGACGGCCGTATCGAGCGCTGCCGTGCCGAGGGCAAGCTTGACAACCTCGTTGCGCGCCTCGGACAGGAGCCGGTACGCGGCAATACCGGGATTGGTCATACCCGCTGGGCGACCCATGGCCGACCGGCCGAAATCAACGCCCATCCGATCGCGACCGACAAGGTCGCGGTCGTCCATAACGGTATCATCGAGAATTTCCAGGATTTGAAGCGGGAGCTGAGCGCGCTCGGCTATCGGTTCGAAACGCAGACCGATACCGAGGCGGTCGCCATCCTCGCTACCTACCATCTGGACAAGGGTCTCGAGCCCCTCGCGGCGGTCGAGCGCACGCTCGAGCGGCTGCAAGGCGCCTTCGCGTTGGCGTTCATCTTCGCCGGTTATGAGGACCTGCTGATCTGCGCGCGCCGTGGCAGCCCGTTGGCGATCGGCCACGGCGACGGCGAGGCATTCATCGGGTCCGATGCGCTCGCGCTTGCGCCGCTAACTCGCCGCATAACCTATCTCGATGAAGGCGACTGGGCGGTCATCACATCCAAAGAAATCAAGGTTTTTGACGCCGACAACAACACGGTCACGCGGCCGATTTCCGAAACGGCCGCGTCGGGTGTGCTGATCGGTAAAGGCAATTACCGCCATTTCATGCAAAAGGAGATCTTCGAGCAGCCCGTGGTGATCGGCGATACGATCCGGGCGCTGATCAACCCAGTCGCGGACACGGCGCATCTCCCGCAGCCGCCCTGGCCACTCACCAGTATCGGCAAGATCACGATCATCGCTTGCGGGACGTCGTATCACGCCGGGCTCGTCGCCAGGTATTGGCTAGAGCAGTTGGCTCGCATCCCTGCCGATGTCGATATCGCCTCGGAGTTCCGCTACCGCCGTCCGGTCATGGCGAGTGACGGCGCGGCGGTTTTCATCTCTCAATCGGGTGAAACCGCCGATACGCTGGCCGCGCTGCGTCATTGCCGTGACCAAGGACAAAAGATCATCGCGATCGTCAATCAGCCGGAGAGCTCGATCGCACGCGAGGCGGACCTTGTGCTGAAGACCCTTGCCGGTCCGGAGATCGGCGTGGCGTCGACCAAGGCCTTCACGACGCAACTTGCGGTTCTGGCGGCTTCGACCGTCATTCTTGCCCGCGTACGCGGTATGATCGACACAACAACGGAGGCGACGCTTGCCGGTCAGCTTGCTGCAGTACCGGCGCGCGTCAGCGAGGTGCTGCGCCAGGACTCGCATATTCGAAACATTGCCGCCGAAATCGCGCAGGCCCGCGATGTGCTCTTCCTGGGCCGCGGCCCCGTCTTTCCCATTGCGCTGGAGGGCGCCCTAAAGCTTAAGGAGATCAGCTACATCCATGCGGAAGGCTATGCCGCCGGCGAGATGAAGCACGGGCCCATCGCGCTGATCGACGACAAGGTGCCGGTCATCGTGCTCGCGCCACCGGATGAGCTTTTCGAGAAGACGCTGTCGAATGTCGAGGAGGTTATCGCCCGCGGTGGCCGGGTCGTTATGATCTCCGACGCCGCTGGAGTAGCGCAGCTCGAGGGCCGCGCCGCCCATGGCATCGCGATCCCAGATTGTGGTGCGTTTACTGCACCCCTCCTCTATGCCATTCCGCTTCAGCTTCTCGCCTACCACACCGCTGTCATCAAGGGCACCGACGTCGACCAGCCGCGCAATCTGGCCAAAAGCGTGACCGTCGAATAGCCATCAGTCCGTGTCGCTACCGCCGGGATGTAATCGGTATGGACGACACGAAGGCCCGCGCCGATATAGAGGCGATCTGGCGATCGGAGGGCGTATCGGCCGCCTTCGCCAATCGCTGAGCCGGAGGCGGGCCTTATGACGATCGACATCAATGGGATGGCTCACGTGATCCTAACAGTGAGCCAATTCGATGCTGCGCGCGCGTTCTACGGACGCCTGTTGCCGGAGTGCGGCACGAAAATCGTCCATGACGGCGAGAAGCTGTTTTATTGCGTCGGCGCACGGACCGCGATCGGCATCGAGCCCTGCGATCCGGCATTCGCCGGCGAGCGTTTCGTGCAGCAGCGCGTCGGTCTGCACCACCTCTGCCTGCGAGCCCGGTCGCGCGAGGATGTCGATCGGGTCGCGGCGGTGCTGAAGGAAATAAAGGCGAAGATCGTGCGGGGGCCGCTGGAGGGGACCTGGGCGCCGGGATACTATTACGTGCTGTTTGAGGACCCGGACGGAATAAGGCTGGAAGTGAACTTCGTGCCTGGAGCGGGAGTGCTCGCGCAGGGATCACAATTCAACCCCTCGACCGGGTACCTCTGATCACCATTCGATCCGAACCTGAGTATCGGGAACGTCAGCTATCGGCGCGGGCGGCGGACCGTTTGAGGGCGGCGGAGTCCGCGACAAAGCGGTTGCCACGACGCAACGGGATGCGGGATTCCGGATATTCACCGCTAGCGGCGCGAAAAATGGCACGCCCCAACTGGGCGTTTACCGCTCGGGCCAGGACTCGCCGCTCATCGCTTGCTGCGTCCCAAAGCTCGATCCGATAGGGAAGCGCCTCCAGCGGCCGGGATCGAGAGGAGGTTCTTGGCATTTGGATCTTTCGGCATGGCCCCGTCAGTGTCTCCGGGTCAGTGTCGTGCGGCGCGGTGCGATGGTCGTTTCCGCCGCCTTGCGGCGCGCCGTCGCGATCGCTTCTTCCTTGAGCCATCGCAAAAGGCTGGGACGGAACGGAAAAGGCGTCGGCGATTTGACTTCTGACGTTGCAACCCATGCCCTTACCCGGCGTTTATTGGTTTGCTGAGGAAGGATGCCGCACCTATCAAAACTAGTCCTTCCGTTGCGAGCGGATGAACTCGAAATACAGATTGAGAATGCCTTTAACCGCCGGTAGTTCCTATCACCCGCCAGATAGTCGTCGCTTCGAATTACTGCTCGATGCGCTCTCCGACTATGCGATCTACATGCTCGATCCCCATGGGCTCGTGACGACTTGGAATGCCGGCGCCGACCGTATCAAGGGCTACAGCGCCGGTGAAATCATCGGCCAGCATTTCTCGCGGTTTTTCACGGACGAGGACCGCGCCGCCGGTGTTCCCGATGCTTTGCTCGCGACCGCCTACGACGAGGGACGCCAGGAGGCGGCAGGCTGGCGAGTCCGCAAGGACGGCACCCGCTTCTGGTGCAACGCCATCGTTCATCGCATCGAGGATGCCGAAGGCGAGCTGATCGGCTTTGCCCAGATCACCCGCGACATTACCGAGCGAACGGAATCAGAGGAGGCCCTGCGCGAGAGCGAGCGCCGTTTCCGCATGCTGGTCGAAGGGGTTATCGACTACGCGCTCTACACGCTCGATCCGAGCGGCGTGGTGATCAGTTGGAACCCCGGCGCCGAGCGCCTCAAGGGCTATTCGGCCGATGAGATCGTCGGCCAACATTTCTCGAAATTCTATACGCGCGAAGGCCGCACCGACGGGCTGCCGAGCCGCGTCCTCGAGACGGCGGCGCGTGAGGGCCGGTACGAGGGCGAAGGGTGGCGTGTCCGCAAGGACGGCAGCCGCTTCTGGGCGATGGTCGTGGTCGATGCGATCCGCGACAAGGAAACCGGAGCGCTCGAAGGTTTCGTCAAGGTCACCCGCGACATCACCGAGCGGCGCGCGGCGCAGGAGGCGTTGCGCGAAAGCGAGCGGCAATTCCGCCTGTTGGTGGCCGGGGTCACCGATCACGCGCTCTACATGCTCGATCCCAACGGGATCGTCACCAGCTGGAATGCTGGCGCTGCGCGCATCAAGGGCTATACCGCTGACGAAATCATCGGCCAGCATTTCTCCCGGTTCTACCCCGAGCGGGACCGCGCCGCCGGCGTGCCGTTGAAGGCGCTGTACACCGCCGCGCGGGAAGGCCGCTTCGAGGCGGAAGGCTGGCGCGTCCGCAAGGACGGGACGATGTTCTGGGCCAATGTGATCATCGACCGGATCCGCGACGAGACAGGTGAGTTGATCGGCTTCGCAAAGATCACCCGCGACATCACCGAGCGCCGCCAGGCGCAGAAATCGCTGCAGGAAGTGCAGGAACAGCGCGCTCACTCGCAAAAGATGGATGCACTCGGCCAGCTCACCGGCGGGGTCGCGCATGACTTCAATAATCTGCTGATGGTCGTCAGCGGCCACACGCAGCTACTCAAGGAGCGTGTCGAGGCCGATCCGCGGCTGGCCCGCTCGTTGGAGGCCATCGAGGCGGCAATCTCGCGCGGCGAAACCCTCACGCGTCAGTTGTTGACGTTCTCCCGGCGGCAACCATCCAATCCGCGTATCTTCATGCTCGGCGAGCGGATCGAGGGGCTGCGCTCAATGATTGCGGGCTCCCTCGGAGGTAGCGTGGACCTTGCCGTCAGGGTCGATCCAGCGACATGGCCGATCAAGGTCGACCCGAATGAACTCGAACTCGCGCTCGTCAACATTATTCTCAACGCCAGGGATGCGACGCAGTCGGAAGGCTGCATCACGCTGATTGCCGAGAACGTGGCGCTCCGCGGGAACGAGACGCCGGCGAAGGTCGTCGGCGACGTCGTTGCGCTGCGCATATCCGATACGGGCACCGGCATCGCGCCGGATCTGCTGCCTAAGGTGTTCGACCCGTTCTTCACAACGAAGCCGGCCGAAAAAGGGAGCGGACTGGGGTTATCGCAGGTCTATGGCTTCGCGCACCAATCGGGCGGCACGGTGACTATCGAGAGCAAGATTGGCGAAGGGACGACCGTAACCCTCTATCTGCCCCGCGGCCTCGACGCGCCGGAAACGATGGCCGACGAACAGGCGCTCGAGAGCGCGCCCGGAGGCCGGGTCCTGTTGGTCGAGGATAATCCCGAAGTCGCCGAGATCAGCGCTTCGATGCTGGAGGAACTGCAATACCAGGTGCGCTGCGTCGGCGGTGCGGAGGAAGCGCTGCGCGCGATGGCCGAGGAGGAGTTCGACCTCGTCATCAGCGATATCGTCATGGCCGGTCCGATGGACGGGCTGGCTCTCGCCCGCTCGATCCGCAACAGCCATCCGGGCGTGCCGATTCTGCTGGTCTCCGGCTACAGCAGTGCATCGGCCGACGCGCGCGAAGACTTCATTGTCATGCGCAAACCCTTCCGGCTAGGCGAGTTGAGCCGCGCAACGACACGGATCATCGCCGAGGCGAGACAGCCCGCCGGCACCAATCTGGTCCGGCTCCGCGACGTGCGTTCCTCCCAGGCCGGTCGCGCCCGCTAGCGGCAGACGTCGACCCAGGTGGCGTTGGTCAGCGCGGCGAGGCGGTCGGTGGCGATTTTGACGGCGCTGTTTGTCGAGCCCGCGGCCGGGACGACTTCGGCGAAGCGGCGCAGCGACACGTCGCAATAAATCGGCAGCGGGGAGGGGAGGCCAAACGGGCAGACCCCGCCGACCGGATGGCTCGTCGCCGCAATCACTTCTTCCGCGCCGAGCATGCGGCCCTTGCCGCCGAGCGCTTCCTTGACCTTGCGGTTGTCGAGCCGCGCGGTGCCGCTGGTGACGACCAACAGCACCGTATCGCGCACGTTGAGGCAGATGGTTTTGGCGATCTGCCCCGGCTCGACATTGTGTGCCAGCGCCGCCAGTTCGACGGTCGACGAACTGGCACCGGTCTCGATGATTGCGATATCCGGCGCATTCGCCCGAAAGAACGCACGGACCGTTTCAAGGCTCATTCTCGGAGCCTCAGGCGGCAGCCTTGAGGACCATGTCGGCGGCCTTTTCGCCGATCATGATCGAGGGAGCGTTGGTGTTGCCCGAGGTCAGCGTCGGCATGATCGAGGCGTCGGCGACACGCAGTCCGGCGATGCCGTGCACCCGCAACTGCGCGTCGACCACCGCCATCGGGTCGGAGCCCATTTTGCAGGTTCCGACCGGGTGGTAGGTGGTTTCCGCCGCGGCCTTGACCCAATCGATGATCTCGTCGTCGCTCTGCCGGTCGGTGCCGGGCGCGACCTCGGTGACCCGCAGCGGCGCCATGGCCGGCGCGGTCATGATCGACCGGGCGATGCGGATCGCGCGCACGGTCAGCTCGGCATCGGGTGGGGCGGAGAGGAAGTTGAAATTGATCGCCGGCGGCCGGTGCGGGTCGGAGGAGGTGATGTGGATGTGGCCCTTGCTCTCCGGCCGCATCGGGTGGGCATAGCAAGTGAAACCGGACTGTTTGGCGATGCGCGGCCCCTTGGGTCCCGGCTCGGTCAGCATCGGCACCCAGCCGAGCAGCAGATCGGGCGCCTCCAACCCTTCGCGCGAAAACACGAAGGCACGCATCGGCGCCCCGACGCTGGCGAGAAAGCCCTTGCGGAAAAGGGCGTAGCGCATCGCCTGGTAGACCATGCCGAGCCCGCGGGCGCGGTCGTTGTTGGTGATGCCCCATTTGCCGACATGCCAGCGGGTACGCGGCGCGTAATGGTCACGCAGGTTTTCACCGACGCCGGGCAGCGCCTGCCGCACCTCGATGCCGAGCGCCTTGAGCCGCTCGGGCTGGCCGATGCCCGACAGCTCCAGAAGCTGCGGCGAATTGATTGTGCCGCCGCAGACCACGACATCGCGCCCGGCGGCAGTCTCGCGCTTTTCGTTGCCGACCGAATAGCGCACGCCGGTGCAGCGCTGCCCGTCGAACGTGAGGGATTGGGCTAGCGCGCCGGTTTCGATGCGTAGGTTGGAGCGGTTGCGGATCGGATCGAGATAGGCGCGGGCCGTGCTTTGCCGGCG
>Ga0210392_10002063_pt1 | contig 10367 bp, 8 predicted proteins | sample IncBWC30OmetaG_FD_161057 | JGI IMG/M metagenome (GOLD analysis project Ga0210392, IMG submission 161057) | Forest soil microbial communities from Barre Woods Harvard Forest LTER site, Petersham, Massachusetts, United States - Inc-BW-C-30-O ...
GACTGGCTCTCTACGAGCCACCGTTCATCGTCGATGACAGTCGCTCTCCGGTACCGGCCGAGTATCTGACGGAGCTCAAGTTATTGCTTGCCGAGGGTCGCCGAGGCGACACCGTCGAGTACTTCATGAACCACGGGCTCGATGCAGCCCCCGATTCCATTGCCCACATGAAGGAGGGGCCGATGTGGCAAGACGTCGTGCAGCTGGCCCATACCCTGCCGTACGACGCCGCCATCATGGCCAACACGATGAACGGCAAACCACTGCCAGTCGCGCGTTGGGCTACCGTCGAGGCGCCTACGCTGGTCATAGACGAACGGCAGAGCGCAACATATTTGCGTCACTCTGCAGAAGCGCTTGCCCAGATGCTTCCGAACGCACAACTGCGCACACTGAGCACTGACGGTCCCGGTGCGGCTCCGGAAAACCTCACTCCTGTGTTGATCGAGTTCTTCCAGGCCAGCGCCCGCGTCGTCTGATTTCAGCCGCCGGTGTAGAAGAACTCCTCCCGCGTGATCTTGTCGTTGCCATCGGGAAGCAATAAATGTTCCGGTGCGGCGTTACGCCACGCATGCACCGAGGCTCGGCGACACGGCACGCGGTGTGCCCTTGTCGACAGCCCGCAGTCGAGCAATCGGAAGAGCTCGCGCGTTGCGAGCTCAGGCTCGTAGCTCCTCACAAATGCGATTGAGCACGGCTCCAGGAGCTTGTGCGATGATGTCGCCGTGGGAGATGATCACTCGCTGTAGGTTGGGCAGGCGCGCCCAGTGCTCGAGTTGTGCGCTGACGGCGTTCTTGTCTGCTACCTGCTTCAGCTTCACTGGGAACGGGATGCGTGGCTCGTCGCCGGTCATGCCGATCATTTTGAACAACCACCCGCTGAAGCCCGGGCGGTTGGCTAGATCGAAGATCAGATCATTCAACACGACGGTGGTGCCGTTGGTGGTCTCGATCACGAGGACGGCTTCCTTGTCACCCGTGCCCGGCATCGTCATAAAGCGAACAGTGGGGTCGCCGAAGTCGACTTCCGTCGCGTCCACGGGCACGATTTCTTGAATCTTGTCGCGCGCGCCAGCGGGCGCAATGACCTTGAGCGAAGGGTAGCGATCTTTCCACGGCTTTGCGTCCATGCGGTGGATGTCACCGGGGACGACGAGGTAAGCAGGCGTGCCGTACGATTCGAGTGCGTTCATTTCTACCTCGTCCAGAGAAATGGCGCTGTAAATCACCAGCTTCCCGTCCGCGAGGCGGACGATTGTCATGCGCCGGGTGACCTCGCCCATTGGCGGCATATTCATCGTGCCACTGACCGAGAGCAGGTCGTGTTCGAGGCGCTTTAGCTTGCCATGAGGCAGAACGGTCCACTCCGTATGCGGTTTTGCCATGCTGGGCTCCTTGGTTGCACCGATACAGAGCAAGACGCACGCCGCGCGTAGCAATCACGGAACTGAAGCGGCTTCCCCGCGACGTCATGAAACAGAGGAGCCGGCGCTCTCTTAGAAACGCGAGCCCCTCGGTTCCTCGAATGGCGACCCAGGAGCGCGTCGGTGGGGGAAACGCCTCTCTGGACGGTCAGCCGCGTTCTGGTTTCGCCTGCATGGACCGTACGACCTGCGCAGCCTGCTCAGAGCGAGCCGACTCGTGGAAGTGGACCGCGCGCCAGCCCTCAGAAGTTCGATGGAAGATCATGCTGACGTGACTGATCGGCTCGTACTTCGTGGGACGGCCTTTGAGCCTGACGCTGGAGCGGGAAGTAAAGAAGGCGATCGCCGTGTCGCCGAGCACGTCAATCTGCACATCGTCGAGAGCCTTGGCCAACACTTCGTCCAGATGTTCGGGAAGAGCCGCGAGGTAGCGCTCGATGGCGGACCAGCCGAGGATCGGCTCTTCCTTCTCCTGTGCGACATAGATCAACGGTTCGTGCTGCCGATCCCAAATCGATGCGAGCTGCTCTGGGTCAAGATGGAGAAAGCCCAGGCGGTGGGTCTCGAGCACAGCCGCAATGGCATGCCGACTTTCTTTTTCGCTGGTCGACAGCTTTGTCGAGGCGGTGCTTGCTGCGTTCTGGATAAGACCTGTCAATTGCGATTCCTTTCAACGCGTCGTCGAATCGAAACAAGCGCTGTGCAAGAGTCGAACCGCAGGCTCCGTCTAAGCATGATGTCGCCGGAACGCTCGCCGCAGGCGGCGAGACCCCCGCTAGCGATACAAGATAATTTTCGCCTTGGAGTCGTCCCCGCGCTTCAGCCGAAGGTCACTGGTTCCCAGGCCGGCGGGCAGCCAGGTCGCACTCAGCTCTTCTGCACGAACGCCGGTGGACGGAGTAGCCGACACGACTGCCTCAGCCGCAGTGAGGCCTCAGCGATCGCGCGCGAAGATTCGCGTCGTCGCGCCGCCGGGGAACGCGCTGCTACTCATGAGCTTCAGTGCCCGCGGCTTCTCGAGCCCGTCGAAGATCGTGAGTCCCTTCCCGAGCGCGACGGGGTGGACGACAAGACGATACTCATCGATGAGGTCGTGTTTGATGAGCTCGCGCGCGAACGAGGCGCCGCCGTAGGCGATGAGGGGCTTGCCCGGCTGGGCCTTTTGGCGCGTGATCTCGGCGACGATGTCGGTAGCGATGATCGGATCGCGCCACGATTGTTGATTCTTCTTGGTCTCTTCCGGCGACGCGCGCTTCTGCTTCTTTCTCTCGTCGTCGGCGTCCTGATCCTTGGAATCCTGCGCTGCGCTCGAGACGGCGTCGAAATCGACCTTACCGGACCGTGTAAAGACCAGCTTCGGAATCGAATTCATCGCCGCCGCGAACGGATTGGTCGAGCTCGGCCAATAGCTGGCCATGGTCTCGAAAGTCTTTCGCCCCATGACGTGAAGGCCCGCTTGCGATATCGCCTCGACCTCCCAGATCGTGCAGCCTTCGTCGCACGTCTCGAAAATCCAATCGGACTCACCGTTCGGCCCACCGACGAATCCGTCGAGGGACATGTCCATCTTGAGGATTAGCTTCCGCATATGACGCTCCTTTGCGCGTATGAGCGATGGGCTTCGAGTTCATCGCTTGTCACCCAGGCTGATAGACCGGGTTGCCTATGGGGAATCGATGCCGACGACACCCCAGGTCGTCCCGGCGCCGACGTTGAGCACTACCCAGAGCTTTTTGCCGTCGTTGCTAGCGAACACCCAGCGCGCGTGGGGAACGTGCTTGCCGGTGTTGGTTTGGATGCAGGGCACTGGAACGGTGGTTTGGAAGCTGAGGTATTGATAGTCGAACACGTTCAACGCGCCGTCGTTGCCCGAGCTAGAAGGCGCGCTGAACGAGTCATTCGCAGCACCTTCGATCGTGTACACCTTGCCGTTCTGACTGTGAGCAACGGACAAGAGCGTCGGCGCATAGCCGCTGATGGTGGTCGAGCTGACGATGCGGCCTGCGTACGTCAAATCTTGAGCTGCATTGAGCGACGCATTGAAAACGTTGCCGCATGCGCTGAACACGCGTTCGCCGTCGAGGCTCATCCACACCTCCCCGCAGGCCTCGTGCTCGCCGAAGTCTGGACCGCCGCCGACACCCACCTTGGTCGTCGCGACGCCTTGACTGATGTCGTATTCCTCGAGATCGGAGGGTGAGAGTTGCCCCGTTGAGCCGTACATCGATTTGCCGTTGGGGTGCAGCTTGGCGTGCGTCTTTTCGTAGATCCCAATCGAGTTGCTCTTGCCGCGATCGATGCCTGCCATCAGGTCGACGCTGTGGATGTCCACCCACTGATCGGTGTTCGGGAACACGTAGGCAAAGTCGTTGCCTCCCAACACGACATCGAACGCATCACAGGTGGTGGCCACAGTCTTGACCACGCTCGGCACGGCGAGATCGATGAGAGAGACGAATGCGTCGTAGGCGACAGCGGCTTGCTTACCATCCGGGCTCACGGAAACGGCCACCGGCGCAGCGGGCAGGGGCACCGAGCGATCCGTCACGGTGCTCGGCTCGAGCACGTGGAGCGCAGCGGGACTGCTCGAGATCGCCACGATCGAGTCGAGAGCCGGCGAGTACTCGGCGTCTACGATGTCGAAGCTGACCGCGGTAGCCGAACAATCGCCGGTCGCCACTTGATCTGAACCCCCGCTGGATGGCGGGTTGCTGCCAAGACCCGTACTACTAGCGGACCCGCTCCCAGCTGACGAGCCCACGACTACGCCCGCCCCCCCGCCACTATCCGCGACGGAGCTGCCGTTCGAGCCGTCACACCGGCACGCCTCATAGCCGTCGCCGCTGGCGGCGCAAACTTGGGCACCGTGCGCGCCGTTGAAGCACACGCACGCGACTTGTTGACCGGAAACACAAGAACCGCCAGTCAGCGGGCTGCCTTCGATCGTCCTCCCGCACGCGCTCGACAAGACCAAGACCAACATCCACAGCCACTTTCGCCCCAGCATCTCGTGCCGCCTTTCCGGCCCAAACGGTACACGCGGATGCCCCGCGTCGCGAGCGGAAATGCGTGGAACGCAGCTTTGAGCTGTGGTGGCTGAAAGGCGGTCAAGCGGCCCTTCGCGTAGCGATGCTGAATTCCGCCCATGCAAGGGATCGCAAAGACGAGCCCGCTGCCGATGGGTTCGACCGCGCGCGCAGCGGGCGCATCGATGCTGAACCATTCCTGGACTTCGGCGGTCGTACCGTAGGCTCGGGCACTCGCGGCTGCAAAGAAGCGAGACGCGGGGTCCCAGCCTTTGCGGTGCGAGCGCTACCTCACCCTACGGCTCCCAAGATGTTAGCTGAGGAAAAGCAGCGTCTACGCGGCGAGGCCCGAGCAGTTAAGCAACAGCGCGCGGCTGAACGGGAAGCGAAGAAGAAGCAGCCTTGCCGCCCAGGAGGCGAAGAAGCGCCGGGCCTGGCCGGTGGGCGAGACATTGGTCGAGCTTGGCACTGCCACGAAAAGGCCCACCGCCCGCTCCCAGCCCCCATGAATCGCGAAAACAGGCTTTTCGGCTTGGGGGCAACCATTGCAAAATCTGCAACGGTTCGCCTGACCAGAGCAGGCTAACCGTACGCGGTGGCCGCTGCCTCGACCCGTTCTCTGTAGTAGTCGCGCAGCCGATCAGGCCTACCCAGATCCGCTTCGAGGAGACCTTCGAAGTATGCGTCCTCCGAAGCGGGATCGGGGAAGTATTCGATGATCGGGGATTCGTCCGGCGTTGCTCCGGCGAGGCCGAACGTCGCCCACAGTAGCCCATGATCGATGACGCGCCCCGTGCGGCCGTTCGTATCTTGAAACGGATGGATCCACTGGAATCGGTGGTGCGCGTCGGCGATGTGGGCGGCGATTGTCCCGAGATCGAGCTCCCCTTCGTTCCAGGTCGCTGCAACCCACGCATGGAGGTCATCTGTCAGCTTCCGCAGCTCGATGCGAATCTCGTGCGTTGCGACGTGCACGACGCCTCCGGGGCCACGCGCATCGACCCTCGTGTGTCCGGCCCAATCGAAAACGGTTTCGAACATAGCGCGATGAAGATCGAGCAGGTCAATGTCGGTTGGCGTCCAGATTGAATCCGCCGTCGAGCGCGGCCAGTCGAGAACTAGGGCGCGGCCGCGTGCCTCCGCCGCGCTCAGAACCGGCTCGATTTCCTCGTAAGACGTCAGGACGCCCTGCTGAGTCTCGAGCGATTCGGTACGCCGATTCTGTCGAGCCACGGCTAGCCGGTGCGGCGCGACCGAAAGATTTTGTCTACGGCGGCCGCGACGACTTCCGTCGAAACCTCGTAACCCTCGACGCGCATCGACTGTTGAATGCTCCGGACCATGCGAGCGCGACCCTCCGTCGGCTTGCGACCACTCAGCAAGCGACGAACCTCAGAGAGCTTCGTCGCGCGAGTGATGGACGGTCTGGTGGGCAGCTGCGACACCCTCGAATAATACTGCCTGACGGTCGTGAACGCAACGGAATGGCTTCCACAGCCGCATTCTAAGATTCATCGGATTCGGGCTCCCGTGTGGGACGGGAATCAACGTGCAACGCATTGGCATCCGCGTGGCCGCGAACCCATCATAAGATGCCGAGCATGCGACGAGATTTTTTTGACGCAACGGGGACGAATCGTCCGCGAGTCCTGTCGTGCGTTTGCGTCGCGGGCGTTGGCGCGCGTGGCTGAGCGCAATTGGGGTCTGATCAGGCCCAGTGCCGACAGCAGGTCGGCGCGGCCCTGCAAGAGCTGTGACCACGACCGGAGTCCGCGACTGCGGCCGCGTCTGCGACGGCGACCGGAAGACCACGGTGACGGTCTCCGGCCGCGGTAACCGCCACGGTCCGGGGCCCCGGCCCCGGTCGGCTGCAAGCGGGCGTCGCCGAATTCGGCCGTCGCCTGCGATTTACGCCGCAATGCGGCCCAGGACCGCGTCCCTGATGCATTGTTGCCCTCCGAGCGCGGCTCGCTACGCCCGAGCGCTCGGCTGCTCAAGGAGGCATCTCTGGCTCGAGTTTTGCGCTACCCTGCGGGATCGTGCTTTCGATCTCAGTCACTGATGCTGGACAGCGTGGGTCTGCGGAGCTGGCCGTTCGCGAGGCCCACTACCAGCTGCTCGGGCGCATCCGGAGCGCCGTAGGTAGCGTCATTCAGGGCAAACCGGAAGCGGTCGAGTTGCTGCTGCTGGCCGTGCTCGCCGGCGGTCACGTGCTTGTGGAGGACGTGCCCGGTGTCGGTAAGACGACGCTCGCCAAGGCCATCGCGCGCGTGCTTCAGATCGGGTTTTCGCGCGTGCAGTTCACGCCCGATCTGCTGCCGACCGACATTCTGGGCTCGCTCGTGCTCGATCCGCGTCTGGGCTCGTTCTCGTTTCAACGCGGCCCAATCTTCACGAACGTCTTGCTCGCGGACGAGATCAACCGCGCGTCACCGCGCACCCAGTCGGCGCTGCTCGAGGCCATGAGCGAGGCGCAGGTGACGGTCGACGGCACGACCTACCCGCTTTCGCCCCCCTTCTTGGTGTTTGCGACGCAAAACCCGCACGAATTTTCCGGAACCTATCCGCTACCGGAGGCGCAGCTCGATCGCTTCTTGGTTCGCATCGGCATCGGGTACCCGGCCGAGGAAGCGGAGCTTGCCATGCTCTATGCGCGCCAACACACAGAGCCGCTCGAGCGGCTGGAAGCGATCGCCAGCGCCGAGGATCTGGCCGCGATTCAGCGCGCCGTGCGCGACGTCGAAGTGAAACCAGCGGTCGCTCGCTACCTGCTCTCGATCAGCGCGGCCACGCGCCAGCACAGTGACGTCGCTCTGGGCGTGAGCCCTCGGGGGACGTTGTCGCTTTTCCGGGCCTCGCAAGCGCGCGCCTACATGAATGGGCGCGGCTACGTGAGTCCCGACGACGTTCAGGCGCTGTGCGTGCCGGTGCTCGGGCATCGCATCGCTCTGACTCCGGAAGCGCGTTACGGCGGGCGCGGCGTAGCGGGGGTACTGAGCTCTGTCGTGGCAAGCGTGCGCGTGCCGCTTTGAACACCGAGCTCGCCCGGCTCAACCACGTTTTGATCCCCGCCACGTCCGCGGAGCGGGACCGCTACCGAAACAGTCGCACGTTTCGGCGCCTGCGGCGTTTCGGGATGCCCTTCGCGCGGCTGTCTCGCGAAGGGCGCGCCCTGCTGGGCATGGCCTGCATCAGCGGCCTGTTCAGCGCGGATCTCGGCCGCACCCAAGCGCACGTGCTCGTGTTTTCGACCGCGGCGCTGCTCGTCGCGGCACTACTCTTCACTCCCGCTTACCGTCTGACCGACGTGACGGCGCACGTCGCCGTGGCCCGGCGCGTCACGGTGGGGGACGAGCTCGCCATCACCGTCACGCTCCACAACGCGGGCCAGAAGGAGCAGCGGGGAGTGCGCTGGGAACCGCCGTTCCTGCCCTGGGACGGCTCGTTCCGCGGCCCCGCGTCGCTCGTCGTCAATCTCCCTGCCGGCGGCCGCACGAGCAGCGTGATCCGGGCTTGCTTCGTGGCCCGCGGGCAGCATCAGCTCGACCCGTTTCGCGCCCTTCCACTGCTCCCGTTGCGGCTGTCGCAGGGGGCTCCGTTGCGCACCCCGCCTGTGCGCTTCATCGTCGTGCCCCGAGTGGCTCGCGTGCTGTCCATCAGCACGCCGAAGAATCGCCGGCACCAACCCGGTGGCGTGGCTCGCGCGTCCCGGACCGGAGACGCGACCGATCTACTGGGGGTGCGCCCGTACCGCCCGGGCGATCCGGTGCGCGATCTGCACGCGCGCTCCTGGGCGCGGCACGGCTCGCCCATGGTGCGCGAGTACCAAGAGGAATACTTCACCCGCATTGGCATCGTTCTGGACACGGACAGCAGCGCTGCGAATCGCGAGCACCTCGAGGGGGCGCTCTCGCTCTCGGCCGGGATCATTGCCTGTTTGTGTCGGGGTGAAGCCCTGGTCGATGTGCTCGTCACTGGCGAGCACGTCGCCAAGTTGGCGCTCGGCCGAAGCCTGGGTGCGCTCGATCAGGCGCTCGATTTGCTGGCGGTGGTTCGTCCCCAACCGGGCTTCGCGAGCGAGCGCACACTGGCGCAGCTCGCACCGCATCTGGAGCGCTTATCGTCGGTCGTGTTCGTCGCGCTGGCCTGGGACGACGCGCGGGTGGCCTTCGTGGCGGCGCTTCGAGCGCGCGGCGTCGGCTGCGTGGTGCTGATCGTGGGCGACGAGGCAGGGCGCACTGCCAGTGCCACGACGGTGCCGCTGTCTGCCATCGTGCAGGGCGAGGCGATTTCGCTATGAAGGCGCGTTTCATCGTGCTGCTACCGATCCTGGTGGCTGCATTTGCGCTCGGGAGCGCAGCCCGTGCCGGGTATCTGGGGCTGATCCTGGCGATCATTGCGAGTGCGCTGGCTGTGATTGGTCCACAGTGGGAGCTCGACCTGGGGCGTCAGTGGGTGACGAGCGCGGTGGCAGGGGGCACGGGCTATGCGCTGGTCGCGTTGTTCGGCGACTTGCAGGGCGGCGCACTCGTGATGCGCGGAGGCACCCTCAGCGAGGTTTGGGCACGCATTGCCGCGGCAATGCTGCTCGCCGCGGCGGCCCGGTTCCTCATGATCGAGCCGCGCTGGGGCCGATTGGCGACCACGAGCCTGGTCTTCGTCAGCTTGGTGGCCAGCGGCCAGAGCTCGAGCCCAGCCTATGCCGGGTTCGTGCTGCTCTTCTTGGCCACCAGCCTCGGCGCGCTCAACGCGAGCGACGACCTCTCCGCCTCGAAGCTCAGCGCGCGGCGCCTCGCCGTTGGATCCGCCGTCCTACTGGTCGCTGCCGCGCTCGGCCTGGGGCTGACCCTCGGTAGCCGCCGCGCGTACGCCTGGCTGACGACACGCGTGCGCTCCACGGCGTACGACTGGCAGCCGCGCGTCGGATTCTCCGAACAAATGGACCTCGGCGCGCTCGACGGCCTGCTCGACTCCGACCGGGTCGTGCTGCGGGTGCGCGGACCGCGCGTCGATTATTTGCGTGGCGTGTCGCTCGATAGCTACGAGATGGGTCGCTGGGTTCAATCGGCCGAAGCCGAGGCCGAGCCCGCCACGAAAGCGAGCTACGGCGGCTCCTTGCTGTCGACGCAGGTCGTGGAGGTTGCGGCCGTGTCCGAACGCACCGATCGCTTCTTTCTGCCGCTCGCGTCAGCCTCGCTCGTCACTCGCCCCGGCGCAGTCCGCGTGGACACGATGGGCTCGGTCCGGCGCGACGCACAGGCAGGTCTTTCGGTCGCGAGGTTCGTACGCGGCACGCGCGACCGCGCTTCGGTGTCGCCCCCTCGCCGATCCGATCTCGGCGTGCCGCGGCGCCTCCGTCCGCAACTGGCAACTCTGGCCGCTGAATGGACGCGAGGCGCCCGTACGACCCGCGAGAAGCTCGACGCCATCGAGCACCGGCTGCGCACGGACTATCGCTATTCGCGCATGTTTCGCCGCGCTACGAGCGCCGATCCGCTGCTGGATTTTCTGTTTTTCGAAAAGCGGGGCCACTGCGAGTACTTCGCGACGGCCTTCGCGCTCGTCGCGCGCGCCGCCGGCGTCCCGACGCGAGTCGTCATGGGTTATCGAGTGGGCGAAAAAAGCCCCTTCGGCTACTACTTGGTGCGCGATCGGAACGCGCATTCTTGGATCGAAGCCTGGCTGCCCGACGAGGGCTGGACCACGCGTGACGCAACCCCGACCGCGGAACTGCCGCAGGACCTCGAGCATGAAGCCAGCTACGCCGCGTCAGCGCTCGATGCGCTGCTGGTTGGTTACGACCGCGCCACGGATTGGCTCGAGGGCCTCACGGTTCGCCAAACCAGCATCGCCTGGCTTTGCGGGTTCGCGGTGCTGGTTTGGATCGTGGCACGCGGCGCACGCCGTCGGCGCAGCC
>Ga0210392_10002064_pt1 | contig 10365 bp, 9 predicted proteins | sample IncBWC30OmetaG_FD_161057 | JGI IMG/M metagenome (GOLD analysis project Ga0210392, IMG submission 161057) | Forest soil microbial communities from Barre Woods Harvard Forest LTER site, Petersham, Massachusetts, United States - Inc-BW-C-30-O ...
CTGGGCTACGGCCCGCGCCGCATCATCTTCCGCCACATGGTGCCCAACATCCTCGGCCCGATCATCGTTTACACCACGCTCACCATCCCCGCGGTCATGCTGCTCGAATCGTTTCTCAGCTTTCTCGGCCTCGGCGTGGATGCGCCCATGAGCTCGTGGGGCACGCTGATCAAGGACGGCGCGGAAAAAATGGAGGAATTCCCGTGGCTGCTCATTTTTCCCGGCGGTATTTTTGCCCTGACGCTTTTTTCGCTCAACTTCCTCGGGGACGGCCTGCGCGACGCGCTCGACGTGCGCTCATCGAAGGATTGACTACCGGGCGCCAAACCACGCCATACTAAAACCCCTCATGCGCCGCTTTTTCCCCTACTTCAAATATTTGCGGAGAGTGCGCGGAGCCCTGATCGCAGGTGTTTTATGCGGCATTCTTTACGGCGCCGTCGGCGGCTTGGGCATGCCGCTGATGATCAAGTACGTCATTCCCCGCGTGCTGGTCGCCGATCCCACGCCCACGCCGGGCGTGGTCACCACCGCTCACAAAGGTTGGCTGGATATTGATGGCTTCTTTGACCGCCTGTTCGGGATCACCAAGCCCGCGACAACGCCGGTCGACGCGACCCCGCCCCCCCCGACACCAGCCCCGCCCCCTGCTCCGGCTGCATCCCGCCCGGAATTGACCGCGTTACAGCTCTGGTCGATTGCCCTCTGGCTGCCGCTCATTTTTGCGATCCGGGGCGTGGCGGGCTACCTGAACACCTACTTGATCCAGCACGCCGGCGTGCGGATTCTTGAGGACATCCGGCTCGATTACTTTCGCAAACTGCAGAACCTCCCGCTCGCCTTTTTTCACCGGCTTTCGACCGGCGAACTTATTTCCCGCGGGCTCGGCGACACCAATCAACTGCAGTCGACCCTCACGATCATTTCCAACGACCTGATCAAACAGCCGGCAACCCTCGTCAGCACCTTGGCCGCGGTCGTGATTCTCGCCTATCATGAGCACGGCCTTTTTCTCGTCATGGTCTGCCTGCTGACGGTTCCCCTCGCCGTCTTTCCCATTCGCTACGTCGGAAAAAAGATGGTCTCGCGCGCCATCAACCTCCAGGCCCAGGCCGGAACCATCACCGATCGTTTCACGGAGAACCTCGCCGCGGTGAAAGAGGTGCGGGCCTTTGGCCTGGAGCACTACGAAATCGACCGGTTCGCAAAAATCGGCGCCCTGATCGTGCGGGCACAGATGAAGGTGGTCAAATATGCCCAGGCGCTCGCCCCGAGCATCGAGATTCTTTCCGCGGTGGGAATTTCGATCACCTTCGTTTTTGCCTACCGCTACAACGTCCACAGCGGGAGCTTTCTCGGGATCCTGGCGGCACTTTTCCTGAGCTACGACCCGATCAAGCGCCTCGGCGGCGTCAACAACGAGCTGAAGCGGGGCGCGGCCTCCCTCTCCCGCCTCGAGGAAATTCTAAACGAGCCGGTCGCCATTGCCGATCCACCCAATCCTGTGCCAGTGGCACGACTGCAGGGCGATATCGCCTTTACCGATGTCACTTTCGCCTACAAGGAAGGCACGCCCGTGTTGAGCCACATCTCCGCGCATATTCCCGCCGGCACGGTCTGCGCGCTCGTCGGCCCCAGCGGTGCGGGCAAAACCACTTTTGCCAACCTCGTGCCGCGCTTCTACGATGTGACGGCGGGCCAGATCGCCATTGACCAGATCGACGTGCGCGCCATGCGCATGGCCGACCTGCGCCGCAACATCGCGATCGTCTCACAGGACCCGGTTCTCTTCAACGACACCATTTACAGCAATCTCCTCATCGGCCGGGCCGATGCCACGCGCGACGAGGTGCTGGCGGCCACCCGCGATGCCTTTGCCCACGACTTTATCGCCCACACGCTACCCCAGGGCTACGATACCATCGTGGGCGAACGCGGATCGAAACTTTCCGGCGGGCAAAAGCAGCGCATCGCCATCGCGCGCGCCTTCCTGCGCAACGCCCCCATCCTCATCCTCGACGAAGCCACCAGCGCCCTCGACAGCGAGAGCGAGGCCGCCATTCAAAAAGCGCTGAAAAAACTCATGGCCAACAAGACCGTGCTGATCATCGCCCACCGCTTCAGCACCATCCGCGACGCCTCGATGATCCTGGTCTTCAACCAGGGCCGGATTGTCGGCCAGGGAACCCACCCCGAGCTTTACCACAGCAGCACCCTTTATAAATTATTGTATGATGGCCAGTCCACCCAGCCCAGCCTGCCGGTCGGATGATCCCGGCGCTTTGGCCCACCGCCACCACCCTTATGCAATTTACCGACAAGGAGTTTTTCGACTGGGAGATTCAACATGGTTTGACGCCTGAGAACCCCGACTATCTTGCCCTGCATGCCGCAACGGCCGACCTGATCGCCCAGTATAAACCAAGCCGCGTCCTGGAAATCGGATCCGGCATGGGAACGCTCCTCGAATGCCTGGCCCAAAAAGGCATCTACGCCGCCGGCATCGACACCAATCGCTTTCACCGGGATTTTTTCATCAAGCGCAATCCTCCTCTCGCCGATCGATACGGCCTCCTCGATCATAAATTCGACCTGGGAAGCTTCGATTTTGTCGTCTCCATTGAGGTGTTTGAGCACATGCCAGACTCGCTTATTCATGAATACATGAGGCAGCTAAAGCCTCGTTACTTTTTGTTCAGCAGCACTCCCCACAAATCAACGCCTGAGTTCGACCAGCAATGGGGCCACATCAACCTCAAGCAGGAACCGGAGTGGATCCATCTGTTTTCGAAATACGGATACAAACTTAAAAAGAAGCTGACCCTTCCAGCCGAGTGGGCCCTGCTTTTCAAGCGGCCGACGGGCCTATTCGACCGCCTTTTGAGCTAACTAACCAACCCGCCTTCTGCGGCGAATCAGCCCTCCACCCCGTGCCCGCTTCCCTTCCTGAACTGACGTCCGCAGCGGTCTGCGCCATCATTGTTACCTACAACCCCGATGACTTTTCCCTGCAAACCATCCGCACCATTGTCGAAGAGGCCGCCCATATCGTCATCCTCGACAACCACTCGGGCGAAGCGTCTTTGCAGAAGCTCCGGCCGTTAAAAAGCGACAAGGTCACCCTCGTGGAAAATGCCGAAAACACCGGCATCGCCGGGGGACTCAATCTCGGCATCCAGGCCGCCGCCGAAAAGGGCTACCAGTGGTTCCTGCTGTTCGACCAGGACACAAAAATTTTTCCGGCCACCATCCCCGCCCTCATTGATGCCTATGCCAGCTGTTTCTCGGAGTTGGGCCCGAAGCTCGGCTTCCTCGGCTCCAATTACCACCTGCACTTGGTGAAACAGGACGAGATCTTTGACGGCAACGTGCCCTTTTGCCAGGGCAGGCTCTGGTCGACCGGGAAGCTCATTCTCACATCCGGCACACTCATCAACTGGCAAAACTTCCAGGCCCTCGGCCCTTTTCGCGAGGATCTGTTCATCGACCACGTCGACCACGAATATCAGTTGAGGGCCATGCGCCACGGCCTGGTCGTCGCGCGCACCGCCCTGCCCCTGCTGGTTCACCGGCTCGGCCTGCAGCACAAACGGCGCGCCTTGCTGGCTTTCGGCCAGAAAAAAATGTCGAGTTATTATTCCCCTTTGCGCCGCTATTACCAAATTCGCAACTTTGCCGTGCTGGCCCGCGAGTATGAAAGTGAATTTCCAGAAATCATCGGATTCATCCGCATGTCGATCAAACGCGAAACCTTTCGCGCGCTGAAGTATGAAGGCGGGGCTTGCAAGAACCTGATCTCCATCTGGCTTGCCCTACGGGATGGCCGGCGCGGCGTCACCGGCAAGTATCGCGGCCGCATCGCGCTTTAAAAATGCCGGCGGCGGCCGGAATCGGCATTGTCATTCGCCCCCGACTGTCTCCTCTTGCTTTTTGGCATGCCGACCACGCCCAAGATCAGCGTCCTCATCCCCACCTACAACTACGCCCGCTACCTGCCGGAAACGATCGAGTCGGTGCTCGCGCAGGATTTTTCTGATTTTGAAATCATCATCAGCGACGATGCCTCGACCGACGATTCCGCCGCGGTCATTCATCGTTATACGGCCAGGGATCCGCGCATCCGCTTCCAGCCTCACCCCGCCAACCTGGGCATGGTGGCCAATTGGAACTGGTGCCTGCAACAGGCCCGCGGGGAATATATAAAATACCTGGGCGGCGATGACTGCCTCGCCTCGCGCCACGCGCTCGGGGGCATGGCCGCCCTGCTTGATGCGCATCCACCGGCAACCCTGGCCGCCTCGGCCCGCCTGATTCTTGATGAGGGCTCGGAGGTGACCGGGCTTTGGGATGAACTGCACGAGCCCGGGATGCACAACGGGCCGAAGACGATCGCGCGTTGTTTGCGCGCCAACCGCAATCTCATTGGCGAACCTGCCGCCGTCATGTTCCGGCGGGCGGCAGCCAGCCGGGGGTTTGATCCCACCATGCGGCAGATTGTGGACCTGGAGATGTGGTTTCACCTCCTCCTGCAAGGTGACCTGGTTTATACGCTCGATCCCTTGTGTGCGTTTCGCCGTCACTGCGGCCAGCAAACCGCTGTTAATCGCGAGTCCCGCGTGGGCGACACGGAAATGATCCAGTTGTTGACGCAGTATCTGGCCGAACCGTCCTTCCGCACGCGAACCGGCCTGAGTTTGCTCGCCTACCGGCGGGTCATATTCCGCGGCCTGTATTATCTCCGGAAAAGCGCGCCATCCGACCCAAAGTTCAAATCCATACCCGAGCTGCTGCAGGCCCAACTGCCGCGCCACTGGTGGATCCTCTGCTGGCTGCTGCACCGGGTGACGCAGCCATTCGAAAACCTGGGCCGCGCCCTCCGGCTGCGTCGTCTCCTGAAAACCGCGCAGGCCGCAACCGAACAGCTGGCCTTTTTGCACACGCTCTGCCCGACGCAGACCGCGCCCCGCATCCTTGTCATCCGCCGCCGCTATCTCGGCGACATCGTTCTCCTCGGCTCCGTCTTTCGCAGCCTGCGCCAACATTGGCCGAAGGCGCACCTGACCATCCTCGTCGAACGCGCCTACGCCGGTGTTCCCGCCATGAATCCCGATGTGGACGCCATCCTCAGGATGCCCCGCGGCATACTCGAGTGGTTGCGGTTCGTCCGCACGTTGCGCCGGGAAAAGTTCACCCTCGTGCTCGATTTCGACAACCGCCAAAGGACCGCCCTGATTACTCGCGCGACCCGGGCTGCCTCCCGCGTCGCCCTGCACCACGGGCCGAAAGTCCGCCTGCCGGGTTGCTATACCCGCCATGAAATCGTCGAGGATGACTTTTTGGTGAACCGGCATATCACCGACTATTATCATCGCATGCTGCGGGCGGTGGACGTGCCGCTCGTTGCGGAACCCTTCTCGCTCGCGCCGCCGGCCGCTGACTTGGATTTTGTCCGCCAGCTGCCCGAACTCGCCAGCCTGCCGCCGGGCCGGCCCCGGCTGCTGGTGCATCCCGGCAGCCGCAGCCCCTACCGCGTGTGGCCCGCCGAGGCCTTTGCGGAAGTGTGCGACCGCCTGCAAACCGAAGGCGCCGCGAGCGTGATACTGGTGGCCGGCCCGGCCGAGCAGGCCATCGTGAATGCGATCCGCCAGCATATGCGAACACCCGTCGTCTGCCTGGAGCAGACGCTCGCGGTGCCACAGCTCGCCGCCCTTTTCGCCAGCGTTGATTTGCTCCTCTGTCACGACAGCGGGCCCATGCATCTCGCGGCCGCCGTGGGCACGCGCGTGGTCGCGCTCTATGGTTCGCAAAATCCGGCCAACTGGCGCCCGCTCGGCGCCCACCACACCATGCTCCAGCCACCACTGCCCTGCGTGAATTGTGTTTCCCCCGGCGTCTGCCAGCCGGACGATTCCTACTTTAATCACTGCGTGCGCAATATCACCGTGCCGGACGTGCTGATGGCCCTGCATGCTCAGCTGCGCCAGACGAACAACCAGTAGTTGGTAGCGCCGCGCAACCTGTCCGGCATCGTTTGCCCGCCTTTGCGGTTAAACGCCAAATCCCAAAAGCCAAAGGCCAAAGAAATCCCCAAAGGCCAATCAGCAGGAAAAAAGACGCGGAGTCTTTGAGTTTTCTTTGGCGTTTGGGGTTTGGCCTTTGTGATTTTCAATAGTATCTGAGCTGCCCCTCCTGCCATTTTTCAAGCAGAGTGTGCCTGTGCGCTCGCCACTCACGCGTGCGCCAAATCCAACCACGCAGCGCGATCAGACCGCGCTCCCACCGCCGCCGCGCCCAATTCAGCCGCCATTTTTTGCGAAAATGCGCCCGGTTTTCCGCCTCGTAGGGCTTGGCGGCCGGACTGCTGCGCAGCGCGTTTTGCGTGACCGAGCCAAAGTGATGAAGAAAGCATGCGCCCGTGGTGCCCAACGTGAATCCCGCCTGGCGCGCGCGGCGAAAAAAATCCGCGTCTTCAAATTGCCCGATGCGAAAGGCTTCGTCAAAGCCGCCGACGCGCGCAAAAACCTCGCGTCGCACGGCGAAGCAAACCCCGTGCGCATCGCCACGCCGCATCACCGACGCCATGCGCTTCGTGAATTCGCGCGCATACCCTTCAAAATCGTAATTCTGCTCCCCCTCGCGCATCGCCGGGCTCACGATCGCCAGGCCCGCCCGGTCCGCCGCCCCCAGCAGGGCGTTCCGCCAACCCGCGGGCAGAAGCACGTCGTTGTTCAGCACGATCGTCCACGCCGCCGGCACCGCGGCCCAGCCCTGGTTCCACGCCGCCGCACATCCCCGGTTCCCGGTATTATGGATGACCTTGCTCCCCATCTGCTGGTCCAGCCATTCGCGCGTGCCATCCGTGGAACCATTGTCCACGACCACGACCGTCACGCCCTCGGCGATATCCGGCGCCAGGCTGCGAAGGCAACCTTGTGTGTAGGCAATTTGGTTGTAAACAGGGATGACGATGGTGACGTCCATTATTACAGGCTGTTGATATACGACCACCCTGCCCGCATCATTTTGGCAAACCCAATCCCCACCGATCCCTTTTATCGCCGCATGATATTTCACGCCATGCCTTTGACTCCGACCCGTTGCTCGACGTAAAAGATTAAGTTTATCTCTCCACCGTGGCCGAACCACTGCCCATCTCCGTCGTCATCATCGCCAAAAATGAAGCGCGCAATCTCCCGCGCGGCCTTGCCAGTGTGCAGGGCTGGGTCGCCGAAATCATCGTCGCGCTTAACGACACCACCGACGACAGCGAGGTCATCGCAAAAAAATTCGGCGCGCGCGTGCACACGCTGCCCTGGCAGGGGTACCGCGACACCAAGAACGCCGCGCTCGCGCTCGCCACCCAACCATGGGTGCTTGCATTAGATGCCGATGAGGAAGTCTCGCCCGCCTTGCACGCCGCCATCGGCGCTTTCTTCGCCGGTGGCGACCAGGAACGTTTTTCCGGCGCGCGCTTTCCGCGCAAGGTCTGGTTCATGGGCCGCTGGATCAAGCACGGCGACTGGTATCCCGATTACAGCCTGAGGCTCTTCCGCCCTTCTGCCGGGCAGCAGAAGGTGCGCTGGGGTGGCGATGCCTTCGTTCACGAGAAAATTGAGTGTCCCGGGCCGGTCGCGACGCTCCGCGGCGACCTGCATCACTATACCTACGACAGCGTGGCCGAGCAGCAGCGCAAGAACACCAACTACGCGGAGCTCTTCGCCCGGCAGCGCGCGGAGGCCGGCGCCACGGTTTCGCCGCTTGGGATCATCGGCCGGTCGCTCTGGCGGTTTGTGCGCGCGTATATTTTCAAAGGCGGCTTCCTCGACGGTTTTCCCGGCCTGGTCGCCGCACTCCTCACCGTCCACTATACGTTCCTGCGGTACACCTACCTCTACGAGGCCAACATGGCCAAGGACTCATTTCAAAATTCAAAATGAACATCGTTGGGAGTTTTGAAATGTGTCCTCCCTCCCGCAGTCCCCGCCCGTGAACAGCTTGCTTTGCCGAATTCGTCTCATCTATCGCGCCCACCGCTATCGGTGGAAACTCGACCTGGCCGAGATCAAATTCGTCCGCGCCCACGCCAAGCCGGCCACCACGGCCATCGACATTGGCGCCCACAAGGGCGGCTACGCCTATTGGATGGCCCGGGCCGTCGGCCCGCAAGGCCGGCTCATCGCGTTCGAGCCGCAGCCCGAACTCGCCGCCCGGCTGCGCTGCAGTTTTCAGCATCGAAGCAATGTCACCATCGAAAACATGGGCCTTTCCAACCAGTGCGGACAATTGACCTTGAACGTGCCCGGCACGGGGCCGTCACCCGGCGCGTCATTTGAAACGACCGAGGTCACCGCCGATGCGACCCGGAAAATCACCGTTGAGGTTTCCACGCTCGACGCCCGCCTCACCCAGCCGCATCCGCGTGTGAGTCTCATCAAGTGCGACGTCGAAGGCCATGAGCTGAGCGTATTCATGGGCGCCGAGCGCACACTCCGCGAAGAACGCCCGGCACTGCTTTTCGAATGTGAGCAGCGCCACCACGGCCAGCACGACATCACGGAGGTCTTCAACTATCTGGCCGGCCTGGGTTATCGCGGATTTTTCTTTATGCGCACCGGGCTGCGCCCGCTCGCCGAGTTCAACCCCGCGCAACATCAAAACCCGCAGGCGCCCGGTTCCTACTGTAACAACTTCGCCTTTCTTCCGAGGGAAAAGGATTGAAATCAGACTTTTAACCACGGATTACACCGATAAAACCCGGATATACCGGGTTGTCATTCCGAGCCGTGCAAGGAATCTCACCTCTTCAATTTACGGTCGATCGAGATTCCTCGCTCGGCTCGGAATGACACGAAAATTAAGGGGAAAGTCAGGTTTTATTTGAAGCGAGGCTCGCGTTTGGTCCGCATTGACGCTTAACCTTGCTTGCGATGTCCAAGGAGCCATTCCCCTTCAGCCGGCTGGCCGAGGAGCTGATCGCCGATTTGCGCGGCGTGCCGCTCAAGGCGCCAAAACGAATGCGCAAGCGCGCAACCAAGCCGTTCGCCCCGCTCATCGAGGAACTGCTCGTCAAGCACCGCGTCGGCCGCGCGTCGCCCGAGGACGCCCTGCGCGAACACTGGCCCGAGCTGGTCGGCCCGGCCAATGCCTCCTACTCGCACGCGGCGGAGATCGACCCGCGCGGACGTCTCCTCGTGCTGACTTCGCACGCCGTCGTGCGCCAGGAACTTTTCATGCACCGCGAAACCATCCTCGCGCGCGTGCAAGCCATACCCGGTTGCGGCCACGTCCGCGAGATCTTCATCCGCTTCGGTTGATTGGGCGTTGGTAGTTGGTAGTTGGTAGTTGGTAGTTGGTAGTTGGTAAATGTCACAGTTCGACAACACCATCGGTGTGCACACAGACACCAAATACTAAATGCCAATTACTAACTACACCACCCTACGCGGCGGTATGCCTTAAATTTTCGCTTGCGCCCCGGCCTGCCGTCCCGGATTCTGTCCCCTTGCGTCAGTGGGAACCCGCCGGTTGCGGGCTTCCACCATGTCTGGTCCGGCTCCCGCCGGATTTGAACGGTGACGCCGGCTGGCGCCGCGGTTTACCCCGTGACGGCAGCGGGCGGCACAGGAACTGAAAAGTTCCGCAACAGACGTGCCAACCAACCATATAACATGCCCATCATCGCCAAATCCGAAGTCATCACCCAGTATAAAACCCACGACAAAGACACCGGCTCGTCCGAAGTCCAGGTCGCGCTGCTCACCGCTCGCATCAATCATTTGACCGAGCATCTGCGCCTCCACCGCAAGGACTTTCACTCGCGCCGCGGTCTCCTGCAAATGGCCAGCCGTCGCCGCAAGCTTCTCGATTACCTGAAGCGGCACGACTTGCCCAAGTACAACGAACTGTTGCAGAAACTCAATCTGCGCAAATAACGCTTTGCCGGTGGGCAACTCATCCGAGGGTTGCCCGCCGTCGTTTACGAACCTTATCCCAGACCGGGACATTTCTGTTTGTTTCTTTGTAGGTCGGGCTTCACGCCCGACAAATCGGGGATAAACCCCGACCTGCATCAAACCAGGCGCCAAACAGAAATCTCTCGCCTCTGAGACGAGGCGCCAAAGCCGATAGCCTGCGCGCTGTCGCTGCCCAGTCCGAAACCGGAGCCATCGCTCCACCCCCGCCACCGCAGCCCCGCTGTGTTTCCCGTGCGGGCATCCGAAAAATAAAATCCGAAAGTAAAAATCAGCAATGAATCAGAAACATACCGTCTCCGTTCCCGAATACGGAATCACCATCGGCACCGGCTCCATCGCGAATCTCGCGAGCGGCGCTGTCACCGTCACCGTCGGCGAAACCATCGTCTTC
>Ga0210392_10002066_pt1 | contig 10361 bp, 10 predicted proteins | sample IncBWC30OmetaG_FD_161057 | JGI IMG/M metagenome (GOLD analysis project Ga0210392, IMG submission 161057) | Forest soil microbial communities from Barre Woods Harvard Forest LTER site, Petersham, Massachusetts, United States - Inc-BW-C-30-O ...
CCGCGACCGCCTGGAGTTTCCCATTGGCAAAGTCCTCTACGAGGCCAGTGGCGGATGGATCAGCTATCCGCGCGTCTCGCCCGACGGCAACTACATCGCGTTTTTCGACCACCCCAACCAGGGAGACGATGGTGGCACCGTGGCGGTAGTTGACATGTCGGGCAACAAGAAGACTTTGACGCGCCAGTGGTACGGCACACAAGGGCTGGCTTGGGCGCCTGACGGCCATGAAATCTGGTTTACCGCCAGCGACTTTGGACTGTTTCACTACACCGCTGCGGTTACCCTGGGCAAGCAGCTTCGGCTGGTGACACGGGTTCCGGGCTCTCTGGTGCTGTTCGATATCTGGAAGGACGGTCACGTATTGCTGTCGCGCGAGGATCGCCGCCGCGAGGTCATGGGGACGACGCCGGGAAGCACCAAGGAGCTCGACCTGTCGTGGCTGGACTATTCGTATCCCGCCGATATTTCGGCCGACGGCAAGACACTGCTCTTCGACGAAGAGGGAATCGGCGGAGGGGTACAGTACGGCGACGTGCAGGACCTGACGTATGCCGTCTATATCCGTGACACCGATGGCTCGCCTGCAGTTCGGCTGGGAGAAGGCGGCGCCACCGCACTTTCGCCCGACAAGAAATGGGTCATCATCTACACCCCGAGCTCGCCACAGCAACTTCGCCTGTTGCCCACCGGCGCCGGTGAATCCAAGTCCCTGACTAACGATTCCATCAACCATCAATGGTCGCGCTGGATTCCCGACAGCAAGCGTTTCGTCTTTAGCGGAAACGAAGCCGGAAAGGGCGTGCATTACTACCTCCAGGACATCGCTGGAGGCACACCGAAGGAGATTTCTCCCGAAGGCGTAGATGCGCTGGCGTTTGCCGTTTCGCCCGACGGCCAGTCCGTGGTGGGCATCGGTCCCGACCAGAAGGCCTACTTGTACCCAGCTTCAGGCGGCGACCCGAAGCTCGTGAACGGTGTGGATCCGGGAGATATTCCCATTAACTTCAGTCAGGACGGGCACTCGATTTACCTGTATCGCACCGGTGAGATACCGGCGAAGGTGTATCGGGTGGACCTGGCCTCGGGGAAGAAGTCGGTGTGGAAGGAGATTGCCCCGCTGGACCCCACCGGTGTGTCGACCATCGGCCCGATCCTCATGACGCCGGACGGCAAGACGTATGTGTACGGCTTCCATCGCACGGTCGGCGACCTCTACCTGGTGGAAGGATTGAAGTAGCATTTCACCTGATTCTCTAGCGCGAGAAGTATCCGGTCTTGGTACGCACCGTCAGGCCAGCGTGCCTTGGCCGGATGATGATCTTGCGAAACGTGTCGTCCCTGGCAGGGCTGGTGGGGTAATAGGCAAGCTCGTACGAGGTCCTCAGTTCAGCAGCGATTTGCCGAAAGTACGTGTGTGCATCGGTCTTTTCCGCATCGATGTGCGCGCCGCCCGTTTCTTTCGCGACGCGGTCCATCACCTGGATTCCGTACTTGTTACGCGCCGTCAAGTGGCCGTGCTCTTTTTCCGTGTAGCGGATGGTGTACACCACAACGTTTGTAGCCTGGGCAGTTTCAATGGTGGTCATCATGTCGTGCGAGCTCGAATTGTCCTCGCCATCGCTGAAGACTAGCAAGGCCCGGCGACCGCTCTCCTGCGCCAGCTTTTCGGTGATCGGATAGTAGATCGCATCGTAGAAGCCGGTACCAAGATCACGGTTTTCCCGAGGTCCAAGTTCGGGGAACTTCTTGGAATCGTGTTGAAACTGACGCCAGCGATCGGTGATTTCGGCGCCCGATGCGGTGAAGTCGCTCACCATCCGTATATGGTTGCCGAAACCCACGAGGAACACGCGGTCTCGCGGTCCCAAAACTTCCTGCAGAAAGACTTCCAGGTCCTGCTGATGTTGCTTGGAGAAGTGGTCCTGGCTTCCGCTCACGTCAACAATCAGGCCGAGGGTCAACGGTACATCGAGGCTTCGCGCGAAGAACGAAATCTTTTGCGGAACGGCGTCTTCGAAGACTTCGACATCGTCCTTGGTGAGACCTTGAACCAGCGCTCCGCGTGAGTCCCGAACCGAGAAAGCCACGTTCACGAGCTGTACGTTCACCTGAATCGGTTCCTGGGCAATGCCGAAGTAACTCGCTGTCACCGTGAAGAACAGGAGAAGAAACCAACCCAAGGTTCGGGTCCAAGTTCGGCGGATTCCGGGCCTCGCTGGAAATGTCATCGGGCTCGAGCGCTGCTCTCCTGTTCCATACGATCGCGCTTGTCATTCGGTTCCACAAGTGAGCCGAGGAAGCGTACGGGGGCTCCTTTCCGTACCCCCACCCAAAAGCAGCGACCAGCGGTCAGAAGGATGATTTCAGCGTTTCCGATAAATGGGCGATGCTTCCGAAACCGCCGCTGTTTCCCGACCATCCCTGATTAGATTTGTTGTGCGCAGCGCTGATGGGCTTGGGTATCGCGACAGAAAGCCCGGCCCATATAAAACTCGCGCCAGACCCGCGACGTACAAGCGCCGCGCAAACTCTACCTGTTAGGTGCGCAGGAGTTGGCGCGGCCGCATATGGTGATACGAGGGGCCGGTGGCCAATGGATGATCTGACTGGGGTGTTACTCCCAACGCAGGCTTTCCACGGGGTCAAGTCGGGCCGCCCGGGCCGCTGGCATGGTCCCGAACATTACTCCGATGAGCGACGAAACCACCACCGCGATCACCACCGACAGGCCCGAGATAGGAATGCGGTAATTCGTGAGCAGTCGCACCGAGATCGGCACCGCCATTCCAATCGCGATGCCCACCGCGCCCCCAATCAGCGAGATCAAGATGGCCTCTGACAGGAATTGCGCGAGGATCTCCGCGTTCGTCGCTCCGACCGCCTTGCGCACTCCGATCTCGCGGATGCGCGCGCTGACCGTGGCCAGCATGATATTCATGATGCCCACCCCGCTGACCAGCAGCATGAGCACGGCAATCAGCAGCAAAATCGTGGTCAGCGCATTTGCGATTTTTCCCGCAACTGCCAGCAGTTGTGTGAGGTTGTCCACCCGGTACACCGATTCCGGCCGGTGCCTCGATTGCAGCACCCTCTGAATCGCCAGTGTGGCCGCCGCTATATCCGAAGAGTCTGCCATCGAAAAAAACAACTGCTTCACGTTGTCATTGTTGGTAAAGAAGCGGGCCACCGTATATGGAATCAGGATTGTGTCGTCGGAAATCTCCGATTGTCCAAAGGTATTGACCCGCTCGCGAAACGTTCCGATCACCACGAATGGCAGTCCGCTCAGCTTGATGGTCTGTCCCACGGCTGCATCCGTGGAACCGTACATTGTGTTCGCCAGGTTCTGCGTAATGACCGCGACCTTGCCGCGCGTCTGCGTGTCGGTGTCTTCCAGGAAGCGTCCACTGAGCACTTCGAGATTTCGCACCCAGATATATTCAGCCGACACGCCCAGAACCAGCACATCGCGCTCTCGACCGCCCGGGACCATAATGCGGTCGTGCAGTTCGATCATGGGCGACGACGCTGTGATATTCGGCACCTGCTGTCGCACTACATTCAGGTCCTCGATGGTCATGTAGTCGTTCCCCGCCTCGGCGCTGTAGATCGCACCGCCTTCATACTCGGCGATGATCATATTCGCGCCAATCGACTGGATCTGTTGCAGAACGTACTGCTTGCCAGTCAATCCGATGGTCACCACCAGGATCAGCGATGCTGTGCCGATGACCATTCCCAGTGCAGTCAGGGTGAAGCGCACCTTATTACTGCGAAATGTCTCCATGGCCACATGGATGGTTTCCCCCAGCACCAGCTTGGGATAATGCCGGGCGTCTTTGCCATTGTTCGCCATCTCTCAGGTGGTTAGACTAACCCTTACACGTCATGGCTTCAATGGCGGCGTGTGCCACGAGGCAGGCGTATCATCGTCGTACGCCGTTATTTTCCTGGATGCAGTTACCGCCGATGTGTTCATTCCGCCATTACTTAATTTGCGCACCAATGGTGCCGGCTGCGATGTTGCTGGTTCTCGCGGCTATGACATTGTCCGCACAGCAAAATGTCGGCGAACTCTATGCCTCCGATGCCAGCGTGAAGGGCGCGGTTGTGCTCGCCAACGCAGGCACTAATGTAATGAGCGGCTCGTCGATTGCCGCGGGTGCTCAGGCTGCCACCCTCAAGCTCGAGCGCGGCGGCAGCATGCAGATTTGTCCCGGAACCAGCCTCGCCGTGACCACCTCACAGAATGGCCGCCAGCTCATGTTCAGCATGAATACCGGCAACGTCGAGATGGATTACCCCATTGGCGCAGCCGCCGATAACCTGCTTACGCCCGACTTCCGTCTGCTCTTGCCAGGTCCCGGACGCCTGCACCTTGCTGTGCGTGTTAGCGCCAAAGGTGACACCTGCGTTCAGTCGCTGGCGTCGAATTCGTCGTCTGTAGTTGTTTCCGAAGGCATGGGCGAGTCCTCTTATCAGGTGAAGCCCAACGAAGCGGTCATTTTTGCCGGCGGACGCATCAGCGGCGCCATGCCTACCCACGAGACCTGCGGATGTCCTGCGCCGCCTCCAACCCGGGTTGCAAGCGCGACGCCGCCCCCAATGCCTACACCCGCTCCTTCAACCGCGCAGCCTCCTCAAACTCACATGGTGGTCGACGCCCCGATGATCTATCGCGCCACCGACCCCGTGGACATCACCGAGAACGTTGCTTATCTGCGGATGGAAACCAAGCCCATGAGCTTCGATCCTGTAGTGCTGCCGCCTTCCGCACCCACGGCAAGAAACGTCAAGTCGACAAAGACGCAGACCACAGCCAGCCAAGGCTCAACGTCCCAGAAGCAGGGCTTTTTCGCAAAGCTTAGCGCCTTCTTCGCAACCATGTTTCGGTGAGGGGAAGTCTTTTGCTGTTCGCTCTTCGCGTCTCGCCAACCGGTCGGAGACTATCGGGTCTTCTGCTCCATCCTCAGCCTCTTAGCGAAGAGCAAAAAGCAAAAAGCGAACTGCGAGTGTTAGACTAGCCCTCTCGCATGTCCGAACCACCACGCTCACGTGTCTTCCTATGGGTACTGCTGGGAGGCGGAGCCTTTTTTCTCTTCCTCATAGCCGTTTTCGCGCTCGTATATTTCACCGTCCGCACTCAGCAAAAAAGCACCTTCACCAGCTTCGGAGACAAGATCGCCGTCGTCGATCTCGAAGGTGTGATCCTTTCGCCCAAGGACGTGGTCGAACAATTACGCAAGTTTGCTGATGACAGCTCAGTCAAGGCCATCATCATTCATGTGAACTCCCCGGGCGGCGGGGCGGCGGCATCGGAAGAAATCTATCGCGAGGTCTTGCGCATTCGCGACGTGAAGAAAAAGCGGATCGTGGCCTCCATCGAAACCGTAGGTGCCAGCGGTGCTTACTACGTTTCTTCGGCGACCAATAAAATCTTCGCCGACCAGGCTTCCATTGTCGGTTCCATCGGTGTTATTGCCGAGTGGTACAACTACGAAGAGCTGATCAAGTGGGCCAAGCTGAAGGCCATCGTGCTGAAGGCGGGCGAATTCAAAGATACCGGGTCTCCCGTGCGCGAAATGACTCCTGCCGAAAGCGCCTATTTACAGGGACTCATCGATAACATGCACGTGCAGTTTATTCACTCCGTCGCCCAGGGACGCCACATGACGGACGCCCAGATTCAGCCACTCGCCGACGGCAAGGTCTGGACCGGAGAGCAGGCCATTCCGTTGAAGCTCATTGACCAGCTCGGCGACTTCCGCGCGGCGGTCGAAGACACCGCCAAGTCCGTCGGAATCAAAGGCGAACCCACCATCGTTAGACCGGAAAAAGATCGCAAAAGTGTACTGGACCTTCTGTTTGGCGATGCCTCCGAGTATCTTCCAGACGCCGCCAGACTAATGCAGAACAACGCCGAGTTCTATTACCTCTGGAAATAATCCCTGCAGGTCAGTTTCTAGCGCGGAAGTGCAAGAATAATTTGGACTTGCCAACAACGGCGAAAATCTGAGAGTATCCCAGATGTGCAGTCGAAGCGACCGCACAGGGGCGAATCCAATGACCAAGGCAGACCTGATCGACGAAGTATCGCGACTTGCGGAATTGACCCGCAAGGACAGCGAAGTCATTGTGGAAACGATCTTTGAGAGCGTGGTTCGCTCTCTGCGCGCAGGCGATAAGATCGAAATTCGCGGGTTTGGCAGCTTCCGCACTCGTCAACGCAAACCTCGCGTCGGGCGCAACCCTAAAACCGGCGACCGCGTCGAGGTTCCCGCCAAAAAAATCCCGTTCTTCAAGCCCAGCAAAGAGCTGAAGGACCTCGTGAACAGCTACGTAGCTCCGGCCGCACCACCTGCCGCCGCTACTGAGGACACAAAGAGCCACGGCTGATTCGTTTGGTAATTCTGTTGTCGATCAGACCCAGCCACGGCTGGGTTTCGCATTTGAGGAACTGCTCCGCGATGGGTGCACTCCGCTTCAGCGGTCTTACTTGCTGTGGAGCAACCCTGCCGACTTCGCCCGTGGCTCGCTTCGCCACCGAATCACTCGGTAATGATGCGATCCGCCCACTCCACCAGTGAGACAAATATCTCCGGGCTGCCGAACTTTGCACCCCATTGACTCAAATCTGCTTCCGTGACCCCACGGGCCCGGGAACAGGCTCCTCAGGAAAAGATCGGAATCTTCTTAGCGACGACCTTTTCCATCGTCTCGCGTAGCGGTGGCCATCCGACCGGAATAACCGCATCTACGGTCGCTTTGCGCATGGTGTAAGTGCCTTCTCCCACCAGAAAAATTTGTACGTCGTGGCCGGCTTCTGCGAGTGCCAGTCCGTGAACAAAAGGGAAGGACGCGCGGGTCGGATCGTCCGAACCCCATGCGCTCTTCATCATGATTTTCAGTTTGGGTGACTTCTGCGGCTCTTGCCCGCTGGCCAGCTTCGATGCAAGCAGAGGCACTGCCGCGAGCCACGGGAACAATCGTCTGCGCTCCATGTGCTCATCCACACTTGTCGGTATTGTTTCGGGCCCAGATTTACCGCAAATTGTACACCAATGCGGCAACAGTCGATGCGCTCTGTCTTGGGGCGTACATTCAGCGCCCCCAGCACCGTCTACCGCAGGAGCTATCTCACACCGATCGCCGCCACCATCCTGCCCGTTTTCCCGAATTCGGCACGATGCGAAAAGAAGCGCTTGGTGTCGCACCCGGTGCAGCCTTCGACAATTGAGATGTGCTCTCGCCCCACGCCCGCATCTTCGAGTTGGTGGCGGTTCGCCGCCACCAGGTCGAGATGAATTTCCGGCCCTAAATCGCCGTGTCCCGGCGCGCGCTGATTTAAGAAGAGCAACGGATACCGGACGTGAATCGCATTCGAGTCGAACACTTCCTCGAACAATTCGCTGGCATAGGTGAACTGCGATTCAAACTCGGCACGCACTTCGTCGCCCACCGCGTAGCAGCATTTGCGAACGCACGGCCCAATCGCGGCCCGCAGATCACGAGGATGGCTCCCGAACTGCCGCCGCATCTCTCCAACGCCCTTCTCGACAATGCGTGACACCGTTCCTCGCCAACCCGCATGAAAAGCTCCGATCACGCGCCGCTTCAGGTCGGCGATGAGCACGGGCACGCAATCCGCTGTGTTGATGGAAAGCAGCACACCCGCAACGCTGGTAATGATTCCATCCCCTGAGGCCGAATGCGCTGAGAGCGCATTCGCCCGGTGAACGATAGCGGAGTGTACCTGCTTCACCTGCACCAGCGGCCACAGTTTGCCGTCCGCTTCCACTGCGCTCAAAGCGTTCAGGAACAACTCGCGGTTGCGCTCCACGTTCGCAGTGGAGTCCTGCGGCGTCAGCCCGAGGTTCAGCGACTTGCCGCCATAACACGTTGAGACCCCGCCTTGCCGTGTACTAAATCCATGCACCAGCCAGGGAACGTTTGCGAACACCTCCGCACGGAGGACTTCGACAGTGGCGACACCCGACTCCTTGGATTCGCGATTTTGCTTCGCGGCGATGGGCACCCTCCGATTCTAACCGCTCGCAGCCATCGTTCGTCTGCTTGTGGAGGCACGGTTACAATCGACTTGCGATGCTCCTCTGCTACATCACCGACCGCAAGGCTCTCGCCACGGGCGAGGCCGATCGTCGCGCGGCATTGCTGCGCCGCATCGCCGAAGCCGCACGCGCGGGCATCGACTACATCCAACTGCGCGAAAAAGACCTGGGACCCACTGACCTTGAATTGCTCGCTCGCGAGGCTCTGCGCCTAATCCGAGACAATTCTTCGAAGACGAAGCTTCTCATCAACACACACGCCGAAATCGCTCTCGCTGTCGGCGTCGACGGCGTTCATCTTCCCGCCGACTCGCCACCCCCCGCTGCAATCCGCGCCGAATGGCTAGGCCGAACGCGGCACGATCCAATCATCGGTGTCTCGGCACATAGCGTCAGTGATGTGCTGCTGGCGGAGGACGGCGGCGCCACCTTCACCGTGCTCGCTCCGATATTTGAAAAGCTGGGGACTGGAGTTAGGCCCCTCGGGTTAGACGCTGTGCGCGAGGCCTGCGCCGCCACCCAGATACCGGTTCTCGCGCTCGGGGGCGTGCGATTGGGGAATGTGCGCGGCTGCCTCGAGGCAGGGGCTGCGGGCATAGCCGGGATCCGCCTCTTCCAGGAAAACGCCGTGAGTCAGCCCGTCGAGGCGCTGCGCTGGCTGGAACAGCATGTATCGCGCTGAGCCGGTTAGAACGACACCTCGCCGGTCTGGCCCACTAATATGCAGTAGCCGTCAGGATCCGCGATACCGAACTCGCCTTCCGGCATGTACGGCGGATATTCGATCGGTCCAACCTTGATACCGTCGGCGGCCAGCTGGTCCCGGTATGCAACAAGATCGGGACTGTACAGGTAGAGGATCACATCCCGCACTCCCGGAGTCATCGCGCCTTGCGAACGATTCAGCATCAGGTAGGCCTTACCGCTGTCAAGCCATGTCCACACGACGCGCCCATCGCTCTCGAGCTTGTTGCGCATCTCGAATCCAAGCCGGCGATAGAAGTCGATCGACCGCTCAACGTCCTGGACCCGGACAATCGGAACCAATCCACGAAAAGGCATAACCGTTACCTAATCGCTTCGGCTAGTCCGTAACCTCGCTCGCCACTTTCCGCAGCACCATGTTCACCAGCGACAGAACAATCGCCCCGATAAATGCCGGCAGAAATCCGCTGACCGTGAAATCCGGCGCCAGTAGCCTTGACGCCAGCATCAGCATCAGCGCGTTTACCACCCACCAGAAAACGCCCAGTGTCAGCAGCGTCAGGGGTAGGGTGATCAATTTCAGCAGCACCCCCAGCGTCGCGTTGATCAGCCCGATGACGAGGGCCGCAATCACCGCCGCCTTGAAGCCCTGCACATGAAATCCCGGAACAAAGAAGGATACGATCAGCAAAGCGATCGCGCTCAATAGCCAGTTCAGCAGTAGACGCATGTTTGCTTCTCCACGATAAGATGGGCGAGAGCTTCGTCCGATAATATCGGAAGACCGTCCGGCCCGCACTACCTTCCGGCAGCGACTTGAACATTTTCATCATTTCGACGTATAAACCTAAGTTCCTATGAATCTTCTACTCCGCTCCCTGACGCTTGCCATCCTTACCGTCCTGGCAATCAACACCGCCGCACAAGAGGGGCAGTCGCCGCTCCCCGCCCTTCCCGCCGACATCCCGAAAGACGCGACCATCTGGATGCTGCTCAACGACCGGTCACCGGCTGGGCAGGACGCGGTGTGGAGTGCGCCAGACGGTACGGTGCATGAATTCTTCCAGTTCAACGACCGCGGGCGCGGGCCAAAGACCTACACCACCTATCGTCTTGACAGCCACGGCATCGTTACTTCGGAAGAGACCAGCGGCGTTGATTACATGAAGAACAAGGTCAGTGAGACCTTCAGCACCAAAGACGGTGGCGCAAGCTGGAAGAGTCAGGTAGAAGACGGGCACGACAACAATGCCGGTGGTCGCTTCTTTGTCGGACTCGACGCCGGCCCCACCAGCACTTTCTTGTTGGCACAAGCCTTGCTGAAGAACGGCAACAAGTTGCCTTTGCTGCCCGGCGGCGAGGCCACCCTAAAGGGACTGAAGACCGTACCAGTGGAAGCTAACGGTACGAAAGCGAATGCGACGCTCTACCAGATCGAAGGCTTAGACTTCAGCCCAACCTACTTATGGCTCGACGACCAATACAACGCATTCGCCGTAGTGCAAGGCTGGTCTGGAATCATACGTGCCGGATTTGAGAGCAGCTTCGGGACGCTCTACAAAACACAGGACGAGATTCAATCGG
>Ga0210392_10002067_pt1 | contig 10360 bp, 12 predicted proteins | sample IncBWC30OmetaG_FD_161057 | JGI IMG/M metagenome (GOLD analysis project Ga0210392, IMG submission 161057) | Forest soil microbial communities from Barre Woods Harvard Forest LTER site, Petersham, Massachusetts, United States - Inc-BW-C-30-O ...
GGAGTCGGTTGCTGCTCATGACTCAGAGTCCAAGTTTGATTCCCACGGAAAACAGCAGCCAAATCAATGGAGCGTTGCTGGGCAAATCACTGCCCACCGGCATCACACTGAAAGAGGGCTCGAGAAATAGCCCTGCGCGTTTGCCTAAGGGCAGCACGACCGTCGCGCCCACGCTCCCGCCGAACAAGGTATTCGGAGCGATTTCGCCGATCACGCCCGCGTAGGCGCCGACGTTGTGAGAGATCCAGCGCTCGTAGCGGGCCTCGCCGCCCAGCGTGGCCCGCTTCTCGAGCTCGGCGAAGGCTCGAAATCCAAACGCGTCAGCTTCAGATTCGTCGCTGCGCAGATCAATGCCCGTAGTGATGCGGAGGCGCGCGCGTCTCCAACCGAGCTTGCCCGAGCCGGAGTCACCGCCCTCGAGCCCGCTGCCGAGCCCGAAGTCTCCGTCGATCAGGTAGCCGTTGTCTTCGGCGTGGCCGTGCTTCGCCAGAAACATGGCGCAAAGGAGCGCCGAAACGCTGACGCTCAGCCGGAACGCTCGCCGCGTTGTGATCGCTATTGCTCGCTCTCGCACGGTGCTTGTGACCCGCATCGCAAATGTCGGGCCAAGCAGAGCGAGGCTCACGAGACTACTGATCGTGCCAAGACTGACTCGGTGGTCTTAGGCCGCGCGCGGTCCGATGCGCTTACGCTTCAGCATCTCGACCAGCGTGGTGCGGTTCAAACCGAGCAGCGTGGCCGCTTGCTTCTTGTTCCACTTCGTTCGCTCCAGCGCTTGGCGGATCAGTTGGTTCTCGAACGACTCGACGGCGTTCCGTAGATCGATGCCGGTGTCGGGCAAGCGCGGGGTAATGCGCTTTTCGGTGCCCAGCCCGCACACTCGCTGCGGCAAATCTTTCGGGTCGATCACGGTGCCGGCGCACAGCAGCACGGCGCGCTCGATGGTATTCTCCAGCTCGCGCACGTTGCCGGGCCACTGATACTCGGCGAGCAGCTGCGCGGTGGCGCGCGAGATCTCCAGATCGCCGACCTTGCCCATCTTTTCCTTGGCCTTGGCCAAGAAGTGCTGTGCGAGTAGCGGCACGTCCTCGCTGCGCTCGCGCAATGCCGGAACGGCCAGGTGAATGACATTGAGCCGGTAGTAGAGATCCTCGCGGAACGTGCCGCCGAGAACGGCGTTCTCCAAGTTGACGTTGGTCGCGGCCACGATGCGCACGTCTGCTTTCAGCGTGCGGTTGTCGCCAACCGGGGAGTATTCGCGCGCCTGCAGCACGCGCAGCAACTTGACCTGCAACGACAAGGGCATCTCGCCGATCTCATCGAGGAACAGCGTGCCGCCCTCGGCCAGCGCGATGCGCCCGATCTTGTTGGCGTGCGCGCCGGTGAATGCGCCGCGCGCGTGACCGAACAGCTCACTCTCCAGCAGAGCTTCCGGGATCGCGCCGCAATTGATGGCCACGAACGGCTTGCTCGAGCGCTGGCTCTGCTTGTGCACGGCTTTGGCGACGAGCTCCTTGCCCGTACCGCTCTCGCCCGTAACGAGAATGGTGCACAGCGTGTCGGCGACTCGGTCGATCACTCGGTACAAGTCGACCAGAGATTCGGACAGGCCAATCACGCCTTGCATGCTGCTCGGCAAGATGCGCGGCGCGCTGGACGACTCAGTAACGCCGATGATCTCGTCGCTCTCTTCGGGCGTCTCGGTGGCATTTGCCGTCAGCTCGTCGTGAACGATCTCGATACCCTCCGCGGCATCAGGTGCGGTCGATGGGTAGACTCCTGAGGTGTATTCCTCGTCTGCGAACTCACCGAATCCTGAAGTGCCGTTATTGAGTGTCGAGTGATCCATGGTGCTTCCTTCCGCCCTCTTGCGTGGGATGGCTCTAAGCAACCACTGGGCCAACTGTCGACGCGCTGGCGTTCCTGCGTTGATCTCTTGGCACTTCGCGAATCCGGTGCGAACCGCCTACATAAGCTGCAAAATGACGCTTTGGGTCAGGGTTGACCCACGCCTGTTGCAGCATGTTTCCCGAAAGGCCGAAAAACGTGACTTTCCTGTGTGGGTGCACGCGTACCCCTGGGGGGTCGGATGGACCCCAGGGGCGCTTCAACGGCTTCAGAAGCGGTGAACGGAACCCAAAACCAAAGCTTGAGAAAATAATTCGAGCTCGGAAATCGCTGGCACGCCCCGTGCTGAGCATTCCGGCATGGCGGACCTATTCGCCTCCATCCAACCCCTACATGCGGCGCTCGACTACCACCTGGAACGGCACTCCGTCCTGGCGTCGAACGTCGCGCACGTCGACACGCCCGGCTACAAGCCGAACGACCTGGCGCGTGTCGATGCCACGGATGGCACCAGCTTCGACGGCGTCCTCGGCGTGGCGATGGCCCGCACGAACGAAGGTCACTTGAGTGTTGGAAACGAAGGCGCCGCCGAGCTCGAAGGCCGCACGTTTCAAGACCTTTCGGCCGGCGTCGGCAACGACGGCAACTACGTCTCGCTCGACCGCGAGGCGGCCAAAGTGGCCTCCAATCAGATGCGTTACGACGTCGTCTCGGCGATCGTTTCTGCTGAGCTACGCGGCATGCATTTCGCTGCCACGGACGCCAAGGGCTAGGCCTACATGAGCTCACTCGACCTACAGTTTTCGAAAGGGACTTGAGCAATGCTCGGTGTTTTTAGCGCGATGGAAGTAGCGGCCTCGGGGCTTTCGGCCGAGCGTACGCGGATGAACACCGTGGCCTCCAACCTGGCCAACGCGCGTACGACTCGCACCGAAGCGGGCGGCCCGTACAAGCGTTTAGACCCTGTATTCAAGGCCGTTGGGCTCGACGACTCGGAGGGCATGATGGCCACCCAAGGCGGCGTCTCGAAGGTCGTGGTCCAGAAAATTCAGGAAGATACGCGCCAGGGCATGATGGTCTACGAGCCCGGCCACCCCGACGCCAACGCTCAGGGCTACGTCGAGTACCCGAACGTCAACGCGGTCGAAGAGATGGTCAACATGATCACCGCTTCGCGCGCCTACGAGGCCGGTGTGACCACCATCGACACCGTCAAATCGATGGGTCGCTCGGCCTTGGATATCGGAAAATAGCTAGATGATTCCGATCGACGGCCCCGGGATTTCAATGCTCGCCCCGCACGCGCGGGTCGACATCGAGCCCACGCCCGTCGCAAAGGATGTCACCAAGGCGGATCCCGCCGGTGGCGCCTTATTCGAGGACTTACTGAAGAATGTCGTTGGCGACGCCAACACCAGCATCCAAAAGGCGGACGCGGCGGGTCAGGCATTCGCTGCCGGAACGCGCGACGACATTCACGGCACGATGCTTGCGCTCAGCAAGGCCGATATCGAGCTTCGGCTAGTTGGCAACATCCGTAACAAAGTGGTCGACGCCTTCTACGAGCTGTGGCGGATGCAGATTTAAGCCGGATTTAAGCCGATTTTGGAGCGATAGCGAAAGACCATGCCCGAACAAGCCCGTGCGTTTCTGAAGCAGCTGACTGACTTCTGGGCTGGCCTTCCTACGCCCAAGCGCATCGCGCTGGTGTTCTTCACGAGCGTGGTTTTGCTGGGTGTAGGCTTGTTATCGGTGCTCGGTTCGCGCGAGCACTACGCGACCCTGTACAGCGAGCTAAGTACCGAAGATGCTGCGCAAATCGTCGAGAAGCTGAAGACCGCGCAGGTGCCCTATCAGCTCGAGGCCAATGGCACCGTGATTCAGGTGCCGGAGGACAAGGTCGCCGGTTTACGGCTGGAGCTGGCCGCGGGCGGGCTTCCGCGCGGCGGCAGCGTGGGCTTCGAGATCTTCGATCGCTCGCGTATTGGCGCGACGGAATTCGAGCAGAACATCAATCTGCGCCGCGCTCTGGAGGGCGAGCTGGCCCGCTCGGTGATGAGCGTGGACGGCGTAAAAAACGCGCGCGTGCACTTGGTGCTGCCGGAACACCGGCTATTTGCCGCGCGCGAAGAGAGCGCGTCGGCGTCAGTCGTCGTAAAGCTGGCAAATTCAGCCAATTTCGGGCGACGCGAGGTGGCGGCGGTCGTGTACTTGGTGTCGATGGCCGTGCCCGGTCTGAGCAAGGACCGCGTGTCCGTGGTCAGCACCGAAGGTTTGACGCTGCACCGTCCGAACTCTGACGCTACGGGCGCCGGAGACCTTGCGGGTGAAGGCGAAGAGCAGTCGCGAGTGATCGCGACGCAGTTGGAAGGCGACGCGCAGGCTCAGCTCGAGCGCGTGGTGGGCCCCGGCAACGCGGATGTGCGCGTCAATGTCGAGCTGAACCCGGCCTCGAAGGAACGCACCGAGGAGTTGTACGAGCCGTCCAAGACCGCCTTGCGCAGTGAGCACAAGACCGAGGAAGTCAGCGGCACGACAGAAGCTGGCGTCGCGGGCGTCCCCGGAGCCAAGAGCAACCTGCCGGACGCCAAAGAGGGCGAGGCCGAAGAAACGCCGCCTGGCGGCGGAGGCGGTGTGCGCAAGAGCCAGACTCGCAACTGGGAGGTGCAGCGCATCACTCAGAAGACCACTACGCCGCCCGGCGAAATCCGCCGCTTGAGCGTCGCGGTCGTACTCAACGGCCGCTACGAGAAACACGGGGAAAAGTCGGTGTTCGTGGCTCGCACACCGGACGAGGTCCAGTCCATGGCCGCGATCGTCAAGCATGCGGTCGGCTTCAGTGCCGAGCGCGGCGACGAGGTGGAGCTGCGCGCGGTGCAGTTCGCGCGGCTCGACGCCAGCGACGACCCGCAAGCCCTCGATCCGCTTGCCAAGTACCGCCGTTATCTGCCGTTCGTGGCGGTCGGCTTGCTCGGCTTGCTGCTGCTGACCTCGGTGATCATGGTTTGGCGTCGTAGCAAGACGAAGGGTGCCGCGGCATTGGCGCTCGGTCCGGCGCTCACCCCCAGCCAGCTCAGTGGCCTGATCGCGGCCGATCGCGCGGCTCAGCTTGGATCCGAGCAGGCGCGCACGTTGCTGCTCGAGGACGCCGCGCCGGGCTCTGACGAGATCCGCGCTCGCGCCTTGGAGCTCGCTGCCAAAGATCCAGCCACGGCCGCAGTCGTGCTGCGTCGCTGGTTGAGTGTAGGTGCTCCTGCGCTGACCCCCGCCGCTTTGCCTGCGGAGTGACGTAAAGCAGCGTCTCGCATCGCGATCGCGGTGCGCCTCAGCTCGGCACACCTCTCGCATGAGAGGCGAGACAAGTGATGGAGCTGAGCGGTCCAGAGAAGGCGGTGTTGATGCTCTTGTCGTTGGACGAGGCCACCGCCACGCCAATCCTCAGCGAGCTCGAGCCAGCGGACGTGCGCAAGCTGCGCGAAGCCGCGTCCAACATGCGGGCGGTACCCGCCACGGCCCTGGAGCACGTGTATGCCGAGTTCATCCGGCAGACGAAAGAAGCCGTTGCGGTTCCTCGCGGCGGCGTTCGCTATTTGCGCCGTCTAGCCGGCCGCGCCCTGGGCGAGACCAAGGCTCAAGAGATCTTCGTCGACCAGCAGCAGAGTGCGCTCGATCGCCTGGCGGCTGCTGAGCCTTCCGCAATTGCCTCGGTGATGGAGAACGAGCACCCACAGCTGGTCGCGGCGATTCTGTCCCAGCTCGACAACGAGAAGGCGGCGCGCGTGCTCGAGCAGCTACCCGAGGCGGGGCGAGCTCAAGTGCTCGAGCGCCTCGGCACCATGACCGAGATCCCATCTGCGCTGCTCGAAGAGGTCGCCACCGCCTTGTCCGCGGAGCTGCCGACCTCGCAAGCCGACACCGTACGCACGGTCGACGGCGTGGCGCGTTCCGCAGCGCTGGTTCGCCGCATGGGCCGCGAGACCGGCGAGGCGCTGCTGGGCGTGCTGGAGGAAGGCAACCAGGAGCTCGCGACCGAGATCCGTCGCGCGATGTACACGTTCGAAGATCTGGGCGTGCTCGATGCGCGCGCACTGCGCTCGCTGCTCGAGGCCGTGCCCGTGGAGAAGCTGACCATGGCCATGAAGACCGCCTCGGAATCGCTCCGAAATCACATCTTTACCAGCATGTCCAAGCGCGCCGCCGAGCGCATCAAGGAAGACATGGAAGTGATGGGCGGCGTGCGTTTGGCCGACGTCGAAGGTGCGCAACGCGAGATCGTCGAAGTGGCTCTGCGTCTCGATGCGGAAGGCACGATTTCCCTCGAGGCCAAGAGTGCGGTGGTTTGAAGCGAGCCCGAAGGGCGATCTCGAATCCATGGCAGACGGCCCGCGCAAAGTGACCTTCGCAACCGTGATCAATCCGCGGGTGCGTGCGCCCTCGTGGCTGCCGGCCGCGCGCGCTCGAGTCGCGAAGAAGGAGGAGCTGCCCAGCCTGAAGCCGCCGCGTTTGCCGAGCGAGTTCGTGGACGCGATTCGCCAAGAGCTCGAGCCGGAGCGCGCGTCACGTCCGCCGCGTGCCTCTGAAATGCCGCCGCGCATGCCGTCCAGGCCGCCGGCCGCAAATGTCGAGCCGGCCCCGCCGATCGTCGATCCGCAGGCGACCGCGGCCTTCGAGGAAGCCGTGGAGCTGCTGGTGCTCGAACGCTCGCGAGTCCTGGAGCAGACCGCGAGCCAGCTCGGAGAGCTGGCGACGATCATCGCTCGCCGCGTGATCGCCCATGAAATATCGCTGAATCCGAACATCGTAGCGGGCTTGGTCAACGAGGGTTTAGCGGCTCTGGGCGCTCACGATCGCGTGCTCGTGCGTGTCGGTCGCTCGTTTTCGGAATCTTGTGCGTCATTGACAGTGCGGCTCGCAGATCGCGGCGCTCACGCCGAGGTGCGCGTCGATCCGAATTTGCCGGACTACGGCTGCATCGTCGAAACCGAGCTGGGGCGCGTGGATGAATCGATCGAATCGCGCATCGCGACTCTGTTGCAAGCGCTCAAGCCGGACTCCGACGCTCCGCAGGGCGAGCAACACTGATGCTCGAACGACTCCTCGAGCGTTGCCGAACGGCACCGGTGCACGCGCCCGAAGGCGTGGTGCTCGATGTCGTGGGCTTGATCGTCGAAGTCGGCGGCCTGCGCGCTGCGGTGGGTGACGCGCTGGCCGTGGAAGATCCCTGCGGCGCACGGCTCGAGATCGAAGTCGTCGGATTTCGTGCGGGGCGGCTGCTCACCACGCCGCTCGGCACTTTGTCCGGTATTCGCCCTGGCGCCCGCGTGGTGCGCTTGGAACGAGGCGCGACCGTTCCTGGGGCTCTAACTCTACTAGGACGAGTCGTGGATTCTTTCGGTCGGCCTCTGGACGGAGGGCCCGCGATTCACGCCGAACGCGCCTGTCCGGTGAATGCGCCGCCGCCCCCCGCGTTCGAGCGCCGACCGATTGAGCTACCGTTTCGAACTGGCGTGCGTGCGTTCGACGCCATGCTGCCGCTCGGCGTCGGGCAACGCATGGGCATCTTCGCTGGCGCGGGCGTGGGTAAGAGCACGCTGCTCGGCATGATCTGCCGTTCCTCGCAGGCGGACGTGAACGTGGTCGGCCTGGTTGGCGAGCGCGGCCGCGAGCTCAATGACTTCATTCGCAATTCGCTCGGCCCCGAAGGGCTCGCGAAATCCGTGGTGGTTGCGGCGACCAGCGACATGCCGCCGCTGGTCCGCGCGCGCGGCGCCGAGTCGGCTACGGCGATCGCCGAATACTTCCGAAATCAGGGCAAGAGCGTGCTCCTGGTGATGGACTCGGTGACGCGCTACGCGATGGCGCTGCGTGAGGCGGCTTTGGCTGCAGGCGAGCCGCCCGCGACGAAGGGCTACCCGCCGTCGGTTTTTGCAGCCTTGCCGCGGCTCTTGGAGCGCGCGGGCACCGGCGCGGGTGTGGGTGTGATCACCGCGTTGTACACCGTGCTCGTCGAGGGCGACGATTTGAGCGATCCGATCGCCGACACGGTGCGCAGCATCTTGGACGGACACGTGGTGCTCTCGCGTTCGCTCGCTGAGAAGAACCACTTCCCGGCGATCGACGTATTGAAGAGCATCTCGCGCTTGGCGCCAGAGATTTCCAGCGAAGGCAACTTGCGGGCGGCCGGCTTGGTGCGCGAAATGATGTCGGCGTACCGCGAGGCACAAGATTTGATTCAGGTGGGAGCTTACGCGAGCGGCAGCGACGCCCGAGTCGACGTCGCGATCGCCGCCACCCCACACATCGATGCATTTCTGAAGCAAAAGGTCAGCGAGAGCGCGAGCTTCGAGGAAACGCATCGCAGGCTGGCACTGCTCGCTCAAATGCGTGAACGAGGTCTTCGCTCATGAACCCTAGGCGTCAAAGAATCGAGAAAGTCATCACTCATCGCGGCAAGGAGCTGGACAAGCGAGTCGCGGAGCTCAGCCAGCAGAAAGCCCGCGAAGAAGCGGCCCGCTTGGCGGCCGAACGCGAGCGCGAAGAGCTCGAGCGGGCTTCTCAAAGCCGTCTGAAGCTGACCGAAGGCCCGCTCAGCGCTAACGATTGGGTCGAAGCCAACGAGTGGCTGCGAGTGCGCTCTGCGCAAAGCGAGCTGGCAGACCTGCAAGCCCAGAAGGCACGCGTCGGCACGCAACGCGCCACCGCGCATGTCTTACATGCGCGCACCGACCTGAAGAAGGTCGAGGTTTTGTCGGCGCGCATTGGCGCGGAAGAGCAGAGCGAGCGGGAACGAGCAGAGCGTCGCTTGGAAGACGAGCTGACCGCGCTTCGTTTTGCTTCGGATCGCCGCGAGGACAAATAACAATGAGCGACGGTATCTCGACAGGGCTCGCCAATGGCGCCGCCGCGCGCAGCCACGAACGCGCGGACGACGAGAAGACCACGCTCGATCAGGCGGAGCGTTGGGCAACGTTGCTCGGCGCCCAGCTGTCTTCGATCCAACCGAAGACTCTCGGCAGCGAGCCGACGAGCGCTTGGCGCTCCGGCGCCGGGGATATGACACCCTCGAATGCTACGGGCGGAGTCGCCTCGGGCACCACTGTGGGAGCCCAGGCGGATGGCGCAGAACCCGCGGACGCCAGCGAAAATCGCATGATTGTCCGTGTAGATGGCGGCGATCTGGGCGAAGTGGCTCTGGTCGTGGACCGAAAAGAGGGCGCCATTCGCGTGACGATCAGCGCGGCTGACGCGGGCGCCGAAGCGGCGCTGGGTTTGGAGCGCGAGGGCTTGATGCAGGCGCTGCAGAATCGCGGAATTACCGTCGATTCCGTGAAAATCGTGCGTACCAACAACTTCGGCACGGTGCTTGCTCCACAACGTTCGAATGCAACGCAGCGCACTCGCGAGGCCACAGAGGCCGAGTCGAAAGACGACGAGCACGCTCGCCGCCGCCTGGCGCGAAAACTGAATCTGATCGGTTAAGCCAAAATGGTCGATGCAATCTCAGGTTTGTCAGCTTCATCAGCTTCATCGGCTGCATCAGCGACGTCCGCAACACAGGATGCCTCGCTGGGCGCCGCGCTCGGTACGAACTCCACGCTCGGCGAGCAGGATTTTCTGAAGCTGCTCGTGGCGCAGCTTCAAAACCAAGACCCGCTGGCCCCGCAGGACAACACGCAGTTCGTCTCGCAGTTGGCGCAGTTCTCCTCGCTGCAAGCCGCGATGGGCACCAACACCCGGCTCGATACCATTACCAGTCAGAATCAGGGCGCGGCGAACACCGCCGTGATCGGGCTGATCGGCAAACAGGCGACAGTGAAGGGCAGCTTGGTTACGTCCCAAGGCTCTGGCCTCGCAGTCCCGGTGTCCTTCACGCTCGCGGCCACGACGGCCTCGACGGATGTCTCGATTCAAGATTCGTCAGGCAACGTGGTGCGTACGATCCCAATCGGCGCGCACGGCCCCGGGCTCGTAAAGATGGCTTGGGACGGCCGCGACAACGCCGGCAACGTCATGCCCGCCGGCACCTACGCGGTGAGCATACAGGCCAAGACACAAGACGGCGGGTCAGTCTCCGTCACTCAGGAGACGACAGGGCAAGTTCAGTCCGTCGCCTTCGACAAAGGTTACCCAGTGTTGACACTGGATAATGGAATGCAAGTTCCAGTCTCTGACCTCATCGAGGTCGATTCTTCTCCCAATCCAAACCCATAAACATCAACGACACTCATAGCTCTTCATAGGAGGGCTCCATGGTTCTTGCGGCAATGAACTCGGGCGTTTCAGGCCTACAAGCGGAAAGCGACGCCCTTGGCGTCGTGGGCGACAACATCGCGAACGTGAACACGGTGGGCTTCAAATCCCAACGTGCAGTGTTCGAGGACGTTCTCGGCCACTCAATCCTAGCTGGCACTGGTACCAACCTGCCCGGCTCGGGCGTCAAGGTCGGCGACGTGCAGCAGATGTTCACTCAGGGAACTCTGCAAAACACCGGTGTCTCCACTGACATCGCGCT
>Ga0210392_10002069_pt1 | contig 10356 bp, 7 predicted proteins | sample IncBWC30OmetaG_FD_161057 | JGI IMG/M metagenome (GOLD analysis project Ga0210392, IMG submission 161057) | Forest soil microbial communities from Barre Woods Harvard Forest LTER site, Petersham, Massachusetts, United States - Inc-BW-C-30-O ...
CGCGGCGAACGGATCGGTCTCGGTGTAGCCGTTCACCGTGATGTGCTGCAGCACGATGCCGACGACGGGACCATGGGTGAGCAGCGGTCCTGGCGCGGGCGCCGGCGCCTTGAGCGGTATGATTGGCGCGGTGGGCGCGGCGCCACCGAGCGGCTGGACGAAATCATAGCCAAACTCGGCTGCAAAGGAGACGTTGCGTCCCGACGTGTTGCCGGTGTTGGACTGCTGCGTGATCCCGATCGGCACGATCCGGTTCACGTCATAGGTCAGGCCGCCATAGGTGCCGATGGCGCGACCCCAATAAGGACCAGCGGTGTAGGCGCCGTAGAGGCTGCCGGCGATGTCGGTCTGCTTGAAGTCGCCGCCGAGATCAAAACTCTGCGTGGTCTGGCCATAAGAGAAGGCCGCGCCGACGATCATGTTGCTGGCGATGGCGTAGTCGATGCCGGCCGTGACTGCGGCCGGCGTGCCGGGATCGTTCGGAAAACCCGCCACTCCCGAATTGATGGCGAGCGACATCGCTTCACCCGTGGCCCAGACGTTGAACGTGCCGGCCTTGCGCTGACGCTCCGAGATCGCGATCTGGTTGAAGATGGAATCGACCACCGCCGCGCGCGTCTTCACCGGCGCTTCGGCGAGGAAGGAGATTTCGCTCGGCGCCACCAGCAGGCTGTATTCATAATCGGCCAGGATCTTCTGGCCCGCGGTGGTGTAGTGCTGGTCGTCGGCGAACAAATGGGTCTGGTCGGCGTCGGGCGTCACCAGATGGGACGGCGCGGCGGGATTGCTCGAGCAGAGCAGCGCCCATGCGGTGGTGACACCCGCCGGCTGCGTACAGGCAGGCTGGCCGGGGCCGGTGCCGATAAACTGGAAGCCGAACAGTGCCGGGTTCGACGCAATCGCGAGCCGCATGGCGTTCTGGTCGGCCGGAATGAAGTTCACGCCATCGGCGGCAAGGCTGTTCCAGAGCGTCTGGCTGTAGAGCAGGCGGTCGGTGTGCTGCGTTACGTCGGCCGCACTGTTACCGGTCGGGAACGAATAGGGCAGGTCCGGCACCACGAAGTAACGCGCGCCCGCTGCCTGCAGGCTGGCCACCGAGCTTGCGAGGCTGTTGGCGGCTGAAATCAGATAGGCCTGCGGATTGGACGGGAACGGTCCGGTCCCCGAGCCGCCTGTGGCAAAGCTGACGTCGTTGCCGCCGGAGCTGATCAGGTACAGCGCGTTCGGGTTGGCGCGGCCGCCATTTGCCGCGAGATAGTTGCTGATTTGCGTATCCGTCGGAATCGCCGCCCCGAAGCCGCCGGTCTGCGCATTGTTGACGGTGACGTTCTTGGCCCCTGACGTCGCATAGTTCGAGCCGCCCTGGTCGGCGGGCAGCGCCGTCAGGCCGAACCGCGCCGCAAGCACTTGCGAATTCATGAGGCCGGGGCTGGTGGTCGGCGCGCCGGCGCCGGCGGCGACGGCCGCCGCCCAAAAAGAGTTGAACACGCCGCCGCCACCGGGCGAGGCCAGCGAACGATAGTAGCCGCTGTCGATCGAGCTATCGCCAAAACCGATGAATTGATTGAGCGCCTGGCTGCTGGCGGGCTTGCTGCTGACGAGCAGGCTGGCGGCAACGACAGCCAACACTCCGGCAAAATCCTTTGCGGGGTGACTCATTCCAAGCTTCTTCTTGTCAAAAATCTTCTTGCCGCAATGCATTTGAGTATAGCCACCATCAGCGGTTTCGACTGCGACGAGCCCGCAACAAGCCCGGTAAATCGTCGCGAAAAAGCCGCCGTAGCGGGACCCAAGCGACAATGACCGGTACTGGAGCGCACTTCGCTCGTATCGCGAGTGGCCGCCTCATGTTTTGTGTGATGCAGCCCCCAGCAGTGCCTGCCTCTATAGGCGGAAGACACCATCGGCGCTTTCGGGACTTCTTATCTTTTTCTTACGAAAGCCTTCATTTTGCACCGGAGGCGTTTCGCGCGCAGGTCGTCTGGCCGTCACACGATCCGCGAGGTCTTGTTGCCCCAATAGCGGTCGCGGAGTAGCCGCTTGTAGAGCTTGCCGGTCGGCAGCCGCGGCAGCTCGGCCTCGAAATCGATCGAGCGCGGGACCTTCTGGCGTGACAATGATTGGCCGCAGAAAGCGATCAGCTCCTCGGCAAGCGCCTCGCAGGGCTCGATGCCCGGCATCGGCTGCACCACCGCTTTGACCTCCTCGCCGAGATCGGGATTGGGCACGCCGAACACGGCGGCATCTGCGATCTTGGGATGGGTGATCAGGAGGTTCTCGCATTCCTGCGGATAGATGTTCACCCCGCCCGAGATGATCATGAAGGTGGCGCGGTCGGTGAGATAGAGATAGCCGTCGGCATCGACATAGCCGACGTCGCCGACGGTGCTCATGCTGCCGTCCGTCGAGCGCGCTTCGTTCGTGCGTGCCGGGTCGTTGAAATATTCGAACGGCGATGCCGTCTTGAACCACACCGTGCCTGCCGTACCGATCGGGCATTCCTGCATGTTCTCGTCGAGGATATGCAGGTCGCCGAGCAGCACCTTGCCGACGGTGCCGCGATGGGCGAGCCAATCCTCGCTGTTGCAGGCGGTGAAGCCGAGCCCCTCGGTCGCGCCGTAATATTCGTGGATGATGGGGCCCCACCATTTGATCATGTCTTCCTTCACCAGCGCCGGGCAGGGCGCGGCGGCGTGGATCGTGATTTCCAGCGACGACAGGTCGTAACGGTTGCGTGCTTCTTCCGGCAGCTTCAGCAGGCGCGAGAACATGGTCGGCACCAGCTGGCTGTGGGTGATGCCCCATTTCTCGACCAAGGCGAGGTATTGCTCGGGATCGAACTTCTCCATGATGACGACGGTGCCGCCCATCCGGATGGTGAGGTTGACCGCGGCCTGCGGCGCCGAGTGATAGAGCGGTGCGGGCGAGAGATAGACCATGCCCTCGCGGTAGTGCCAAAGCTTGATCAGGAAATTGAACAGCGGCATGTTCTCCGACGGCGGCGCCTCCGCCAGCGGCCGCAGGATGCCCTTTGGCCGCCCAGTCGTGCCGGAAGAATAGAGCATCGCGGTGCCGATCGCTTCGTCCGCGATCGGCGTTGACGGGAGACCGGCGGTTGCTTCCTCGAGCCCGACAATGAAATCGCTTTCGCCAGGCCCGTCGGCGACAATGCAAAGCTCGATCCGCTCACATTCCTTTATTGCCTCGCGCGCGATATCGAGCCTTGCGACCGACGTAATGAGAATGCGAGACTCGCTATTATTCATGATGTAGGCGAGCTCGCCGGCGGTCAGATACGAATTGACGCAAGTGAAATAGAGCCCGGCGCGTTCGCCGGCGCCGCAGGATTCCAGATAGCGGTTGTTGTTCTCCATGAAGATCGAATAGTGATCGAGCCGCTTGAGGCCCGCCTTGCGAAACAGATGCGCGAGGCGATTGCAGCGCGCCTCCAGCTCGCGGTAAGTCACGGCCTCGCCGGTCGATGCCATGATGAAGGCGGGCTGCAGCGGGCGCAGATGAGCATGCTTGCCGGTGTACATGTTTAGCTGATCTCTCTTCTCTTTTGATTGAGCATGATCTCCGCGCAAACGCCTTTGGTGTTTGTCGCGAGGGAAAACCGGCTTCCACTTTTCCGGATCATGCTCATGCGGCCAGATCCAGGATTTCGCGCACGTCTGCTGGGCCGCTGATCGTGCGCGGATTGCGCGGCACCCAGGGCGTCGACATCGCCTGCTTAGCGATCGAATCGAAATGCTCCGACGTGACGCGCACCTCGCGCAGGCTGCGCGGCATGCCGAGATTGCGGATGAAGCGGTCGAGCACCTCGGAGGCGTCCTCGCCTTTGTGTCCCATCGCTTCCGAGACCAGCGCCTGGTGCTCGGCATTGGCGGACTTGTTCCAGCGCATCACTGACGGCAGCATCACGCAGGACGTATAGCCGTGCGGCACGCCATGGGCGGAGCCGAGCACATAGCCGATGCCGTGGCTCGCGCCCATCGGCACGCCCGACGTGAGTGCGCCGGTCGAGAGCCATGTGCCGATCTGGCAATCCATCCTTGCCGCGAGATCATTCGGATCGGCCTTCACCCGCGGCAGGCCGGAGGCCAGCATCGAAAGTCCCTTGAGCGCCTGCGCATCGGCATATGGGTGCGCCTCGCGCGAGCAGATGCCCTCGACGCAATGATCGACCGCGCGGATGCCGGTCGAAAGGAACAGCCATTCCGGCGTGTGCAGGGTGATGGCGGGATCGAGGATCACCGCATGCGGAATGGCGAGCCGGTGCCGGAACGATTCCTTGAATTTGGTCGCGGTGTTGGTGACGCCGGCTTGGGCCGAGAACTCGCCGCCGGCGATCGTGGTTGGTACGCTGATCTGGCGCACATGGGGCGCGTTCATCGGCGGCGGCGCGCCCTTCACCGCGCGGATCGCGTCCATGCCGGCGACGTCGCTGATATCGTTGGCGAGGCAAAGCTGCACGGCTTTCGCGCCATCTGTGATCGAGCCGCCGCCGATCGTGACGATGAGATCGGCCTTGGCGGCGCGGGCCTGTTCGGCGGCTGCGATCACCGCCTCGCGCGGCGTATGCTGCGGCATCGCGTCAAAGATCGCGGCACAGCGGCCGCCCAGCGCACGCTCGATTTTTGCAACCGCATCGGTCTCGCGGCGAAGCGTGCCGGAAACCATCAGGAACGCGCGGGATTTGCCGAGCCGATCCATCTGCGCAGCCACCGCTTCCGCGGCCGGCTCGCCGAACACAACCTCGTCCATCGCGCCAAATACGACACGTCCTCTGTGCACGCCTGTCCTCCCGGGACCTTCTCTTGTTGGAGGAGAGACTAGCGAAGGATTTTCCGGTCGTCATGCGTGAAGATGCTGCGATCTTGGTACTTGACCCGGTCCTTGGGGCTGCCCCGATAAGGATGGCGGTCAGCCAATTCGAGGTGATTCGTGAACACTTCCGCGCCATTCCTGAATCCTTCCGAGGCCGCCATGCGGCTGGGCGTCTCAGTCAAGGCTTTGCGGCTCTATGAGCAGCGCGGTTTGATCGCACCGCTCCGCACCGCGGCCGGCTGGCGCGCCTACGGTCCGAATGAGATGGCCCGTGCTGCCGAGATCGTGGCCTTGCGCCAGCTCGGCCTCAGCCTCAGCCAGGTCGCGCGCGTGCTGGCTGGCGATTCCAACGACCTGGAACCGGCGTTGGCCGCGCACCAGGCCGCGCTTGAGGATCGCGTTCATCAGCTCGTCGACGCCATTGATAAAGTCCGTCGCCTTCGGGCCGATCTCGCCGGCGGGCGAGCGCCGGCGGTTCATGAACTCGCCCGCCTGTTGAAACCGGCTTCCAGCTTTAGCGTTGCGTTCGATCTTCCATGGCCCTGGGGTGGCGAGCGCTTTGAATTGCAGGACATCCGCGCGCTGAACTACATCATTGGTCCCCTGGGAAGCGGCAAGACGCGGCTCGCCAAGCGCATCGCGGAGACCCTGCCGGGTGCCGCGTTCGTTGGCCTGGAGCGGCTGGCGGATGACGGCGCGGCCGTCGGCGCGCTGCTGGATCGTGATCCCGCTCTCAAATCACGGGTCGATCAGGCGCTGGCGTGGCTTGTCGAAGACGGTGCCGTCATATGCGACGCGTTGCTCTGCCTGCTCGTTGCACTGGAAACCGAAGGACCGAAGGTCCTGATCATCGATATGGTGGAACAGGGGCTCGACAAGGCCAAACAGGAAGCTTTGATCGCGTACCTGCGCCGCCGAGCGTCTGGGGTTCGGCCGCTTTTCCTGCTCACGCGATCAAGTTCAATTCTGGATCTGGACGCCGTGGGAGACGACGAACAGATCATCCTTTGTCCTGCCAATCACAGCCCGCCAAGTCGTATCCGTCCTTATCCCGGCTTCCCGGGTTTCGAGACTGTGGCGACATGTCTTGCGCCACCTGAGGTCCGGGCACGGACGGAAGGTGTCATCGCGTCGCGGCCGCAAGTGGCGTGAGGGTTAGGCCGCGTCTCGCGCATCTTCGGCGGCGATGCGATTCCACAACGCACGGATCATGTCCTTCATGACCAGCGCATCCTGCCAGCGATCGGAGAGCTCGCGGCCATCGGGACCGGTGATGGCATAAGGCGGCGGACCCAGTTCGCAGAGGAAGGTCAGCACCGCATCGGGGCCGGCGCGCTTGCGCCAGGAGCGGATGGCGTATTCCCACCAGCCCATGAACAATTCGACCCAGCCTTGATGCTGCGGAAATCCGAGCGAAATCTGCACCTGCTCGCGGCTCGCAATCCGGCCGTGAATGCCCCAGCTGTTGTCGAGGATACGGTGGATCAGCGCGTGGTTGGCGTCGTCGACCGGCCAGGCGAATTCGCGTCCCACCAGATAATGCGAGACATCGGCGGTGAGCCGCAGATCCGGGAAGCAGTCGAGCAGTTGCAGCGTGAAGAACAGGTCGGTCGTCATGCGGTCGCGATGCGTCTCGACATGGACCGCGATGCCGGCTTCATCGGCGAGCCGGCGCCATCCCTCGAGATAGGGGATGCATTCCTGCAAGCGATAGGGCCGCACATTCGGTTGCAGGTTGACGTGATCGGCGCCTAGCCGCGCGACGAGCTCCAGAACCGGCTTGAGATCGTCGACGCAAGTCGGATAGCACTGCGCCTGCCAGGTCATGCCGTGCGCGCCGAGGAAGCCCGTGACCTCGGTGGCGAAGGCGGGATCGATGAAACGGACGCCGGCCCCGTCATAGCCGGCGTCGCGGATCATTTCGAGCTGGGTCCGGAGCGGCCATTCGCCCTCGTTGGCGAGCCGCCGCTCCATCGCCCACAGCGATTGCAGAATGCGAAGCTGCTGCGCCACGCGGTCTAAGCCCGCGCCGGCATCGCCGTCGGATGCACCTCTTCATCCGGCAAGGTGTTGGCCGAGATGCTTTCGTCGAAGGTTTCCGGCCCGGCCCAGATCGCGAGCGCGGTCAGCCCCGAGAGCAGCGCGGCGTAGCAGGCGACCGGCCACCAGCTTCCGGTGACCGATACGAGATAGGCCGCGAGGAACGGCGCCGGACCGCCGGCGAGCAGCGAGCCGGTTTCACGCGCAAAAGCAAAGCCGGCGAAGCGCCGCTGCGGCGGGAACAGCTCGGCGAAGTAAGCCGCCTGCGGACCGAACATCGCCGCCGTCACCACCGCGCGCGCACCGATGAAGGCGAGCGCGATCCAGATCCACTGCCTGGTCTCAACCATCCAGAAGAACGGGAAGGCAAAGGCCACGCCGCAGAGTGCGCCGAACAGATAGACTGGTCGCCGTCCGATGCGGTCCGACAGCGAGGCAAAGCCGACGATCGCAAACAGCTCGACGACGAATGCCAGCATCAGCGCGCTCAACGCATCGGCTTTCGGCACACCGAGCGTGGTGATGACATAGCTGAGCCCGAACACTGGGAAGAGATAGCCGAGGCCATTCTCTGCCAGCCGCGCGCCGAGCACCACGAAGAAGTTGCGCGGATGGCGGCGCAGCGCTTCCATCGCCGGGTTCTGCTCGACCTTGCCGCGCGCGACGACGGCCTCCGTGTAGACCGGAGTTTCCGTGAGCCTGAGGCGGACGAAGAGGCCGACCAGGATCAAGAGGAAGCTTGCGCGGAACGGCAGGCGCCAGCCCCAGCTCATCAGGTCGGCATGCGACAGCGGCGTCACCAGCGCGAACGCGCCGGCGGCGAGCAGATTGCCGATCGACACGCCGAGCGGCGCAAAGCTGCCCCAGAAGCCGCGCCGATGCGGCGGCGCATTCTCCACGAGATAAATCACCGCGCCGCCATATTCGGCGCCTGCGCCGAGACCCTGGATCACGCGCATTAGGACCAGGAGAGCCGGCGCCCAATAGCCGATCTGGGCGAAGGTCGGCAGCACGCCGATCGCGGTCGTGCCGATGCCGATCATGAGCAAGGTCGCGACCAGCACGGGCTTGCGGCCATAGCGGTCGCCGAGCACGCCGAACAGGATGCCGCCGAGCGGCCGCACCACAAAGCCGACGCCGAAGGTCAGGAACGCCAGCATAGTGCCGACGATCGGATCGCCCTTGGGGAAGAACAGCTCGCCGAACACGAGCGCAGCTGCGGTGCCGTAAAGAAAGAAGTCGTACCATTCGAGCGCGGACCCGATGCAGGCCGCAAAGATCACGCGCAGCTGCGGCGCCTTAGCCGATGAAATCTCCGTCATTGTTCCTCCCGGTTGGTTTTTTTGTCATTGTTTTTGTTTGGTGTTTTTGTTTGGTTCGAAGCGTTGATGCGAACAGCAAAACGCCCGCGTCGATTGCGGGCGCTTTCCAGGAAGTTTCAGGCTGCCTTGGTGAAGTAGGACTTCTTCGAGGCCGATTGCGTTTCGTAGATCGAGCCCTGCTTCTTGGCTGGCGGCAGCGGCATCCGCACCGGCACATCCGTCAGTCGTGGCGTGACCACGATGTCCCCGGCGAGCAGGCGGCTGTTGAACTCGTCGAAATCCTTGACCCCCAACAGCGGCCAAGCGTCGCTGGCGGCGACTTCATAGAGCAGCAGATTGCGCGGCCGGTCGGAGGTGTTCAGCGCCGAGCCGTGCAGCGCGCGGACATGATGGAACGACATGCTGCCGGCCTTGCCCATGCAGGGCACGGCGCGCTCGATCTCGTCCTTGACGAGGTCGGGATCGATCAGGCCAGCGAAATGGCCGTCCTCGCCGTGGTGATTCCAGACCTCGCGGTTGTGCGTGGCGGGAGTCACCAGCATCGGGCCGTTGGAGAGGTCGCAATCGTCGAGCAGCACGCCGATCGCGAGCACGTCGTCATTGGTGTGCGGATAGAACGCCCAGTCCTGATGCCATTCGACCGGCGAGCCATACTGCGCCGACTTCATGTTGAGTTTTGAGCCGTGCAGGCGGAGCCCCGGGCCCAGCAGCTGGGTGAGGATCTCGATGACGGGCTTGCTGCGCACGATCTCGTTGAAGATCGGGTGCACCTTGTGCGGCGTCTTGATGCGGCGGACCCGCGGATTTTCGCGGCAATGGCCGGGTTCCAGGTCATAGACTTCATTATGCTCGGTGATCTCGGCGGCACCGGCGACCACCTCGGCAATCACCTGGCGCACGCGGGCCAGGGTTGGGCTATCCAGCACTTCCGGCACCACAATCACGCCGTCGCGGCGGTAGGCCTCGACATCCTTCTCCGAAATCATCCGAATTCTCCGTGAAATTTTGTCTGTTTTCCGGGCTATCCCCACATGATAGCGCTATCATTGGTAATGGTAGCGCTACCATTGTGCATCTGCAAGCGCCTTGGTGTATCCAGAGCCGACATTTCGACAGCCCAGCCATGCCCAGCCCCATGCCGATGTCCGACTTCGAACCCCAGACTGCCCCGACCCTGTCCGCCGTCGCGGAACGGGCCGGCGTGTCCGCGATCACCGTGAGCCGGGTGGTGCGGCTGCCGGAGATGGTCGCCCCGCAGACCCGCGCCAAGGTCGAAGCGGCAATGCGGGAGCTCGGCTATGTGCCGAACCAGCTCGCGGGCGCGCTCGCCGGTGCGCGCACCAAATCGGTCGGCGTGCTGGTGCCGACCATCGCCAATTCGATCTTTGCCGACACGGTGCAGGGGCTGTCCGACGAGCTGGAGCCGCTCGGCTATGCCGTGATCCTGGCGCAGTCGCGCTATGACGCGGACCGCGAGGACCACATGCTCTCGGCGCTGCTGTCGCGCCGGCCGGAAGCCATCATCATGGTGGGCTCGCCCGCGACGGAGGATGGCGCGCGACTGCTGCGCCGCGCCGGCATTCCGATCGTGGAGACCTGGGAACTGCCTCCCGAGCCGATCGACGCCGTCGCGGGCTTTGACAATTACGCAGCTGGTGTCGCGGTCGCCGAGCATCTCGTGGCGCAGGGGCGGAAACATCTCGCCTTCATCGGCGGCGACGATCCGCGCGCGACGCGGCGCTGGAACGGTTTTAATGAAATCGCCCTGCGCGCGGGGGTGAGCCCGCCGCGCCGGCTGATCCTGGAGCGCAATGCGAGCGGCAGTCTCGTCGCGCTCGCGGAATTGCCCGGCGTGGATGCCGTGTTCGCAGCCAATGACGCGCATGCCATCGGCTTCATGTCCGGCTTGCGCAAGGCGGGCCTGTTGCGCGAAGGACCGGCGGCAGAGCAGCCGGTTGCCGTTGTCGGTCTTGGCGATATTGAAATGGGCCGGCTGATCTCGCCGAGCCTGTCCACTATCCGCGTGCATGGCGACGCCATCGGCCGCACCGCGGCGCGGCTGATCCTGTCGCGCGAAGGCCCGCGCCGGGTCGATCTCGGTTTCGAGCTGGTGCTGCGCGACAGCGGCTGATCAGCGGATCAGGAGCGCGTTGACGTCCGAGAG
>Ga0210392_10002070_pt1 | contig 10353 bp, 8 predicted proteins | sample IncBWC30OmetaG_FD_161057 | JGI IMG/M metagenome (GOLD analysis project Ga0210392, IMG submission 161057) | Forest soil microbial communities from Barre Woods Harvard Forest LTER site, Petersham, Massachusetts, United States - Inc-BW-C-30-O ...
CTTTGGTACAGAGCCAGGTGGTCCAAAGGACGGTGTACCAGACGGTATGAAGGTTGATCAAAATGGCAATCTGTATGTGGTAGGTCCAAGGGGTATATGGGTATGGTCCCCGCACGGTGTTCATCTGGGTACCATCGTAGTTCCCGAGCAGCCGGCAAATCTCGCATGGGGAGACCCAGACTACTCAACCCTATACATAACAGCAACGACATCCGTGTACAAAATAGGGACCCTAGCACACGGGTTCGTCCCCTACCTACAGCCGCACTAATCTCCCGGGAGGAGAAATGATCGATCGGTTCAAGCGCAGCCTTCCATCCTTTGCCTACCTGTTGTTCTGCGCGCTCGGGCTCAATCTCGTTGCCCAAGACTCCGGATTCAAAGTCATTCAACCGCAGGGTTATGCAGCGGCCGATTCGTTCTATAGTCCTGGCATTCTGACCGGGGACACGCTCTACATATCCGGGCAGGGCAGTCGTAAATCCGACGGCACACGTCCACCAGCGTTCGCCGAACAAATCGCGCAAGCCCTAAGCAACGTCCAGGCTGCGCTGAAGGGCGCAGGCATGGATTTTGGGAATGTTGTTTGGATGAATATCTATCTTACGGATGAGCAGGACGTGGCAGGCATGAATGAGGTCTATTGGCAGACAATTGGCCAAAGCCCTCCAGCGCGGACTGTTCTCACGGTTGCCGCTCTTCCCGATGGGGAAAAGGTGGAAATCAACTGCATTGCCGTGGCAGACACCACTCACAGGGAAGCGATTTGGCCAATAGGCTGGGCGCGAGGCCCGCACGTGGATCCGCCCGCAATCCGGTCAGGTGAAATCATGTACCTGTCGGCGCAGGGAGGCCGGGATCCCCTCACCGGGAGACAGGCGGCTGACTTTTCCGGAGAAGTCAGGCAAGCTCTCGAAAATGTAAGTGCCGTGCTCAAGGCTGCCCAGCTCAGCATGAAGAATGTTCTATGGGTGAATCCCTACATGAGCGTCGGTGGGCAATACGACGTTATGGGCAAGATTTACGCGAGTTATTTTGAATTCGGCAATACACCGGGACGCGGGACCATCCAAGTCGTTGGTCTCCCTAAAGGAGACCACATCGTATTTAGTTGCATTGCCGGCGCAGACCTCGGCAAACGCAAAGCGATCAGACCAAGAAATATGCCCCCCAGCCCCACCGCCAGCCCCGGTATTCTCTATGGCGATACGCTATATCTCTCTGCTAAAAGTGGCTTCATTCCGGATCAAGGAATCGTCACGCCCGACCTTGAGCTGCAGGCGCGACAGTCCATGCGCAATCTTTTGGATGGCTTGCAGGAAGCTGAAATGGATTTCTCCGATGTTGTTTTCAGTACTGTCTATTTGCGCCAGATACAGGACGCCGATCGAGTAAACGCGATATACGGCAAGTTTTTTAAGGGCCGTTATCCTGCCAGATCGGTGCTGCAGCAAAACCTCGAAGTGCACAATGAGGCTGCGGAGCAAATCTCCTTCATCGCGGTAAAACACTCACCCACCGGCCAAGCGGCCCAAGGGCGCCCGTAGATGAAATTAACTGCCGTCAGCTGCTTTCTTGCCTTTGCTCTAGTGGTCTCCTCAGCGAGTGCTCAGCAGTCCACACCGACTCCGTCGTCTTCATGTCAAATTCATGCAGTAGTCTTCAACGGTTGGCCAGCCCAAGAGGTAGCGAATGAATGGGTGAAGTTGACCTTTGTTCCTCAGTTGGGCGGCCGGCTGATGCAGGTCAGTTTCAATGGACACCCCTATTTATTCGTCAACCAGGTTTACAAAGGCAAGTACATTTCCCCGGCCGAGGCTGCGGGCCGCTGGATCAACTATGGTGGAGACAAGATTTGGCCGCTGCCCGAAGGCAATGATGACGAGCAGCACTGGACAGGAGCTTCCACTCCTCTTGACGACGGTGCATATGCCTTCTCGATTCTGTCACAGAACAAGCGCTGCACGGTGCGGTTGGAGGGCCCACCGGACCCGCCGACGGGCCTCCAATATACGCGTGAGATAAGTATCGGCAGCGACTCGCCTGAAATCTTCTTTCATGCAATTACTAAGAACATTACGGGCCACTCGATTGCATGGTCTGTGCAGTCCGTCTCTCAGTATGACCTGTCCAACGCCAGCGACCCCACCCAGTACAATCATGATTTTTGGGCCTTTGCGCCGCTCAATCCCCGCTCCTCATATTTGAACGGCTACCATGTTCGCGATGGGCTGGCGAATGACCCCTCTTTTAGCCTAAAGGATGGACTATTTCGGCTAAATTGGCGATATCTCGAAAATGAAGTGTGGCTCGACGCAACCGCCGGTTGGATTGCGTTAGTCGATGGCGCAACTCACTATGCCATGGTCGAAAAGACGAAGTACATCGAGGGGGCAGATTACCCCGACAAGGCTTCGGTGATCTTCTACAAGAACGGACCCACGGTACAACTGGATGCGCAGGGTATGCCCTACCTGACCTCAAAAAATCTTAAAGAGACTCCCTACTATATGGAGGCAGAGCTTAACAGTCCTATGGCGGCCTTGGCGCCTAGCGAAACATACGCGATGGACAGCTACTGGTTTCCGTCGCGTATGAGTCCCGACTTGAAGACCGTTACCGATGCAGGCCTGGTGGGTCGACCTCTCGTCGCAAAGAATACTGCCGGGAAGCTCGAGCTTTCGGGCAGCTTTGGCGTTTTCTTCCCCGGCGCGCTGAAGGCATATCTTTATGATCAAGGTGGCGCAGAAACAGAAGAAGTTTCCCTCCAACCGGTTCAACCGCAAGATCTGGTCCAGCTCTCGCAAACCATAGCCACGACGAAGAGTGTGGCGCGAGTCTCTGTTCATTTGATCGATAGCAGCGGACTCGATCGCGGAGCTCTCGGAGAGGTATTTGTAACAGGAAGGGATGAAGGACGCTGACCGCATGAGACTACAGAGGAGATGGCTAATCGCCGTATGCGCGTATATGTTGTCTATTCCCTTGAGCGGGCAGGATAGTGACCGAACTCCCGCGCGTGCTCCAGGCGTACAAGCTTCACAACTGCTCTCTCGGACGATTAAAGACGACTGGCCTTTGTACAACGGTGATTACACAGGGAGGCGCTTTAGCAGCCTTACGCAAATCACGCCGCAAAATGTTGGACATCTCCAGGCTCAATGGGTCTTCCATAGCAGAAGTGCCGGCATTCTTGAAGTTACCCCTGTGGTTGTCAATGGGATCATGTACATCACGGCTTCCAATGATGCATATGCCCTCAATGCGCAAACCGGACAGATTCTGTGGCACTATTCCCGGCCGGTTTCCAAGGGCCTGATCGATGACGCCTCCGGGCATATCAACCGCGGTGTTGCTCTCCTGGGCACGCGACTTTACATGGAAACCGACAATGCTCACCTCTTGTGTCTCGACGCACGGTCGGGAAACCTGATCTGGGATGTGGCATACGCCAACTGGAACAAGAACTACGGAGCTACGAGTGCTCCGTTGATCGTAAATGACAAAGTACTGGTAGGAACCTCAGGCGGTGACGACGGAGTGCGCGGCTTTCTTGCTGCCTACGATGCTATATCCGGTAAGTTGGCATGGCGTCTGTGGACGATTCCCGGTCCGGGAGAATTCGGCTCGTCAAGCTGGCCTGGGGATAGTTATCTGCACGGTGGTGGGACAACCTGGATGCCGGGAACATATGATCCGGAACTGAATACCCTATATTGGGGCACCGGCAACGCAGCGCCGGACTACGATGGAAGCGTCCGGCCCGGCGATGACCTTTACACGGCGAGTTTACTGGCGATTGATCCGGATACCGGAAAATTGAAATGGTACTTCCAATTCACCCCACATGATCTATATGACTACGATGGTATAGAAACCCCCGTCCTGGTAGACATGCAATATGAGGGAAAACCGAGAAAGCTTCTGATCGAGGCAAACCGAAATGGGTTTGTCTATATCCTTGATCGAACCAATGGAAAATTTCTATCGGCTACGCCATTTGCAAAGAAGATCAATTGGGCGACAGGAGTGGACGCCAATGGCCGTCCGATGGTTACGGATTTAAAGCCGACCCCGGATGGAACCCTGATTTGTCCTGGCGTTGTCGGTGCTACCAACTGGTTTTCGCCTTCCTATAGCGAAGCGACACACTTGTTCTACTTTTTGGCTTTTGAGGGTTGCTCGGTGTATTTTGTAAACCCGTCCCCATTTGAAGAGGGCAAAGAGTATTACTCAACAGGAACCAAGCACGATCCAAACGACAAAACGCAACGGATCCTTCTTGCCTTCGATCCCCAAGCGAAGGCTTTTGTATGGCGCTATCCACAAGCGGGGGATTCTCATTCCTGGGGTGGTGTCATGACAACCGCAACCGGTCTTGTCTTTTTTGCCGATGATGCAGATTTTTTTGAAGCGGCGGATGCCAAGACCGGCAAGTCGCTGTGGCACTTTAACACTGGGCAAACTCTTCACGCATCGCCGATGAGCTATGCTGTAGGGGGCAAACAGTACGTCGCCATTGCGTCAGGCTCCGATCTATTCAGTTTTGCGTTACCGGAGTGAATCGGTCAGCTATTTGGATAATGATCTTGCACGGAGGTCTGCTGCACGTAGCAATATTTTCAGTTTTGATCGCGCCCGTGCCAGGCGAGACATGACTGTTCCTATTGGGCATTCCAAAATATTGGCGATTTCCTGATAAGACAGCTCTTCGTACTCACGCAGCAGAATAATTTCACGAAAATCAGGTGGGAGTCGTTGAATGGCTTCACGCACGAGGTTGCGCTCCATTTCGCTCACATAGATTGTATGAGGATTGTGTGAGGCCTCGACGCTAATACCGTCATTGCTTCCGTCCAGATCCATCTCGACAAGCTGAGGCGCGGTACGGCGTCGCCGCAATTGATTGCGCCAGATATTACGCAAGATGGTGAATAGCCAGCTCTTAACATTGCTTTCGACTTTCAGCCGCGCCATCGCTTTTAGTGCGCGAACATATGTCTCTTGAACCAGGTCCTCTGCTTCTGTGCGACTGCGAGTCAGTACCAACCCGTAGCTGTACAGGCTGTCGATATGTTCTAAACCAACAACTTCTGCGGAGGATGAACTATTCGACTCCAGAAACATATTTCATTACTCTTTGGAACACCCGAAACCGAACCGATATTCCCCGAAAAAGCATCCTCCCCGGAGAGACGGACAGCCTTATTTGTCACGCTTACCGAATCCGAAGTTCACTGATGTGCCTTCGCGAATATCGAGAGAAAAGATGTGCTTCACGTCAACTGCTGGATTATCCAGTCATGCAAACGAGAGAATTTCAGATTGCCAGCCGTATTCCACTGAACTGCCAACGCGTTGATGGTTCGAAAGAAATTACGGTAAGTTACACGCGAAGTGCTCCGCAGCTGCAACGTAGGATCTTCCGCTCAAAATCATGATCTCTATCAGTGCAAACAAGTTGCCAAAACAAGGGATCTCGAAGTGAACGCAGAAATCAGATGCAAGTGATTCTGTTACTGTGAGATCCATTTACGTAGAGTGATCAAGTGTCGAGTCACCAGTGACGGATGTGTGGCTGATATCCGTCACTGGCAGGTCCTCATCGCGCCAACCGTCGCGAACTTAGTCGTAGAGTGGACCCGTTTCGGCACGACCGTGTAAAGAGCGCGGCACGTTATGCTAGGCTTCGGCTTCCTCATTCCATAAACAACTGCGCTCGTTTTATTCCTAGTCTCTCTGCAGCACCTTAAGTCGTAAATCACGGAATAGATATCGCTTCTTAGTGTTTATTCCGAGGAGATTAGGAAGCACCTCTTTAAGTGATTCCCGAACAAAGCCGACTAATCTCCGGGAATTTGGAGACCCCCATCTTGCTCCCTTACATGAGTGCAGAACTGATGATCAGCCTTTTCCAGTTGCAAGAAGGATTGCCGAATATAGAAGAGGGACAGATTCCTTGTGAGCTCCCGCCAAAGGACCGCGAGCATTCGGCATCAACTTTGAGCGTTTTCGAAATATTCTTAACAAAATTGTTTGGACAGAGAGGGAAATGACCGGCGGGAGAGATAAGGCAGCTGTTGAGAGCCTGCCCATGGATCTCATGTAAATGATGCATATTGCGCTATGTGCTGTGGATTATCCGCTAAGGCATACACGTTCAGCCTCATCGAATTTGCACAACAGGTCGTATTGAGCATAAGAATACTGAACCGTCTCAGCCAAATGATATTTCGACTTCGACAAAGCTATGTCAGGGTGAGCTGTTACCGAAGGTAGCGCTTTCCAATGCGGTTCGGCTACTCAACTAGCGCCTTTTCCAGCGGATCACCGTCCCTATCCTCGGCGTCAAACAGTTTCCGCCTGTGCTGTTCTATTTCGTGCCGGAATATGCAGCGTTTACCATTGGCGTGGTGCAGCTTAGCGCAGTGGGGGACAATACCTCCGCGAACACGCAGAAAGACTTCTGCTGCGGCGAGCATGCCCACTGTTGGTGCGACGAAATAGATCCAGATGGCCCGCCAGTAAGCAGCGTGAAAAGCTGACCCAAAGCTGCGTGCGGGATTCATGCTCATCCCGGAGAAGGGCGTTTCAAAGGTTATAAAGACCGCGTACAACACACCGACGAAGTAAGGTGTGTACCGAGCCAGGGTGCCGTGATTCGATATGATCAGGACGGTGATCATCAAAATGAACGAGATTGTGGCTTCGGCGATGATTGCACCAACATTGCCATAGACGCCCGGAATTGTGACTGCGGACCGTATTGCGTTGTTTTCTGGCCCACCTCGCAACACAAAGGCGGCGAGGGCTACACCGGCGCCTGCGCCGGTGAATTGCGCTATGGCGTAGAACACCGCATCCCAGAATGCGACCTTTCCCAGTCGGTAAAAGGCTGCGGTCATTGCCGGGTTGAAATGGCCTCCAGACTGTTTACCCCACGGCGTCGTTACAATGGTGACGACGGTCGTGCCGATTGCTACTCCCATAATCGCCCGACGAAGAATGGGGCTGCTGATCAATTGGTGGATCGGCGAAGCAGGATCTCGGAGCAATGTTGCGAACACGCAGGTAAGGAACATGTACAAGGCCAACTCGCCACCTTCCATTAAGTACTCCGGCCAGTGAGTCCGTACACTATCAATTGCGTTCGTCCCGCCAGGCCAGCATACCGAAGCAGTCCCACCCCTGATGGCGTTACTTCTTGTTACTTCTTCTTTTTTCATAGCACTACTGCCGCATGTCTCATAGGCTGAAAGCCTCAAGAGCTACTGCCTTCTCGCGAAAGTTCACGGGGGTTGCGGCATCATCCGAGCTGCGATAATTCAGGATTTTTATTTAATGCAGGTTGCCGCCATAGCACGATCCAGCGCCACGGCGTCACGTGAATCTGCCTTCAGTTTGTGAGCATCCATGTATTCCCCTACGGCCTTGGCAACATTGAGTTGGCAGGATATGGCAGAACGCACAGAAAGAGTGCCTGACAGTTCGGCAATCAATCGCTTCTCGATTTCGTCTAGTTGCGGGCGAACCTCTTTTACTAGATCTACCGGAGCATGCACCGGGGCTCGGCCCTCGCGTCGCCAATCCGCTAAAAGGGAATATTGAACGAGCTTGTTGGCTTCGATCTGTGCCCTGAAGAAAGCTTCTACCTGCGTTGAATCTAGCTCCACGGCGTTGCCATCTTTCACCGCCGACTCAATAACCTTTGCTTCACGCGGGCCGTCCTCAACGGACGCACCGCTGTCCCATTTTGCCAGAGCCACACTTTCTGCGATATGCAATCGCTGCGCTGAGGTTTCCACCAACGGTCGCAACGGATTATCCGTTTCACCACTCGCCATTCTCATTCCCCCGATCAGTAAGGTGAAAAGAGTCAGGATTTTTTTATGTTTCTGCATATGCTTCCTTTTGACAGGTAAACTCCTGCCGGTGAGCAAGAATAGCAGCGCACCAACCATAGCCATCCTTCCAAGTTCTCTCAATTTCGAAACACGAATCTCGCAGAAATATTCCAATCTTCTCCTCCGTATGTTGCACTCCGAGGTGCGAGGAGAGCGGTTTCTTGCTTGTTCAATCCAAGATGCAGTGCGAGCTATTTTCTTCGCAGTCTACGTGTGCGATGCACTGTGGCCGTGGCAGATTCGACAGCGAGGCTAGTGCATCGGCTGTTTTGCGTACTCTCAATCCCTGTTGCTCTCTCAGGTGAAGTACATGGCATCCTTGTGCCACTCTGAGAACGAATGCACCTAACGAGCGAGCGCCGCAAGGTCAGCCGCACTCTGTGCAAACGTGTTTTTACAGTCGTCACGGTTAAATTAAGTGCTTCAGCGGTCTCCAGGGTTGAGAACCCCTCTATATCGCGAAGCTGGAAAACCAGGCGATTTTCTGGCCTGAGTTTATTGAGAGCTGCAGTTAGCGTGCCGCGCAATTCGGTGGCCCAACAACATTCCTCGGGATTAGGCCACGAAGTCCGGATGACCCAGCCCGTCACGACAGCGTCTGCGGCTTCTCCCGATTCGTTTAGTGAGACCTCGATAACACGACGGCGACGCCTTCTCATGAAAGCCTCATTTATGGTTATGCTCACCAGCCAGGTAGAAAAACGTGAATCGCCGCGAAACAATGAGAGTTTGTCGAACGCTTTGAGGAATGCATTCTGCATGACATCCTCGGCATCTTCGTGATGACGAGTGATGTTGTAGGCCGTGCGAAACACCCTGGTGTGGTAGCGTTCGACCAACTGTCCAAAGGCATCTGCCGATCCGTTCTTTGCCCTATCAACCAGCTCTCGTTCAATTTCTATAGTCAAAGCTTCTCCGCGGAGGGGGGCGACCTTTGATAACGCCGTCCTTACCTTCGTCTCTTCTGGCATTGGTTTTGGCTCCTCCCCTCAGAGATTGCAACTCTGTTGCCAGAGCATCGAGAATTCAGGAGGGAAGGGAAGTGAGCTAAGGTGTTCTTCTGCAAATAGAAACGCTTGGACATCCTGATGGACTGAAAATCAGACTCGACAGATTTGTGACTGATGTCCGTCACTGTCGGTTTCTTGTCGCAACAACCGTCGCCGGGCTCAACCCTGGAGCGCACGCCCATCAACGGAACCATTTCGTGAAGAGGACGCAGTGCGGCTTATGCGAAGCTTCCGCATTCGGTAAGCCAACGACGTCCGTTTCATGCCCAGTCGTTCTGCAGCACCATTCCGGCCGCCGACGATCCAATTGCTCGCCTCAAGCGCACGGAGGATATGGTCTCGTTGTACTTCCTCAAGACCCGTCATAGGCGGGTTTGCCGCCCTGTGAGCGTGAGCACAGAACGGCTCAAGCTCGGAGATTGGGGCGCGTAAGACCGAATGCGGAGAAAGAATCACCGCTCGCTCGATAAAGTTTTGCAGTTCCCGGATGTTTCCCGGCCAACGGTATTGCACTAGGGCTTTCATCGTCTCTGATGGGATTTCGTCGATTCTCTTGCTCATTCGCCGCGCGTACAGTTTCATGAAATGCCAGACCAGTTTCGGAATGTCCTCTGTACGCTCCCGCAAGGCTGGAACGTTGATCGGAAATACTTTCAGTCGATAGTAGAGATCCGCACGAAAAGTCATCTGTTTTACCATGGCCGTCAAATCACGATGAGTAGCAGCAATCAGACGCACGTCCACCTTATGTGTGTGGTTGCTTCCGAGTCTTTCGAATTCCTGTTCCTGCAGGACTCGTAGCAGTTTCGCTTGAAGTTCCAGGGGAATATCGCCTACTTCATCAAGAAAGAGTGTGCCTTTGTTCGCGAGTTCAAAGCGTCCGGTTTTTCGCGCAATTGCCCCGGTGAATGCTCCTTTTTCATGACCAAACAGCTCACTTTCGAGGAGTCCTAGCGGGATCGCGGCGCAATTCAATTTGACAAAGGTTCGCTCTCGACGACCGCTCAGATTGTGAATGGCACGCGCGATAAGTTCCTTGCCGGTTCCCGTCTCGCCAAAGATCAGTACGCTCGAATTTGTCGGCGCTACGATAGACACCAGGTCCAACGCGGTCTTCAAGGCGAGGCTTTCTCCGACTATTTCCCCAAACTTGCCGTGAATTCCTTCCTCGAGATAGAGCCTCTGCTTCGTTTCTTTATTCCCCTCTCCGATTCGTGCAAGTCGAAATGGATGACTCGCTGGGGCCGTTGCATCTATCTCGTCAAATCTCGTCACAGTAGAACCCATGTCTGCCTCCTCACACACGTGCGACTCCCTCGTGATGGTTCTCTTGACAATTCTTGATGTCGAGGCTGTCCGCTAACGTGCTCTCGGAACAGAAGCAACGTCAATCCACAAGATCCACTCTGCAATAGCCCAGACGAACAGACAACCCACGA
>Ga0210392_10002071_pt1 | contig 10352 bp, 4 predicted proteins | sample IncBWC30OmetaG_FD_161057 | JGI IMG/M metagenome (GOLD analysis project Ga0210392, IMG submission 161057) | Forest soil microbial communities from Barre Woods Harvard Forest LTER site, Petersham, Massachusetts, United States - Inc-BW-C-30-O ...
CTTGAGCATGTCGATCGAGCAACCTGCGCAGGATCCTCGCCGCATCGCGCGCCTGATGTCTGTGCCTTTCTTTGCGATCCAGCTGGCCTCGGTGGTCGGCATCTTCTGGCTCGGCTGGTCTTGGAAGGGCGCGCTCCTGGCGGTCGCGCTGTACTACGTGCGCATGTTCGGCGTGACCGGCGCCTACCACCGCTACTTCTCCCATCGCACTTACCGCACGAGCCGCGCGTTTCAATTCCTGCTCGCGGTGTTGGCGATGACCAGCGTACAGAAGGGCGTGTTGTGGTGGGCGTCCCACCATCGCCTGCACCACCGTAACTCCGACCAACCCGATGACGTGCACTCGGTCCTGCAAGACGGCTTCTGGTGGAGCCACGTCGGTTGGATCGTATCGAAGAAGTACGACGCGACGGACCTGTCGAAGGTGAAGGATCTGGCGCGCTTCCCCGAGCTCCGCTTTTTGGATCGCTACCATGCGCTGGTGCCTATCGCGTACGCCACGACGCTCTACTTGCTGGGTGGCACTTGGGCGCTGTTTTGGGGCTTTTTCGTGTCGACCACGTTGCTCTGGCACGGCACCTTCACGATCAACTCGCTGACGCACGTGTTCGGTTCGCAGCGCTACGTGACCACGGACAACAGCCGAAACCACCTGCTGCTCGCGCTCATCACCATGGGCGAGGGCTGGCACAACAACCATCACTACTACCAGCGTTCGGTGAAGCAGGGCTTCTTCTGGTGGGAGATCGATCTGACGTACTACGTGCTCGTGGTGCTGTCTTGGTTCGGCCTGGTTTGGGATCTGCACAAGCCACCGCCGCACGTGGTGAACGCCAACCGCATCGGCTCGGCGGTCCCGAGAGCGCAGCTTCTGGACGCCGCGCTCTCGCCCGCGGTCGTCGAAACACCCGCGGAGTGAGCTCGGGCCTCGAGCACTTGGCGTACGCGTTGCGCCCGCTGCTCGCTCGAATATGGCTTCGGTAGAAGCGAGGGTTGTGCGCGCGGTCGTCAGATCGCGCGCCGCGTCTCGCACAGCGCCCCGTGTTTGCTATGGTCTTCGCCCATGACGGTCCAACCGAGTCGCCCCGAAGTCCTCGCACCAGCGGGGGATAGAGCGGCGCTCGAAGCGGCCATTGCCGCTGGCGCAGATGCTGTCTACTTCGGAGTCGACGCATTCAACGCTCGAGCGCGCGCTCGCAACTTCAGCGTCGACACTCTGGCAGAGACCGTTGTTCTGTTGCACGCGCACCGCGTCAAGGCTCACCTCACGCTGAACACGCTCGTCTTCGACGCCGAGCTCGAAGCGTGGAGCGAGCTCGTTCGCGCCGCCGACCAGGCCGGCGTCGACGCGGTGATCGTCCAAGACCTGGGCGCGGTCGGGCTGGTGCGGCGAATCGCGCCCGGCCTGCGCATTCATGCCTCCACGCAAATGACCTGCACGGACGCCGCGTCGGTCGAGTTTGCCGCGTCGTTGGGCGCGGATCGCGTGGTGCTCGCCCGCGAGCTCAGCTTGGACGACATCGCACAGATCGCCCGCGCCACCGACGTCGAGCTCGAGGTCTTCGTGCACGGCGCATTGTGCGTGGCCTACTCCGGGCAGTGCCTGACCAGCGAAGCCATCGGTGGCCGGAGCGCCAATCGCGGCGCGTGCGCTCAAGCTTGCCGCTTGCCGTACGAGCTCGTGGTGGACGGCGTCCTGCGTGATCTGGGTGATCGCGCTTATTTGCTGTCACCGCAGGATCTGGAAAGTAGCGCGGCGATCCCGCGTCTGATCGAGCTCGGCGTGCGCTCGTTCAAGATCGAGGGCCGCATGAAAGGCCCGGACTACGTCGCCGCCACCACGCGCCTGTATCGGCAGAGCGTCGACGCCGCGTTGGGCGAGGGCGCCGCGCCCGACGAAGGCTCCAAGCAGCGAGCCATTCAGAGCTATTCCCGCGGTTCCGGGCCGGGGTTCTTGTCCGGGGTCGACCACCAAAAGCTCGTCGAGGCGCGCTCCTGCGATCACCGCGGCCTCGAAGTGGGTCGCGCTTTGGGCAGCGAGGACCGCGCGGGCCGGCGTACCTTGTTGATCGAGAACAGCGTGCGCGTCGCGCGCGGTGACGGCTTACTGGTCGAGGGCGGCTGGGCCGGGGAAGGGGAGATCGGCGGCCGCATCTGGGCTATCGAGGTGGCAGGCCAAGACGTCGGCATGGCCTCCGCGGGCAGTCGCGCCAAGCTGTGGTTCGGTCCGGAGCTCGAGCTCTCTCAGGTGACGAAGGGTCGGCGCGTGTTTCGCACTCACGATCCCGAGACCGAACGCGAAATCGCGGCTGTGCTCGCGCGCGAACCGTATCGCGAGCGGCTCAATCTCCGGATAGCGGGTCAACTCGGTCAGCCATTCACCCTAGAGGGTTATAGTGCGCGCGGTCGCGTGGCTCGCGTGCTGGCGGACTGTGTGGTCGAGTCGGCGCAAAATCAGCCCACTTCGCGCTCAGAGCTGGCTGACAAGCTGGGTCGCTTGGGGGACTCGCCGTTCGTTCTGGGCGAGCTGGAGGTGCAGTTGCCCGAAGCGGCCTGGCTACCCGTGTCGGCGCTGAATCGAGCGCGGCGGGCTTTAGTGGCTGCGCTGCTCGAGCCCAGCGCGGGGGCATTGTCCCGCGCGCTCCCGCGCTCGCTGCCCGCTGACTCGTCGCTCTCCCCGTTTCGGCCGGCGCCGCCTGGAGGGCTCTTTGCTCTGTGCCGCAATCGCGCTCAGGCCGATGCGGCGCTCGCTGCCGGAGCGGACGGCGTGTATTTGGATTTTTTGGAGCTGACCGGCACGGGCAGCGCGCTGCGTGAGCTGCGCAGCGCGGGCGCGTTGGTCGGCGTCGCGCCGCCGCGGATTCGCAAGCCGGGCGAAGAGAAAATCGATCGCTATCTGGAGAACTTGTCGCCTGACGCGGTGCTGGTGCGCAGCCTCGGGGCGCTGTTCGAGCTCGGGCAAGCGAGCGCAGCGCTACGCATCGGCGACTTCTCGCTCAACGTCAGCAATCAGCTCACGGCGCGGGAAGTGCTGTCGCGCGGCTTATCCGCGTTCACGCCCTCGTTCGATTTGGATTCGCTGCGGCTGCTCCATTTGCTCTCGGCGGCTCTCGCGCCCTACGCCGAGGTCGTGCTGCATCACCCCATGCCGCTCTTTCACATGGAGCATTGTGTGATCGCGGCGCTGCTCTCCGACGGGCGCGATCACCTGAGCTGTGGGCGGCCGTGCGAAACGCATCAACTGTCGCTGCGCGATCGCGCGGACATGGATCATCCGGTGGAAGCCGACGTCGGCTGTCGCAACACCGTGTTTCACGCCGCGCCGCAAAGCGCGGCGGAGCTCGTGCCAGCGTTGCTACGAGCCGGTGTGAAGCGCTTCCGAGTGGAGCTGGTGCGAGAGTCGGCTGAAGAGACGGCGCGAGTGGTCGGCGCGTACCGCGATCTGCTTGCCGGCCGCCTGACAGGTCGCGACGTGTTCCGCGACCTACGGGCTTCGGGCGGCTACGGCGTGGTCCGCGGCTCGCTGCGCGTTTTGACCGACTAAACAGGCGGGATCCGCCGTGTGGCGTTTGTGACGCGGCCCCGCGCCTCTGTCATTGTCGGCGACAATGCGGCATGGTGTCTGCCTTACGTCTTTTCGAACAAAGGATGAGCACAGTGCGGTCTATTTCGCGGAGCGGGTTCTTTCTTGGCGTCCTCGTAACAGCTGCAGTGAGTGCGGTCGCGAGTCCTGCCTTCGCGCAATCTCCGGGCCTGGCGCTGGATCGGTTCGAACCGGCTCCCGCTGGCGACCGCATGTTTGGCGTGCCGTCGCCGTATGCCGCGGGCGAGCTCACGCCGCACGTGATGCTGCTCGGAGACTACGCCAACAACCCGCTCGTCCTGCATCGCCTGCCGAACGACACCAAGGCGGGCGGCGTGGTGAAGAACCAGCTTTACCTGAATCTGGATGTCGGCTTGTCGCTTTGGAATCGCCTCAACCTCGACGTCGACATCCCGGTGGCGCTGTACCAGAACGGCGGCAATCCGCAGCCAGCCGGGCAAACGTTCGCCACCCCGAGCTCGACTCAGTTCGGCGACCTGCGGCTCGGCGCGCGACTGCGGTTGTTCGGTGAATATCACGATCCGTTTCAGATCGCGGTGGGTGGCTACGTGTGGCTGCCGACGGCAAACAAGAACAGCTACGTGGGCACGGGTGACGTGCGCGGGCTGCCGCAGCTCATCTTGGGCGGTCGCGGCGCGGAGCGCGTGGTTTGGTCTGCGGCAGCGGGGCCGGAATTGCAGGGCAAATCCACGTTCGCCGGCATCCAGCAGGGCTCCATGTTCCACTGGGGCGCGGGTATCGGCTTTCTGTTGCTCGATAACCGCCACCTGCAGATCGGACCCGAAGCCAGCGGTGATCTCGTGCTGCGCGACGTGCAGAAGCGCACCACCAACGCCGAGGTCTTGCTGGACGCTCGTTACCGTCTCGTGGACGACGTCGAGCTCGCGGCCGGCGCTGGCCCGGGTCTGACCTCCGGCGTCGGCACGCCAGATTTTCGCGCGGTGCTCTCGCTCGCGTACACGCCCGAGCAGAAGCTCGACAACGATCGCGATCACGACGGCATTTTGGACTACGTCGACGCGTGCCCCGACGTGAAGGGCGTGGCCGACGAAGATCCGAAGAAGAACGGCTGTCCGCCGGAACGCGACCGCGATCACGACGGCATCTTGGACGACCTGGACGCGTGCCCCGACGTGAGGGGTGTGGCCGACGAAGATCCGAAGAAGAACGGCTGCCCGCCGGAACGCGATCGCGATCACGACGGCATCTTGGACGATGACGACGCGTGCCCGGACGTGAAGGGCGTGGCCGACGAAGATCCGAAGAAGAACGGCTGCCCGCCGGAGCGCGATCGCGATCACGACGGCATCTTGGACGACGTTGATGCGTGCCCCGACGTGAAGGGCGTGGCCGATCCGGATCCGAAGAAGAACGGTTGTCCGCTGCCCACAGACACCGACAAAGACGGCATCATCGACGACCTTGACGCATGCCCGACCGAAAAGGGCCCGCGCAACGAGGATCCGAAGAAGAACGGTTGTCCGGTGGTGCACGTCACCAACAGCGAGATCATCATTCTCGAACAAGTGCAGTTCGACACCAACCAGGCCACAATCAAGAAGGTGAGCGACCAGTTGCTCGACCAAGTCGCGGCAGTGCTGACCAGCCATGACGAGATCACGCAGGTCGAAGTGCAAGGGCACACCGACAGCCGCGGCGCTCCCGCACACAACAAGCAGCTCTCGCAAGCTCGCGCACAAGCCGTGGTGAAGGCGCTCGTCAAACGCGGCGTGGCCAAGGAACGCCTGACCGCCAAAGGCTACGGGCAAGACGTGCCCATCGCCGACAACGACACCGACGACGGACGTCAGCAGAACCGCCGCGTTCAGTTCGCAATCACTGAAAAGTCGAAAGGGACGCCATGATCCGCGACCTGCGACACCCCGAAGCTTTGACTAAACAGGAGATTGAAATGGCACACGGTAACGTGACCGCGCGGCTGCGCGGGGCTTGCTCGCTGTTGGTGGCGTTGGCGGCAGTCAGTGCGTGCTCGTCGAGCCCCCCCGAGTCGGGCGAGAACGTCGGCCGCGCGCAAAGCGCTGTGTTCACGAACGGGCAATTCGAGACCGGCGCTGCGGGTGTGTCCCCACCCGGTTGGACGGTCACGCCGTACTTGAACAACGGCATCACGGTTCAGACCCCGCAGACCAGAGCAGGGCTGAACCTGCTGACCACGCTCGCCGGTCACAATCCGCCCAAGAATCTGACCAGCATTTTGGTGTCTGCGACCGGCCCGCTCACTCAAACAGACCCAGATCTGGGTGTCGCAGCGTCACTGCGCTGGCCTCGCTACGGCAACCAGTGTGCGATCGTGAACCAGCACAGCAGTACCAACTTTTCGACAGGTGTCGGTAACAACGGCAAGAACGTCAACTCGCTCTCGCAGACGATGACCACCGACGACGGCGACGTGGATGCGGCCGATGGTCTAGTGCACGTTCGCTTCGTGGTAGCTCCGGTGCTTCAAAATCCTGCCCACACTCAGACGCAGCAACCGTACTACATGGTTCAGCTGACCAACGTCACGAAGAGCAACACCCTGCTCTACTCGGATTTCAACTTGAGCGGCACCGCGGGCATCCCGTGGCAGAAAATCAACCCAGGTGCGATGAATGAGATTGACTACACAGACTGGCAGCTGGTCGACATCGCGCCGGGCAACACCAAGCTGGCCAAGGGCGACATGGTCACGCTCGAGATTATTGCGGGCGGTTGCCAACCCGGTGGTCACTTCGGAGAGATCTACGTCGACGGTGTTGGAACGGTTCTAGCGGGTCTGTTCGTGAGCGGCACCGGGCCGGCGCAAGCCAACGCGGGCACTGACATCACCTACAAGCTGACCTACGAGAACGCCGACGCGACGCCTCAAGTCGGCGTTACGGTGACGTTCAACACGCCGCCTCAGACGAAGTTCAAGTCGATCAACGCCCCACCGGGTCTGGTTTGCACCACACCAACAGCAGGCAATACTGGCGTCGTCGTTTGTACGGTCGGCGCGCTGGTGGCCAAAGGAACCGGCAGCTTCCAGGTAACCGTCACCATCGACCCGGCCGCGACCGGCGTGGTCACTGCGGGCAATTATTTCGTTCAAAGTCCGACCTCCACGCCGTTGATCGGCCCGCACATCACGACGGTCATCGGCTGCGCGCTGGACGCAGATTGCACGACCGGCAACTGGTGCAACATCGCGTTGAAGGCCTGCACGCCGACGTCCGCCAACGGCGTCCACGTGCCGAGCGACGCGAGCCACGTTACTCCGCTAGTGAATGGCGTGTGCACCATGACGGCCGGAGCCTTGACCTGCACCAGCGCGGTCTGCGACGCGGCGGACAACCTGTGCGGCTATGCCAACAGCGACGGCCTCTGCAACGCCGCCAGCGCCGGCGTGGTTTGCCGCACGGGCGCTTGCGGCAGCGACACTAAGTGCGGATATCCCGTGGGTGAGGGACCGTGCAGCGCGGCGACGCTCGCGGTCTGTCGTTCCGGCGCTTGCAGCAGCAACTCGAAGTGCGAACCGATTGGCGGATGTAACGTCGACCTCGACTGCACGGGCGGGAAATGGTGCAACGAAACCACGCACGTGTGCACGGCTCAGCTCGTCAATGGCTCGACGCTTCCCGTCGACGCGCCGCACACCGCGCCCACGCTCGACGGCACCTGCAACGCGACCGCGGGCACTCTGGTTTGCGCCAGCGGCAAGTGCGACGCGAAGGACAACAAGTGCGGCTTCGCCAACTCCGACGGACCCTGCACGGACGGGACCCCCTGCCGCTCGACCGTCTGCGACCCTGACGGTTTTTGCGGGTACAAGTCGGGCGATGGTCCGTGCACCGCCCTGAACGCCAACGTCGTGTGCCGCGATGGCGCGTGTAGCAAGACGGCGTTGGTGTGCGAGCCCACCGGCGGTTGCGCGGTCGATGCCGACTGCCTGACCGGCGACTGGTGCAACGAGACCACCTTCACCTGCACTCCTGCGCTCCCCAACGGTACGGCCGTGCCGACGGACGGCAAGCACATGATGCCGTCCCTGAACGGGACCTGCACGACGGACGCCGCGTTGCTCGTCTGCCAGAGCACCGTGTGCGACACGAAGGACAACGACTGCGGATACGCCAACGGTGACGGCCCGTGCACGGCGGCCGATGCCGGCAAGCTCTGTCGCTCTCAGACGTGCAGCACTCATGCGCCGCTCTGCATGCCGGCAGGCGGTTGCGCGGTGGACGCAGACTGCTCTGCGACCGAGTACTGCGACACACCGTCGAGCATGTGTGTGGCCAAGCTGCCGAACGGCCAGAGCGTACCGACGGTAACCGGTCATACTCCGACGTTGGACGGCACGTGCACGGCGGACGCCGGCACGATCACCTGCGCGAGCGGCGCGTGTGACAGCAAGGACAGCAAGTGCGGCTATGCGACGGGCGACGGCCCGTGTGACACGACCAACGCGGCAAGCGTATGTCGTTCTGGCTCGTGCAGCGCTGACTCGACCTGTACGTCCGATACCGGTTGCAACGTCGATGCCGATTGCAAGAGCGGCAATTGGTGCAACGAAGCCGCACACATGTGTGTGCCGACGCTCGCAAACGGCACGCAAGTGCCCATGGATGCCGGTCACACTCAGCCGACTTTGGACGGCACTTGCACGGCTGCGGCCGGCACGCTCGTGTGCCAGAGCGGTGCTTGTGACACGGGCGACAACGCCTGCGGTTATGCGAACGGTGACGGCCCGTGCGACGCCACGAGCGGCCCCGCAGTGTGTCGCTCCGGGATCTGCGGGACTGATGGCAGCAACGCGAACCTGTGCGTGGCTTGCCTGACGGATGCACAATGCAGCGGCGTCACGCCGACGTGCAACACCGCAACGAATACTTGTATTCAGTGCACCACCTCCGCCCAGTGCTCGGACGATAGCCCGCTGTGCAATACCACGAGCGGGCTGTGTACCATCGGTTGCACACTGGACTCCGACTGCATGTCGACGCAGTGGTGCGATGCGCCGTCGGGTGGCACTGGGCTTTGCCAAGACAAGGTTCCAAATGGCGATCCGTTGCCGTCTTCGCCGACTGAAGTCACGACCTGCACGACCGACGTGGCAGCTCGCGTGTGCGTCTCCGGCGTGTGCGACGTCAACACCGAAACCTGCGGCGGCACGGAGTGTACGACCGACAGCGATTGCTCGATCGAGGACTTCTGCGGCAGCTCCGTTTGCACGCCGAAGCTACCCACCGGGACTGCCTGCGATCGCGGCGCGGAATGTCAGACGAATGACTGCAACCGGAACGTGTGCAGCGCGGTCGTTGCTCAAGGCAACGGCTTGCTGTGCGCGGTCAGCACGCCGGGCAGCTCCGACGGCGAGCGTCGAAACGGCGCGTTCGCGCTGCTGCTCGCCATTGCCGGTCTAGGCATCGCGCGCCGCCGCCCGGCCCGCCGCGACGCTGGCCGATCGGCGCTCCGTCCCTGAGGCTGGTTCGGTGTTTCGCGCAGGTCGACCGTTGGTCGGCCTGCCAGACTGAAGCAAGTCTTTTTGGTGACGATTCGCGGGCGCTTAGAAGGCTTTCGCTTGACGCCAGGAGGCCGAGCGGCCAAGACGCGCGCCCATGGGCCTACAGGCAGTCGTCCGCTGGTTCCTTCCCCGCGAAGACCATTTCTACGGCTTCCTCGAGGCACAAGCGGATGTCGCCCACGAGGCGGCGCTCGCGGTGGCGCGCTTCAAGGACGAAAGCGTGAGCGCGGAAGACGTGCGCTCCGCCGTGCAAGAGCTCGAGCACAAGGGCGACAAGATCGCGCACGAGGTGGAAGAGTCGATCGCGCGCACCTTCGTCACCCCTATCGACCGCGAAGATCTGCAGAAGCTGTCGCAAGAGCTGGACGACGTGCTCGACTTGATGAACGGCGCCGCGCGCGCTTGCGTGCTGTACGGTGTAGAGCGTCCGACGGCGCCGATGGTCGGCTTGATCGACAAGCTCGTCGAGTGCACCGAGGTACTGAAGAAGGCGCTGCCGCACCTGCGCGCGCACGAGTACACCGCCCTCATCGAGGCCAGCCGCGAGGTGCGTAAGCTCGAAAAGGACGGCGACGCAGTGTTTCGCAGCGCCGTCAGCAACCTATTCAAGAACGGCAACATCGACGCGAAGCAGCTGCTGCGCGAGCGAGAAGTGCTCGAGCACCTGGAAAATAGCATCGACTACTGTCAGCACGTGGGCTCCACGCTGGCGAACCTGGCCATCAAGCACGGATAGCGATGCTCAGCCTGCTCATCGCGGTCATCGTCACCGCCATCGTGTTCGACTACATCAACGGCTTTCACGACGCGGCCAACGCAATCGCGACTGTGGTGTCGACGGGCGTGCTGCCGCTGCGCACGGCGGTGATCGTCGCGGGTTGCTTCAACTTCGTGGGCGCCATGGCCGGCACCGCGGTCGCCAAGACGATCGCTTCTGGCTTTGCCAACCCGGCGATCGTGACTCAGACGGTCGTGCTTGCGGCCCTGCTGGGGGCGTGCATCTGGAACCTGCTCACCTGGTGGTGGGGGATCCCGTCGAGCTCTTCGCACGCGTTGATTGGCGGCCTGGGCGGCGCGGTCGTGGCGCACGCAGGTGTCTCTGCCTTCAAGTGGCACGCGCTGACGCAGAAGGTGCTCGTGCCGTTGGTCTTGTCGCCGACGCTGGGCTTCATCGTCGCCTTCTTCGTGATGGTCGGCCTCACTTGGGTGGCGCGGAATTTCAAGCCCGGGACGGTGCGTGTCGCG
>Ga0210392_10002075_pt1 | contig 10343 bp, 10 predicted proteins | sample IncBWC30OmetaG_FD_161057 | JGI IMG/M metagenome (GOLD analysis project Ga0210392, IMG submission 161057) | Forest soil microbial communities from Barre Woods Harvard Forest LTER site, Petersham, Massachusetts, United States - Inc-BW-C-30-O ...
GTTCCATGTAGCCTCTCCCCAATTGCGGAACGTGCGGCTGTCCCGCAGCGCCTCCCGTGTAGCGGAGTTTGTGACCTCGAGCACGGGGCAGGCAAGCCGGCATGCCGATGTTGGACTTTCGCCGCGTGGCGACTCACCATTGGCGCGACGATGCCGTGGCGTTGTTCGGCCCATGCGGCAATCGCACCAATGCGGGAGAGACATGTGAAGGTTGGCATTCTGCAGTTCTTCGGCTGGCGCGACCGATCCGTGCCGCTCAATTCGGTTTACCAGTCGGCGCTCGAACGGTTTTCGATCATGGACGAGACCGGATACGACGCCGTATGGCTTGCCGAGCATCATTTCTCCAGCTTCTCGGTCTGCCCCTCGGTGCACATGATGGGCGCGATGGTCGCAGCACGCACCCGGCGGCTGCGGATCGGCACGGCGGTGTCGCTGGCGCCGTTCTACAATCCGCTGCGGCTCGCCGAGGAGGTGGCGCTGCTGGACGTGCTGTCGGGCGGTCGCGTCAACTGGGGCGCGGGTCGCGGCTTCGAACGCAGCGAATTCGCCGCCTTCGGCATTCCGGGCGAGGAAAGTGCACCGCGCTTCCACGAGACGGTGGACATCGTGCTGCAGGCCTGGACCAACCAGCGAGTCAGCTACCAGGGCCGGTTCTACCAATACGACGGCGTCGAGGTGCTGCCCAAACCCCTGCAGGCGCCGCACCCGCCAGTCTGGATGGCGGCGTCATCGACGCCCGCGATCGAGTGGGCGGCGAGCCAGGGCCACTCGATCCTGATGGATCCGCATTCGTCGCGCACCGACCTGATCAGGAAGCGGCTTCACTACGCGACGAAGCTGATGGAGGCGGGGTTCAGCGACGCCGGCCGCACCATTCCAATGGCGCGGTTGGTGGCGGTCGATGAGACGGCCGAGAAGGCGCGCGCGGTGGCGAAGCGCGTCGCGGAATGGACTGTCGCCTCATATGTTGGCCCGCAGCACACCGGCAATGTGCGCCAGGAGGTGCGGAATTTCGGCGGCAAGGATCCGATCGATTTTTATCTGGACGATGTGATGATCCACGGCACGGCGGAGAGTGTGGCCGAACAGATCCAGTCGTTTGGTGCGGAGATCGGCATGACGTATCTGATGGCGGCGCCGCTCAGCGGGCGGTCGTTCCGGTTGCTGACGGATAGGGTGCTGCCGCGAATTGCGGGGTGACAATAGCGGGGCTGCGTCTCGAAGACGTGTTTTAACCGCAAATGACGCAAATGACGCAAATCAGGTCATCGAAGGTCCTGCACGGTCCGCCTTTAGTTCGACAGGCATTGTGTCCTCGACCACAGGTCCGCGGCGTATTCACCAACGACGAGGCGCATCGGACGGTGAACCCCTGTCCGAGCGTCCTGCAATAGCCGGTGCGCAACCAATGACAAGCCTGGAGAGTTCGTTGATTCGGGCTGCATTTGCGTTATTTGCGGTGCTACTTTCTTTGCCGATACAGGCAGCCAAAGCCTGCCGGGATATTGAGCGACGGCGCCGCGGGAGAATGCGGCGGCGGATCGCCATGACGCCGCCGACATGCGACCCTCCCGCAATCCAAGGGAGGAAACCACATGCGCATCGTCGCCCTGGAAGAACACTACACCGTTCCCCGCATCGTCGCGGGCATCTCCGCCGACGCGATCGGCCGCCGTGGCTTTCCCGGCCCTGACTTCGTCTGGGCGCAATCCACCAAGCGCAACGAACTCGCCGACCTCGGCGACGCACGCCTCGCCGACATGGATGCCAACGAGATCACCGTGCAGGTGCTGTCGGTCGCCGGCCCCGGCGCCGATCTCGTGCCGGGCCAGCCTGGCATTGACCTGGCGCGCGCCTACAACGACGCGCTGGCCGAGGCGACCACCCGGCATCCTACGCGTTACCGCGGCTTCGCGCATTTGCCGATGCTTACCCCCGGCGCGGCGGCTGACGAACTCGAACGCACGGTCAGACAACTCGGCTTCCACGGCGCACTGGTGAATGGCGCCACCGACGGACGCTTCCTCGACGATCCGGCGTACGAGCCGATCCTGGCACGTGCCGAGGCGCTGGACGTGCCGATCTACCTGCACCCCGGCATTCCGACGCAGGACGTGCGCAAGGCCTACTACGACAACCTGCCAGGCAATTTCAGTTTTACCCTCGCACTGTCCGCCTGGGGCTGGCATGCCGACACCGCGATCCATACGCTGCGCCTGGTGCTCAGCGGCGCGCTTGACCGACATCGCGGGTTGAAGATCATCATCGGCCACATGGGTGAGGCACTGCCGTTCATGCTGGACCGCATCGACGAAACCACCGCCGCCACGGCGAAGGCACACCTCAAACGCTCTGTGCGGCAGACCATTCTCGACCAGGTGTGGATCACCACCAGCGGGTTCTTCACCATGGTGCCGTTCATGGCCGCGCTGACAGCGTTCGGCGCGGACCGTATCATGTTCTCGGTGGACTACCCGTTCGCGTCGAACGCACGCGCGCGCGCGTTCCTGGACACGCTGCCGGTGTCACCGATGGATCGCGCGAAGATCGCCCATGGCAACGCCGACCGGTTGCTGCGGTTGCCGGACTGACCCATCTATGCAGGACCGCTACACACGGAGATCGCAACCATGACCGACGCCAAACTGGCTCCCAACCTTCCCGGGTGGATGGTGGAGCACACGAACCGCTACCTATCCAGCGGTGGCACCGACGGGCACATGTACAAAATGACCCAGCCGGGCCGGCCAGAGATGACGGTCGCCTCGCTGCTGTTGACGACGACCGGCCGGAAGTCCGGCGATAAGTTCATTTTCCCGCTGTTCTACGGCAAAGTCGGCGACAGCTATATCGTGGTCGCGTCGAAAGGCGGCGCGCCGGAGCATCCCGGCTGGTATCGCAACATCCTCGCCAATCCGAACGTCGAAGTGCAAGTGGGCACCGCGAAGATCAAGGCACGCGCCAGGACCGCAACCGGCGAGGAACGCGCACGGCTGTGGGAGAAGTCGCTGGAATTCTGGCCACCGTACGCCGACTACCAGAAAAAGACCGAGCGCGAGATTCCCGTCGTGGTGCTGGATCCCGTCGGATAGAGGAAGCTTCAGGGCGTTGCCCTGAAGCCCACCGGTGCCAAACAGAAGGGTTCTAGGGGCTACGCCCTTAGCGGCGATCCAAGAGGCAGAGCCTCTTGGCGGGGTCCGGGGCAGAGCCCCGGCCTCCTCTATTCCGCAGCGGCATTCACCCACTCCGCCGGGACCGGCTGAGCCCGCTGGTCACCGACCAGCTTCTGTCGGCGTGCCTGCTCCTCGGCGCTGATCGAGGCCGGGTCCTCGCGGAACTCGGGTCCCAGGGCCATTGCCTTCTTCACCGCCGGGCGCTCGCCCATCTCCTCAAGCCAGCCCTTCACGTTGGGAAATTCCTCGATATCGATTTCCCGCGTGGCCCAACTCGATGCCCACGGATAGCAGATCATGTCGGCGATGGTGTATTCGCCGGCGGCGAGATAGCGCTTGTTGAACAGGCCGAGGTTCATCACGCCGAAGATGCGATGCGCTTCGTTGTCGAAGCGGCGGATGGCGTAGGACAGATCGCCGTTCTTGCCGCTGGCAAGGGCGCGCCGGAAATGGCCTTGCTCGCCCAGTTTGGGACCCTGGTTGGCCATTTGCCAGCTCACCCATTGCGCCACGTCATATCTGCCGCGCGGATCGGTGGGCATGAATCTTCCGGTCTTCTCGGCCAGGTACGTCATGATGGCGCCGGACTCGAAGATCGATAGCGGCTCGCCGCCGCCCATCGGCTCATCGTCCACGATTGCCGGCATGCGGCCGTTGGGCGAAATCTTCAGGAATGCCGCCGTGAGCTGGTCGCCGCGGCCGATGTTGATCGGCTTGAAGGTGTAAGGCAGGCCAAGTTCCTCAAGCAGGATCACGACTTTCTTGCCGTTGCCGGTAGGCCAGAAGTAGAGGTCGATCATTGGCGATGCTCCTGTTCATGGTGGCGGATTCCCGGGGTGACACCGGCACACCGTCGCTACATCGATCGGACGTGGCGCCAGCCGACGGTGTCACAGAGCCGGATGGATGGACAAGAGCTTGCGTCGGTACAATGCTGACGGCAACGGACCACGCAGCAGGACCTGCCGATGACCGACACATCCACCAGGATCACCCCGGAGTTCCAGCGCGGTTGGGATGCAGCCTTGCTTGCGGTTCGTCAATGGCATGAGTCGCAGGCAAAGCGGACCCTGGTCCTGGCAAGGCGCAACAGGTTTCCGAAGAACCTGGAACGGGAGGCGGAGGTTCACCGGAGATCGGCAGAGCTGATCGCCGTCCTCAGTCCGGATGATGTCTGACCGGGCAGGTTCAATCACCAAGGGAGGCACCCACGTGGAACGCAAGAAGGCATCCGACTTTCCGCAGGAACTGCTCAATCTGTTCGATGGATATGTGCATGGCGGAATGAGCCGTCGTGAATTCCTGAGCGGCGCGCAGAAATATGCCGTCGGTGGCGTCACAGCGGCAGCGCTGCTTGACATGCTCAAGCCAAACTATGCGTGGGCCATACAGGTGCCGGCCGACGACAAGCGGATTACGGCACACTATGAGACGGTGCCGTCGCCGCAGGGCAACGGCAGCATCAAGGGCTATCTCGTGCGGCCGGCGAATGCCACCAGGCTGCCCGCGGTCCTGGTCGTCCATGAGAACCGCGGCCTCAATCCCTACATCGAGGATGTGGCGCGACGCCTGGCAGTTGCCAATTTCATTGCATTCGCGCCCGATGGGCTGACATCGGTGGGCGGCTATCCCGGCGACGACGAAAAGGGCCTGGCGCTGTTCCGCCAGGTCAACGGCGACAAGATGCAGGAAGACTTCGTCGCCGCCGCGACATGGTTGCGGTCGCGTCCGGACTGCACCGGCAAACTCGGCGCCGTGGGCTTCTGCTTCGGCGGCGGCGTGGTCAACCTGCTGGCCGTGCGGATGGGCTCCGACCTGGCGGCCGGGGTGCCGTTCTACGGGGTCCAACCGAGTGCTGCGGACGCAGCCAAAATCAAGGCGCCGATCAATGCGCAGTATGGCGAACTGGACACGCGCATCACCGGAGGTTGGGAGGCGTTCGATGCCGCGCTCACGGCCGCGCACGTGCCGCATGAGGGCCATATCTACAAGTCCGCCAATCACGGCTTCCACAACGACACGACGCCGCGTTACGACGAAGCCGCCGCCAAGGAGGCCTGGCAGCACACGTTGGACTGGTTCAACAAGTACCTGAGGGCGTGAGCGGTTTGAAATCGCCGACCGCAGGCCTAAGCTGTTCGACAGGGAACCGGCAAAGGAGGAAACCAGCATGCCACAGGTCGGAGAATCCAAAGGCGAATACCGCGGCGGTGTTTATCGCGAAGACGCGCCGCTGAAGGCGTGGCTCGCAAAGCGCACCGAAGCGGCGCTGGAACCCGATCTGCCGATCATCGATCCGCATCATCACTTCTGGGATACGCCGCATCGCGGTCTTTACCTGTTGCCCGAGCTGCTGTCCGATATCGGCGGCGGCCATAACATTGTCTCGACCGTCTTCCTCGAATGCCGCGCGATGTATCGCAAGGATGGTCCGCGCGAAATGGCCGCGGTCGGCGAAGTCGAGTTCGTCACCGGCCTCGCCGCGATGAGTGCCTCGGGCGGCTACGGCCCGTGCCGTGTCGCCGAGGGCATCGTCGGTGGCGGCGACCTCAGTGTCGGCGCGCGGGTGCGCGAATTGCTGGAAGCCGAGATCGCTGCCGCCGGCGGACGCCTGCGCGGGCTGCGCCACGGCGTTGCCTGGGATACACACGAAGCGGTCAGCAAATACGCATCGCGCAAGGTACCGCTGCACCAGGTGATGGACCCGAAGTTCCGCGAAGGCCTGGCCCAGCTCGCGCCGCTCGGGCTGAGTTTCGAATCATGGCAGTATCATCCGCAACTACCCGATGCGGTCGACCTCGCACGCTCCTCTCCCGACACCACCATCATCCTCAATCACGTCGGCGGCATACTCGGCGTCGGTCCGTACAACAACCATCGCCAGGAGGTCCTCGCCGGCTGGCGCAAGGATATTTCCGAAATTGCCAAATGCCCCAACGTGTATTGCAAGCTTGGCGGTCTCGGCATGGTGTCCGTCGGCTTCGATTTCCATGAGCGCGACCTGCCGCCGTCATCGGAAGACCTGGCCGCTGCCTGGCGTCCATATATCGAGCACTGCATCGAAGCGTTCGGGGCCAATCGCTGCATGTTCGAGAGCAACTTCCCGCCGGACAAGCAGTCCTGCGGCTATACCGAGCTGTGGAACGCGTTCAAGCGCATCACCGCCAATGCGTCGGCGAGCGAAAAGACCGCGCTCTACAGCGGGACCGCCGCGAAGGTCTACCGGCTGACCGCACCCTGATCGTTGCACCTCCCCCGTCATGGCCGGTTTGTCCCGGCCATGACGGTGGGGTGACGGTCAGCGGCTGCGCACCGCCTCCGCCATGCGCGCCACGATCTGTCGCAGGACCGGCGCAGGGGTGGCGAAATTCAACCGCGCGAAGCCGGCGTATTGCGCGCCGAACGTTTCACCGAAATTCAACCCGACCTTGGCCTTGTCCAGGAAGAATTGTCCGGCAGAACCCGGCAGTTCCAATGCGCGACAATCCAGCCATGCGAGGTATGTCGCCTCCGGCACGCGCATCGTCACGCCCGGCAGTTCCGTGGCAACAGTCTGCGCCAGCCAGTCGCGGTTTGCCTGCAGTTGCGCCATGATTTCTTCGAGCCAGGGTTGTCCGTCGTCCCAGGCCGCGACAGTGGCATCGACGCCGGTCACGCCGGGCGAGCCGAGCAGGCGCGCCGGAATGCGGGCGAAGAAGCGCTCCTTCAGCGCCGGCGCACCGAAATGCATCACGGCACAGCGCAGCGCGGGGATGTTGAAGCTCTTGGTCGCCGAGGTGATGGTTATGGTGCGCGCGGCGATGTCCTGGTGCAGCGAGGCCAATGGAATATGCGTCTTGCCGGGATACACGATGTCCGCATGGATCTCGTCGGAGACCACGATCAGGTCGTTGCGGATGGCGAAATCCGCCACCATCTCCAGTTCAGCCCGGCTGTAAGCGCGTCCGGTTGGGTTCTGCGGGTGGCAGAATATCAGCACGCGGGTCCGCGGATCGGGTGCGGCCTCATAGGCGGCGAGGTCGAGCGCCCAGCGCATGCCGTCGTCGCGCATCGGATTGGCGATCAGCCGCCGGCCGGTGTCGTTGATCGCGGCCATGAACGGAGGATACGACGGCAGTTGCAGCAGCACCGCATCGCCTGGCTCGCTGAACGCCATGACCGAGGAGAAGCTGGCCTGCACCAGGTCGCCGATCGCGACGGTGTCGGCGGGGTCGGTGTGCCAGCCGAACCGGCTTTCCATGCGGCGGACGAACGCCGCGGCCAGCACGCCTTCTCGCGCGGCATAGCCATATTCCTGGTTGTCGGTCAGGCGCGCCAGCGCGGCGGTGATCGGCGGGGCCACGCCGAAATCCATGTCGGCGACCCATGCCGGCAGCACGTCGGCGGGGAACTTGTGCCACTTGTTGGTGCGGCGCGCGCGCAGCGTGGCGATGTCGAAGTCGGTAGCTCCAGTCATGCAATGGTTCTCCGTGTCGTCCGCGCCATCCCGGGATCGGCGCCGTCGGAACGGCATAGCACCTGCCGCCGCGGCAATCGACTGCCGATGGCGCGGCGACTGGTGTTGCATCGCGTCGGCAAGGAGGGAGCGCCCATGACGACAGCCTCGAGAATCATCAACGCACCGCGTCGCACGATATATCGGGCGTTCCTCGACCCGGAGGCGGTGGTCGCGTGGCTGCCGCCGGACGGCATGACGGGTCGGATAGACGAATTCGATGCGCGCGAGGGCGGCAACTATCGCATGTCGCTCAGCTATGTGGAGCCGGACCATGCAGTGCGCGGCAAGACGTCGGAGCACTCCGACACGGTGCGTGGCCGATTCGTCGAACTGGTCCCGGACGAGCGGATCGTGCAACAGGCGGAATTCGAATCGGAGGATCCTGCATTCGCCGGCTCGATGACGATCATATGGACGCTGGCGGATGTTGCAGAAGGCACCGAGGTCACCGTCCGGTGCGAGAACGCACCCGAAGGCATCCAGCCGCGTGACCACGAGGCGGGGTTCCGATCAACCTTGCAGAACCTGGCTGCATTCACCGAGTGAGCCGTCAGCTGTCACTGCGACGAGCGCAGCGACGAGGCAAACCCCGACCCGTTCCTGCACGCCAACTGCGCCGGAGCTTGCCGCGTCGCTACGCTCCTCGCAATGACAGGGGGCCAAACACCTCGGCGATCGCGATGCCGCTCTCGCCGGCAACGGCGTAGAGCAGGTAGATCGCCCCAGACTCCTCGAACACCGCCGGATCGCGCAGCTGGTTGACCTGGCCATACGCCGTGCTGCGGATCGATGGCGCCAGCGGCGCATCCGCGCCTTCCCAGCTTCGCTCCGGACGCAGGACTTCGACCGGCGCACTGTCGCGCCATTGCTGCCAATCGCCCGACAGATCGATGCGGCTCAGCAGGATGCGCTCCGGGACGTCGCCGACCTGTGTCCAGAACACCAGCAGCGTATCGCCGCGCTTCAGCACAGCCGCGTGGCGCATGTTGGGGTTGAACAGCACCGGCCCGAGTTCGAATCCGTGGAATCCATCGGCCGACCGGTAGAGTTGTCCCGGCATCGCCAGAGCGTATGTCATGCTGTCGTGCTGGAAGACCCGAAAGTACGAACGCCCCAGCACCTCCGGCCGCGCAGTGAAATCGATGCCGTTGCGCGACGTTGCCACCCGAGTGACCTGTGTCCCGACGCCCTCCAGCCCGTGGAAATACATCACGATCTGCCGACCGGCCGGATCGACATGCACGTCAGGCGAGGCAATGTGCGGCGTGGTGATCTCCGACAGCACGTCGTGCGAGATCGCCGTTCCACTGCGCCGGTAGCGTTCCTCGAACGCCGCCAGTCCATCCGGCGACGGCACCGGCGGTTCGGTCAGGAAGCAGGATTGCGCCAGGTGCAGGCTGCCGGGCGGATGCACGCACCACGGCCCGGCCAGCGCATCGGCATAGGCGAGGCGGATGTAGCTGCCCTTGTGGTCAGCGAAATACAGGTAGTAGGCACCGAGCCGGTCGCCGATCCAATCGGGCACGCGGATCAGCGACGGTCCCTGGATATTCACGCCGATGCTGGGATGCAGATCCGGCCCGATGATCGGGCCGTTGGCCAGGCGGGTCACACGGATTTTCATATGGCTACTCCTTGTCGCCGACCGGTGGCACGATGCGGCGCAACAGCAAGCAGCGAGGTACGACAGGATGGCAATGCGCATTCTCTGGCCCAACCTTCCGGCCGAATTCCACCAGATCGCCCGTGATGCGGTCGGCCCAGGCTTCGAAACCGATTTCTGCGCCAGCGCCGCGGAAGTGACTGACGAACAATGGGCCAACGCCGACGCCATCGTCGGCTCGTGCCCACCCCAATACATCGACAAGCTGCGTCAGTGCCGGATTTTCGTGAAGTACGGGGTTGGCTACGACGATGTCGATATCGAGCGCTTCGGCAAGCTGGGCATCCCCGTCTGCAACACGCCCGACTACGGCACGCGCGAGGTCGCCGACCACGCCATCGCCCTGATGATGACGCTGGCCAAGAGTATCGCCTACCACGACGCTGAGCTGCACGCCGACCTGCGCGGCAACTGGCGCCCCGCCCACAACCCGTTCGGGCGGCGGCTTTCGGTCTGCACCTTCGGCGTCGTCGGCATGGGCCGCATCGGCACCGCCGCCGCCCGCCGGGCCAAGGCGTTCGACATGGATGTCGTCTTCTACGACCCATTCCAGCCGAACGGCTATCAGTTCGCGATTGGCGTCCGCCGCGTCGACACGCTGGCCGAACTCATGGGCCAATGCGATTTCGTCAGCATCCACGCGCCACTCACGGAAGAGACGCGCAACCTGATCGGGGCGGACGCCTTCGCCGCCGCCAAGCGCGGGATGATCCTGATCAACACCGCCCGTGGGCCGATCGTCGATATCGACGCGCTGTACGACGCCATGAAGGATGGCACCGTGCTGGCCGCCGGGCTCGACGTGCTGCCGCAGGAGCCGGCCAATCCGCAGGCGCGGCTGATCGCCGCCTGGCAGCACAACGAGGACTGGATCCGCCATCGCCTGGTGCTGACGCCGCACTCGGCCTTCTACACGCCGGAGAGCATGCGCGACAATCGCGCCTTCGCCTCGCGTACAGCGGCGCGTTACCTGCGCGACGGGCGCCTGGAGAACTGCGTCAATCGG
>Ga0210392_10002078_pt1 | contig 10340 bp, 10 predicted proteins | sample IncBWC30OmetaG_FD_161057 | JGI IMG/M metagenome (GOLD analysis project Ga0210392, IMG submission 161057) | Forest soil microbial communities from Barre Woods Harvard Forest LTER site, Petersham, Massachusetts, United States - Inc-BW-C-30-O ...
GTTCATTTTTCCACACTAATTGCCTTTAAGGCATCCATCCAAACGGTTTTGATGACTGGCCCGTTTGCTCTTCACATTTTCTCACGTACGAGCGCAGTTTCCAGCCAGCAATTACAAGGCCCATAGCAGCAACCAAAATAAATGCACCGTCTCTCGCATCGTGCTTATGAACATCACTGTCCTTCTGTTCTGGTGTTAAATTTAGTGAAAGGATCAAGAGGAAAACGCTGATAATGATCGTGAACGCCCCCAACCCGAACATGAAACGCCAAGCCGCACGCAACGCCTGCAACTCTCCAATGCTCCATTTTTTCATCTTCTTCTCCTCATGGTGATGCGTAACGCAGAAATCCCGCGCCGGCGGGACACACGGAGACTGTGACAGGGTGAAGCCGAATGCTCAAGGGCGAATCTGCGGTGTCCAATCCCGACGCCGGATATCGGGACTCCGGCAACTGGTCAGGCGTATCATCCGATGCTGAAAAGAATCACGGAGTTCTCATCCAAGGTGCTCAAGCTCTGGCGCAACGCCCGGATACCATCGAGCATTTTTCTGCCCGCCTCCGGGTCGTCCACCTCGTTGTATTGCCGAAAGTAATCACGCATCTCCGGCTCCGGGAACTGGCCATCCAGCTTGGCAAGAAAGGCCCGACGGTGGGCATCCGTAAAAATGAATTGAGGAACCTTGCGCTTTTCGGTGATCAACCGGCTGACCTTGTCATGCTCTGACTTCATGAGTGTGATCTGGTGTTTTTCCCGCAAATAGGACAACAGCGTGACCAACACGATACCTGGCCACGGATACTCTGCCACCCGCTGGCCGTTCACCCGCATATATTCGGGGTATAAATCATTGGGCCCGGCATTAAGCCCCGACAGAAGGGCAACATTACTCAAACCTCTGACGGCAAGTTTCGGCAGCTTGATGAGGGAAGCGACCGCAGACGCGCTGCAACGTGGCCTGTTCATTGAGAACCCGGCCTCGGTGGCCGGCGGCGCGGCCTTCACATGTTCGCCCAAGACTTTGAAAGCAAGGCCACCAATCTCGTAATCCCGTTCGGCGATCCGAATCTTTACCTCCAACCTATATTTTCCCATACGCAGCTTCTCCGCTGCACTAAGCTGAAAATTATCATCTCCATCACGCTCATCATCAGCATCATCAAAACCGGTTTTCTGATAAACTTTTTTTCTTGGCTTCATCGGCTTCCATCCGGGCGGCGCCGTCTCAACCTTATAAACGCGATACCAGGCCGGCGGAATTTCAGGGCCGGGAAAGCTCACCCAGAAATAACTCCACTCGCTCAACCTGTAATCGCTGGCAACCCAAAAGGACATCCACCTGCCATCGGGCATCTGGTAATGCGTCGGACTTTGGTCATTCGGATCAAGGTTATCGTCTTCCATAGAAAATGATCTTCGATGGTGCGCCTAATGTAGGAATCCCGCGGCTGCCCCGATACGGCAGCGGGACTCCGGCGGCAGGTTGAGCCACGACTTTGCCATAGAACGAGAGTAGGTCTGAGGTGCCGGGATGTCTAGGCTGGAACGGCTGGCCCTCTTTTGCCGGCCACCCATCCGGCTCCACCGAGGTTACGGCGCGACAGGCCAGGGCGCAACGGTGGCAACGAATCATCCGCATGGTCGCGGGCGGGTGGTGGTGCTGCGGATTGGGACAATCCGCGCTCCGAGGGTGAAATACAAGCGAATCCGCCCGAATCCAAGTAAATCCAACCAAAATGAAAAATGACGGTTGGAGGTATCCCGATCCTGTGCTACCTGTAACCGACGGTTGATTGAATCGTCTAAGACATAACCAAACCATTAAACCAATGAAATCCAAACTGGCCCTCGGCCTTATCATCATGTCTGCCATCCTGACCACATCCCTTTCGGCGGGTGCCGCCGATTCCGTTTACGACATCCCGTTGAAGGACATCGACGGCAAGGACGCAAGCCTGAAGCCGTACAAGGGCAATGTGATCCTGGTGGTGAATGTGGCTTCCAAATGCGGATTCACGCCGCAATATACCGGGCTGGAGGCGCTCTACAAAAAGTATGCCATGCAAGGGCTGGTGGTCTGCGGATTCCCGTGCAACCAGTTCGGCAAACAGGAGCCGGGGACAGATGCGGAGATCAAGGAGTTTTGCACGGGCACATACAACGTGACGTTCCCGATGTTCGACAAGCTGGAGGTGAACGGGGAGAACCGGCATCCGCTCTACACCTGGCTCGCGGGCAAGGATTCGGCGTTTCCGGGCGACATAAAATGGAATTTTACCAAGTTTCTGATCGGACGCGACGGCAAGATCGTGGCGCGGTTTGATTCGAAGGTGAAACCGGATTCCGAGGAAGTGAGCAAGGCGATCGACGCGGCGTTGGTGGCGAAATGAGATCAGCCAAATCCATGCGGGAGGGTTTTAACGCAAAGGCGCAAAGGCGCGGAGACGCAAAGGGTTTGGTAGCGAGCACAAAGCGTTTTGCCCGCACCGTTTCGTGTGCCCGGTTGAATTGGGGTTCAGAAACAGCGGCCGTTGCCATGGCTTTGCGCCTTGGCGTTAAATTCGGACGGCATAATTCCGGCTTAGAACCCGCAATCGGATGGCCACAAAAGAGCACAAAGAACGCATAAGTAAAATGAGGGGACCGAAGTTGCCGCCCCGATTACGAAATTTGGGATGAGCCTATCTGCCAAGCGTTGGAGCGCATTGATTGCGCTGGTGTTTGCCATGGTTCTGGGAGCGGTGGCGGCAGATTCCAAAATCCGGGTCCTGATCGTGGATGGGTTCAGCAATCATGACTGGCAGCAAACGACGTTGCTGATCCAAGGCGTCCTCAAGCCGTCCGGCTTGTTTGAGGTCTCGGTCAGCACGACACCGCAATCCACCAACGGAGAAGATTGGGCCGCGTGGCGGCCGAACTTTTCCAAGTATGATGTCGTCATCCAGACCTGCAACGACATCAGCCACGGGCCGAAATGGCCGGAGCCGGTGAAGAAGGATTTTGAGGGTTTTGTCCGCAACGGGGGCGGCGTCTATATTTTCCATTCGGCGGAGAACGCCTTTGTAGGCTGGAAGGAATATGAACAAATGGTGGGCCTGTGCTGGCGCAAGGCGGATTATGGGACGGCCATCCGCGTGAACGAAGACGGTTCGCTGGTGCGGATTCCGCCGGGCGAAGGCAGCGGGACGAGCCACGGCAAGCGCGGTGATGTACTCGTGACCCGGCTGGGCGACGATCTGATCCACGCGGGGATGCCGCGGGCGTGGTTATCGCCGGACATGGAGGTTTATTTTTACGCGCGGGGTCCGGCGGAAAATGTGAACGTGCTGGCCTATGCGCGTGATTCCAAGCCGGGGCAGGGGATGTTGTGGCCGGTAGAGTGGACGACGACGTATGGCAAAGGGCGCGTGTACGTGTCCACTTACGGCCACGTCTGGCGGGGCGATGTGAAGCCGCCGGCCATGCGCTGCGCCGCGGTGCAGACGATCATCCCGCGCGCGGTGCAATGGCTGGCACAGCGGCCGGTGACGGTTCCGGTGCCGAAAGATTTTCCGGGGACGAATGCGGTATCGGTCCGTCCGGAATAGTTGTTATCCGCCGCTTTATACCAAGCTGCGCAAGTGCGAGACAAGGCAGCCACCAAATTATCCGGCCCGGAGCGAAGCCCCGGGCCGGATGGGGTTGGCGCAGATTTCAGTCGTCATCCTGATGTTTCTTCGCCGGAGCAGGGACGATGCTGCCGAATAGGCCATCGGCTTCACCGTTCAGACCGGCGGTGAAATATAGCGTCTGGCTGACACCTGCCCGGCCATCATTGCCGAACGCCAGCCCCCATAGACCGTCAATGGCAATGGGCTGATGATGGGTGTCTTCAAGCAGACCGCCAAAGTCACCATTGGCATCGAAGGTCATGATGGTGCCGCTGCCGAAGTTGCCGACGAGAAGGCGATCGCCAGCCCCGCCAAAACTTCCAGGAGCCAGTGCCACGCCCCAGGGCGAGTTGATGGCTTTCAAATGCCCGCCGGCGTCCGAGCCGGTGGCAAACCGGTGAAACCGGCCGGTGTGCGGGTTGAACACGTCAATCAAGCCGTTGCCGTTGCCGGCAACGTCATCGTGCTTCGCGTCATCCTGTTTGGCGAACGTCACGAAGACGAAACCGTGGATGCTCTGGACATTGAAGGGCGCATAGCCCGGAGGAGCGTGCGGATCCGAGAACTGAACGAGATCCAGGTTGGTGTCATAGGCGTCCACCGTGCCTTCCGCAAAGTTTGCCAGGAGCAGCAGTGGCGTACCGGTGTTGGTGATGAGCGTGATGCCCTTGTATACGGCGGTTGTCCGCAGCACCAACAGTTCCGCCGAAGTACCCAAGGCGCCACGCCAGCCGGATATGGTGCCGTCTTCACCGGCGAAAATGAAGTTGTCGCCGTTGAAACTGCCCACACCATCGAACAATTGCCCGGTGGGCACACCGTCACCCGGGATGCTCACTTTGAGCCCTTGGGTGACCACGTGTGGCGAACTGCCGGAATCGTTGGTGACAGCGTACAGCGTGGACAAGCCAGAGCCGTTGTCACTGATCCAGAACGGGCTGCTGGCACTGAAGGAAATGCCCCAAGGGTTCACGAGGTTCGTGTCCTGTATTTGCGCAATGCCGGCCAGGTCAGAAACCAGGTTTGATTGCACATAGGCATTTGAATGATCTGAATCTTTTGCCGATGCCGGCGCCAAGGCCAGCATCAGTGAAGCCGCCACCATCAACGAACCGAGGCGGCAGGGGATGAACAAGTCCGCTACTGTGTGATAACTCATTTTGTATTTCATACGATTTTTACCTTTCGTTTACTTGTGTCGGAGCATTTATGGAAATGCTCCAGTTATGTTAATCCCCAAGTATTTAGGCGGCTCCGATGACATGAGTGGGTTCACCGGTGCCGGATATCCACAAAGCAAGCTTCATGGTGCCGGATCGGGTTCATGTCACCGTCACAAAAATTGCGCCAGTTTTTCTTAGATGAAGGGGGGCGAATTATGTTCCAAAAAAAGTTTGTGACAATTTGGCGGCAGACCACCTGACAAACACAAAGCCGGGCAGCAGAACAAAACGAGCTGCTTCAGGTACCTGAACTTACATCCGATTGACGCTGCGACGTGTTCTGCGCAGAATCGCCATATGTCCAAACATCTTTCCCTCCGGATATTATCGTGCATCGGATGCCTCGCAATCATCGGTTTCTGCGCAAATGGTTGTGCCACAAAACATGACAAGACGGGCGCCACGGCATCAACTGACCTCGAACAATTCGAACACGCGCCAGCCAAGGGAGTTAATGAGGCGGAGATGCCTGCGCGAAAATTGCCGGAAGGAACGAATGCGGTGATCATTCCGCAATGGCCCGGCACCGGGCTGGCACAACATCCATTTCTCTATTACGGCGAAGGCAATAACGTGCTGTATGTGGTCAATCACGGACGCGTGGTCTGGTCGTATGCGTTTCCACGGGGTGGCGAGATTGATGATGCGTGGCTGATGTCCAATGGCCATATCATCCTCACCAAGATGACCGATTGCTACGAGGTCACGCCGCAGAAAGAGATCGTGTGGTCATATCATTGCCCGACCAATACGCAAATCCACACCTGCCAGCCGGTCGGCCTCGACCAGGTGATGGTGGTGCAAAACGGTTTGCCGCCGCACATGATCATCCTGAACAAGAAGGACAATTCGGTGGTGATGTCGCACGAGTTGCCCGCGGTGAGCGCGACGGATGAGAAGACCATCCATCCGCAATATCGCAATTGCCGGGTGACGGGGCAGGGGACCTATCTCATCGCGTGCCTCAAACAGGACAAGGTCATCGAGTATGACCGGAACTGGAAGCAGGTCTGGTCAGTCGATTCCGTGACGCCCTGGGCTGCCGTGCGGCTGAAGAACGGCAATACGTTGATCGCCGGCGACAATCACGCTTATGTGCACGAGGTGAACCCGGATGGGAAGATTGTCTGGAGCATCGAAACCAATGATTTGCCGGACATGAATCTGCACGACATCCAGACGGTAGACCGTCTGGCGAATGGCAACACGGTGATCTGCAACCGTTCCGGTGGCCGGAACAATAATCCTTTCGCCGTCGCGCAGATCATTGAAGTGACGCCGGGCAAGAAGGCTGTCTGGGTATTGCAGGACCACACGAACCTGCCATCCTGCACGGGTGTGCAACTGCTGGATGAACCCGGCTCGCCGGAGCACCCCGGCGACTTGCAACACTGAGGCCGATGGGAGAGAATCAGTCGCATGAGACCAATCCTGCAATGCACCGTGGCCGCGGTTTTGTGGTTCGCCTCAGCGTCTTTTGCCATTGGCGCGGAGACAAACACGGTTCATAACTTTGACAAATGGGAGAAGGAGATCGCGGCCTTTGAGCGCAAGGATGCGACGAATCCGCCGCCGAAAGGTGGCCTGGTGTTCATCGGTTCATCGACGATCGGACGCTGGAAGACGTTGCAGCAGGATTTTCCGGATCAGCCGGTGATCAACCGCGGCTTCGGCGGCTCGGAGATCACCGATTCCACGCACTTCGCCGGTCGGGTGATTTTTCCGTACGCGCCGAAGATGGTTTTTCTCCGGGCCGGCGGGAACGACCTTTGGGCGGGCAAATCCGTGGAGCAGGTGTTTGCGGATTACAAGGAGTTCGTTGAAACCGTCCACGGCAAGCTGCCGGACGCGAAAATCGTTTTTATCTCCTTGAGCCCCAGCCTGTCGCGGTGGACGCAGCGCGATAAAGAAAAAGCTGTGAATGATGCGGTGGTGGATTACATCCGCGGCAAGCCGTTCCTGCAATATATCGACACGTACGACGTACCGCTCGGCACCAACGGCCTGCCACGCACAGAACTGTTCGTGGCTGACAAACTGCACTTCAACGCGGAGGGATATAAATTGCTCGCGGAGCGGGTGCGGCCGTTCCTGCCGAAATGATCATTTGGTCTGCGGCGCAGGCGCGATGACTTTCTTGTGCTCCAGTTTCTCCAGCTTGGGCGCGATGACGACTTGGCAGTAGCCGGCGTTGGAATTGGCGTCGTAATATCCCTGATGATAATCCTCGGCCGGGTAAAATTTTTTGAAGGGCACGATTTCCGTCACGATGGGACTCCTGAAGTCGTCCTTCGCGGCGAGCTTTGACTTCTCCGCCAGCAACCGTTGTTTCTCATCATGGTAGAGGATGATGGAGCGGTACTGGGTGCCTTCATCCGCGCCCTGACGGTTGAGCGTGGTCGGGTCGTGCGCCTGCCAGAAGACGCTGAGGAGCTTGTCGAAAGAAACCCTAGCAGGATCAAAAACGATCTGCGTCACCTCCGCATGGCCGGTGGTGCCTTCGCAGACCTGATGATAGGTGGGGTTCTCGGTTTGGCCGCCGGCAAAGCCGCTGGTGACGGAAATGACGCCAGGCAGGCGTTCGAAGACAGCTTCCATGCACCAGAAGCAGCCGCCACCAAAAGTGGCGGTTTCAGTTTTGTTTGTGCTCATGATTTGGGTGGTCTGGGCGTTTACAACCACGCTGACAACCAAGGTCAGCAGGGCGATTAGCTTTGTTTTCATTATTCTCCACTTTTGTCGCGTGAAGATTGGAGAACCTTACAGTGAAATCGTTCAATCTGTCTCCGGCTTATCCAAGTAATCGCCTGGCGGAAGTTCGGCGTATTTCTCAAAATGCTCCGGCTTAAGCGGTTCTGAAATGGCATGTTCACCGCCGAACCATTTCCCAAGGTCCACCAGCTTGCAGCGGTGGGAACAAAAGGGGCCGTATTTACCGGCAAACCAATCCCCGGACTTTTTGCAGGTCGGGCACTTGACTGTCCGCATGGTTACTTGGTCTCGTCGGTGATCTTCTTGAGGTCAGTCACCACACCGTCGATGTCACCCTGCGCCGCACCGGCTTCGGTCAGGATTTTCTGCACATCGTCGAACATCATTTTCTGTTGCGCCGCCGAAAGATGTGAACTGTTAAAGACCGCATGGACGTCCACCGCGAGCTTTTTCTGCTGGGCGGCGGTGAGTTTTTTACGCTGCGACAGTGCCGGGGTCAGGTCGGCCGCGAGCTTTTTGACCGAGTCGCTGGAGGCCTTGGTGCTTTGCGCCGCATGCGAAAGGTTGTTGAGCAAGGAGGTTTTCTGGGCAGGATCCGGCTGGCCGTCGGCATTGATGAAGACGGCGAAATTTCCCTGAAGGTCACCAATGTTTTGCAACGTGGCCTGAAGGGCAGGGTCCATCGGAGCGGGGGCGGGAGTGGAGGCAGCAGCAGCGGCGGGACCGGTGGCGTTTTGGATACGCGCCTGCTCGGCGTTGTTCTGGTCGGACGTCCGGACGGCCTGCTGCCTGGCCATCATATAGGGATCGGCGAAGGCACTGCTGGCTACAAGCAATGCGCAGAAAACAGGAAAGTGCGCTTTCATAAGTTCAATGGCTTATGCTTAACATACCACTTTTTGACAAAAGTGAAATGTAATCACGCATGATGTTGGCGCCTTCATCCAGAGCCGGGTCTTGGGGGACAGACCGGCTGGTCGAAAGGTTAACGATCTCATTGGTCGGAGAGGGGCTGTTCGTGCCATCCGAAGCCGGAATGGCTGCAAAATAGTTGGTGAATTCCCCGGTATACGAATTGGTGCAGGTGTAAAGGGCGAGATTTGGCGCCCAATTGGTCTGCACGGAAGTGATATTGGTGTTGGTCACGAAATAAGACCGCGGAGCAGGCATCTCGGGCAGCGAAGAATTTTTTACGGTGAATTCGTAGACCTTCACCTCCGGGAGCGGACGGTTGTCGCGCTCCTTGTCCCGGGCGCGGTTCTTCAAAACATCCCGCTCGCGATCGGCTATGACCTCATGCTCGTTGAGGGAGGCGGTCTTCTCGGACTGGCTTTTTTTGAACTGTTCGATGTCCTGTCCGATATAAACAAATTCCTGGTTGGTGGCGATGCGTTCCGTGGAACGACGTTGCAGTTCCGCAAGGAAAGGTTCCACCATGTTCAATTTATCATAGTGCACCGATGACGGAACCTGGATCGTGTCCCACGGCAGGGCATTATCCAGGGCGCTCTCACCAACCATGGTCGAAAAGTTCCAGATGTCGGGCAAGACGATGTCGGAGACGACACCCTTGAGTTGCGTGGTCGCGCCGCTGATCCGGTAAAATTTCCCCTTGGTGATTTTAAGTTCCCCGGGATCGTTGGTGGCACTGGCATCCGCCGGCCAGATGAACGGGCGCAGCGGTTGGAGTTGCTGCACCGTGCCTTTGCCGTGGGTGGAGGTGTCACCGACGATCACAGCGCGGCCATAGTCCTGCAGCGCCGCCGCCGCGATTTCGGAAGCGGAAGCACTGAAACGGTTCAGCATCACCTCCAGAGGTCCGTCATATACGATTCCAGGGTCTGGATCTGAATCAACGGTGATATGGCCGCCGGAATCGCGGGCGATAACCACCGGGCCGTCCTTGATAAAGAGGCCCGTAAACCGCACGGCTTCCTCGAGCGAGCCGCCCGGATTGCTGCGAAGGTCCAAAATGACGCCTTCCACCTTCTCCTGCTTCAATCGTTCCAACAATTTGGTCACGTCCACGGACGTGTATTTGGGGGTGGTTTTGGCATCCGATACCGGTGCATAAAAAGATGGCAGTTCGATCACCCCGATGCGCTTGCCGTCAGGATATACGATCAGTTCGGCGCGCGCTTCCTTGTCCTCCAGCTTGATCTCTTCGCGGACAAGGCTGACGATGCGGCGGGTGCTGCGATTTTCAACAGGGCTGATGGTCAGGCGCACCTCGGTACTTTTAGTGCCGCGGATCATCTGGACGACTTTCTCCAATTCCACATTCACAACATCCACGGGCGGCTTGTCGCCCTGGGCGACGGCCACGATACGGTCTTCGGGTTTAAGCTGTTTTGACTTCATGGCCGGGCCGCCTGGAATGAGTTCCTTGATGGTGCAATAACCCTCGTCATCCATCAGTTGGGCACCGATCCCGATCAGCGCAAGGTTCATATCGATGGAGAAATCCGCGGCCTTGGGAGCGCTGAAATAGTCCGAATGAGGATCATACGCATGGGCGAGGCCAAAATTCAGATAAGCCGCCAGCACCTTGTCGCTATCCCAGTTTGTGGTCAGCCGCAGATTGGTGCGGTAACGCTTTTCCAGCGTGGCGACGATGTTTGAGGCAGCTTCCGGCGGCAGCTTGACGGTGAAGGCCCCGTTGGTTTCATGGAGTTCGGCCGGGAGTTTTTCAACCAGATACTCATAGCTCAGCCGCTGCTTCCAGAGCTGCTTCGCCTCATCGAGATCTTTC
>Ga0210392_10002080_pt1 | contig 10335 bp, 12 predicted proteins | sample IncBWC30OmetaG_FD_161057 | JGI IMG/M metagenome (GOLD analysis project Ga0210392, IMG submission 161057) | Forest soil microbial communities from Barre Woods Harvard Forest LTER site, Petersham, Massachusetts, United States - Inc-BW-C-30-O ...
CTCGAAGAGCAGGAATTTCAATCGGAAACACATGCAGACGGTAGAACAAATCGCTACGGAACGACCCAGCGCTGATGGCGGCCTGCAAGTCACGGTTCGTCGCTGCGATCACTCGAACGTCAGCGCGTATCGGGCGTGTCCCGCCGACACGCTCAAACTCATGCTCTTGCAAAACACGCAGGAGGGCAATCTGAGTCCCATGCGGAAGTTCTCCAACTTCGTCGAGGAAGATAGTGCCTCCATTTGCCAGCTCAAACCGGCCCAGGCGCTGCTGAGTCGCGCTCGTGAAGGCACCCTTTTCATGGCCGAACAACTCAGAAGCGATAAGATCACGACCGCACAGTTCACACTAACGAACGCGCACGAAGCACGATCTGATCTTCGATGTATGGCGCGTGCAACTAGCTCTTTGCCTGTTCCTGTTTCACCCGTGATGAGCACCGTAGAATCAGTCAGTGCAACTTTGGAGATGCGCAAGAGAATACTTTTCAAAGCGGGAGATGTTCCAACGATCTCTTCAAACATCGAGGCTTTGTCGATTTCTTCACGCAGAGCGACGTTTTCACGACGAAGCCTGTCTTCCGCCTGCTTGCGGTCTTCGATGTCCGTCCCGGCGATAAACCAACGCGAAATCTTTCCCTGTTCGTCGCGCAATGGGTTAAAACGAACCAAGAACCAGCGAAAACTTCCATCATTTTTGCGTGTTCGCAACTCCAACTCATCGGCAGAGGCGCGAGCGACAGCACGGCCAAAAAGACCGTCGAGCCGCTCGGTGTCATCAGGATGAACGTAGTTGCCGGGACCAGGAAACTGCCGCCACTCTTCGAGACTAAGACCGAGGTAATCGAGCGCGACGCGGTTGGCGTAAAGGCGTTCACCATTAGGTCCGTATACCACAATATGTTGAGGCGCCAGGTCCAGAATCTGCCGGAGCTCCATTTCACTTCTGCGCAGTTCCTCCTCTGCTCGTTTACGCTCAGTGACGTCGATCACGGTCCCCACCAATTCTCATCACCCAGCTTCTCTCATAGATTTACAGTTTCGTGATGCCGTTAGGAGAGCACCTCTCGGAGTTAAAAATCAACTCTTCGTGAAGAACGGGCGGGGAGAGCCCTTCTGTTCTCGAAGACTGGGAGGCTGCTTCCCATTGAAGTCCTTGAATCCGTACTCCAGGGCTGCTTCGGCTGCGATGACCACACTTCCCGATTTCGACATCAGTTGCGGATCCGAATACAACGAAGCGATAGCGAGACCAGAGAACTTAGGTGTCTCCGCGCTTTCGAGTGTCTTGTTACCCCCAGGCATCTTCGCAAGGACGGACTTGGATCTCTCCGTGGCTGTCGGCCCAGGCCAGATCGATACGACGGCAACTTTGTACGGCTTGAAATCCTGCGCCATATCGAACGTGAGCTTATCAAGGCCGGCCTTGGCGGAACCGTAGGCCGGATCAAGGTGGTACGAGACGGCTCCGTAATAGGAAACATTCACCACAAGCGCCCCATCTGCCACGATCAAGAGAGGCGCCGCATAGTAGCTCGCAACGAAGGCTGACCGTAAACCAACCGTAAACTGCTCGGAGATCGTCAGGCTCTTGTTCCAGAACGGCGGTGGTGCAAAGGGATCGGGGCCCAGCGCGGTGACACTGTTGACCAAGATATTAAGATGGCCTTGCTCGGCTTTCACTCTCTCGAAGAGAGCCTTGATCTGTGCGTCATCTGCATGATCGCACACAACGGCAATGCCAACTCCGCCTGCCATCGTAATGGATTCCGCGACTTCACTGATCGTTCCGGGAGTTGTCCCAGGCTTGGAGGTCGTCGTTCGCCCTGTCACGTAGACGGTCGCACCCTGCTCACCAAACAGCGTTGCAATACCTGCGCCGACGCCTCGGCTTGCTCCGGTAACAACCGCGACTTTGCCGGCCAAAGAAGGAATAGTCTTCATACAACATCACCTCCAGGTTTCGTTGTCGAACTTGAATTACTTGAATTAAGGATATGAGTTAAGCTGTAAGAATGACAAGAACCGACAAGATTGTTCGGTACTCACCAAAAAGTAAGCATCCGCATCTGTCACCAGCTTCTGGCCCTGGCAAGACCTGTGCTCTGGATGCCGCCGAAGAGATGTTCAGGATTCTTCAAGGCCGCTGGAAGCTGGCCATTCTCTTCCATCTCTTTGGAGGAGTCGACAAGAAATGCCGAGTCATGCGTTTCTCGGAGCTGGAGCGAGCCATTCCTGCTATCTCGCAGAAGATGCTTATCCAGCAGTTGCGGGAGCTTGAGCGCGATGGAATTGTGTTGCGCACAATTTATCCCAGATTCCGCCAAGGGTGGAATACCAGCTGACGAAGGATGGAATGGCACTCCGTCCCGCCTTGCATGCGCTCCTTGCATGGGCGGCACTTCGGAAAAGAGCGATGGTTCCTTCTTTATAGTCACTCCTCACCTGAGATGTTCTACGTTCCTGAGGGTAACGCTACTTCTTCCGCATCACAGGAATGTTGCACTGTGAAACTGGAACAACCATTCGGTCAGTCTCCGGTTTGAACGGCATTTTGGAAGTAATGATGCAAATTGGCTCTTCTGAAGATTAATTACGGCTTGCCCGTCATCCGCTGACAGTGGGCGTCCCACGACGGATGAGCACGTCCAAGACAGCCGACAATGCGTCCTTCGTGTGCCCGGGGCAGTAGAATGGAGAGATCTGGTTCGTGAGGTAACTCTTATGACTGTCAGTCTGTGCGAAAAGGCAGTCCGCTTCCGCGCACTTCACGATGGCCCTGGCACTTTCGTAATTCCGAATCCATGGGATGTCGGCTCCGCCCGCATTCTCGCCGGACTTGGCTTCAAGGCATTGGCCACATCGAGTGCAGCCTCCGCCTCTGCCCTGGGACGGAGAGACCACGGCCTGAACCGAGATGAGGCGCTGGCGCACGCGCACTTGATTGTTGATGCGACGGACTTGCCCGTCTCTGCGGATCTGGGAAATGGGTTTGGTGACGCGCCAGAAGTCGTGGCGGAAACGATCCGGTTTGCAGCCGAGGTGGGACTCGTTGGAAGCACGATCGAGGACGCGACCGGCAACGAAGACCGTCCACTTTACGATTTTGGTTTGGCTGTCGAACGGATTGCGGCACAAGCACCATCGTCGCTAAAGAATCTGGCGGATCCCGGTGTCCGACGCCTTCTGAATCACGTCGAGCAATTGGTGGCGTTTGACGCCTACGTCAAAGTCTGGGCTCAGGGACTTTCCTTCGCGAATGCCTTCAGCCATCCGCATGTACAACCACCGGCGCACGCTCCACTCGCCCGGGCATGGCTGATCACGGCCGAGTGATGCGCTGCATCAGCTTCACCGCGCAACTGGGGCGAACTTGGAAGTGCCGGGCCGTAGCGTGCGTTTATCCGCGCCTGGTTTACGGCGTGATCCGCACGGATATGTGAAGCAGATACACCACGAAGAATGGGAGGACGGCGAAAAAGAGCGGCCCAGCCCATTTCCGAAGATCACGCTGAAACAGACCGATTCCGGCATCCAGTAATTGCATGACGCCGCCGAGCGCCCCCAGAATCAGCAACGCAGGCGTCGCCTGCTTGTAGATCGCCCCCAAAACGAGCAAAGCCAGGGGAATTCTGGGCGCCGCCGCATACATCGCCAATAACAACGACGCTCGCGTTCGAACGGATTCGGCAGGGACCAGAACTTGCGGACGGATGATCGCCGCGATGCAAAACCCGCACGAGACCAGGACATCGATTGCCGTGACCAGCGAAGCCAGCCGAAACGCTATGATTGTTGTCATTAATTCCTCTCTCTAAGTACACTCGTTATTGACATGCTCGTCGGCTCCGCCCAAAAAACATTGGTCCTGCGTTTTGTTGAATGGCGAGAGAGACGAGTAGAGGCTCATTTCTTAGCGCCACCTTCTTCTTACTTCCCTGCGTCGCCCCTGCGGAATCCAATGCTGACTTCGTCCAGCCTAGTTTTCAGTGCGCTGTCGAGTTTGTAATCCGCGGCGGCCAGGGTGTCGGTCAGCTGCTCGACGCGGCTTGCGCCAAGAATGACCGAAGTAATGGCAGGATTCGCCAGCACCCAAGCGACTGATAAGGTCGTGATTGGCGTTCCATCCTGTTTGGCGATTTCCTGAACCTTGGCGACCGTTTCAAACTCGCGCTCGTGCCAATACCGGGCGTGATACATCTGCCCGAACCCGCCCAGTTCCGCCGAAAAGCGGCCCTTCTCAGGCGTATCGCCGTGCTTGTATTTGCCGCTCAGAAGCCCCCCGGCAAGAGGATTGAACGGAATCACCGCGAGACCTTCTTCCTGCACCAAGGGGAAAAGTTCTCGCTCAACTTCACGGAACAGCAGGTTGTAACGTGGTTGGGCCGAAACGAAACGCGTCAGCTTTAGTGTGTCCTGCCGTCCAAGCGCTTTTGCCAGACGGTAGGCGAGGATGTTCGATACGCCGATATAGCGCGCTTTGCCCGAACGCACGATCGTATCCATAGCCTCAGCCATCTCGTCGATCGGGGTAGCGGGGTCATCCACATGCAGTTGGTAAAGATCGACGTAATCCGTGTTTAGGCGGCGTAGCGAAGCATCGATCGCGTCGAGTAGGTGTTTTCGCGAGCTGCCAGCATCCCAAGCGGCTGGCCCCATTTTTCCGCCGCCCTTTGTGCCGAGGATAAAACCTGATCGCTTATTGCTAAGCCAGCGGCCTACAATAATCTCAGCACCACCGGCCTCCGCACCCGGGGGATATACGTCAGCGATATCGATGAAGTTAATTCCTGCCTCAGCCGCCTTATCGAGCATTCGATGAGCCTCTTTTTCATCCGTTTGCTTTCCAAATGTTCCCGTTCCGAGGATCATGCGAGAGACCGTTAAGCCGGTTTGACCAAATTTCGTGAACTGCACAAGGACTCCTTAACGCCAGGGACAAACAAGTTGTTCCGCACACAATTTTCTTAATGATGACAATCATCATTAATGTTGACAATTATGATGAGGACTGTCATTATTGTCAAGCGATCTAGAAGGAGCGTGACGATTGCGTTTAACTAAAGAGCGAGCCGAACAAAATCGGCATCTCATTGTCGAAACTGCATCGCGGATGTTCAGATTGCACGGCATGGAAAATGTCGCCGTCGCCGACATCATGAAGGAATCCGGCTTCACACATGGCGGATTCTACAACCACTTTGAATCCAAAGACGCGTTGGCGGCTGAAGCTATTGCTTCTGCGTTCGATGTCGTCGCAAGTGATTTATCGGAAAAGCTTGCATCCGGAAAACATCCAAAAGAATCGCTTTCATCTTTCGTTGCGCAGTATCTTAGTCCTACGCATCGCGACACTAAGTCTGGAGGATGCCCAGCACCAGCCTTGTCCAGCGATGCCGCACGAAATGGAAAAACCGTTCAAACTGCTTTCGTCAAAGGCATTGAAATCTACCTCGATATAATCGCCGCGCAAATGGGTGGAGACGAGCAGGAAGCAAGGCAACAGGCTATAGCTTTGTTTAGTGGCTTAGTGGGCGCAATGATGCTGTCCCGTGCCGTGAAAAAAAGTGATCCGACACTTTCCGGTGAACTACTCAGTTCAGCGCGGAAAAGTTTAAAGCTGAAAAAGTGAAATATGCCGAGAGAGCGCGGAATGGAGACAGGAGAAGTTCCCAATCGCGGGGTAGGCAGACTGGAGGCCTATTGGACGCGAGTTCTGGAACGGGTCAAAAAGCAAAGCGAAGCTTGCCACTCGAAGGAGGGCGCCGCGGCTTGGTGTGAAGACCCGTTGAGTCGCGATGATTCGGCGATCGACGGGGATAAGGAACAACGGTTCCCGCTATTAAAATTGGAGCAATTGAACGATCAGCAGCGCCCGTTTGCGGATGCGATCCTGAAAGTCTCGAGCATCGGGATTTCGGGTCCATTCAATATGATGTTGCGCAGCCCGGTCATGGGCCAGCGCATGTTTGCCATGCTCGATTACCTGCGCTTCAACACTTCCCTCCCGCGCAACCTGAATGAGTTTGCGATCCTTATCCAGGCGCGGCTGTGGACTTCGCAAGTGGCGTGGACCGCTCACTACCCGCTCGCGCTGAAGGCCGGGCTGCCGCAAGCGGTCGCCGATGATTTAAAGGTAGGAAAGCGCCCGGCGTCCATGCAACCGGACGAAGCCACCGTGTACGATCTCTGCATGGACCTTGCGAAGGATTACGTTGTAAGCGACGCCACATTCAAAAAAGCGCGCGAACTTTTCAGCGACCAGCAAATCGTCGATCTGATCATGGTCAGCGGTGTCTACATTACCGTAGCCATGTTGAGCAATACGGCTGAGGACGCCACTCCTGGAGGCAACACCCCACCTTTGCAACCGCTCCCGGCGCACTGAATTTTCCTCAAAACGAAAGGATTCCATCCATGGGAACGCACCTCAAATTGACTGCCAGCGACGGCCACAAGTTCGATGCCTATCGTGTCGATCCAGCGGGGACGCCCAAGGGCGGAATTGTCGTCATTCAGGAAATCTTCGGCGTTAATCGTCACATCCGCTCAGTCGCTGACCGTTTTGCTGCGCTCGGCTACGTCGCGATTGCGCCGGCCCTGTTCGATCGCATTGAAGCGGGGTTCGAAAGCGGCTATTCGCCGGAAGAAGTGCAGGGCGCAATGCGCTTTGTCGCCAATCCACCAATGCAGGCCTGGATGTTGGACGTCGCTGCCGCACGCGAGGCGATCGCTGATGTCGGCAAGATCGCGGTCATCGGCTTCTGCCTCGGCGGAACGCTGAGCTATGGCGCGGCGACCAATCTGCCGGGCTTCTCCGTGGCAGTCGGCTATTACGGCGGCCAGATCGTCAGGATGGCCGATCAGTCCCCGAAAGTCCCGACCATGCTGCATTTCGGTGAGTTGGACGCGCACATCCCGATGAGCGACGTCGAGACGATCAAGTCGAAACAGCCGTCGGTCGAGGTCTACACCTATAACGCTGATCACGGCTTCCAGTGCGACGAACGCGACAGCTTTGCCGCCGAAGCAGCTCAAATCGCTTGGGGCCGCACCCTGCGCTTCATCGACAGCCACATGTAAGATGATCGTCAGCGACAACGGCACGGAACTCACGTCCAACGCCGTACCCGTATGGTATGGGGAGATGGGTGTGGAGTGGCATTACATCGCGCCGCGGCAATCAGGTAAGTATCGGTTCGTCGGTCGGATTAGTATCGATAAACGCGCTTGTGTCCACAAACAGGATTATTCCCGGATGGCCGCCTGACCTCTCCAAGTTCCCAGCGAACCTATAATCATGCGATAACCGGTCACACTGTTTGGTCAACGACCTTCATTCGTTCTTCATTCATCCGGCCACCGTGCACTTCGATTTTAGAGAGAGCGGTTTCGATCTCACGAAGATCCGCAGGCGTTAGCTGAACATCGACTGCTCTCAGGTTCTCGTGCAGGTGATCGACACTTCGGGTGCCGGGAATCGGAACAATGAACGGCTTTTGCGTGAGCAACCAAGCCAGCGAAATTTGAACCGGTGTTGCATTCTTCTTCTCAGAAAACTGTCTGAGAAAATCGACAATCGGCATATTTGCTGCGATGTTTTCAGAAGAAAAGCGTGGAAACTCAGATCGCACGTCCATTTTTGGGTCGAACTTCGTTCGAGCATCTATTTTCACAGCGAGATACCCTTGTCCAATCGGACCCCAAGGCACGAAGCCGATTCCCAACTCTTCACAAGTCTTCAGTACACCGTTCTGCTCTACATCTCTGTTCATGAGCGAGTATTCCGTCTGAACTGCGCTCACCGGTTGAATCGCATGCGCGCGGCGGATTGTCTTTGCACTCGCCTCGGATAGGCCGAAGTGCAACACTTTTCCTTCTGCGATCAGCTCTTTCACCGCGCCGGCTACGTCTTCAATTGGCACGTTCGGATCGACCCGGTGCTGGTAATACAGATCGATGCGGTCGGTTCTGAGGCGCTTCAGGGATTCCTCAGCGACTTTTCGGATGTGCTCCGGTCGGCTGTTAAGAATAAGACCGCCCTTTTCATTGTCGAAGCCAAATTTGGTTGCGATAGCCACTCTGTCGCGGACTGGCGCGAGCGCCTCTCCGACAAGCTCTTCGTTTGTGTAGGGACCGTAAAATTCGGATGTATCGAAGAACGTGACGCCTTTTTCATGGGCTGCACGAATCACCCCAATGCCTTTATTTTTGTCGGGGGCGGGTCCGTAGTTGCCGCTGGCATTCATGCAGCCGAATCCCATTGCTGAGACTTCTAATGTTCCGAGTTTTCGTGTCTTCATGGTGTTTCACTCCTCACTTCAACCCTAGCGACCTCCGATGCATCTGCGGTAGCCCGATTGTTTCGAATCATTGCCTATTCGTCCGGATGTTATGATTTAGTGGTACGGCTCGTACTAACCGCCGGTTATGCTTAGGAGAGAGGGCGCCTCAAAAGATGCTGAAACACAGGAAAATGGGCGATGCAAATGCATCCAGGCTCTCCCACCTTCTAACCGAGCTAGCGGAGAAGATTGGCAATTCACTTGGTGACTCGGGCGAACGTGCAACGGAGGTGCCGGGACTAATACTTTATCGCCGCGCTGCTCCGACCGTTCCGAATCCGTCTACCTACGAGCCAAGTCTTCTTGTCATTGCCCAGGGAAGGATTCGAGTGGACCTCGGTAAAGCGAGCTACGCTTTCGGCCAATCGAGATTTCTCCTTACGTCTCTGGAACTTCCGGCTGTGAGCCAGGTGATTACGGCGAGCGAAGAGGCACCCTACCTTGCCTTCTTCCTGAAGCTGGATATGTCGACTCTTCGGGACATTCTGACGACGGAGGAAGTCCATACGACTGAGAAGTCCTCTGGCGCGTGCGGAATGGGCATGGGAGAGACCACGGTTGAACTGGTCAACTCATGTTCTCGGATGATGGATCTGCTGGACGCTCCGCGGGACATTTCATTCTTTAGCAAACTCATTCAACGCGAGATCATTTATCGCTTACTGCAGGGAAGTCAGGGAGCACGCCTTCGCGGGATTGCCACGTTCGAGACCAAGTGCCACCGGACGGCGAAGGCGGTTGCCTGGTTGCGTTCAAACTACGAGAAGCCTCTGCGTGTAGAGCACCTGACAACGATTGCGGGCATGAGTCGATCTACGCTGCACCAACATTTTCGCGCCCTTACGGCGATGAGTCCGCTGCAATTTCAAAAGCAGCTTCGTCTGCATGCCGCGCGGAAACGCATGCTCACGGGTGAACTGGATGCGGCGAGTGCGGCGTTCGAGGTCGGCTACGAAAGCCCGAGCCAATTCAATCGCGAGGACAGGCGATTCTTTGGCCGACCCCCAATTCGCGATATCAAGGCCCTGCGAGACGGCAAAGTCGTGGCGATCACTACCGATTAACGCTGAATTGCTGGGTTGCCATGGGGTAGGTTGTTCTCGACTGTCGCAAATAGGCCTCAGGGCCTTAGCGCTCATTAAGTCATTGAGGACGATTTAGACAGAATCAGCGAGATTGGTCCTGAAAAACGCGCGGGGTGGTGGGCGATCCGACAGACTCACATCACGTCCTGGCCGTAATAGGAGCTAGAGCGCGCAGAATCAGCGAACCTAGATGACTAACTCCGTTCTCATAACCCGAAGGTCGTCAGTTCAAATCTGACCCCTGCAACCGTCCGCCTCATTGTCATGCGGCTAGGGAGAAGCTAAACTCAGTGGTACGCGTGGTGCAAACCGGGCCCCGGAATCGAACTGGCGTGGATCAAGCCGCCAGATCGCTGTTCCCTAGAATTGAACGGACTTCCCTCCAACTGCCCACCAAAACAGGGCAAGTTGGCGATCAGGCATGTCAAGAAAATCCGTGGTGATCCCCCACCCGAAATGGAATTAGAAATCGTTTGGCAGGAACACGAACTTGGCATCTACCCGACTATCGGCCTGGTATGGGAGGATCCGATGCGCGGGACGCCCTGGAATTACATTTGTAGATGCGAAGCAGCCCTTTTAGCCTTCGAGAATGGCGGGGAATTGCCTCCCGGGTGGACGATGCCGCCGCCCGCTCGTTCGGAGGACGAGTTGAACGAACCCTTCGATCCAGACAAGCCACTCCCCGAGCCGCCAGAAATCCTCGACCTTCTTGAGTTGCAACGCTATACCAGCAAACTGATTCAGGGGAGTCTGGCAGCGTCCAAGCGCGAACGAAACCAGCCGCATTTGGTCGAGCGCGATTACGACCCGGAAAGATGAGTCCTGACGGCTTGCAGGTTGTTTCGCGAGACACTGCCGCGTGGCGCACGACCTCTTAAGGGAGCGAGCTAAATACTCTCGAG
>Ga0210392_10002081_pt1 | contig 10335 bp, 8 predicted proteins | sample IncBWC30OmetaG_FD_161057 | JGI IMG/M metagenome (GOLD analysis project Ga0210392, IMG submission 161057) | Forest soil microbial communities from Barre Woods Harvard Forest LTER site, Petersham, Massachusetts, United States - Inc-BW-C-30-O ...
GCCGCAGACTCTCTTATGCGCTCGACGTTATCGGTAGATCCACCGAATATTCTGCAGGCTGTGCCACGCTTCGATAAGGATGCATCGCACTAAGCAGACGATGTTTTTGATCGATCAGTCAGCTGACCTGTTGGCTCGACTGCTCTTTTCACTTCCCGATTGCCGCCAGTGGCAAATGGCTGAAGTGGGTCGATCAGGGACCATTGGCAGAAGTCACCGGCGGAATCGCGTGCTGGATTTCCTCGATTACTCACCAGCAATACATTGAAGTGCGACAAGGCGCTAGGCGTTCTCAAGAATCACGCGAAGGCCGCTAGTCATCGTGACAAGCCTTGCGTTCGCGGCCTCCAGTGGTGCGGGAGCCGTACCTCCCTGCCAAATGATCACAGGGTCCGACTCATCCGGCCCATAGCCAAGCTCCTCTTCGGCGTAAGGAATCTGGCGCGCGAAGCATCTGGTTAAAAGGGACGAGGCGTCGAAACAATGCGCGGCGGTGGGATTGTAGTAAACAACGTAGATGCTGCGGGATTCTGTCGTGAGTGCAGCCTCAACCGCCCGCACTAGTTTGGCAATGAGTTCGGCGTCAAATGGATTGTACAAAAACAGCACTACGTCGCCGGACGGTATCGGGAAAATGCTGGCATCTCCAACCGCAATGCGAATTGGTGTCCGATCCGGAAAACGCTCAGCAATGATGGCGGCGTTGCGTTCGGCGACCTTGGCAAGATCCGGCGACAACTCGACGCCGAGAATATCCCGGAAAGGAAACTCGGACGCCACCAGAAGCGGCCGGCCTTTGCCGCAGCCTAAATCGACAAAGGTGCACGTCTGAAGGGACGGCAACGCTTTCAATCCTTCGCGCAACACACTCGGTTGTGATCCTGCATAGAAAACCGCGTGGGCACGAGCGGCTTCCTGGGCAGGCAATTTGTCCGCGGAGACGAAGCCACTCGTGTGCGTGCCATGAATCCGATCGAATGGATGGACCGCGTCCCACCCACTGCCATAGAGCAGTTTCGCCCCGGGCACATTCTTAAGTAGACCCTGCGCCAACGGCCGGCGAATGACGGATGACACTACTGGCAACCGTCCGACGGCCGCTACAACGCGTTTGAGGTTCATCGTGCGGGCAAGTATGTGTCCTTTGGATGGGGTGAAGCAATCTTCAACGTGCCGGACCGCCCGTCCGACATCCATTAAGACGCCTTCGCGCCATTCCGAGAGCCAATCTGCTTGGCCAGATCGACGAAGGCACGCAAGCTCGCGGCCATGTGACGGCGTCCTGAGTAATAGAGGCAATATCCGGGATACGAGGGCGTCCACTCGCTTAAGACTTCAACCAGCCTGCCTGAGGCGATGTCGTCAGCAACCGTCCACTCGCCTACATAGGCAAGCCCGATACCCGCCCTGCTCGCCTGCGCGATCATGTCGGGCTCATCGAGTGTGAGGGACCCGGGTACATCGATCCTCAATGCTTTGCCGCGACGTTCAAACTCCCAGCGGTAGAGAGCACCACTCGGATAGCGAGTGCGGATGCATTCATGAGCCATCAGATCGGCCGGTGCGGTGGGTCGTGGCCTTTTTGCGAAATAGCTCGGCGCCCCAACCACAACATGCCGTGCATCTGGAACCAGCGGTATCGCGATCATGTCGCGCGGAACCGCCTCAGCCAGACGCACCCCGGCGTCGAACCCCTTCTTGACGATGTCGATCAGCCGCCCCTCAGTGACGATTTCGACCTTCATCTCGCCATAGCGACGACGATACTCGATCACCAAGGGCATCAGTAGCCGGCGTCCTCCGCCGAGCGAACAACTGAACCGTAACGTGCCTGTCGGCTTGCGACGATGATCGGCAACCGCCTGGGCGGCGTTGCGGATGTCCGACAGCGCTGGCGCGATCGCCTCGACGTACTCGCGGCCAGCACTCGTCAGGGCGACGTTACGCGTCGTGCGGTTGAAGAGGCGAACGCCAAGGCGCTTCTCGAGACTGGCAACGGCATTGCCGATCGCTGTCGGCGACATGTCCAGATCGGAGGCCGCCGCGCGGAAGCTTCCATGCCTGGCAATGGCGACCACAGCCTCAAGCTCCACCAATCCGCTCTTGTACATTGTCGCGATTCTCTGGATACCGCATCTCAGTTTATCTCGATTATCGCCACGATCAAAATCCGCTAGGGTGTTGTCACTCAATGACGCCAGGAGTTTGGAATGTCCAAAGCACCTATTACGAACATCATCTTCGGCACCATGACGCTCGGCTACCGCGGATACGGAGCCCGGGTTCATGATGCTGCGACCGCAGACGCAATGCTTGGCGCGGTCTTGGAATTTGGCCACGACCAGCTCGACACGTGCTCTGTCTATGGCGACGGAAGCTGCGAACAGATGTTGGGTGATCTGCGCGCCGCCGAACGGTTCAGCATCGCCACGCGGATTCATTCCGGAAACACTCCCGGCCACGTCGGAAACACTCGCGGCCACGAACCTGAGAACCTGAAGCGAGTCTTCAAGGAGTCCTTGGCGCGCCTGAATACCGACAAGGTCAAGATCCTCTATTTGGTGACGCCTGACAGCGCCACGCCGATCGAATCGACGCTGTCGGCCGTCCAGGAACTTCATGACGAGGACCTGTTTGAGGAGTTCGGCCTCAGCAATTTCAGCGCATGGCAAGTGGCGCAGGCTTGGGAAATAGCCGCGCGCCATGGATGGATAAAGCCTAGCGTCTACCAGGGACTGTACAACGCGATCACCCGTGCGGTTGAACCGGAACTGTTCAAATGTCTCGGCAACTATGGCATCCGCTTCCATGCTTACAATCCGCTGGCCGGCGGTGCCTTTGCTAAGAATTTTGCCGGTAGCGCTGCGGTAGCCGCCGGCTCGCGGTTCGACAGCTCAACTGCGCAAGGCAAATTCTATCGTGATCGCTATTGGAACGACGCCTATTTCGATGCTTTGACGGAAGTTCACCGATCGTGTGAAGGCCATGATCTTGACGCTATCTCCGTGGCGCTGCGCTGGCTGATTCATCACTCCCAGCTAAACGCCGAGGGCAATGATGGCATTATCATCGGCGCCTCGTCGTTGGAGCATCTGCGGCACAATCTTAACGCAGTGACCGAAGGTCCGTTGCCCACCGAGGTCCTGGCTGCGATCGACGATGCAGCTCATAAGGCCCAGCCGAAATGGCCATCCTATTTCTCGGGGATTTAGGTTTTGCATGCTTTTACTATTTCGATCCCCTGGTCCAATCGTCATTTCTAAAGGGCAGTCATCATGGATATGTTGTTAAAGGGAAAGCGTGCGCTCATCACAGGGAGCACATCCGGGATTGGTGCACAATGCGCGCGTGTCCTGGCCGGTGAAGGTGTCAGCGTCGTCATCAACGGCAGGAATGCGGATCGGGCAGCGGCCGTTACGGACGAAATCCGCAAGGTTGGCGGCGAGGCGAAATTTGTTCTTGGCGATGTAACGACCGAGGATGGATCGAATGCTGTTATTGAGGGGGCTAAATCGGCTTTCGACGGCATCGATATCCTCGTGAATAACGTCGGCAATCCCACTCAAGAGTCCCACGGCTCGTGGTTCGACGCCCCCTTTCAGGAATGGATCGACGACTACCATCAGAACACGATCGCCGCGGTTCGACTGGTCCATGCTTTTGCTCCGGCGATGAAAGAGCGCGGCTGGGGGCGTTTGATCCAAGTCTCGTCTCGAAACGCTATCTCACCACACGCGAATTTACCGACCTACGGCGCCGCGAAGGCCGCGCTCAACAACGTGACCCTCAGCCTGTCTAAGGAACTGGCCGGAACCGGCGTCACGTCTAACGGGATCATGCCCGGCCTGATCTACACACCGCAACTGGACAAGTTTTTCATCGAGACCGCGCAAAGACAAGGCAGCGACGACCCTGAGTTCGGCAAGCAGTATGTTCTCAAGAACATCGTGCGCCAGACTGTCAGTAGGCTTGGGACACCTATGGATATTGCAGCCGCGGTTTGCTTCCTAGCCAGCCCGCTAGCCGACTTCATGACCGGCACGACTTTCCGCATCGATGGCGGCTCGACACCCACCGTGTAGAGCGCTGAAACCAAAGGAGAAAGACTACCAAGTGACCGGCCGCGACGGGGCGCTGCGCGCCAGCGTACAGACGGAAGCTGGGGATCCGGCTAGCCTGGCTGCAGAGCATTCATCGGCTGCCGCTCGTGACAGCGCCCAGGGTGCCGATCGCACACACATTCGACTCTTTAGGAGAACATATTGAAATCAACCCAACTCGCTTCATTGGCCTGCGCCGCATTGCTGTTCGCATGCGCTACCGCCTATTCCGACGATGCCGGCAAGAACGATGTGCAACGCGAAACCACGACGCATCGGGATTTCGATGCCGTTGATACTCACAAACATGGCTATCTAACTTCGCGTGACGTCAAAAGCGACGACTATGTCAGAAAGAATTTCGCCAAGTGCAACGTGAAGCACAATGGTCACATGAACCGTGAGGAATACGCCAACTGCCACGAGTGACTCCGACACCGTCGGTACTGAAATGGACGCCGCCCTGCGATCCTTGATCTTATGGAACGATCTCAACGCGGGTCTTACCCGCGGTCAGATTCCAGACGTCTTGCAAATCCTCGTCGGACAGTGCAACGCAGCCGTTGGTCCAATCGCGTGTTTTGTAATACGCGATCGGCTTGGTCGGTTGATTGGGTTCCCCGTGAATAAAAATATCTCGGCCGGCGGGTATGTGCATCTCGGAGGAGCGTTTCAGGTCGGCGCGACTTGGATAGGAAATGTGCAGTGCCTTGAAGTAATGGCTGTGTTCCTGGCGGAAATCGATGATGTAGCTGCCTTCGGGCGTGCGAAAGTCCCACTCGCGCTCTTTGGCGCCGGTGGGACTCAAGCCCAGTGCAATGCGATAGCTGCGCAGCGGCGCGTTATCGCGCAGCAAGTAGAGCTTGCGCTCGTGTTTGACGATGAGAATGGTATCGGCGTGCAGAGCGGGCGAAGCAGATTGAGCGCGACTCTGTCCGTGCAACCCGAGTAACAGAAAGACGAAAAGGGCCGGTAACCAGAAACGGTTCGCGCGACTCGCGAAAATGCGCCTTTCTGGGCCCGTCGCCAAAAGTCCGCTGCATAAAGCGTCAGTTGACATATGCTCGCGTCGTTACCAGTTAAGAGGAAACCACCTTAGCCAAATGAGGACTTGTGGATTTAGGTGTAGATCCCAATCTCAGAGCAAAGGCTGGCGAAGCATCGCGCCATTCTGATGAATTCCGTCACACTTCACGCGATTTAACAGAAGAAGCGCTGGAAAACGCTGCGATCGCAGCTACAGCGGTGAGGTCATCGCATTAACGATTACGATTTGTCGCCGGATTTGCGGGGGTGCGCCGGCAGAGGTGAGCGACTCCGTCGATCGCTCGCCAACGCGGAAAAGCGGGCGCGCCGAAGTCCTTACGACTCCGGCGCGCCCTGTTTCCTCAGTGTTTCAGCTTCAACAAATTCGCCTGGTCTTCGCCCGAGTGGTTGTCCTCGGTCACGATCATAAAGCCCAGGGCCGGTGTCTTTAGGAATTCCACCGGGTCGATGGCGACGGGTACGTCCACGGTGAGATTGGGCCCCACTGGCACGAACACGGCATTCGTAATGGACGGTGTGAAGGCGTTGAACGACGCAATTCCCGTCACTGACTCCCCGGCACCCGTGTCGTCGAACGCGTTCACCGTGTAGGTGAATCGGGGGTTGGTCGGTGAAATGCCGAGATCCGATGCGAATACCGGCATCAGCACGGTGGAGCCATCCGTCGGTGCATCCGCGTTGAATTCGGCGAATTCCGCGCCGGTTTTCAGATTGACCAGGAAGGTTCCGATCTGCCCACTCGCGCTGCCCGCCTCGACAGCACCGATGTCGGCTGAGAACAGCACGAAATCAGGGACGCCATCGCCGTTGACATCGATGAGGATGTCGTACTCGCCCGATGCCGGATTCGAAAACCGTCCATACGTGTTCACGGCGAACACCAGGATGCTGTCCGTCGGTGAGATCGGGTTGGTTTGAACTCCGACAGCGCGCGGCTCGAAGGCCTCCTCGATCGTTCCGGTCTTGGGATTCTTCAAACCCCAGGCGTAGAAGTCGCCATTACCGGCGATCACGCCATTGCGATTCGACAGACGGATGCTGGAGTTCTTGCCATCGCGCAGATCGGCATCCACGGTCGAGCGTGCCCGTGTCACGAGATAATAAGGCAGGTTGAGGCTGACCCCGTTATTCGACGAGGACTCCGGCGTGAGTGTGATGGCTCCGGAGGCATCCTCAAAGGCAACATTACCCGAGGCATCATGAGTGGCACCCGCGGTACCTGCCGGCACATCGAGCGTCATGTGCAATACGTTCTCATCATGTCCGCGCACCGACACAGTCGAACTCGACAAATGCACCGTGTGCGGAACGCCGCCCGCCGCGGTGGCCGCTGCTGAGAAGGTGGCTTGCCCGCGCTCGTGATTGCGCACGATGAGGTCCCGCTCTTCATGGAAGTTGCGGGTCAATTCGGCGACCCCAAAGGACATGAGACCCAACTGCCCGTCTTCATCGCCGTGCACCGTGACATTGGTGCCGGTGGCACCCACCGCTTGCACCAGGCCTGCACCCTCGATTCGCGGCGCATAGTCAGGAAGCGCGGTCGGCGATGCGGTCTGAACGACGGCCGCGCGCACACCGGGCTCCTTCCAGTCCTTGTGCGCCTGCACGGCAAGTGCAGCAACGCCGGCGACATGCGGCGTCGCCATGGAGGTGCCTGAGTCAAACGTGCCGCCGGTACCGGAGCCGCTAAGTGTCGAGAACACATTGACGCCCGGTCCAGCGATGTTGGGCTTCAAGTCACCGTCGTGGCTCCGTGGACCGCCGGAGCTGAACGAGGCCGCCAATTTAAAGGTCACGTCCGGCAGGTTCGCCGGCGCGACCGAGGCGCTGAGCGGCGATGGCGCAGCGACGAAGGTGGGAGTGTCGCTCAGAAGAAGTTCAATGAACGGAATCTTCGCCGCGTCGATCAGCGGATTGAAGAATCCCGCACCGTTGTTGACGACGCCAAGAGCGACCGCACCGGCGTTCTGCGCGTTCGTGACTTTCTGATCGAACGAGCAAGTACCGCGCGAGACGATGACCAGCGCGCCCGCGGCGCTCGCCGGGAAGTCCGTCGCATTGCAGCCCAAGCTAAGAGCCGTGCCGCTCTTCAGAATGACTGCCGCGACACTGCCGGTCGGCAGCTTCAGGCTGTTGGCTTCGACGCCATTGGCGCCGCCGCCCGAGGACAGAGCGATATGCACGCCATTGACGAGAAATGCCCGCGCGTTCATCGCCGCGACACTGATGGTATGGCTGGCAGTGCCCGGATCGCCGGTGACATAGGGCCCCGGTCCATTGTTGCCCGCGGCGGCGACCACGATGATGCCGGCTTTCGCGGCATTGTCGGAGGCGATGGCGTCCGAGGTGCCGGTCACGCCATACGGCGAGCCCAGCGACATGCTGATGACGTCCATATCGTTATGCACCGCCCAATCGATCGCTTCGGAGACGACGTTGGTGGATCCCGTGCAACCGAAGACACGCACCATGTACAGGTCGGCGAGCGGCGCGACGCCGGGCCCGATCCCGAAACCGGCCGCATAGGCGGCCTCGTTGTAGGGGCCGTGATAAGTCGCGCCGTCGTTGGTGACGCCAAACCCCGCCGCGGTGCCCGATACATGGCTGCCGTGACCATTGCAGTCGAGAGGATTCGGATCCGGCACGGGGACGCTACCGGCCACATCCGCGTTGTAAGCATCCCCGACCAGGTCGGTGCCGCCTTTTACCTTGGGAGCATTGGGGCCGAACATCGTGGGATCTGCGGGAGCGGTGCTGCTGGCGGCCGCCTTGGCAAATGCCGCAACCGTTCCGGGACCGCCGAAGTTTGCGTGCGTGTAGTCGATGCCGGTATCGATGATCGCGATCTTCACGTGCTCGCCGCGAAATCCCGGGATTCCCTGCCACACCGCGGGCGCACCGATGAACGGCACGCTCACGACATTGTTGATGTTGTACTTGGGTACGCCGACGACTTGCACGACGCCCGGCAAGCTCGACAGGCCCGCCACCTCGCTGCGCGCGATCTCCACTTTAATGCCGTTCATGGCGTCGTGATAGTGCGCGAGTATTTTGCCGCCGCGCGCAACGATGCTCGGTTCAAGAGCGGCGTGCTGCTGCGCGACTTGCGTGTGAATCGCATCATGATCCTGCTGACTGATCACGTGTCCGGGCGTCCGCCCGCGAACTTCCGCGACCGATTCAGCGCTCATCGTGACAACCACTTTGACCTGCTCGTTATCGAGCAACGACAGTGGCTGCCGAGCGCCCGTCAGTGGCCCGGTGCGGCTCGCCGCCTTAAAGCGGCTCGCGCCGGCTTGTTGCGCAATGGCGCTCGGCGGTATTGCCGCGATGAAAGTAATCAGCGCGGCGAGCGCAACCAAGTAAAAGTATCGCGTCCTTCGTGCGGGCGTCGGTTTGACGGCCATTCCTTTGGATCTTTGCATGTCGTTACCCCTTGAAGATTTTTTCTTAGATTTAAGAGCAGTGCTCGATGATTTACCAGCGAGATGCTCAGTCACTGGCTTATGACCCTAGAGTACTGCGGCATCAATCGCAGGGCCAACTTATTTTCTTCTTGGCTCCTGACTCCAATTGGACATAACCACGAGCCGGCGCACCGGCCCTCTCATATATAAGAGTGAGTACTCTTCGTTGTCACACCACCCACATCAGCTTCTCCGACGATAACTGCGCCTCCCCGTCCCATCGATAGGCAACGAGCGGTCCGTCGCGTGCCGCACTGTAATCAAGACAGGCGAACCGCGGCGAAATCACCTCGGGCGTTCCGGTAAACCAGTAATGTCCGAAGAGCACCGGAGGCCCCGAGTAGGGCTGCGCCCGCCATTCTGCCGGCATCGGCGCATCAGGAATCTTCTCCATCTCCTCAGACGGCCCGATGACCGCCTTGCGGTAGGTGGACAAATCCGCTTGCCACCATCGAACGCGCACTTCGTGGCGCACCTTGCCTTCCTTGTCCTTAAAGGAGATTCCGGCGGGAAGATCCACCTCCAGCCCCTTGCAGACGATCTCGATCGCCTCATAGAGGGCGTGACCCTTGCGGCTTCCCAGCAAGATCATCTCATCGGTTAGCCTTGAGCCGGACCCCATGGCCTTCTGCAGTAAGTCGATCGACGGCTGATGCCAGCAGGCATGCACCATCCGTAAACCAGGGAGATCCAGCCACAATGGCAACGTTCTGAACCAATCGGTGATTTCCCGCTGCCGATGCGTTCCCTCCACGACGTCCAAGAACGCCTGATGCTGCTCCCGATTCCCTGGCTTGTGATGGTCCCGCAAGAATTTCCCCGGATGCTCAGGATCCGGAGTCACCCAGGCGATCGCATTGAATTCATGATTGCCCATGATGCAACGAGCAGAACCGACTTCCGCCATGCGGCGAACCAACTCAATCGTCGCCAATTGTTGGGGACCGCGATCGATCAAATCCCCTAGGAAGACCGCAGTTCGTTCCGGATGGCGCCAGGTGTCGCTCGTGGCGATGTATCCCAAATGCTGAAGCAGCTCGACCAGTTTGTCGTACTGACCGTGCACATCGCCAATGACGTCAAGATTCATTGAGTATCCATCGCGCGGTCGTCGGCGCCATTAGTGGCCGTCATCATCGCATAAGGCGCAAGATACCGCAGCGCCGCAACAACGGCGCCTCGCCACGTACTGAAGCTCCGCTGAATGATTCTATCGGTGGGCAACGTGCAATGTGCGCTACTGCACACTGCGCATCTGAGACCGCGAGCACTTGCGTGATGCGGCTCTTGCGCGAGAAATGTGCCCGAGCACAGGCCAGTCAGCGGCGAGTCGACAGGCCCGTACATGCGAGGCCGCGTCGGCCGTATACAACATAATCATCGCTTCGTGCTGCGGTTCCGATTTACAACGGTTAGTCGACGCAACGCCATCGAGATTGGTCTAGTATTTACCTGCGCCATATCGCTGCGCCAGGATGTGTTTGGAGACTGCAGCTGATGCCCAAGAGAACTCGTGAAGACGGACCCCAAGAATCTAGCTCAACTGCCGGCGAGCCCACGCCGGCGTTTCTGAGCGAGAAGCTGATAGCGCAGCTCCAAGGGGCCGTCAACGCCGCGCAGCGCAAACGAAAGCCCCACTCTAACGACAAGGGCGACAGCAGAATGGGCGCCGCGGACCAGCCCCAGAACTAAAAGCAATTCCCGGACCCGGAACCTGGTGG
>Ga0210392_10002082_pt1 | contig 10334 bp, 10 predicted proteins | sample IncBWC30OmetaG_FD_161057 | JGI IMG/M metagenome (GOLD analysis project Ga0210392, IMG submission 161057) | Forest soil microbial communities from Barre Woods Harvard Forest LTER site, Petersham, Massachusetts, United States - Inc-BW-C-30-O ...
ACCGTGGAAGCGGCGTTGCTGGAACTCGGTGAACCGGCGCGCGAAGACCGGCTGGAGGATTGCGTCCGCAAAATGCTGGGCTGGTATGTCGGTGACGGGGCCTATGGCGACGGTGAATTTTTCCATTTCGACTACTACAACAGTTTTGTCATCCATCCGATGCTGCTCGATGTGCTGGCGGTTTTAAAAAAGCGTGATGCACGATTTGCGGCGTCACACGCAACGGAGCTTAAGCGGGCAAAACGGTTTGCCGAAGTCCAGGAACGGCTGGTTGCCCCCGATGGCACCTTCCCATCCATTGGCCGGTCGACAACTTATAGATTTGGCGCCTTTCAGACGCTCGGCCAGATTTCGTTGTTGCATGAGTTGCCGGAGAAGATCAAGCCGGCGCAGGTTCGTTGTGCGTTGACCGCCGTCATCCGCAAGATGGTCGAAATGCCGGGGACTTTTGACACGAATGGCTGGCTGCAGATCGGTTTTTGCGGCCATCAGCCCGCGCTTGGCGAAACGTACATATCCACGGGCAGCCTGTACTTGTGCACCGCCGGTCTGTTGCCGCTGGGACTGCCGGCAGCGGATGAATTTTGGAGCGCGCCCGTCGCGCGTTGGACGGCCCAGAAGCTGTGGTCGGGAGAAAATCTTCGCGCCGACCATGCGATTACCGATGCGCCGACCGGTGAGTTTCCCGTGCTGAAGCGCGGACCGCAGTGATTTGGTTCAAAAGCAAAACGCCGCGTTGAAAACAACGCGGCGTTTGTTTGTTTGTAAATATGTCACTTCACCGCGGCCCAAACGCGGTGGACGTCGTCATGCTCGTCCAGTTCATGGAGAAAATCACCGACATCAGTTTGCTGCACCTCGGTAAGCTCGGGGTATTGCTTTGGCACATAGCCGATCTCGCTCGTCACCACCGTCCAGCCGTTCGCCGAGAGCCATTTTGAAACCGCGGCCACGGCGGTGCGTTCACAGATGAATTTTGCGCCGGCGGATCCCTCCGGAATGTCATCGTTCTGCTGGTGCGTGAGGGTTTCAACCTCGTTCGCCCCCGCTTCGATCGCGGCGCCTTCACGGTCCAGGTTCGCATCCGGATGATGCGCCTCAACAATGCCGACGTGGTCGAACAGAAATTTGTTGCTGCCGCTGGTGGCCAGCTGGCCTTTCTTGAAGAGCACCCGGATTTCCGGCGCCGTGCGGTTCACGTTGTCGGTATAGACCTCGACGATGAGCGGCACGTTGTGCGGGGCGCGGCCTTCGTACACGACGTGCTCCATCACCATTTTTTCATCGCCGATGCCCGCGCCCTTGTTGATGGCGCGCGTGATGGCATCCTTGGTCACGCTTTCCTTCTTCGCCTTTTCCACGGCGGTGAACAGCCGGGCGTTCATGGTCGGGTCGGCGCCGCCCATCTTGGCGGCCACGGAAATTTCGCGGGTAAGTTTGCCGGTCGTCCGGCCTTTTTTAAGGCCGGCAACCAGTCGTTTAGCATGAAGCCATTGGCGTCCCATATCGGAAATATATCAAATGTCGGGGGTGGATTTCAATTTCGCTTTTCACCCGTTTGCCGGAATCACCAGTCCTTGACCGGGCGCGAAGTGTCGCGCGGCTTCTCCGGCGGTTTCAATTGCAGCAGCTGTTCATCGCCCTTCTGCGCGTCCAGCAAGTGCTTCGCCTCCTCTGGCGTCATCTCCCCGGGCTTGACCGGCTGGCCTTCTTCCTTTTTATCCTGCTGATCGGCCTTATCCTTGTCAGGCTGCGGCTTTTTCTGTTCATCCTGCTTTTGCTGGTCGTCTTTCTTCTGCTCAGATTGATCTTTCTTTTGTTGGTCTTGCTGCTGCTGATCCTGTGACTTTTGCTGGTCTTGTTTTTTCTGCTGGTCAGACTTGTCCTGCTGGGATTGTTGTTGTTGCTGATTTTGTTGATTCTGTTGCTGGTTCTGCTGTTGCTGTTGCTGATTAAGCAACGCTTCCAGCTTTTTCAGCTTTTCATCGTTCGGATACAATTTAAGCCCCTGTTCCACCACTTCCTTCGCCTGGGGAATGCTGTTCGAGATATACAGCCGCGCGCCACCATGGAAAAAGTCATCGGCGGGCGCAAGTTGTGCGCCGGCTCTCTGCCCCGCCAGAAGCAGCAGGCAGTTAAGGCTGATGAGGAGTCGCAATCGCATCGATATCCTTCAGTTTTTTGGTGAAATCCTCAAATTGTTTGGCCGCGGCCTGGTATTTTGCCAGCCCCTCCATGATCTCCACGGCCTTGTGGTAATTCCGCTGGCGCACCGCCGCATCCGCGTTGCCCTTGGCCTGCCGCATCAACGCCTTGAGCAACCTGATCTGCTCCGCGGATTTTTGGGCATAGGACAGGTTGAATGCCGCGTCGGCGTCGTTTTTGTCCAAGGCCACCGCGCGTTCATAAGTTTTTGCAGCGGCGTCAAAACCTTGCTCCAGTCCGTCCAAATCTTTGGCCTGTTTCGCCATTTGAAACTGGGTGTTGCCCAGGTTGTAAAAAGCCCGTTGCTGTAATTTTAAATCAGGTGAAAGCGTGACCTGTTGGAACAGCTTTTCTGCCAGGTCAAAATTGGTGGCGCGGTAGGCCGCATCCCCGGCGTTGAAGACCAGCCTCAGGTCGTTTGACTGTACCAGCGAGAGTTGCGTGAACTGCTCCAAGGCGTTGGTATAATTACCGGCTTCATAGTCGCGCAGGGCGCCGGCCGGCGAGGCAAAGCCGCTGGCGCCTGAAAACAACAAAACCAGCCCTGCCAACACCGCCGCCCGCGGGGGAACCTTGCGGATCCGTTCCGGCAGGAAAAATTCCGCGAGCAACAACAGGATCGCCGCCGTCAGCGGCCACTTGAACTGTTCGTGGTAATTCTTGACCAGCTTTTCCGTGCCCTCGGACTTGGGCATGGGTGCGAGGCCCCGTTCGTATAAGGTTGAGATCGTGCTGCCGCCGCGTAGCGGCAGATAAAACCCGCCGGTAATTTTCGCGATTTGTTGCAGTAAAGGTTCGTTCAGTTTGGTTTTTAAGACCTGGCCCTTTTCATCGCGGATGTAATCGCTGGTGCCATCCGCGGTGGGGATCGTCACCAAGGTGCCTTCCGCCGAGCCGATGCCGATGGTAAAAATCTTCAATCCGGCCTTGGCCGCATTTTCCGCCGCCTCGACTGCGCCCTCATCATTGTCCTCGCCGTCGGTGAACAGGACCAGCGCCTTGTAATGGCTCTTTTCCTTGAAGGCGGCGAGGGCGGTGTTGATGGCCGCCGCCAGTGCCGTGCCGCCTTGCGGAATCGTGTTCACATCCAGCGCCTGCACGCTTTGCTGGAAGGCCGCGTCATCGATCGTCAGCGGGCAGGAGAGGAACGCGTCGCCGGCGAACGCCACCAGTCCGAGGCGGTCGGCTTTGGCGGTCTGCATCAGTTCCAGCGCGGCCAGCTTCGCGCGTTGCAGGCGGTTGGGCGCGATGTCCGTCGCCAGCATGGACTTGGATGTGTCCACCGCCACGACCACATCGAGGCCGCGCTGCTCAACTTCTTCCAGGTCGAAGCCCCACTGCAGCCGCGCGATGGTCACGATCAAAAGGGCCACGGCCGCGAGCACCAGGCCATAACGGAGCTTCCGGCGGCCCGGGGAAATGCCGACCGTCAACGATGCCAGCAGGCGCGACTCCACAAATTGCGTCAGCAATTTTTGTTTCACGCGTTCACCCCACCAGAAAAACGCCGCCAATGCCGGCACCGCCAGCAACAACCATAGAATCTGGTAATGTTCCCATCTCATGGGAGCCTCCTGAACGCGGTTTGGGCCAGGACAAGCTCGATCAGCAGCAGTGCCAGCCCGCCCGCCACAATCCATGGGAACAGTTCCTGGAACTGCGTATACTTTTTGACGCTCGCCTCGGTCTTCTCCAGCTTGTCGATCTCGGAGTAAATCTGCTGGAACCGCTCCGCATTGTCCGCGCGATAATATTTCCCGCCGGTCCGGTCCGCGATCTTTTGCAACGTATCCTCGTCCACATCCACCGGCACCATCTGATAAACTTTGCGTCCGAACATGTCGCGACCCGGCATGGGCGCCTGGCCGCGCATGCCGATGCCGACGGTATAGACCTTCACTTTCAATGAAGCCGCCGCTTCCGCCGCGAGCAACGGGTCGAGCTTGCCGGAATTGTTCTGGCCGTCAGTCATCAGGATCACGATTTTACTTTTGGCCTTCAAATCGCGCAACCGGTTCACCGCCGTGCCAAGGCCGTCGCCGATGGCCGTGGCATTCTGATCGATCGCCCCGATCTCCAGACGGTCGAGGTTTTCCTGCAGATAATCATGGTCCAGCGTGAGCGGCGTGGCGATGAACGCCTGCGAGGCGAACAGCACCAGCCCGATGCGGTCATTCGGCCGTTTGTCGATGAAGCCTTTCAGAACCGTCCGCGCCATGTTGAAACGGTTCACCCGTTCATCGTGCACCACGAAATCTTCCGAGATCATGCTGCCTGACATGTCGAGCGCCACCACGATGTCCACGCCGCTGGCCTTGACCTCCGTCGTGCTTTTCACCAGGCGCGGCTGGGTCAGGGCCGCGATGAACAACGCCAGCGCCAGCCAGCGCAATGAGCCGAGAAAGCCGCCCGCGCGCGAACGGCTGATGTTCTGCATCGCCCGCACCAGTTGCACCGAGGAATAAACAAACGCCGGCGGCGAACCGCGCCTGCCCTTCAACCACGCCAGGACCGGCAGCAGCAGGAGCAACAAAAACAGCCATGGATGCACAAACGTCATGACGGTGATGCGCCTTGGGTTGTGGCCTCCGGGCTTTGGATTTCGTGCGGCTCGGTTTCTTCGATCAACCGCACGGCTGAGGCATGCAGTTCGCGCAGTTCATTTTCGCCCGGCTCGTATTTTGCAAACTTCACGAGGTCGCAGCTGGCCAGAAAATTACCGAGGCTTTCCTTCTGCTCCGGCAGCAGCAGCTTCGTGCCGCTAAGCTCGCGCAAAAATTCCTCGGTCGTCCTCTCCGGCGCATGAAAGTTGAAGCGTTCCTCGAGATAAAACCGCGCCGTGTCCGAGACCAGCGTGCAAAAAGTTTTTGGCTGCGAGAGATAGGCGAGCGCATCGGCCAACTGTCGTTTCGCGCGGATGTGGGCGGGTATCGGCGGCGGGATCACAACCCGGGTCATCCGCTTGTGAAAATGCCGCCAAAGCAGGGAGGCCAGCACAAACACCGCCACCGCCGCCAGTGTCCACCAAAGCCACGCCAGGCCGTCCGGAATCTCGATGGGTGCCTTGATGTCGCGGATGTCGTTGACGACAGCGGTTGTTTGGTTCGTTGGCATGAGTTAGTTGTAACGACCTCCCTCGCCATGAATCCGCCGAGTCAAACTGAGGTGATAACGAGCCTCAATGCTTGTGAAAGCTCTTGGGATAATTAGTTTTACGCTCACCCTCACCCCGGCCCTCTCCCCCGGGGAGAGGGAGAACCGTTTGCCGCGTCCTGGCAAAACGATGATGTTTTGGTTCACGGGTTCTGTGCGCGATCGTATCGAGGAAAACATTATTCCGGTTTGGGTTTTCATCCGCGCAGCCTCCGTTTTTCCCGTTTCTCAAAAAATTTCCCCAGCGTTGAGGCATAGGGCTGGTCCGTGCGCAGTTGCATGGCATCGATGCCCGCCTTGCGGAACAGCCGCGCCAGTTGCTCCTGCGACTTCGCCTGGCGCTGCGCAAACGCCGCCCGCTTGCGCGCATCCGCCGTGTTGACCTCCACGATCTCACCGGTCTCCGCGTCTTGAAACACCAGCCGGCCCAGCGCGGGCAGTTCCAGTTCGCGCGGGTCGGTCACCTGCACGGCCACGACGTCATGTTTGCGGCTCGCCTGCTTCAACATCGTGAACGCCGCCTGCGCCAGTGATTCCAACAGCATCATCTGCGGACGAAATGCTTTTCCGCCCTCGCGCCGCGCCGGAGCAGGGGATCCCAGGAAGTCGGATACGATCACGGTGATCGCCTTGTGCGATTGCACGCGAAGGAAAAACTCGAGCGCATGGTTCAAGTCCGTTCCGCGACGCTTCGGTTCGAAGAACAACACTTCGCGGATGACGCGCAGCACGTGGCTGCGACCCTTGCGCGGCGGGATGAATTTTTCCACCTCGTCGCTGAAGAGGATGAGGCCCACCTTGTCGTTGTTGCGGATGGCGGAGAACGCCAGCACCGAGGCGATTTCGGCGGCAAGTTCGCGTTTGGACTGATCCTTGGAACCGAACAGGCCGGAACCGCTCACATCCACGATGAGCATGAGGGTGAGTTCGCGTTCCTCGACAAACTTCTTGATGAACGGATGGTTCATCCGCGCCGTAACGTTCCAATCGATCGCGCGCACGTCATCGCCGGGCTGGTATTCGCGCACCTCGTCGAAATTCATGCCCTGGCCCTTGAAGACGGAATGATAGGCGCCCGCGAGGGTTTCCGTCACGATGCGGTTCGTGCGGATCTCGATCTGCCGGATTTTTTTAAGTATCTCGCGGGGAATCATGAGGATGAAAATGACGAATGGCGAATGACGAAAGCTCGACTAATCGCCGGATTGGAAATTTTCAATTCGACATTCGTCATTCGGAATTTTCTTCACGGCACCGGCAGTTCATCAAAAATCTTCTGCACGACCGTTTCGCTGGTCTTTTCTTCGGCCTCGGCCTCGTAGGTGATGGCCACGCGGTGGCGCAGCACATCCATGCCGATGCTTTTCACGTCCTGCGGCGTGACGTAGCCGCGGCCTTTCAAGAACGCATACGCCTTGGAGGCGAGCGTCAGCGCGATGGTCGCGCGCGGCGAGGCGCCGAGCTGGATGAAATCTTTCACCGCGATCTTGTAATGGTCCGGGTCGCGCGTGGCGCAGACGAGGTCCACGATGTAATCCTTCACCTTGTCGTCCACGTAGATGTCATTGATGATTTCGCGGGCCTTGAAGATCTGCTGCGGGGTGACAACGGCGCTGCAAGTGGGCGTGCCGCTCGTTTTCGCCATCACTTCGAGGATTTGCCGCTCCTCGGCGCGTGTCGGGTAGCCGATCTTCAATTTCAACATGAAGCGGTCCACCTGCGCCTCGGGCAGGGGATAGGTGCCTTCCTGTTCAATAGGGTTTTGCGTGGCGAGCACCAGGAAGGGTTCCTCGAGCTTGTAGGTCTGGTCGCCGATGGTGACCTGCTTTTCCTGCATGGCCTCGAGCAAGGCGCTCTGCACCTTGGCGGGCGCGCGGTTGATTTCATCGGCCAGGACGAGGTTGGCAAAAACCGGCCCCTTGCGCGTGCTGAAGCCGCCGGACTGCGGATTGTAGATCTGCGTGCCCACGACGTCGGCGGGGAGCATGTCCGGCGTGAATTGCAAGCGCGAGAACTTGACGTGCATGCAGTTCGCCAGTGATTTCACCGCGAGCGTCTTGGCGAGGCCGGGCACGCCCTCGAGCAAGACATGCCCGTTGGCGAGCAGGCCGATGACCAGCCGCTCGGTGAGGTACTGCTGGCCGATGATGACCTTGCCGAGTTCGTTAAACAGCGGCTGTGTGAAGGCGCTCGCTTCCTTGACCGCTTCGTTGATGGCGTTGATTCCTGTGCTCATGTTTTTTCTAGCTGTTTTTCTGTGGACGACATTCTGACAATTTAAATTTCTCTGTGTTCAAATACCAAACACCCAATAAACATCCAAATTCCAAGCTCCAAGCTCCAGAGAAATTCCAATATCCAAGCTCCAAAACGTTGCAGCTCATCTAAACCGCGCTTCAGGTTTGGAATTTCTCTGGAGCTTGGATGTTGGTATTTGGAGCTTTCCTACGCTCCGGGCAAAACTGCCACCTGATTCGTGTTCAACCAGCCGATCTTTCCGGCATTGTTGGCGGCCTGAACCCAGTCATCGTGCCGGTCCAAAACGCGCAATTCCGCACCGTCATGCGCGGTGAACGCATTTTGCGCGTCCTCAAACGGCCCGCTGCGCGCCGTCGTATCCGTACTCGTCACCACGGCCACGGCCGAATGGAAATGATTGGCCGCCTGCAGGGCCAGCACTAAACCGGAGAAAATGGTCAGGAACACGGCCAGTTGCGTGGCACTCCGCAGTCTGGGGGCGAGCGCGGGACGGATCTGCCGCAGCGTGAGCAGGCCGAACAGCGCCCAGAAAAAGACCGCGGTCAGGATGGCGCCTTCATTGAGCGTGAGCGAATTCACCCAGTTCTGCCAGCGGCTTTCGCGCAAAGTCGCACCCTGGACCTGGTTGCGGACGAAGGCCAGATTCGCGCGCAATTCCGCATCGCGCGGTTCCAGCTGTTCGGCCTGGCGGTAAGCCGCGATGGCCTTGCCCAAATGCCCGGCCTTGAACTCCGCATTGCCCACGTTGAACAACAGCGCAGGTGATTGGGCGCCCGTTTTTAAGATGTTTTCGTAGGCCGTGGCGGCATCAACAAATTTGCCCTCGGCGTAAAGCTTGTTGGCCGCGGCAAAATCGGTCCCCGCATCGGCCGCCAGAACCTTGTTGGCGCAGGCCAGCAGCAACAACATTACACCCGCCAGATAGGAAAAGGTGTTTTTCATGCTTTCACCTCCTGCAACTGACTGATGGTCTTTTCGAATTGTGCGGCGACCAAATTCAATTCGCTGCTGCCGCGGACTGGCGCGTAGCGGGCCTGATTGCATAGCTGGAACAGTTCGCTCAGGCCATCGAGGGTGGCCTTGGGTGCACCGCGCAAAACCGGATGTTCCTCAATCACATTTTCAGTGATGGCCGAGGCCGGGCAGTCCAAGCGTTCGCCGAGCTGCTCCTGCAACAACCGGAATAGGGTGGCGAAAAACTCATCCGGCTGGTTGGCCGTGGCGTATTTTTTCAAGTCAGCGATGCCGGCGGCAACCAGTTGCGCGACCGCGAGCCGGCGGCGCAGGCGCGGATTGTTCGCAAGGTTATCCGTGCGCCGCCGCCAGACAAAGGCGGCAAGGAAAGCCAGCACCGGCACGGTTTGGGCGGCGAGGAACACAGGACGGCCGATCAACGGCGTTCCGGCCGGTGCGAGCACGCCGGGTTTTTCCTTGATGGGCAGAATATCTTGCGGCGACTGGTTTTCCGGCGCGGGATTTTTGGTCGCGGCCAGCGCGGGCATGGGCGTGGCCCCGGCGGCCTGCACGGTCAGCGGTGAAGCGACCGATTTAAGCGAATGATACTGGCCGTCGTCGGGATTAAAAAAGGTGAAATGCAGCGGCGGCAACTCATGCACATCGGTATTTAACGGCGAGATGATCTGTTCAAATGTTTTCGTCCCTTGCAACCCGAACTGGTCGCTGGCCTCCACTTTGGAAGTGGGCGGGTAGGCCTTGAAATTCTGCCAGGCATCCTGCGTCGGCAGCATGAGTGAATCCAGCGAGCCCTGGCCGGAAATCTTCACGCGTACGGTGATGGGGTCGCCCACGGTGACCGTCGTCGGCCCGGCCGTCGCGGTCATGGTGAAACTGCCGATCGCCCCGGCGAAGCCGGCCGGCTTGTTATCCTCCGGCAGCGGCACCGCTTCGACGTTTGCAGACTCGGTGGCGAGCGTGGCCTGCCGTTGTTCGCCAAAAAAGCCGCCCGGCAGCACCACGACAACATTGGCGGTGAATGGTCCGAGCGTGTACGGCCCGGTTTTCACGGCGGTTATGGGCATGGCAAATGGGATGATGGTATAAACGCGATTGCCGACTTGCACCCGGTGCCGCTGGTTGGGCAGTTCGGCCAGCTTGCCGGCACTGAAACCTTCCGTGAGCGCACTGGTTAACTGGAAATTGCCAAAGTTTTGCACATCGTCCCGGAGGTACAGGTCAAGGTGCAGCACGGCCGATTCACCCACGTAGATTTTTTGCTTGGGGAAGCCCAATTTCATGAAGGCGACTTCGTTGCCGGAATTCACGGCTTCGGCAGTCGGAGCACTGGCCTTGGTTACGGTCAATTTGAGCGGTTGCGTGGAAAGCTGCTGGCCGCCGACTTCCGCCGTCAGCGCGGGGATGGTGTACTCGCCCGGGTTTTGCGAGGTCACGGAAAATGACACGGTGACCGTGGAACTCATGGCGCCGTTGACGATGCTGAAATTCTGGGAATTACCAGTCTGGGAAATCTGCAAGCCGGACACATTCGGCGTCGGCACGTTGCGGGGCTGGGCACCCTCGAAGGTCAGTGACAACGTGGCGCTGTCGCCCAGCGTGATGCTATCGCGATCCAACGACGCGGTGAACGTGGCGGCAAACGCCGCACCCTCGACCAGCGCGGCGATGGCCAGCGCAAACCAGATTTTAAGAATGAACCGCATGGTTTCAACTCGTCATTTCAGACAAAACACGGACGGAAA